>Ga0315904_10003830_pt1 | contig 21874 bp, 25 predicted proteins | sample LakEriMetagenome_6_FD_203529 | JGI IMG/M metagenome (GOLD analysis project Ga0315904, IMG submission 203529) | Freshwater fungal communities from buoy surface, Lake Erie, Ohio, United States - Buoy 12 MA120 | ecosystem: Environmental > Aquatic > Freshwater > Lake | place: USA: Lake Erie, Ohio...
ACATTGTAGACAATCCAAACATCCCAGAAAGTCTAAAAGAGCCTCAAAATAGGTTGCCTATAACGCATTCTAATCCATTCCCTAAAACAAAATTTAGAGCTGTTTTTGGCGGCACGGGTCCGTTTGCTGGTTCTACAAGTGCTGAGGCTTCTCTTTACATTAGAACAAAGTATGAATTTACTTATATTCCAAAATACAATAATACTCTTGTAGTTGCTGATACTTTTACAAAAATAGCAACAACACCCCTGGAGGCAGCTCAAGTTGCTACAACATTTAGACTTCCGCAACTAACGGACAGAGTTATAACATCTGCTGTAATTAATACAAATGTAGCAACTATTACAACATCTACTCCTCACCTGTTCAGTGTGGGAGATTTAGTAACTCTATATAACTTGACAGATGGTAGTGGCTATGAAGATTACACTGTAATATCTGTTCCACTGGAGACAACTTTTACTGTTTCATACACAGAAACCGATGGAGCACTGACTCTAGGCACATCCCCTGTAGCAAGATTTACTGCGTACCCTGCAATTGGTGCAGCAAGAGGTAGAAGAGTTACTGAGGTTTCTCTATCAGTTGCTGGTTGGCAAGACGAGAGCGCTAGATTACGAGCAGCTGTTTGGGATGGGACGAATAATTCTATTATTGCTGTTTCTGGAAATGCTGATGCTGCTCCAAAACTTCAAGGAATTCAGTACATAGACTCTAAATCATTCCCTATGACGCATACCGAGGAAGAGTCTTTAGTTTTTCCTGACACGGACTACCTAGTTGGATTTAAACGAAACACTGCTAGTAATTTCAGTGCTCAATGGGCCCTAGACTCAATAGCCTCTGCTGGTGGAGTTAACTACGCTTACCTTTACTATGACAACAGAACTTCAAGCAACGATGTTGAGTCCTTTGATAGAGATGCTGAATTCCCTAATAAATCACTAGTTTTCGTTGTGAAATACGAGTTTGTAGCATAATATGAGCGATCTAAATCAAATAATTAATCTCCATGACAAGAGACTTAGATACCTTGAAACAAAGCCTGACGCTACTACTGCTTTGTCAGACATTGTAGAATTTGATGATTTGTCGTCTCGGTTCGACAACTACACATCTAGATTTGTTTTAAGTTTCAATACGGCGACACAGTCCGTACTTAATCCTTACCGTCTTATTGTGATAGTTAATGGTATAATTCAAACTGTAAGTTTTCCAGATTATGTAAGCCATTCGCCTCTACAAAAAGATGGTTTTTATATAGACAACGAAGGATATATTGTGTTTGCAGAAGCTCCGCCAATCGGATCTATGTGTAACATAAGACTGATGCCGGGACCAACAACAAACGCAGCAAGTAAGGTTTATCCTTTGAAACCTGCAAATATTTTATTAGGAGCATAGAGACATGGCTAGAAAAGTTTTAACTGAGATCGGTTACGAATTTACCCCTGCGACAAAGACTCTTGTAATTCCTAAATACATTATGCAGGAAAAGCTAGTTCTTATTACAAACGTTACTAGCAACCAAGTTATCTATAATTTCTCAGATCCAGCGCTCAGAGCAACTAGTTACTCCTCTGTTGTAAATTCAGACGGTTCAGAAACAACAACTATTGTTTTTAATTACAACACTCTTGCCATGAACATAACGGACAAGATTCAGATTACTTTTGAAGAGCAAGATGAAACTTTTACACCATCACAAGCTTACACGGATCCAACTAACAAACTTCGTGTAACCACGCCTCAGGCTTTGATTGATACGGACTTTGAGTACGGTATTCAGGGTACTAAGTGGGAAAACCTAACTACTACAGACAACAGACCGTTTGCTTCTCAATCTTCTAACGCTGTCCCAAACATTACTGGTATAGCTATTGCTGGTAGAACAGTAACTGTTACCACCTCTGCGGCTCACGGGTTGGCTGTAGGAACTCCTATTATTGTTCAAGATACATACTTAGGTTTTGCTAACGGTAACTTTATTATTGAATCTGTTACTACATCATCTCCGTACACATTCACGTACACTTCCCGTGCCGCTAACACAACTGGTATTTCTGCTTTATTTGACTCAAATAAAACTGCAATTTATACAGGTAACCTTTACACAGGTGCTCAAATTGGTGCAGCTCCATCGGCAATGACAGTATCGGGATTTGCAATCACCGTCACAACAACTGTTCCACATGGTCTTTCTATTGGTAACGAAATTGCAGTTACTGGCGTAACAGCAGCAACATCTAATCCGCCTAACGGTTCGTTCTTTGTTGCCGGTATCAACAGTGCTACGCAATTTGTCTACTATGTATCAACTGCTCCAGTAGGCGCTCTTACAATCACTAGCGCTAAAATTTATGTTCGTCCGCAAGGACAGATTCTTCACCGTCCTTTTGATGGTGGAGTAATTTTCTCTGCTAATACAACTTCAAATAACGAAATGACTGCTCGTCAGACTCGTCGTTATTTCCGATACCAATCTGGTAAAGGTATTCAACTAAGTTCTGGAACAATTCTAAAGCCAAACCTTCAGATTGATTCTTTAACTGCTACTGGAACAACTATTACCGTACAGACCAGAGAGCAACACAACCTAACTCCCGGTGTTGCTATTGCAGTTGGTGGCGCTTCTGATTCTGCATACAACGGAAACTTTGTTGTTGCTAACGTTTTGGGCTACAACAAATTTACTTACACAGCACTTACAACCCCGACTTCGTCAGTAGGTGCTGGTCCATACTATGTTTCTGTTGTTGGTTGGAATGGCGCTATCAATAGACTTGGTATTTTTGATCTTCAAAATGGTTTGTTCTTTGAATTTGACGGTCAGACTCTCTACGCTGTGCGCCGCTCATCTACATTCCAACTTTCTGGAAAAGTTACAGCAACAAACGGTTCAAACACTATTACCCAGACTGGCGCTGACTTCCCTACAAACTTCTCAAATCAACTATCAGTTGGCGATTTTATTGTAATTCGTGGGCAGTCATATCAAGTGCAGACAATTGCAAGCGATACTTCTATGACAATTACTCCATCGTACCGAGGAGCTACTGCTAATTATGCAATTGTTAGTAAAACAGTAGACACAAAAATTCCTCAGTCTCAGTGGAATCTTGATCCTTGCGATGGCACAGGTCCGTCTGGCTACAACCTTGACTTATCTAAAATGCAGATGTTCTATATTGACTACTCTTGGTATGGAGCTGGTTTCGTTCGCTGGGGTATTCGTGCATCAGACGGTGATGTTACATACGTACATAAGCAACCAAACAACAACATTAACTACGAAGCCTACATGCGTTCTGGTAACCTTCCTGCGCGATACGAAACATCTACAACACCGCCAGTAACACTACTTCAGGATAGTTTAACTAACGATGCTTCGGTGATAACTGTTCAATCAACAGCAGCGTTTCCTAGTAGCGGAACTCTTGTAATTAGACCAAGTAGTACAACAAACCAAGCAGATCAACTTTTTGAGTATGTAAACTACACTGGAAAAACAACAACAGAGTTTACTGGTGTTACTAGAGGATTAGCCGGTGCTTCTGTAACTTCAACTGGCTCTGCTGGTTCTAACGGTATTACAGTTACATCTGCTACAGGTCTGCAAGTTGGTCAAAGAGCCATTCACGCTAACATTCCTAGCGGAACATTTATTTCAGCAATATCTGGAACAACCTTAACTCTTTCCCAGGCTTTGACTGGAGCTATCTCTTCTGCTTCAGTTACTTACGCTCGTATGGGTGGTGTAAACGGTAGTACCGAATATGCTTTTGCTTATACTTACTCTGCTACATCACAAACTAGCGTTGAGTTAGCATTCCCTACATTTGCCCCGAACCTATCTCACTGGGGTACTTCGGTAATCATGGATGGTCGTTTTGATGATGATAAGTCGCTTTTGTTTACTTACGGTCAGAGAACTACAACTAATATTTCAGCTGGCGCAACAAAAGCGCTATTCTCAATCCGAGTAGCACCATCAGTAGATAACGGAACTCCAGCAGAGTTTGGAGCCCGTGAACTTATTAACCGTATGCAGTTGGTCCTTAGAGCGCTTGACATTACAACTAGAGCATCTACCTCAAACCTTCTCGTGACTGCTGTGCTTAACGGTGTCCCAACGAACGTCAGTAGTGTTACGTGGAAAAACGTTATTCAAGGATCAGCAACAGAGTTTAACTCAAGTTTATCTCAAATTGCAGATTATTCTGGAGGATCAGCAACAGTTGCTGGTGGTGAAGTAACTGGTGGTTTCTTCGTGAACTCAACTACAAGTCTTTCTCTTGAAGCCGTGCGAGACCTTGGTAACTCAATTCTTGGCGGTGGAACTTCTGCTCCTGGTTCTAATATCTACCCAGACGGTCCAGATGTTTTAACTATTTCAGTGACAAACCTTGCTAGTTCTGGTTCTCAGGATGTTTTCGGTCGTCTTTCTTGGACTGAAGCACAGGCATAAGGATTTATTATGAGTGGCTTAGATAGAGTCAAAAATGTATCTTCAGAGCCAGCAATCGCTCCGGTTCTGCAGTCAGAAGATCTTTATGCTCAGACAACCACTACTAGTAATTTGGTAGTAAAAGAAACTGTAACATTGCCAGTCAACTATGTAGACGATTTAATAAATTCAAACATACAACATCCATTTTTGTTGATGGGGGCTTAACATATGTCATACACATATAAAGTCCTTGGGCAAGAAGCTCCTGCTGCTACCACTAATACAAATCTTTACACTGTAGGTTCGGGAAAAGAAGCAATTATCTCTACAATTGTTATTGCTAATCGTTCTGCTTCTGGTGCTACGTATCGCATTGCTGTTCGCCCAGGCGGAGCTGCATTGGCTAATTTGCATTACATTGCATACGATGTGGCTATTGCGGCTAACGACTCAACTGCTTTAACTCTAGGTTTGACCCTTGGCGCAGGGGATGTAATTACTGTTTATGCTTCTTCTATAAATCTATCTTTTGGAGCATTTGGTACGGAGATTTCCTAATGGCTGTAAGGTTTTTTAGTAAATCTAGTGTTGCTCAAGCCACACCGAAAAGTAGCAAGTTCTGGGATCAAGTAGCTAGACGTCAAGTTCCTGCTGAAATGCTTTTAGTTGCTGGCGGCGGCGGTGGTGGTCCAGGTGGAGCAAACGTCGGCGGTGGCGGCGGTGGCGGCGGTGGTGTTTACTACAGTCTTGGAAATATATCATCCTCACCTGTAACTATAAGTGTTGGAACTGGTGGTCCAGCTGGGCAAAGTGGTACTGCTTCAACAGTTACTGGAACAGGTTGGGTTACTTTGACCGCAGGTGGCGGTGGCTACGGTTCTGGTTCAGACAATCGTAATGGTGGTAATGGTGCCTCAGGTGGGGGCGGGGGTGGGGGTTGCCCTGGATCTACGCCAAACTCTCCTGGGGTTGGTGCTGGAGGTAATAATGGAGGTTCTGGTGTTGGTATTGTAGGAACAACAATCTGTAGTGCTGGCGGTGGTGGTGGTGCTGGTGGAGCTGGAGTTACCTCAACTTCTAATACTGTTGGAGGTGCTGGCGGAGCTGGCACGCCAAACTCATCCGCTAGATTAATTACTGGAGTTGATACAAACTACGGTGCTGGAGGTGCAGGTAGATCATACCTTTCTGGAGTGAATGGTGTAGCAGGTGCTGCAAATACTGGAATTGGTGGGGAAGGCGGAGCAGGTTCCACAGGAGTAACTGCTGGGGCAGGTGGCTCTGGAGTTGTGGTTGTTGCCTACCCAAATAGCTATGTTGAGTCGTTAACTGTTACTGGAACTCTTGTTTATACACTTGATACAACTACTAGAAGTGGTTATAAAGTCTATAAATTTACATCAGGAACTGGGACTTTCTACATTTAATAATACATTTTTCAGTTATACTTACTAAAAGTACATACACCCCAGAGACGAGTACAAAATGAAGATTGCTGTTTATACAATTGCTCTTAATGAGGAGAGTTTTGTAGAACGCTGGTACACCGCAAATAAAGATGCTGACTATTTAGTGATTGCCGATACTGGATCAACAGATAAAACAGTAGAAATAGCCCGCAAACTAGGGATCCTAGTACACGAAATCCGCGTCAAACCTTGGCGCTTTGATGATGCCCGCAATGCTGCGATGGCGCTTATCCCTGCAGATGCAGACGTATGTGTCAGCGTGGATATGGATGAAGTTCTTTACCCTGGTTGGCGCGAAGCCCTTGAATCTCAGTGGGGAGATGCTAACCACGGTCGCTTCCTATACACATGGAATCACGAAGAAGATGGAAGTAACGGTCTTACTTTTTGGTATGAAAAAATCCACTCTCGTCACGGATACCGTTGGAAGCATCCAGTCCACGAAATCTTACAACCAGACCGGATTGAGGAGAAGTGGGCAGATATTCATGGATTTGAACTCCATCACTTTGCAGATCCGCAAAAATCTCGTGGTCAATACTTAGATCTTCTTGCTCTTTCAGTGAAAGAAGATCCTCACAATGACCGTAACGCTTTTTATTATGCTCGTGAATTAATGTTTTATGGCCGTAACGAAGAAGCAACTAAAGAATTTAAACGTCACTTAGCCTTGCCTTCTGCTGTATGGAAAGCAGAGCGAGCAGCTGGCATGCGTTTTTTGGCTAAAGTTGATGAGCCAGAAAATGCTGAAGCATGGTTAATGATGGCGACTCAAGAATGCCCTACTGACCGGGAGCCTTGGATTGAGTTGGCTCAGTATTACTACCGTACTTCTCAGTGGGAGCAATGCTTGAGAGCGGCTGAACGCTCTCTGACTATTACAGTGCGTGACTATAACTACCTAAGTCAAGCGTGGGCCTGGGGGCCAGAGCCTTATGATCTTGCTGCAATTGCATCTTATCGTTTAGGCGAAAAAGAAAAAGCAATTGAGTACGGTGAAAAAGCCCTTAAATTAAGCCCAGAAGATGGTCGACTTATGACAAACCTTATTTGGTACAGACAGTGAAAACAATAGCAGCGATACCTACACTTAACGCAATTGAATGGATTGCTCCACTAATTGAGGGATTACTTCTTGCTGATGAGGTTGACGAAGTCTGGGTGTATGACAATGGGTGCACAGACGTAACTGCAGATTGGGTGCGTAATCGTAGGTTGCTAGATAAACGTATTTTTTTGATTGATTCCAAAGGAATGGGAATCTATCAAATGTGGAACCACATGATTAGAAAAGCAAACGAATTTGACGAAGAAGTAAACCTTGCTCTTCTTAATAGTGACATCAGGCTTCCACCTAACGCAATCAAAAACTTGTCTAAAGTTATGCGAGACCATGGGTACCAAATTGCCACCGTGGACCCAACTCGTCCAGGTCTACACTCAAAACACATCCCTGTCTGGAACAAACCCCTTGGCGAACTATTTCCAAAAGATTTTGAGCCCTACCCAATGGATACTCCGCCTGGTCATGCTGTGGCTTGGGCTTTTGTTATTGCCGCTGAGTTCTGGAAAGACCAGCCATATGCGGTAAGTGAGCAATACCAGTGGTGGTATGGAGATGATGATTTGTTTCGGCGTGCCTACAAGAGGAATGGTCGAATTTGTAGAGTTGTTGGGGTAGGATCAGATCACTTTGGTTCTAGCAGTGATGCTTATAACCCAAGAAAGCAAGAAATGATCGACAGTGATACAAAAATATTCAACAAAATGTGGTTAGGTATTGGATAATGACAAAGCGAGTTCTTTTAACAGGTGCAAGTGGTTTCGTAGGAAGTCATGTTCTACGCCACTTACTAGTAAATACAGACTGGGATATTGTTTGTCCAGTAACTTTTACACATAAAGGTGTTCAAGATCGTATTCGATTAGCTACTGAAGATAGCTCAAAATACTTTAACCGAGTAAAAATTATTCATATTGATCTTTCAGCACCCTTGAGTTCTGTAACTGCTCATGCATTTGGAAAAATTGACTATGTTTTTAATCTTGCTAGTGAAAGTCACGTAGACCGAAGCATTGAAAATCCAGCACCATTTGTTATCAATAACGTGCAGTTGATTTGTCATTTACTTGATTGGGCTCGTTCTAGCGATCATTTAGAGAAGTTTATTCATATCTCAACTGATGAAGTCTATGGTCCGGCACCAATAGGGCATGACCACGCCGAATGGGAAGATTTACATTTCCCAAGCAACCCATATTCAGCCTCTAAAGCTGCTCAGGAAGATATTGCATACGCTTACTGGCGGACTTATGGTGTTCCACTTATCATTACAAACACAATGAATATCATTGGTGAAATGCAAGACACAGAAAAATTTGTTCCCCTTGTTATGAAAAGTATTCTTTCTGGGTATGGCGTACGCCTACACGGAGACGCTGAGGGCAGACTTGGAAGTCGTTTTTACCTACATGCTCGTAATCAAGCCGATGCTTTGCTCCATATTGCAAACACTCAAGAAGTTAACCACTATTCAGCAGATAATCCAGTTAAAGTTCCTCAAAGATTCCATGTTGTTGGTGAAAAAGAACTAGACAATCTAGAAATGGCAAAATTAATTGCTAAGTTTATGGATATGCCTCTTAAATATGAAGTAATTGACTACCGCGATAAGCGCCCTGGTCACGACCTTCGCTACGCATTAGATGGTTCCAGGTTGGCTGCAACTGGGTGGACTGCCCCTATCTCACTTGAAGATTCTCTAGAAAAAACAGTTAGGTGGACTCTAGAAAATAAAGAGTGGCTTTCTTTATGAAAAAAAGTCGCTCTACAGCAGAAAGACGAAGTGCGACAGTAGTTCAAGACATTAATGCACTTATGTTAGACAAAGACAAAAACATAATTTACCACGTAGAAAGGCCTCCCGGAATGCTAATAACTGAAGCTTGTAAGGGTCAGGTCTATTTGGTTCGCTCTGGAAAAGTTATCAGAGACAAAGTTGTTTTATATGCTCATCACACTAACGACGGTAAAATAACTAAGTCAGTAGCAAAACAACTAGAAAACTGGAATAACTGTGGCTGGCCTGTAGTAGTCGTTGATTCAACCCCAGAGGAATTGCCTTGGCCAGATTATGTGACTCTTATTCGTAAGCCTAATATTGGATCAGACTTTGGGTCATGGTCTGTGGGCTTACACGCTATGCCTCATTTATATGACATTAAAAAAATATTATTTGCAAATAGTGGAGTAGTTGGTCCTTTCTGGTCATTCTCAAACTTACTTAGAGATTTTGAAGAAACAGACAAAGACATATGGGGTCTAACAACCAACTCTGATATTGATTGGCATATACAAACTTATTGGTTTGGTTTTTCTAATGGGGCTTTGCGCAGAAAGCCTATGAAAGATTTTTGGGAAAGTATAAAAATACAACCTACAAAAGCTCATATTATTGTTGCATATGAAGTTGGTATGAGCCGTCTAATTAAAAAAGAAGGTTGGTCCACTAGGGTCATTTACCCTTTTGAAGCAGTTGGCGTAGCCAGTGGTGTCGATACTGGGACCTATAATTGGGATAGATTGCTAGATATGGGCTTACCTTTCGTAAAAAGGCGCGTTTTGCATTGGAATGGTTGGCGTATGATTCATAAAATAGAAGAGTACGGTAAAGAAGCAGTTGAATTAGCGACAGAAGGAATGAGTGAAACTTTAAGTGCCTAACAATACTAAATACTGCCTGGCTTGTGGTGGTTCCGATGTTAAAGAAGTTTTAGATTTAGGTTTTCAAGCACCAGCAAACAATCTTTTAGCCTCTAGGGATGAGAAAGATTATGCTGTTTATAAGTTAGGGATTGAGGCTTGTTTCCATTGTGGTCACGGTCAGTTGACTAATTTTGTCTCAGCAGAAGAGTTATTCAGTGATTATTCTTATGTTAGTTCAACAAGTCAGACCATGAAAGACCATATGCAAAAGCTTGCATATTTTGTTGCCAATCTTTGCGGTAAAGATATTTCTGTACTTGAACTTGGATCCAATGATGGTTTGTTTTTGAAAAGCCTCAGTGTTGCTGGAATAACAAACTTTTGTGGCGTAGACCCAGCAGAAAATATTGTGTCTGTAGCAAATCAAGAAGGACTAAAAACTGTTCTTGGTTTTTGGCCTGATGTAGCAAATCAATTTGAGTCTAACTCGTATGACATTGTTATTGGACAAAACGTCTTTGCTCATACACAAAATCCGTTAGCTGCTTTAGAACAAGTTCAAAGAGTTTTAAATAAGAATGGGTATGCAATATTTCAAACTTCTCAGGCAGACATGATTGCTAATGGAGAATTTGACACCATTTACCACGAGCACTGCTCTTTCTTCTGTGAAGATTCTATGGCTGCACTGGCTAAACGTGTTGGCTTAAAGCTTGTATACACCCACTACGTGGAGATGCACGGTAACTCATCTCTATACGTACTTGTAAACGAGGACTACGACCCAGATAAAACCTCTATTGAGTTGTCAGCAATATCTGCTGGTCTTAATGAGGTTCAGCCGAAAGATGATGAAACAGGTTTGATTAGATCAACTCGTACTCCTGTAGATTGGGAGCAGTTCTATCAAAATGCTATTTACACCAAGCAAGTGTCTGTAGAAGTCACTGAGGATTGGAAAAACCTAGGTCACAGAATTGTCTCTGTTGGAGCCGCTGCAAAAGGAATTACTTTCTTACGTGCCTGTGATTTGGAAGTTGATGCGGTATTAGACGAGGCTCCATTAAAAATTGGTAAGTGGATTCCTGGTTTAGATGTTCAAATTACAGATTTTTCATCTATTAAAGATAACGATGCTTACATTATTAGTGCTTGGAACTTTGCGAAAGAGATTTCACTTAAGTTGGTTCAAAACGGTGCTAACCCAGATGCTCCTTGTTTTCTGTATTTCCCAAATGCAATAGTGACAACCCTTGGGTATCTTGCTGTTAATGGGCTGGCATTCCATGAGTGAGCAACCTTCAGCAGACTTTTACAGATCAACCCCTATAAATCTCGGTATGTCTTTGCTTGATTTTTATAGAGCTAGGCTTCTTAATCAAATACACTATGTAGATTTATATAAAGGCGTTCGTATTTTAAAACTCCCAGAGGATTTACGTACATACGAACGTCTTATTGAAGATTCAAAACCAGAAGTTATTGTTGAATTAGGAATTGAATCAGGTGGCTCTTCGCTATGGTTTGCTGATCGCCTCAGCAATATACTTGGTGGCGGTGAAGTTATTGGCGTAGATGTCAACACTAAGGCAGCTGAAGATAACATTTCTTATGACAAAAGAATCACTATTATAAACGGAGATTTAACTACTCCGGAGACAGTTAAGGCTGTCTATGACGCTGTTGCTGGACGTAGGGCAATGGTTATTGAAGATGCTGCTCATACCTATCAGTGCACGATGTTTGCCATGGAGAACTATTCAGACTTAGTTCCCGTTGGTGGTTGGTTTGTTGTAGAAGATGGAATTGTTGATATTGAAGAACTTCGTCAATACAAAGAGGCTCCGAGAGGGGTGATTCCAGCGCTAAATGATTTTATGGAGACTGAAGCAGGTAAAAAGTTTACTCGTTTGCGACTTGCTCCTTATGGAATTACCGCAAACCCTGGTGGATGGCTCCAAAGAGAGTTTAAATAACAATGTATACTTGTTGGATAGACACCATGACATTCAGGAGCCAGAACAGTGTACGAAGTTAGAGATGGTTCCCGTACTCTTCAGTTTAATGGTCGCATTCTTGGATCCTCTTCTTCGTGGAGAAAAGGGTCTACTCGTTGGATTGAGTTTGATCTTTACCAGACAGAAAACGGTTCCTACATTCTTTCTAGAGTAGGTGTATCTCTTGTCTTTCATGGAGCCTCTTGCCCTCTTGTAAAAAGGTATGGTTTAGTTGAATCCGTTCCTGAAAACCTATCAAAGGACGCTATACCTTGCGAAGAATGCTCTCCTGTTGAAAGCGAACTTCCTTATATATTTCCTGAAAGAAATAGAACTTGGGCGCAAGTAAGCGATGATGCGGAAGCTGTGCTTGAAGCATTATATAAGTATGATGATGGTGGGGCTCGTTACCTGACTAAAGTTGCTCAGAGATTGCTTGAAGAAGCGTCTAAGCAAGATAAAAAAATTGAATCTGTGTATAGGGTAGAAATTATTCCCTAAACAAAAACCAAGGAATGACAAAAATGACAGAACGACAGACAGAAGATTTATCCGCAGTACAACTACACCTAGTTGATTCTGTAGAAAAAGCCACTGAGTTTCTCACTTGGCTTAGTCAACGCCGTCCATACGATGCAGTATCTGTAGATATTGAAACTGGTGAACTCGCTGGCGGTGTTCGTGGTGATGCCTTGTCTCCTTGGCACGGAGATATACGTCTTGCTCAGATTGGAGATGGGCAACAAGGTTGGTCTATACCTTGGAAAAACTGGTCTGGCGTTTTCTATGAAGCAATGAATAAATTTGAAGGTCAGATTGTTTGCCACAATATTGCTTTTGAAGCCAAGTGGTTTGCTGTTCGATCTGAGTGGGAAATGCCTTGGCATCGTGCGCACGACACAATGATTATGGCTCAGATTATCGACCCACTGGGTTCTGGTGCGCTTAAAAAATTAGCTGCTCGTTATGTAGACTCTCGTGCTGTTGCACTGCAAGAAACTTTGGGAACAGAACTTGCCACTAATGGCTGGACTTGGGGAACTGTTCCGGTCAACTTTCAGCCTTACTGGTCTTATGGTGCGCTTGATACTGTGCTGACAATGCGTATCTGGGAACAGTTCTATGAAAAGTGCGGTCCTGGTGGTGTGTACAACACAGCATACGAACTTGAAATGGCTACAAGAAAAATTGTTACTCGTATGGAGATCAATGGGGCTCGTATAGATCTTGACTATTCTCAGAGAAAATATGAGGAGTTGGTTAACTACACGGAGTCCGTAAAAGATTGGGCTAAAAAGACGTACAACGGGGCTTCTATAACCAGCAACATACAGTTAGTCAGGCTTTTTGAGAGTCTTGGTGCAGAAATTACTGAACTAACACCTACGGGGCAAAAGTCAGCAACCAAAGACCAACTAAAACTGTTAACAATAACTGGAAATGAAGAAGTTAAAAACCTAGCCGAAACTGTTCTTAAACAGCGAAAAGCTGACAAACTTGCTAGTAGCTACTTCTCTAATTTTATAGATAAGAACGTTGAGGGTTTTGTTCATCCATCTGTAAAAACAATGGGTGCTCGTACCGGTCGTATGTCTATTACTGACCCTGCACTGCAGACCCTCCCTAAGGGTGACGATGTAGTTCGCTCTGCATTCTTGCCTAAAGATGATGACCACGTGATTGTCACATCTGACCTTGACCAAGTTGAGTTTCGTATGTTCGCTTCTCTTTCTCAAGACCCCAACTTGATTCAACTATTTCACCGTGCGGACGCAACTGGTTCTGACCCATTTACTGAAATTGGCCGTGAGGTGTATCAGGAACCAGAAATGACTCGCTCTGATAAGAGACGTAACCTTATTAAGGGTGTTGTTTACGGTCGTCTATACGGCGCTGGTGTGGCTAAGCAAGCCTTAACTGCTGGTGTACCAGAACATCAAATGAGGGCTGTTTCTGACTCTTTTGATCGTAACTATCCCGGAATGATTTCATTCCAGAAGCAGATTGAAGATATTGGTATGCGTCGCTTACGTGGTGAGGGTCAAGGCTATGTCTATACCTGGACTGGTCGTCGTATTCCTTGCGATGATGAAAGAACCTACACCCTTGTTAATTATCTAATCCAGGGTGGAGCAGCGGAAGTTTTTAAGAGTAACTTAATTAAATTAGATCAGGCTGATTTAACAGAACTTCTTATTGTTCCCGTACACGATGAAATTGTGCTTAATGCGCCACGTGACCAAGTGCAAGAAGTAATGCAAACTGTCAAAGAATGTATGACTACAACTGAGGGTTGGGCAGTTCCGCTTACCTCTGGTATAGATGGACCAATGGAAACATGGGGTGAAAAGTATGTCTAAATATGTTTTGTCGGTGGACCCAGGGAAAGCTACTGGAGTTGCTTTACTTTGTTTGGCTAAAGATAAAGAGCCTGAGATTTTATTTTCTGGGGAGTCCCAGCCAGAGGAGTTTGCTGGCGTTGTAAGAAACCTTTTAGAGGATTTTACTGAGGACTACAGCCTTTTGACTGTGGTTTGTGAGAAATTTACAATAAATGCTCAAACAGTCCGTAACTCTCAAGCGCCATACAGCCTTGAGCAAATTGGAGTTTTAAAGCAGATTTTGCAAGATTTTGGCATTGATAGGGACTCTATTGTTTGGCAAATGCCTGTAGATGCCAAAAAAATGTTCCCTAACGAGGCCCTAAAGACTTTAGGGGTGTGGCATAAAGGTGGGGAAGGCCATGCAAATGATGCCCTTAGACACGCCCTTTTGAGGCTTGTAAAGGGTGGCTGGATACCTAGAAAACTTCTAGAATAGAAGTTACTATTCAAAATAAATAGTTTTCTACAAAAAGTGTGATAGTATTTTTTTAATGACAAAAAGACATGGGAGAAGGAAGTAAATGCCTGTAACAGCAAAACTAGATCCAGACGGTAAGCATATTCGCTTAGACGTTGAATACCGATACAAAGAACTTTGTAAAAGTATTCCGGGATCATCTTGGTCAGCTTCTGATCAAATCTGGAGAGTCCCTCTAAGTTGGTCTACTTGTTTAGCGCTGCGCTCTACCTTTAGAAACGATTTAGTTATTGCCGAAGATCTTGGTGAGTGGGCTACAAACCTTCTTAACACTCGTATTAGTCCAGCAAACTCTCTTAGAGAGTTAGAGCAGTTTGAGTCCTCAACTAACTTAGATCTTTTCCCGCACCAGCAAGCAGGAGTTGAGTTTCTTAAAACAGCTCGTAGGGCTTTGTTGGCAGATGAGCCAGGTCTAGGTAAGACTGCTCAAGCAATTAGAGCAATCAAAGAACTTAAAGACAGCGGTGAAGATGTTTTTCCTGCACTTATTGTCTGTCCTAACACTCTTAAGAAAAACTGGGCTCGTGAATTTGGTCGTTGGTGGCCAGGAGTTTCTACTCAAGTTATTAAGGGAACTTCTACCCAGCGTAAAAAGCAGTTTGAGACTCCTGCAGATGTTTACATTATTAACTGGGAGTCGTTACGTACTCACTCACGACTGGCTCCGTACGGCTCTGTAGCACTGGCTCGCTGTAAAGAATGCGGCGGTCACGATGAAAGAGTGAGTCTTACTCGTTGTGAGGTTCACCAAAGAGAGTTAAATAAGATTGATTTCAAAGCAGTTGTTGCTGACGAAATTCACCGGTCAAAAGATCCTAAATCAAAACAAACTCGCGCTTTGTGGTCAGCAACTGGCAATGCAGAGTTTAGGTTTGCACTAACTGGTACTCCTGTGGCAAACAACGTTGTAGATATGTGGTCAATTTTGCATTGGCTTTCTCCTGAGGATTGGCCATCAAAGACAAAGTGGATTGACCGTATGGTTGACACAATGCTTAATGCTTTTGGTGGGATGATGGTTCTTGGAATTAAGCCTCATATGGAAGATGAGTTCCAACGTACTATTAGTCATCACATGCGTCGTATGTTGAAGGCTCGCGTATTGCCTTGGCTACCACCAGTAATCAACGAACGCCGCGACTTGGAGATGTCTACTAAGCAGAAAAAAGCTTACGAACAAATGCGCGACACAATGATTGCCGAACTTGAGTCTGGCGAAGCGTTATCTGCCCCTAGTGTTCTGACTCAGACAATTCGTTTGCTTCAGTTTGCTAGTTCTTATGCAAACATTGTTGTTGATGAGAATACTGGAGAACCTAAGGCTGTTTTGTCAGAGCCATCTTGTAAGGTTGATTCTCTTATGGATGACATTAAAAACGGAGACTTTGGAGAGGACTCAGTTGCTGTATGTGCAGTGTCGCGTCAGTTAATTGAACTTCTAAGTGCTGCTTTGACTAAAGCCAACATCCCTCACGGTTTAATTACTGGTGCTCAGAATGAAGATGAACGTCAGCAAGCTATTGATGATTTTCAATCTGGTGCAAAGAAGTGGATTTTATTTACTGCCCAGGCTGGCGGTGTAGGTGTGACTCTCACTGCTGCTCGTCGCTTGATTATGCTTCAGCGCCCTTGGTCTTTGGTTGATCACAAACAAGCACTAGACCGTGTGCACCGCATTGGATCAGAGATTCACGATTCGATTGTGATTACAGATTATGTAACAGAAGGAACTATAGAAGAACGAGTTCTACAAGTTCTTGAAACTAAAGCAGATAACTTTGAGCAAATCGTTCACGACAGGGAAAAACTACTTGACTTGCTTAAAAAAGATAAGGCAGGTAAGTTATGAAACATACAACAATGACATATAAGGACGGAATGATAGATGTCTAATGTAATTAGACTCTCTAACTCAGAGATTCAAACATTTAAAGATTGTCGTCGCCGGTGGTGGTTAACTTACTATCGTCGTCTAAAGCCTCTTAACCAAGACTTTACTGGGGCCCTGGCGCTTGGATCACGTATTCATGCTGCCTTAGATGATCACTATGCAAAAGGTGTTCCACTACTAGATGCTCATTCTCGCTTGGTAGAGGCTGACCGTAACTTACTTATTGCAGATTTCAGGGATACTGACACCCTTGATGGCGAAGCAGAACTAGGTCGAATCATGCTTGAGGGCTATGAGCAGTGGGTTGAGGAAAACGGAATTGACTCAGAGCTAGAAATGATTTCTACAGAAGAAACAATTATTGCCCCATTATTCAACGGAGAAGTTGAGTTACAGGGGAAGCTTGATATGCGTGTTCGCCGTAAGGTTGATGGTGTTCGTATGTTCCGTGACTTTAAGACTGTAGGTGGATCACTTTCAGACTTTGCAATGCTTGCTCCAATGAATGAGCAAGTGCTTACATATATGCTTCTGGAAACATTCCAGAGTAAAGAAGGAGAACGCTCCGAAGGTGGCATCTTTACGATGCTAAAAAAGGTAAAGCGTACTGCTTCTGCACGACCTCCGTTCTACGACCAGATTGAGGTGCGTCACAATGTGTTCACACTTCGTTCTTTCTGGAACCGTATCCACGGAACAATAACAGACCTAATGCGAGTGCGTACAGCGCTTGACGAAGGTACTGATCATACTTCTGTTGCGTATCCTCACCCGACACGCGATTGTAAGTGGAAGTGTCAATTCTTTACTGTATGCACGTTAATGGATGACGGTAGCGCAGCCGAGCAAGCACTTTCAGAAATGTTTGAAGAGGGAGACCCCTATTCATATTACGAAAACGAAAATGACAAGAAAGGACTGGAATAACTATGAGTGACATTCAGCGTTCTCTTACAGTTATGGTCTACGGTGAGTCAAAGGTTGGAAAATCCACCTTTGCGGTTACCGCTCCATATCCACGTCTCATGCTTGACGTTGAGGGTGGGCATCGTTTCCTCCCTATCATCGTGAAGTACTGGGACCCACTCCGAGAGGAGCCACCAGTAGCAGACGGCACTTGGGATACTTGCGTAGTCCAAGTTCGTAGCTATGACGATGTGCTTAAGGCATATCAATGGCTTCAGAGCGGTAAGCATCAGTTTAAGAGTCTTATCATTGACTCAATCTCTGAACTTCAAGTTAAGTGCATGGATAGCATCGCAGGTAGCGAGCAGATGAAGATGCAGCAGTGGGGCGAACTACTTCGTCACATGGGCGGTCTTTTACGTGACCTACGCGATCTAACAATGCACGCAACTAATCCACTAGAAGCAGTTGTCTTGACTGCAATGGCTCGTCCTAGCCAAGACGGTCGTCAGCGTCCGTACTTGCAGGGTCAGCTTGCAATCCAGGCTCCGTACTTCTACGACATTCTTGGTGCTATCACAACAGAGGAAGTACCAAACCCTGATCCATTGAGTCCTCCGTACAAGGTTCGTAAAATGTACGTGGAACGAAATAATCAGTATGAGGCTGGAGAGCGTGTACAAGGTCGCCTTGGCTCAGCAGTTCAGCAAGAAAACCTCTCCATTGAACGTATGCTTGACATGATTTTTGGAGAAAAACAACCTGCAGCAACTGCTGCCAAAACAACAAAGAAGGAAGGTTAAGGTATGAGTACCTTAAACTGGTCCGACCTCATCAAAGAGGCTGGAGAAACAGCATCATACGAACCACTACCAGACGGTGACTACGATTTAGTAGTTCTTGAAGGCGTGGCAAAGCAGACTCAGTCTGGCAAGACAATGTTCTCAGTTAAGGCTGAAGTACAGGGTGGTCCACACAACAAGCGTCTCGTATGGGACAACCTTGTAGTGTCTAATGACAATCCAACTGCGTTGGGTATTTTCTTTAGCAAGATGGCCGCTTTGGGATTGACTAGAGAAAATTTCTTTAGCCAAGACCCTACTAATGCTCAGATTGAAGCAGCTCTTGCTAATCGCAAGTTCCGCGCTCAAATTGGTAGTCGCGTATGGCAGGGTAACAAGAAGAATGAAATCAAGCGTTACTACCCTGCTCAGGCAGCAGCTCCAACTACAGATCCATGGGCTGAAGAACAGGCTCAGGCTGCTCCAGCACCTGCACCGGCTCCAGCACCTGCACCTGCACCCGCACCGGCTCCAGCGCCGTCTGCACCCTTCTAAGTCACTGGCTTAGTGAGATTGCCTTCCAGCAAATGTTGGAAGGCTTTCTCATTACTCCACAAACTATAGGAAAGAGATAGATTAAAAACTATGAAAGTATTACTTACTGGATGTAGTGCTCCTCAGTCGTCCCCTGGATTAAATACAAGGCTTCCTACTTTTTCTGGTCTTATACGAAATGCTTTGAGTTATTCTGGACACGAAGTTGTGTGGACTACACCATCAATAGATATGTCTGAAGAGTATCTATCCCAGTTTGATGTGGTAATAGTTGGTCTAACTCCACCCACGAGTCTTTCTTCATATCGACTATACGGGGCTTTGTCTGTCATTGAAAGAGCTCGCAAGGTGTCTAATGTTAGATATTTAGTTGATGCTCCAGAGCCCCACAAACTGTGGGCTGGGATTAGGGCGGTTGCTAATAATCCAGAGGATCTTGTAAAAGATTTTTACTCTAAAAGATCAGAGTTTGGTAAAGCTACATCCTCAGCAAATCTTTCTCGTATTCAAGGAGTTATTTTTGATTTGTATGAAAATACTTGGGAACAGACTTTGTGTCCTTCTTTTCCTTGGTCTAAGAAAGAACACATAACAAAACACATACCTAATATTTCTGAAGATAATTTGGATCTTTTATGTCTTGACTCATTTCTATTGACTGCCGTAGAGGATTCAACTGCTTTATATATGAAGTCAAATTCAGACCATTGGTCTACTAATCAAAAGACCCCTTGGGTTAAAAATCTTGAAAAAACACTAAAAAATAAAATTTACCCAATGTCTAGTAGTAAATGGTCTACTAATACTTCTGTATTGACAAATATAAATAAATCTATTGGCTCTGTAATTTCTGTGTATAAAAATGAAGAGCCTTGGTGGTCGGTAAATCTTTCTCAGTCTTTGTATGTAAATACTCCCGTAGTCACAGACTGGAAGCAGACATCTTATTTAGGAGAGTCCTGGTCCCTTTTGGCTCATAACTTAGAGGATATGTCTGTTGGGGAAAGGCTTTCTATTGCTACAAAACAAAAGAATGATTATATAAAGGTTTTACCAGATTTTAATGAGTCAATTTATAGAGTTTTATCCTGTGTTTTTGATGTTTAATACAGTACAATTTACGTAAAGTGAGAGTGGATATATGAGAGATTTAAATATTGAGATGGCAAAGTCTCAACTAGAAATGGCTAAAGTGTCTGTTGATGTAGGCACTTCTGTAGTAAAACTTCTTGATTTTTGGAGAACCCTGCCCCACCTAGCATCAAACGATGCTCAAATAGTTGAAGTATTTTCAAAACTAGCTATGGGCATTGCTTTAGTTAATAACCAAGGCAACGAGATTTGGGAACCCGGTATGCCAGGGTTTATCCGCGTTGGTGATGAAGTAAGAGTCTTGGCAGATGCTTTTGAGGGCGAGTTAGGACAACTCCATAACGGGCGTAGGGGTCGTGTAGTTGCTGTTCGTTCAGGTGACATTATTGTTAAAACAACTGACGGTAGAGAGCCTACTCTTGATGGATCTCACTACTCTCCTTACAAAGTAGAAAAGTTAGTTGCAACATTATGAGCGTAGTCACTGTTGCTCATCTTTTGGTTAACGGAGATGATTACGACGAAATTTCTTTAGCTGCTGAAAAGCGTATTTCAGAGTTCTTTAACGTAAGTGTCTCTGACGTAAGAAAGAAATTTAACTACGAATTACTTGTTAAAGAGACAGAAGATATGGAAAGCGAAAGCTTTTATCAAGCACAGGTAGTGGTGAAAAATAGAGATGTCTGAGACTACTCAAGAACCGGTTCTACAACTCAGAGTTCAAGCCCTTCGTGAAGCAGCAACAATTATTGCTGGGGATCGTGATGTTCAATATGGCGGTCCAGAAGAGAACTTTACTCGTATTGCAAAAATTTGGTCTGTAATTATTGGAGTAGATATAACTCCCGAAGATGTAGCAATGATGATGGTTGGGTTAAAAGTTGCTCGCTACGCATCTAAGTCAGGATTCCAGCCCGACACGTGGATTGATATTGCTGGATACGCTGGTTGCGGTTATGAAGTTGGTAGTGTAGAAAAGACTTAACAACTTCACAGACAGGCAAAATTTTGTACAAAAAAACAAAGCCTCAACTTCCATTTCCATCGACATATGAAAACCCTCTGTGTAGGGAAGTCGGTGGAGATTTGTTTTTTTATGGGGATGCTGATGATCCTGGTCAACTAGATACAAATGCTACAAACGTTAAATTAGCAAGAAGCATATGTAAAAGTTGCGACCACATAGTTGAGTGCGCTGAGTGGGGTATACAACACGAACAGTTTGGTGTGTGGGGTGGTCTTAGTCCTGTAGAGCTTACAGATGCTCGTAGAAAAAGAAACATCAATCTTGCAACTATTCAGTACTTAGTTGATTAAAGCGTTTCTCAAGATAGACATTAAGTTATTCCTATAAACTGTACTTAAGTTTTTAGGAGGTCTATATGTCTAGCAAGAAAGACCCCCGTCCCATGGCTATTTGTGAGTCGTGTTATTTAGATGATCACACCAGGTGGGAGCCAGAAAGCATGGACGAAAATGGCACCATTTTAATGAAACTTGTTGGTGTAGATGTTCCCAATAAAGTTAATACCGAAAGTGTTGAAACTTGTTGTCTTTGCGGTGCATTAACAATTGCTGGAATTTTTGAAGTCAAAAAGCCATCAGAAGTATATTTTCTTGAAGATGATGAGATAGATAATAATTTTGAAATGTCTATCGGTGACATAGATGAAGGATTCTAGAATAGGTGAGTCACTCTGGGAAGAATGGCTTGGTTCTGGTTACTTAAATTTTTCAGAAGATTCTGAGACTTTTATTTTCTACACAAAAGACCACGTTTCTATGGAAAACGATTTAGTCCGCAGGGCTCTTGCCTCGGCTATTCAGAGAGACGGTATAACTGATTCTTTATCAGAAAGCTTCAAAAAGTTGGAGAAATCAAAGTCAACTTTTGGTTGGGCTGGAAATAGCGATTTTGATTTAGAGCTAATGTCTTGTGACGAACTAGTTTACACAGATTTAGGGGATAGTCTTACTGAAGTATCTCCTATAACCTGGGTTGAGTTTTAGTCTATTTTTGGCGTGTTACAGAGCCTTAATTTATAGTATTTCTATTAGAATTGCTTCTGTGTGGAAACCAGCAGATAATTTAAGATGGCAAAAAAACGCCTTGTGCGCTGACCCATCTAAAAAAGAATCTATGACTTGGTTCTACTCAAAGGAT
>Ga0315904_10003837_pt1 | contig 21849 bp, 18 predicted proteins | sample LakEriMetagenome_6_FD_203529 | JGI IMG/M metagenome (GOLD analysis project Ga0315904, IMG submission 203529) | Freshwater fungal communities from buoy surface, Lake Erie, Ohio, United States - Buoy 12 MA120 | ecosystem: Environmental > Aquatic > Freshwater > Lake | place: USA: Lake Erie, Ohio...
CATTCACAACGGCGGCGACCACAGCCTTGGCGAGACGGGAGCCAATGCTTTCGGCGACGGCGAGGGGGGTGGAGTCGTCGGGGTATTCCTTGCGGGAACCATCGGGCAGCAGAACGGAAACCATGAGCGTGAAAATCCCTTTCGGGAGTCGGAAACAGGGCCGCGACGGTCCACCGGTACAAAGGGAGGAATCGCCATCGGGGCCAACGGAAGGCAGTGATGATACCGCAGGTTCCGGCCGGGAAGGCAGGGCAGACGGAATCAGGAACGGGACCTGGCCAGGTGGCAGGGGCCGCGCAGAGTGGGGAAAGACACCGTTTATAAGGAGAGGGTTCCCCCGCGGTGGGGTTTGGGATGGCGGATCGGTGTTCCCGGAAAGGGGGAGCCACTCCGCTCATCCCCCTTCCAGGTTGGTGCATCGTCCGGGTTGGTGGACGGAATTGAGCGGGTGGGCGTGCCGTCCGCTCAGACGGCACGTTTGCTCCCCTGTCGGCCAACGCTCCACCACCCGCCCCCCCGTCTCCGCAGCCCCCCGCCGGAACTTTGGTTCAATAAAGCGGAGCGGCAACCCTTCAACAGTCTTCGATCCACTCCGTGGCGACGAACTTCCAGTTTGTCGAATCCCAACCCCCGCCTGCACCCCGCGCACATCTTTGGTTCAATAAAGCGGAACCGGCAATCCATCCACCAACTCCGATCCATCCCAGTCCCGTCCTGCGGGTTTTCCAACCTGCAGAACAACCGCGGTGCACCAGCGCCCGCCGGTTCCCGAGAACCCCACCAGAACTTTGGTTTAATAAAGCGGAGTCACACTCCATCAAGAGTCTCCGATCCAATCCGTGGCGACGAACTTCCAGTTTGTTGAATCCCCAAGCCCGCTCGCACCGCGCACACCTTTGGTTTCATAAAGCGGAACCAGCGACCCATCCACCACCTCCGATCCATTCCGATCCCGTACTGCGGGTTTTCCAGCCTGCAGAACAACCGCGATCCACCTGCGACCCCGCCTCCCGAGCACTCCGTCGGAACTTTGGTTTAATAAAGCGGAGCGATAACCCATCAACAGTTTCTGATCCGCTCCGTGGCGACAAACTTCCAGTTTGTCGAATCCCCAAACCCCGCTCGCCCCCCGCCCGACCTTTGGTTTTATAAAGCGGAGCCCCTGTCCCTCCCACCGACCTGATCATTTCCTGACCACCCGCTCCGTCCCACCATCCCCCGCACGCTTCGTCTCCCGTCTGCGGTACGGATAAACAACCGCCTCCTCATCCTCCACCCACTCCCCGTTCAACCAACTGTAGGGGTTGTCATACCGCAACGACCGGCAGGCCAGGTCTTCGAGGTGCCGGGTCAACACCGGGTCATAGCCCCACATCACGTCGAGGGCGTCGTTGAACTCCTGGATCAGCCCGACCGAAAACGCCTCCTGCTGCATCCGCTGCTGCCAGGGAGGCGCCCCCTTGCTGATCTTGGGGTGCCGGACTTTGATCGGTTTCATGAACGACTCGGCCCAGCTTGGCTCCTCGTCGGGATCCGGGGTCCCCAACACCGGCCAGTTCCGCGCCAGTTCCAGCGTCGCCAGAAAAAACCGTTTGATCGGGGTCATCCCGATCAGCCGCCGGGGCTGGCGCTTTCGCCCCGGCTCATACGGCTTCGAAATCCGCAGCGGCCGTTTGACCTGACTTTGCAACCGGGCCTTGATTGCCCCGGACCAGCCCACCATCCGCACCGGTCCCAAATGCGTCGGCTCATACATCGCGGCAAACTCCCGCCGCTCAAGAACTTCCTCGGCATACTTCCACTCAATCCCCATCCGATACAGCGCATTCTTCAGGGTGACCTCTTCAATCACCCCACCGACCAGCTCGAGCTGCCGAGCCAAAAACCGTTCGGCCAGCCGAATGAGCCGGGCCCGGGCCTCCTGGGGCGAGGGGACAGCGATCCGCCGGCGTCGAGGATCTGCCCCGGCCGCGCCGATCGCCTCGCGTCTCCCCTCCCCCAGGCTCATCGCGGCACCTGACCTCTCGCGAACCGAATCCACCACCCTCCATTGTCCCCGACAAAAACCCGACCCGAAAGCACCGCAGGTGCGCATCTGGAAAGGAGGGGCGGAATCGACGTCCGTGGTGACAGACCTCCAGGTCTGTCAGTCCAAGTCACATGGCTCGCCCGTCGTGCCGTTCGTCTACGCCGCTTTGACGAACAGGCTGACAAGGCGATTCCCCAACTGTGCTCTCCTCATCCGATATTCCAGACGACGTTGACTCGACAAGCCTTCAGGCTCGTCGCCACGTCCCCGTGGCGTAGGCTTCCAGCCTGCGAACCGCGGGGCGCCCATCCACACAGGGCGCCGAAAGGGCCCGGAACACACGTCGCGGGGGGGCAGACCTCCGTGTCCGCTCCGCTGGGCGGGCCTCGAACGAAAACCGCAGGTAGGGTCACCCAACCACCCGGATCGAAAACCCCAATGCACGCCCATCCACACAGCGCGCCGAAAGGGCCCGGAACCCAGGTGGCGGGGGGGCGGACCTCCGTGTCCGCTCCGCTGGGCAACCGGCCGAGAATCCGCGTCCCCTTGGGCAGCCAAACACCAGAGATCGGAAACACCCATCGTCATCGAACCCACAACCAGCGCTCGCTCGAGCGCTCACCAGCCTCCGTGAGTGCCATTCCCTGAAGGGGAAATCTTCGATAGCCCCGGGTTCGCCGCGCCGCGGCGACCCTGGGTGAGGCACTTCAGAGAACTCTTTCCGGGAGGACAATGGACCTGTCCGCTGCTGCACGTCATCGGCTGCGGGGTCGTATGGAAAGGACCAACAAGCATCGATGAGCCAGCCTGCTTGACACAGGGAGGGGCAGCGGGATATCAGGGTCATCGTTGTGTAATGGAACGCACTGCTGTCATTCTGATTCCTGCTTCTGATGGAGACGACGATGTTGTTGAATCTGAGAGTGGTTTCGCGTTGGGTGTTGCCCTGTGCAATGGTGCTGGTGGGGTTCGCGTCCCAATTGGAAGCGGGCCTGTGGCGCTTGACGTACAATGATGGAACCACGCAGTTGACGGCGGATCTGGTGTCCCAGCCGAATAACGCCACTTCCGAATGGGTCGTGTCGGGAACACTCAACGTCACCTCCGGTCCTCTTGTTGGGAGCTACACGCTGTATCCACTCGGACCTGGCGGCACCGATACTGGAGGCTTCACCGGGAATAACCTCATCTATCCGACGTCTGATCCTGTCGTTGACAGTTCGGGGCTCGTGTGGCAAGGCAATGGCTTGGAGGTGAATCTCTGGGGCAATTCGCCCGGGAACTACAGTTTCTATTCGTGGAATGGGGCGACCTATACGCATGGGTACGACGGAAATGCGACGGTCACCCTGACCGCAATTCCTGAACCCTCGACGGCTTTGATTGCAGGTGCTGGCGTGTTGTGTTTGCTCGCAAGGAAGTTGGCACGACGTCGGACTGGTGTCACGGCTTGATGTCTGAGTGGGATTCTGGATCCGCAGTCACGCCGCCCGGGCAACCGGGCGGCGTCTGTTTTTGGCATATCGTTCGGAAACGGCGTCTCGGAATCGCTGTGCCGCCGGTGGTCCCCCGCCGGGGCGCGGCGGCGGGGCTGGGGAGTTAGGGATGTGGCAGGAAGATCGTCCCCTGGGTTTCGGCAACGTGCATCCCGCCCCATGACTGCGGTCACCGTTTGCCGGTGATCGTTCACGACGACCAGCCAGCGGTCGGCGGCGGCACGATTGCCAGTCGGCCGGTTGGGACAACGAATTCCCGCCAACGGCCCCCCACACCACGGTCCATGGAACAGAGCCGACGTCCATTCACTCCCGATATTCCAGGGGCGCACCAATCTGCCGTCGAAGCCATTCCCGGCAGGGGACATCTTCGATCGCCCAGGGGCCGCCGCGCCGCGGCGACCCTGGGTGAGTGACATCCAAAATCGGTTCCGAGTGCGTGACGCCGAGGTCACGGCACAAGACCTCGCGACGAAGCCGAACTTGTGCCGACCACGGGACCGACACACCGGGAGGTTCGTCGCCACGGCCCGGCAGCCACCCCGCGCGGTTTCGCACTGTACCTGTCCCCTGTGACGTCCCCACCGCATCGCCTTGCTGAATCCAGCATTCCGGGAGGGCGAGGCTCCGTCCGAGCCATCTTGAGGATCAGCCTCCGACCCCATCCGCCTTGTGCGGATCGGTGAAGCAGGTCGACGGCTAAGACGGGCGCTCCAGAAGCGGGCCAGACCCCATCCAGCTTGCCTGGATCGGTGAACGAGGTCGCCGCTGCGGGATGACCCCACGACTCGGCCTGCGACGGGTTGGACGAGCCGTCGTCACCGGATCCGTGCGTTTGGCCCGGCCCCGAGCGGAGACCTCATTCACCGATCCGCACGAGGCGGATGGGGTCTTGTGACGACTCAAACCACTCGGTCTAGCCACAGACCTTCTTCACCACGGACACAAGGTCCGTGGGGTCGGACTCGGTTCCGAGTGCTTGACGCCGAGGTCACGGCACAAGACCTCGCGACGAAGCCGAACTTGTGACGACCACGGGACCGACAAACCGGGAGGTTCGTCGCCACGGCCCGGCAGCCACCCCGCGCGGTTTCGCACTGTACCTGTCCCCTGTGACGTCCCCACCGCATCGCCTTGCTGAATCCAGCATTCCGGGAGGGCGAGGCTCCGTCCGAGCCATGTTGAGGATCAGCCTCCGACCCCATCCGCCTTGTGCGGATCGGTGAAGCAGGTCGACGGCTAAGACGGGCGCTCCAGAAGCGGGCAAGACCCCATCCAGCTTGCCTGGATCGGTGAACGAGGTCGCCGCTGCGGGATGACCCCACGACTCGGCCTGCGACGGGTTGGACGAGCCGTCGTCACCGGATCCGTGCGTTTGGCCCGGCCCCGAGCGGAGACCTCATTCACCGATCCGCACGAGGCGGATGGGGTCTTGTGACGACTCAAACCACTCGGTCTAGCCACAGACCTCCTTCACCACGGACACAAGGTCCGTGGGGTCGGACTCGGTTCCGAGTGCTTGACGCCGAGATCACGGCACAAGACCCCGACGAAGCCGAGCTTGTGACGACCACGGGACCGACAAACCGGGAGGTTCGTCGCCACGGCCCGGCTGCAACCCCGCACCGTTTCGCACGCCGACCACCGGCCGCACAATCCCTGAAGGGGATTTCTCCCATAGCCTGGGGTTGCCACAGCGCAGCGCCGGCTACCCCAGGACACCGTCCCCCACCGACGACCCAACTCTGAAGGAGTTGTCTACAGAATCCCGTTGGTGGACAGAAACCTTCGGCCAACGTCCCGCGCCGACCCCATCCGCCTTGTGCGGATCGGTGAAGCAGGTCGACGGCTAAGACGATCCGTTGCGCAACAGGCAAGACCCCATCCAGCTTGCCTGGATCGGTGAATGAGGTCGCCGCTGCCGGATGAACACACGACTCGGCATTAGTCGAGTTGACCGACCCTCCTCACCGGATCCGGACATTTCCGGTTGCCCCCAGCGGAGACCTTATTCACCGATCCGCACGAGGCGGATGGGGTCTTGTGGCGATGCGAGGTCGCTCGATCTAGCCACAGACCTCCTTCACCACGGACACAAGGTCCGTGGGGTCGCTGGTGTTCCGAAATGCTGGGCCGGACTTCACGGCGTCACGACGCGCCGGGTGATTTGAGTGGGCGACCCTTTGCTCGGCACACACGACCTCAACACCGTGAGTCTCCCCCGGGTGGAGGGATGATGGACCTGTCCTCTTTGACGTCCGCCCCTTTGAGGTCCGAATGGTCCGTCGTCCGGCCCAAAGGGCCAGCCATTCTCCCAGCCAGGGTCGGAGGCCCTGGTGGCTGCCACCACCACCCCGTCAGGCCCAACGGGCCAACCGTTCTACGAACCGCGCGGGAGGCGAGAGGAATGGTTGGCCCGTTGGGCCGGCACATGTCGTGGTCGGTCCTTCCCGGCCCGCTGGGCCGGGCTGGGAGAACGGCTGGCCCCTTGGGCCGCCAGACGCCTGCTGCCTCTCCGCCCGCGCCACAACCGACCCCAGCGGGGTCCCAGAGGGTCGCCGGAGGTCGAGCGCAGCGACCACCCCCGGACAACGCCCCCCCACAACGCCTGCATCCCGAAGGGGGTGCCAGAAAGCGTGGGTCAACAAAGCCAACGCGGATGACACTCATCGACCGGTCCACCGACCGTCGTGGGCGTCCGTGTCCGTGAGGCACTCGAACAATCCCCGATCCGGCGGGGAGCTTCGCGTCGCGCCGGGTGATTTGAGCTGGCGATCTTTTCCTCGGTGCACTCGATGCAAACACCGATAGTATTCCCAAGGGTTATGGGAATATGTACCTGTCCCCTTTACCGTCCGCCCATTTGACGTCCGGATGGTCCGTCGTCCGGCCCAAAGGGCCAGCCATTCTCCCAGCCAGGGTCGAAGGCCCTGGTGGCTGCCACCACCACCCCGTCAGGCCCAACGGGCCAACCGTTCTACGAACCGCGCGGGAGGCGAGAAAAATTGTTGGCCCGTTGGGCCGGCACATGTCGTGGTCGGTCCTTTCCGGCCCGCTGGGCCGGGCTGGGAGAACGGCTGGCCCCTTGGGCCGCCAGACGCCTGCTGCCCCTCCGCCCGCGCCACAACCGACCCCAGCGGAGTCCCAGAGGGTCGCCGGGGGTCGAGCGCAGCGACCACCGCCGGACAATGCCCCCCACAACGCCAGTACCCCGCAGGGGGTGCCAGAATGCGTGGGTCAACAAAACCAACGCGGATGACTCTCATCGACCGGTCCACCGACCGTCGTGGGCGTCCGTGTCCGTGAGGCACTCGAACAATCCCCGATCCGGCGGGGAGCTTCGCGTCGCGCCGGGTGATTTGAGTTGGCGATCTTTTCCTCGGTGCAAACGATGCAAACACCGATAGTATTCCCAAGGGTAATGAGAATATGTACCTGTCCCCTTTACCGTCCCCATTCCGGCGATACTTGGCGCTTCAATGGGGCCGCTCTTGTTCAGAGCGGAAGACAGGTGGCGAACATAGTGGCAGGGCCGTTGTGTTCCCGCTTCAATGGGGCCGCTCTTGTTCAGAGCGGAAGACCGGGAAAACCGTCAAGTATCACGAATTGTAGTCTACGCCGCTTCAATGGGGCCGCTCTTGTTCAGAGCGGAAGACCTTGACATGAGAAATCATCCTGGAAGAGAACGGAAACGGCTTCAATGGGGCCGCTCTTGTTCAGAGCGGAAGACGATTTCTTCGCCGGGCAAGGTGGAGACAGTCGCAAGCTTCAATGGGGCCGCTCTTGTTCAGAGCGGAAGACATCATCGAAGACGTCATCAAGGCCCACCCCGAAATTGCTTCAATGGGGCCGCTCTTGTTCAGAGCGGAAGACATCCAGTCCGAGAAGTCGTAGGCAGCCTTGCGGAAGCCGGGCTTCAATGGGGCCGCTCTTGTTCAGAGCGGAAGACAGGGCGTTCCGTCCGCCATGGTCGACACGCTGGGGGCTTCAATGGGGCCGCTCTTGTTCAGAGCGGAAGACCCTGCTCTGGCTGCTGCTCGAACTGCTTCGGCTGCTGCTCGCTTCAATGGGGCCGCTCTTGTTCAGAGCGGAAGACCATCCGCCATGAGATTGTCCCCAGTCTCACGTAGACAAGCTTCAATGGGGCCGCTCTTGTTCAGAGCGGAAGACCGGTGCAACCTCCCCCCAGTCAATCGACCGAGGGGAGGTGGGCTTCAATGGGGCCGCTCTTGTTCAGAGCGGAAGACCAATCCGCGGACGCACCGACGCCCCCCACGCTCACGCTCGCTTCAATGGGGCCGCTCTTGTTCAGAGCGGAAGACCCGCACATCGACCAACCGGAGGGGCCGGAATGACACTTCGCTTCAATGGGGCCGCTCTTGTTCAGAGCGGAAGACCGATCAGCGTGAGCCGCAACCCCACCCCGTCCTGGGGGCTTCAATGGGGCCGCTCTTGTTCAGAGCGGAAGACCGTTTTGCTGGGTTGCTGGCCCCTGCCCATCAACGGGCTTCAATGGGGCCGCTCTTGTTCAGAGCGGAAGACCCGCCCGTAAGTCTGGCTGGCTCCCAATGTCAGCGTGCTTCAATGGGGCCGCTCTTGTTCAGAGCGGAAGACCGGGGCAAGCGACACAATCAACGCTGTCCTATGGGAGCTTCAATGGGGCCGCTCTTGTTCAGAGCGGAAGACCACCAGTCCATTCCAAGTCCGCAGAAAATCCCGATAGGGCTTCAATGGGGCCGCTCTTGTTCAGAGCGGAAGACCGGCCTCGAACAGCAAGGGCTTGTCGGCTGCGAACTTGCTTCAATGGGGTCGCTCTTGTTCAGAGCGGAAGACCCAGCCCCAACCCCAACCCCAGCCCCAGCCCCCAAACCCGCTTCAATGGGGCCGCTCTTGTTCAGAGCGGAAGACAGTCCATTCCAGACGAGAAGGAAATCCCGATAGGGCTTCAATGGGGCCGCTCTTGTTCAGAGCGGAAGACTGTGTCCGTCTTCGCTCGGCTGTCCCCGTGGCCCACGGCTTCAATGGGGCCGCTCTTGTTCAGAGCGGAAGACGCGAGGCCTGCTCGGAGACGGTCGCGAGTTGGTGGTGCTTCAATGGGGCCGCTCTTGTTCAGAGCGGAAGACCACGGGCCGATGCGGCCGTCGAGGAGCGCTCCCCCGGAGCTTCAATGGGGCCGCTCTTGTTCAGAGCGGAAGACGTCGCTCGCCGGTCGTCGGCTCGCATGGATGTATTGGCTTCAATGGGGCCGCTCTTGTTCAGAGCGGAAGACGATGCGTAATGTCGCCCGCCACCTCGACGCCCCGGAAGCTTCAATGGGGCCGCTCTTGTTCAGAGCGGAAGACCTGGAGTTGGAGATCGGCGAAGCGGTGATTGACTCCGCTTCAATGGGGCCGCTCTTGTTCAGAGCGGAAGACTGCCGTGTTCCTCGGGGCTCTTGCGTGGGCCGTGCGGCTTCAATGGGGCCGCTCTTGTTCAGAGCGGAAGACGAGAAGAAATTCTCCGCGGGTGTGTTGGTAGGCGAGGCTTCAATGGGGCCGCTCTTGTTCAGAGCGGAAGACTCGCCGGGGCCGAAGAGTCGGCCGCCTGAGCCGTTGTTGCTTCAATGGGGCCGCTCTTGTTCAGAGCGGAAGACGTCGGCCTGCACCATGCAGGCTTTTCGCAACACGTTTTGCTTCAATGGGGCCGCTCTTGTTCAGAGCGGAAGACTGATCGAGCAGGACGACATCCCGAACGGCGTGCAACGCTTCAATGGGGCCGCTCTTGTTCAGAGCGGAAGACGGACTGTCGCGTGTCGGAGGCAGGTTTGATGCCCGCTGCTTCAATGGGGCCGCTCTTGTTCAGAGCGGAAGACGTTTGTCAGCCTCTGCCTCGTTCACGTCAAGCACCAGCTTCAATGGGGCCGCTCTTGTTCAGAGCGGAAGACCACCGTACCCGCTGGATCCCTGAACGCCACGCCCGCGCTTCAATGGGGCCGCTCTTGTTCAGAGCGGAAGACCGGAATCTTTTGCGGAACCCCGCACAGTCAGGCAACTGGCTTCAATGGGGCCGCTCTTGTTCAGAGCGGAAGACAGCAGCCCACGGCACCGCAGATCCGCGAGGCAGCGGCGCTTCAATGGGGCCGCTCTTGTTCAGAGCGGAAGACAACGCTGGCTAGACGGCGAGCACAAGCGGCGTGGGCGCTTCAATGGGGCCGCTCTTGTTCAGAGCGGAAGACAGCTTGGAACATCCATTCATCAACTCCACACAAGGGAGCTTCAATGGGGCCGCTCTTGTTCAGAGCGGAAGACAGCCGCCACTTGCTGTCAGGGATGCCGGTGGCCTCGTCGCTTCAATGGGGCCGCTCTTGTTCAGAGCGGAAGACCCGCCAGCGGGAAACCTGCCCGCCGCAGCGGAATTCCAAGCTTCAATGGGGCCGCTCTTGTTCAGAGCGGAAGACCGCCCGGATCCTAAACCCTTGTCGCAAAAGACTTTGCGACTCGGTTTTCGAGCGGGGCGGAGGGACGAGCAAACACACGATGGGCAGCCTCGGCGGCAGTTGACGTAACGAATTGCCAAGGAACAACTTGCGGCTTGCGAGCGGGTCCCGGGTTTTCGCCCGCACCGAACCGCTCGCACCACCCTCCGGTCCCCGCACACACGGGCCACGGATCAGAATTCGCTGGCGAATCCGGCTTAAAGTCTACCACAAAAGGTTGTCAAAAACCCGCGAAAAACGGCAGAAACACAGCAGTTTTCGACATTTTCCGCCGCCACCGCCCATCCTCAGAATTCCGCTCCCCGGTCTCGGTTTGGCCGGCACTCCCGCCGGGCGGTCGGCTGCAGCGGTGCGATGCCGGCGTTCACTACACAATCTGCACCTTCCGCTCCGCCACTTCGGTCAACGGCTTCCCCCAGCACTCGATGCACGCATCCCCGCGACCGTCGCTGGGACCCAGGTTCACAATCATCACCCGGTCTTCGTTCTGCTTCATCAACGGCCACACCTGATCCTTCAGCCGTTGCAGCTCGACCAGCGTGAGCGCACAACGAAACACCGAATACTGCAGCGGGTCCCCCGCGCCGCACATGTGCTTGTAGATCCGCCGGTACCGCTGGTCGTCGCAGATGTCGTACGCAATCAGAAACACATTTCGCATCGCCACGCGCTCCCCAAACACAAGACTCCGCCAGACTCTCCAGGGATCCACGCCCCGGCACATCCTCTTGGTCATTTCACCCACGCTGTTGCGGGCCGCGCCACCACGCCTCGCAAACTTCGGCGCTGTCACCGTGTGGTGAAGCTGGGGTACTCGTCCAGCTCACCCAGCACGTGTCGGGCCAACAGCCGGGCCTGCACTTCCAGGATCCTCCGATAGCTGGCCTTGTACCCAAACAGCGGATGGGTCACCTCGTGCTGCAATCGCCGTTCATACGCCGCCAACACAGAACGCCGTCCCGTCGTGGGGCGACCCTGCAGGCTCCTCCCGACCTGCGTGCCAGCCTCCGGCGCCCCCCGAACTTCTCCGCCGCCCCTGTCCGGGCCAACTCGGGCATTCCCCACGGCTCAGCCACAGCCGGGGGGATTGAACCGGGGCATCGCCAGGCCTTCCTCATCGAGACCGACGAGCGGAGGGATCAGTTAACGCTGGAAGTCGAGCGCACCACTCCGCGGTGAGGAGCAGGCCGACCGGCGTGGAGCTGGAGGAATGCCGGGCGATGGATGCCGGGCACAGCGGCACGGGATGAGTGAACCGGAAGATGAATTTGTCACCTGTTGCGTATCTCATTCACGCGTTCCCGCGTGCGCAAACCGATCACTCCGGGTTATCACCGACCCCAGCGGGGTCCCAGAGGGTAGCCGGGGGTCGAGCACAGCGACCACCCCCGGACAATGCCCCCCCCAACGCCTGCACCCCGAATGGGGTGCGTGAAAGCGTGGGTCAACAAAACCAACGCGGATGACTCTCATCGACCGGTCCACAGACCGTCGTGTGCGTCCGTGTCCGTGAGACACGCAAAAAATCCCCGGTCCGGCGGGGGGCTTCGAATCGCGCCAGGTGATTTGAGTTGGCGACCCCGTCCTCGACGCACACGATGCAAACACCGATAGTATTCCCAAGGGTTATAGGAATATGTACCTGTCCCCTTTACCCTCCCCCGGGGCGGTGGTCCTTGCTTCAATGGCGCCGCTCTTGTTCAGAGCGGAAGGCGCTGTTCCTGACGGCATCATCACGATCCAGAACAAGCTTCAATGGGGCCGCTCTTGTTGAGAGCGGAACGCTGTCTCGGTCGTCTTTCATCGATCTACAATCGGTGCATCTTCGGCACTGATGTTGGCAAATCCAAGTAGTACGCACCCCAAGATCATCGCGGCGCCTCCAATGTCCGCCGCGACGATCACCTTTAATCGAATTGTCAAAGATCGCTCGCACTTCGCGCCATTCACACCGACCGGGCCGGGGTGAAGTTGCGCACCTTACCGATCGTCAACCGCTGCGACCGAAAGACTTCCGCCACGCCCAGCCCTTGCAACCGCGTCCGCGCCTGCCGTTCGCGGCGGGCAGCCGCTCGTTCCTCCACCGCCGAAACTCCCGGCGGTAGCGGCCAGCCCAGAAACGCCAGGTCCCGCAGGCTCAACAGACTGCGGACCACATCCAGATTGGCCGGATGCGTCCAGATCGGCCAGGTGCAATAGGTGTCGCTCGCCCGTTGACCCCGAAACCCGGTTGTGTGCAGTTGCTTGCCGACCGCCATGGTCGGAAACAACGGCAACGCCTCGATCGCCAGGCGATTCGCACCCTGCACCGAACCCCCCGACTGACGGGATGGATCGCCACTGGGATCCCGCGCCAGCAACGCGTACCGTTTGTCGTCGAGTGGATCGAGCCGTAGCGACAACGTCGCCATCGGGTCGTCGTATCTCCAGGGGGCGAGCAGCGCCTTCTCGATGTGCCGGGCTTCGGTCTTCTGCATCAGATTGCGCATCGTCTCCAGAAAGTGCTGATGCCCTGCCCCGGCCATCGTGCGCCACGCTGTGTCGACCATTCGCCCTTCGTCGCTCGCGAGGGCATCGCTGCCGAAGGCGGCACCGAAGTCGGCCGATGTCGTCTCGCCCAGTGCGGCCGGCGCACCCACCTCCGTCAAAAACCGATGAAACTCGTCTCGGCTGGCGGTCAGGTTCTTGCCGAGTCGGGTGAATTCCGGCCGGTCAGCGGTGCCGCTCAGCCGGGTCTGAACCCGGTCGACCAATTCCTTGGGGGTCAGCGGGCATCCGATGGTGAATTCGGGCCTCCAGCCCTCCGCCGCGACCCACCGCAGCGCGACTGGTGCGAGATCAGGCTCGCGGGAGAGCGTTCGCAACAATCCCAGAGCCGCCAGGAAGCCCAGGGGATTGCTGCCATCCGGACCGGGCAGCAATAGCACGTTTGCTCCACTCATCGGTTTCCTCCCCGGCGCACGACGGGCGCCTGCCACGATTCGAGTTCACTCTCGCGATGGTCGGCCAGAAACAGAATCGACTCCAGCCAGGCCAACCCCCACCACCCATAGCGCCGCACGAGCCGCCAGAAGCGCTCGGGAACCCCGCTGTCGAGGCGATGCGGAGCTGGCCAGGCGGCACGGACATCAGCCGCGACATCAAACGCAACCGCCGCGTCCGACCAGCCGAGTGCCGGCGGGGCCTCATCCCGCACGACCGGGGCGAACGGACGGCAATGCCCGTGGTGTGCTTCAATGAGGTGCAAGACGAGGTCGCGATCGACGGCATCCCCCAAGTCGGCCCAGGCAGCCGACGCTTGCAGCAATTGCGACGACACCAGTTCATGCCGAAATCCGGAGGGGAGTCGGCTTTGCCACGCCGCCCGGCGCGACGCGGCCCGATCCAGCCCCACCTCGGCCGACTTCGCCCAGAGCGTCCCGGCCAACTGCGCCGCGATAGCATTGCCTCCGTGCAGCCAGGTCTGAAAGCGATCGTCGGCCTTCCCCACGTCATGCCACTGGGCGGCCAATCGCAGGCTGGCCACCAAGCGCTCGGGCAGTCCCAACACCCGGGCGAAGTGCAGAGCGTGCTGGGTCACTCCGGTCAGGTGCCGTCCCAATTCCACCGGCCCTTGATTGAACAGCCCGGCGTCGGCATCCAGATCGGGCTCGGGCCATTCGGCCACACTGTGCGCCAAATGCGCCTGGGCGGGTCGCGGTCCCTGCAGCACCAGCCCACCCGCCGGATGAGGCACAAACTCGGCCACATCCAATTGCGAGAGAGGTTCGATCAGCCAACTGCCCACAGTGTGGGTCGCGGCGCTCAGCTCACTCAGGGCGCGCCGCAGTTCCTCTTCATCGACCTCCCACTCGTCCGGGGGAGGCTGGTCGGGTTGGGCCAAATCGACACCCAGCAGTTGCGCCACCTGTTGCACGCTGGAAACGGAGACCGCCCCCCCCGCGGGAGACACCCATTGCGACAACAGCGCCGGGTGCAGCCGCAGCAGGGCCCGCTGGCGAGACTGCCACGCGCACAGATCCCCCACATCGAGAGCCTGCTGGGCCTCGGCCGGTACATACCCCAGGGACTCGACACCTCCCACTTCCTGAGGAATGACCAGCGTGTCTCCTGGTCGAACGTCGGCGATGCTTGAGATCCATTGCGACTCTTCGGGACCGCGCCAGACAAACGCCTGTCGGGAGGTTGGGGGTGGGTTACGAAGGCGATTGTTCGCCTCAGGCAGCGGTTCGGCCGCGACGTCGGCCAATTCCTCGGCCACGCCGTCGTCGAGTTCACCTTCCCACCAGCGGCGTAAGACCGGCAAAGGCACCGGCAGGCACTCGGCCGCCGTGGGGGGGCAGAGCGACACAAGATCGACCGTCGCCTCATCAAGATCGGTTTGTTGGTCCAGCCAGGCCAGACGCAGGTCTCCGCGCCAGCACACCTGGACTTCCGCCTCGCGGGTTTGCCAACCATGCAGAAACGGCTGCAGGTCGGGACTTGGTTGCGGAACGGGAGCGGTCTGTACCAGCAGATCGAGGTGGGCGGGCAAGAGGACCGGAGCCGGTTGCCCAGCCCGTACCAAGGCCTGCTGTTGCCCGGGGGCGAGTGCCGCGAGCCGTGGCTCGAGGGCCCAGACGCCGAGATCAACGGCCGCTGGGGATTCTGCGCCGTCACGTTGTTGCTCGAGCCAGTTCCAGGTCGCACCCAGGGCGGTGCCATAGATTGGATCGGCTTCGCTCTTGGGGCCCACATTCTCTTCGGCGGCCACAATCACAGCGGGGGCGCTGTCGTGGCGACCGGCCCGATTCAGGCGGCCAAACCGCTGCCGCAGTGCGTCGAGACTCGCGCACTCGGTCAGGAGGGCATCGAAGTCGAGATCGGCCCCCACTTCGAGGGTTTGGGTGCTGATGATGACCAGCGGTCCGCTGGCGGCCTCGGCCTCGGTGGGCAGGTTGGTGCCGGCACGAACCCGCAGGCGATCGATCCAGGCCCGCGTCGAGCGTTCCTGATCGATAGGCCGCATGCGGCCGGTCAACAGGTGGGGTTGCGCCGCGCGGGACCAGTCGGTCAATTGTCGAGCCAGGGCCTTGACTCGGGCGTCTCCAAACACCGACCCTCGCGGGCTGCCGCGTCCCAGAACCAAGGCGAGCAATTCGTGGATCAGTTGGGCCGTGCGAACCCGATTGACCATGATGCCGACGGACCGCCGGTCGGGGGTCAGCAGAGGGAGCAGTTGACTCACAAGTTCGAAGGCCAGTTCCAGATGAAAGCGGCTCCCCTTGGCGGCGGTCGCCCGCACGAGCTGCGCTGGTTTTGCACTTCCCAGACGCCGTGTCAGTACGGGGTGGTGACGATCGGCCTCCTGCAGCCGCCATACATCGTCGGCCCCCGCTGGCGGTGTAGCCGAGAGGATGGCGAATTGAAATGGGTTCTCGAGCGCCGTCTCGGCCCAGGCAGACGCCCGATACCGGGCGATGCGAGACATCGTCTCGTAGAACGGCTGCGAGCAATGGGCCTCGTCGAGCAAGACCAGGGTGTCGTTGCCGACCAGTCCGGCCAGAACCGGCCAGGCTTTGCTGCCCCGCCCGTAGCCGCGAAACAGCAGTCGCGAACCCGCTTGGTCGACCGTGCTGGTGATGATGCACGGCTGCGTGGGGGTGAGGGCCCAGGCCTCATCACGAAACGCCCCGCCACGGAGCGAATGGACCGTCAACGGCGGCTGTCCCGCCAGCAGGGGGTTCCACGTCGCCGCGTCGGCCCCGCCCGCCAATTGCCGCAGGCGGTTGGCGACGTCGGCGAGAATTCCCGCTTCCGCCGCAGCGAGCTTGTCGGCCATCTCGCGAGCGTGGGTAGACGCTTCATCGACGATGATGCGGCGATCGACGACAAACAGGATGCGGCGCGGGGCTGTCCGGCGCGCGGCGGGCCAATCGGCCTGCAGGGCGAGGGCAAACACGGCGATATCGAGGCAACTGGTCTTCCCGGTCCCCGTCGGAAGTGCGAGGCACTCGGGCCACGTCCCCCCCGTCTCGGGATCGCACAGGCGGGTGGCCAGTGCGGCCTGCCATGGAAAGGGATCGTATCCATGCAGGGCCCGAAAGAACTCGGGGAACTGCGCGGCTGTCAGGGGCATTCAGTCGATCTCCTGCAGGGGGCGACAGAGTCCATAACCACGATAGCGCCCGGCTCCCAACAGGATCGGGCCCACCACGGGCTCATCAAATTCGAGGTAGGCATGCACCTGACGAATCAGACCACCATCACTCTTCCGCACGAGACGGGGCATTTCCCGGGTGGTGAGGGCCCCCATGAACATTGACACGGGTGAGGGGACAATCACGCGCGGTTTGGGGAGGCCAATCCGTTGGCAGGTGTCGCGCAGCACCTCCGTCACCTCGTCCCACGAGTGGGCCTGGCGCAGATGCCGGTCGAGAGCCACCGGGGTGACTGTTCCCCACCGGGTAGCTCCCCGGGGGGCGGCGGTCCAGGTGTGGGGGTGCAACGACTGCCGGGTGGTGCGGCCCGTCTGCAGCACGAGGGGGGCAACCCCAGCCCCGCCCAACAGCAACGAGAATTCCCGGGGCTGCCCCGTCTTGTCGTAGAGCACCTCCCGCAAGACGGCGGTCAGTTCGGTCTGGGGAACATCGCGGGGGATCGCGAGGGCGATTCCCAGCAAATGACCGCTGGCATGTTGCCGCCCGACATGCGGCAGCGGAAACAACGCCAGATGTCCCCGTTCCCGATGGGCGGGGCGGCCATCCGGCTGGTGCCCGCACAGCCAGTCGGGAGCCGGTTGGATGGTCGATCCCGACAGCAGGCAATTCCGCAGGGCCTCGCAGACCTGCTGGGTGGCGGTCAACGGCAGTGCCGCCTGCCGCGTGGGCAGAAACCGAAACACCAGCAGATCGCTGGCCCAATGGGTGTGGGGGCAATCGGGGGGACGTGTCTCGCGCGCCGCGGCGAGGGTGTAACCCTGCCATCGTAGCGGCGTCGGCCGGAGGGGAGCGGGAGGCCCATCGGGAAACTCGCTGGCCAGGCGCGCCTCCACATCGGCCAGCTCCGCCTGCAATTCTTTCTTGGTCTGTTTTTTGGCCAGCTTGACCCGGGGCTTCAGGTCGTCCAACTGCCGTTTGAGCGTCCAGTAGGTGGTCGACCCCTCCCGATTGAAACGTCGTTCCAGTTCCAGCAATCTCCCCGGCCCAATCGACCGCAGTCGGGTGGTGGCGGTCGCCAGTCCACTGGGAATCCAACGTTGCCGTGGTTCGTCAAGCAGTTCGCTGGCCGAGGTCGAATCCGTGTCCGACTGGCCGGGGGGGGCCGTTCCGACCCACATCCGCACCAGCGAGGCCGAGTGGCCGACCGAGGTGACTTCGCGGCACAGACGGTCGAGTGCCTGCCGGATCTCGGGCGGCGGTTCGGCCGACTCCCAGACGAAACAGACGACGGGATCGTCGGGTACGGCCACGGGAAAGGTGCGCGGCTGCCGGTCGCGATACAACTGCATCGAGCCACTGGCGGTCAGGTAGTGGCTTTTCGACCGATCATTGACCGGCACGAACGAAACCACCGTGGTCCGTTCCCGGGCCGGGCTGCAGTACAGCACTGGGTCTGGCTGCGATTCGAGCCATTGCAGTGCCTCCCGGCCGGCCGGATCTTCGTTTCCCTCGAAATGGGCCGCCACCAGGGCCATGAACACGCGGTCCAGATGCGGCGGCCATTCGGGTTCGGCGCGGTCGGCCACGCTGGTCGACAGCGTCCAACCATTCAGGTACTCCAGGGCGATTGTCAGCATCAGCCTTCCTCCGCGACGGCCGTGGAGACGGCCAGTTCCTGACTCTTGCGCACGAGGTCGACCAACTCGGGAGAGGGAGTGAGCGAGAGCTTGGTCGAACGCCACACCAGACCCGCGTGCCGGGCGGCGTTGATCGCGGCGGCGAACAATTCAATCGCCTGGGCCCGACTGAGTTCGAACACCTTGGGCTCGGTGCCCGGTTCGTCCAGCAGTTCCCATTGCGCCTTCTGGGTGGGAACCAGTTGGCACCGCGAGCGCAGGTCGCAGCCATCGTGGCGAACGAGCGTGGCGGCACAGAGCCCGAGGGCGGCAAGGGTGGTCCGTGCCGCCTGGTCCATTGAGGCCACCGGTGTGCTTCCCGGCGAGACCGGGAATTTCAGCCGACGCAGCGCGGGGAGGGAAATCACGGTCGATTGCACAGCGCGCTGCAGGGTGACGCCCCCATCCTGAAAACTGGGTGTGACGTTGCCGTGGTTCACTTCGGACGGCTTTCCGTCTTTGCCAAACGGGACCGGCTTTCCCTTTTGCAGCTGGGCCCGGGACTCATCAGCCGTCCATCGCAGCGGTTCACCCGCCTTGGCGATATAGATCTTGGCCGAGTCCTTCATGATTTGCAGGGGGTCGATGCGGCTGGCGGTGCGGACCCCCAGTTGCACGTTGTAGCCGAGAATCTCAGAGACGATGGCCCGTTGGAACTTGGCACCCAGGCCACCCTTGGGGCCGGTGGAATCCCACAGCCCGAACAACAGGGCGGTCGGGCAGAGTTCGAACAGGGCGGTGGCGTTGCGCTGGTCGACGGTGTCGAGGCGTCGTCCTTCGGCGGACTGCCGGAAGGGGACCCCTTCGAGCAGGCTGTCCCGCAGGATGGCGTCGGCGACGCGGTGCGGGGCTTCGAGGCTGGTCACGCGCACGCTCTTTTCGAGGTTGCAGTTGGCGAAGTCGACTTCGATGACGGGCAACTCGATTTCGCCCGCTTCCCAGGCATCCTGCAGGGCCAGTTCCATCCGGTTGGCCTGCGACTGGACCGAGTCGATCACGACCGAGTCGGCCAGCTTGCGGCCGGTGTCTGGTTCGACCCGATAACCGACGGTGGCGTACTTGCCCCCCTCATATGTCGCGGGGAAGACGGGAGTCCCCTCGCCGCCAACCGGTTGAAGTTCGGTACGGGCCCGAAACGCGGCGGCTGTGCCGGTCACGGCGGCCTGCAGGATGGGAAGAGTGAGCGTGGGCATGGGGGTTGGGCCTTTCGTTTGGAACAGAGGGAGCAGAATTGGAAGGGAACGGGAGTTATTTGGAATGTTGTGCGGTGTTGAATGCGGCACATTGCCGATGTGCCGATTTGTCGCCACTTGAGCTCTATGAGCGGCGGGGCTTGTTCACACGGAACTCGGCGTGCCCGCTTCAGAGCCACTCCAACCGACGTTCTTTCCGAGTTTTCAAGGCAGTGACAGGAATGCCCGATTCACTCGCCGGCGATTGGTCTATCTGATGGCTCTCGTGTTGATCGAAAGGCATGCTGTGATGGTGTTGGTCGAGGATCATGCTTCTCCTTTGTCAAAGTTGAATGCATCTGCAGTACCTCGATCCCGGGCACCGCTGTAGACAACCGCCGGATTGGACAGGTTAACCCAAAGCGCCTGGACATTGCACCTGTTCGACGGACATTTATCGTGGCCTGGGGCGGTCGTACTGTACAACCCGAGAAGATGAACCACAAAACCGAAGCGAATGCTCGTGTACAGCGTGCGTTCCATTCAGCAGATGCGGCAGTCGGCGCCTGGACAAATTCGAAAGTCCTTTTTGCTCTGTTTGGTGGTGGAACAAGGACTGAGGCTTATTGTGCGAAGCGGAAACCGAAATCGCATCATTCGCGGGGGTTGCGTCGCCGTGTGAAGTAACTCTTGGACAAGTTCGCATGTCGTCTTGTTCCGGGCATGCTGTCGAGTGACAAGGAGCCGACTCGAGGCGGAGGGTGACATCTTCCCGAGGTCCGGACGGGCAACCTGTGTCCGAGGGAATGCCGCAACGATTGGCAAAGTCTCTGGAAGTCTGGTAGTCTGCCGACTGAGTGAATCGGGGGTTCTTTCAACCATCAAATCTGGCTGTGGCCTGGCAGAGGGTTGTGTCATGAGTCTGCTGGCGGTTGTGGATGTGGAAACGACAGGGCTGAATCCATGGCGGTACGATCGGGTGATTGAGCTGGCCGGGGTGGTGCTGGATGACTCGGGGCAGGTGGTCCGCGAGTTCAATACGCTGGTCAATCCTGAGCGTGATTTGGGGCCGGTCGAGATCCACGGGATCGAGGCGGGGGATATTCGTCAGGCGCCGCGGTTTCATGAAGTCGCCGGCAACTGGCTCGACTTTATGGACGGTGTCGGGGCGTTGGCCGCGCACAATGTCCGGTTTGATCGCTCGTTTCTGCAGATCGAGTTCGACCGGATGAATCTTGAGTTTCCCCCCCTTCCCGAGTTCTGCACGCTGAGACTGGCGGGGGGTGGGGCTCTCGCCGCGTGCTGTGCCGACTACGAGGTGCCACCGCCGACAATGGCGCACTCAGCCCTGGAGGATGCCCGTGCGGCGGCACGCCTGTTCCAGGCCCTGCTGCAAGACTCGGCGCACCTGCGGCAGGAGGTGTTTCACCGGGCCCCCATGCCCTGGCCGACGTGGCAGGTGCCCCGGGTCAATCTGGTCAACCGCTCGGCGGCCCGGCTTGCACGGCAGCAGCCCCCTTCGTTTCTGAAAAAGCTGGTGGAACGGGCCAGTCTGGTCCCTGCGCCCGACGGCGACGATGGGGCCGAGATCGCCTACACCGCCACGCTCGACCGAGCGCTTGAAGACCGGCTGTTGTCGGAACGCGAAGGGGACGAACTGGTGGACCTGGCGTTGCACTGGGGTCTCTCGGTCGAGACGGTGCACCGGCTGCACGAAGCCTACCTGCGGCACCTGGTGGCGGTCGCCCTCGCCGACGGCACGGTCACCCCCACCGAGCAGCGCGATTTGCAGCAGGTGGCGCGGTTGCTGGGGATTGGCGAAGCACGGCTGGAGGAGATCGTGTCTGCGGCGCGCGCCCGGCTGGGGTCCCGGCCCACAGCCGTGGTAACTCCGCCCGCCGAAAGCCCGTCGTGGCAGGGGCAGCGGGTCTGTTTCACCGGAACGTTGCGCAGCCGGTATCAAGGCGAGGCGATCAGCCGGGAGTTGGCGGAAGAGCTGGCGCGGCGATCGGGGCTGGAACCGGTGGACGGGGTCAACAAGAAACTCAACATCCTGGTCGTGGCGGATCCCGAGACGATGTCGGGCAAGGCGAAGAAGGCGCAGCAATACGGCGTGCGGATTTTGCATGAGCCGGTGTTTTGGAAACTGTTGGGGGTGGCGGTGGAGTAGGTGGGTGGGGTGGGGAGTGGTCCGTGGACGGTGGGCCGTGGGTGAACAGGGCGTGTGCCGAGGCGCGCTGGCTCCCGGCGGGTCCCTCGCCCCCCGGGGGGAGAGGGTGGCCGAGAGGCCGGGTGAGGGGGTGAACCGTGCGAATCACGAACCGGTTACGGCCAACACAACCCGGGTGGCGGGGGGGCGGACCTCTGTGTCCGCTCCGCTGGGCCTGCGTCCGCAGACAACCGAGCGGAGGGGCCGGCAAACGACGTGGATCGGCTCAGTCCCCCGCCCGCCGGGGGGGCGTTCGAATCGGACCGTGCAGCGGCAACCCGTTGGGCGTGCGCGCGGTGTGTCACCCCGAGGAACCGCGCGGCCCTGTCGCCCTCACCCCGGCCCTCTCCCGCGGCCACCTGGGCTCTGTTGACCGGGGATCGTCTTGCGGGAGAGGGGGCGACGCGCGGCGGTGCCGTGGTGTTAGCCGCAGATCTTCTTCACCAACCGACACGAGATCGGTGGGGTCTGGGGATGGGCCAGGGGTGGGGAGTGGAGCCGGAGATCTGGTGAGGGGGTCTTGGGCCAATTGAGGTTGTTTGGGTGCCCATCGGATCGATTGTTGGCGGACAAGTGCCCAGCGGAGCGGACACGGAGGTCCGCCCCCCCGCGACCCGGGTTCTGGTCCCAGGCGAACGGCTGTCTTCGGTAG
>Ga0315904_10003839_pt1 | contig 21833 bp, 24 predicted proteins | sample LakEriMetagenome_6_FD_203529 | JGI IMG/M metagenome (GOLD analysis project Ga0315904, IMG submission 203529) | Freshwater fungal communities from buoy surface, Lake Erie, Ohio, United States - Buoy 12 MA120 | ecosystem: Environmental > Aquatic > Freshwater > Lake | place: USA: Lake Erie, Ohio...
TCTATATCATAGACAGAAAAAAGATAAGAAAGAGTCCAATGTTTTGGATCTGAAATATTAGTGAGACCTGGAATTTGACTTTGGGTGTTAGAATCAGAAAGAGTAGGTACAATACGAACTCTTAATTTATCATTACCATCATTTCTAAAATTATAAAAAGTTTTGGGTGCAATAGTATTAATATTAGTAGTACTATCTAAAATTTGACCCAACTTATAATTCATACTACCAGACCCAGATTCTGGATTATAAAAAAACGTCATGTGTCCTCTTGCAGGCCAATCTGATAAAGAATCTTCTATAGTTAAATTTACTATAGAATTGGGGTTGATAGGAAAAATAAGATTGTCTGACTCCCCATTACCGCCATCAAGATACAACTCCACTGTATGTTTTACGTGGTTAAATTTAGTATCAAAAACAGCATCTTCTACAATTCTCATGTTATTAAAATTTAATAAAGTTTACTGGTTGATATTTGATTTAAAATTAATTTAACAGAATCTGCTTTTAAAATTTTTAAAGTAGACCCTGGTTCAGGAATTACAGTAGCATCAGCGATATTATTAACATCAGTTATTATCCACCAAATGTTAGGATTACCATATTTCTTATAAGAAATAAAAGGCCAAGTATCCCCATATCTTACATCATAATCTTCAAAATACCCATCAGGTAAATTTTTAGGAATAACTATGGTTTGTAAAAGATTATAGTAATACCTACCATCTTCATTTGTATAAACATTGAAAATGTTTTCGTAATTAGAACGTTTTAATCTAGGTAAATCTTGAATATTGTTTTGATACATATACTATTATCCTACTTGAACCTTACTTAAATGTTGAAACAAATTGCGACTAGGCATAACCATATCCGTTAAAGTCATATTAACTTCATAAGCATCAGGCACAATACAATCATTCCCACTTCGATCTTTTAATGTTCTCATATTACCTCTATTATTAATAGTTAAATTGGTAACACAAGAAGCGTAACTAAAGTGCTGTCCTGGAATTATCACTTGATAGTAAACCGGGGGAATACTTGTAATAAAGTCTCGTTTAGTGAAAAGATTGTTGTTTACTAATACCCAACATAAAAATCTATTTTTTTCCCAATCATCTGGATTTATTGTATTGAAAAGTGGAAATTTAATATTAATAGTACGAAATTCATGATTCTGCCATACCCTTGGTCTGTCCATAATACCGACTCTTGGATAGACAGCAGCTAATCCGGTTTTATATATACCTTCAATTCCTTTGAAAGCATCGCCTAGTCCTATAGCATTAAACCCCTGTTCTACAGCATCAAGGGTTTGCCATACTGGGGTAGAAACTTCAAAGTTAACATCAGAGAAATAAGGAAACCTAAAATTATTTCCTGTAGATTTTTGAGGAAATAAATTTTCATAAGGCGACATAGGATCTTCATTACCCTTAAGTTGATTGCCCAAACCCGAAGCATAATAACTAATTTGATTTACTATAGTAGATTCATCTACTTCAAATTCTACTAATTTAACTACAGGAACTTCATCTGTTTTTTTGGATAATGTCCAAGTATAATCTTTTACAACATCAAACGATTCTCCTTTAACATCGTAAATATAAGTAGCTGCACCTGATTTAATTGGTGCAAACTTTTCAGAAAGTTCTTTGGCTTTTGTTTCAAGCTGATTTATAACACTTTCTGGTCGTAATGTCGGATTAGACGTTTGTGCCTCACCGCTAGCATATGTTCCTGGTTCTGACATATTAATACTTATGACACAGCAAATTGTCTCCTAATCATCCTTATAGGATCTACATTAGAAGCAGCTAATTGAGCAGCAGATGGTAATTGTTGAGATTGTTGGTTGTTAACAATTATATTACTATTATTGTTAGGTTGGTTGTTATTAAAGACTGATGCTAATTTTAAAATAGCATTACTTAAATTTTTAATGGTTTCATTAGTATTTGCTGTATTACTTGCGATAGTTCCTAAAAGATCATTACTAATTTTAAATCCTTCAGGTGACATATATTTGTCTAAAGGAATAACTGCTTCAGGACCTGCTTCACCTATTAGTGCTACAGTAGGAGAGGTTGCAATTGCTCCGTCTTCTGCGGCAGGAATCTTCGTTTCTGTTACTGTTGCTTCTTTGTTGTTTTTGTCTTGTGGACTCTGTGAAACGTTAATTTCTGTTTCTGGTGTTGAAGTAGGGGTTTGTTGTGTTGGAGTAGCTTCAGGTGGTTTTATGTCTTCTAAAGCTTTTTGATCATACCCAGCTGCACCTGCAATTTTTTCTGCAAGCCATCCTTCAGCTTTAATAGTGGTACCAGGAGGAATGGGTAATCCTAATTTTTGTGCAATTAACGCTCTGACAGGAAAACCGAGAATAGTGTCTGGTATTAAACTTAAAGCATTATCTAAAAATTTTTGTTTGATAGTTTTACTAATATCTTCAAATAATCCAGCGACAGAACCAAAGAGATCACCAGATGCAGCTGCGCCCGCTGCCTTATTTATAGAAGATTCCAAATTATCAGTTCCTAATAAATCTACTATCCACCCCAGACCAGGAGTCATTTTGGCAATATCTACCAATGCACCTCCAGGATCTCCCCCCATAAATTTTTCTCCTATTTTCACCCACATCCCAAAAATAGGTTTAAGTTTACCCATAATAGTATCGGTAATCAAATTACGGAAATCTATTACTTTGCCTCCTACAGTATTTCCTACTTCTGTTACTTTTTCTTCACCACCCATTAAATCCACAACCCACCCCATATAAGGTATAGTTTTACATATATCTACAATAACATCTCCAATTTTACCATCCATCCATTTTTTGCCAATTTCACCAACCCAGCCCATAGCATTGGTAATTTTTTCAAAAATAAAATCTTTAACACCCTTTAAGAAATTTATAGATTGTCCACCCGCAGTATCACCAGCTTGAGTTACTACTTCTTCTCCTCCCATTAAATCTACAACCCAACCCATTCCAGGTACAAATTTAGCTACTTCAACAAATGCTTCACCCCATTTACCTTCAATAAATTTTTTACCCAAGTCAGCAACCCAAGTAAAAGCAGCACTAAGTTTTTCTCCAATAACGTCATATATCTTTCCAAAGAAATCGCCAATCATTCCCATTTTAGTTTTGCTTGCTTCTCCTGTAGCACCACCAGCTTTGTAATCCAAGAAGGCATTAAGAACATCTAAACCAATAGAGATCGCTGTGCCTACACCAGGAATTATAGAAGCAATACCAGATAATACATCAATAATACCACCAACTACATCTCCGGATTTAAATCTAGTATAAGCAAAACTTAAACTAATAACAGTACCAACTAAAGGTAAACGTTTTAAAAGAGGGGTAATAAATTTTACCAAACCTCCAAGCATCTTTGTAAGCAACCCAGGAGTTTTAGCTATAACCCCTGTAAGAGTTTTAGATACACCTTTACCAAAAACACCTCTCAATGCTTTGTAAGCAGATTGAAAAAGTTTAATAGGAGCACCAATAAAAGATTTTAAATTTTTAATAAGACTTAAAGCTCCTTTTTCTAAAAGTTTTAAACCTCCCATAATACCCACTTTACTTAAAATCTTTAATAATCCTTTAAATGGTCCTTCCGTATTAAGTCCTGTAATTAAAGCAGCAAGACCTCCTAACAATAAAGTAATACCACCACCAGCCATTAATGCTCCTCCTAATAATTTAGATATACCAGGAGGTAATAAATCTAAAAGACTTCCTCCCTTTTTACCTTCTTCTTTTTTATCTAATTTTTTGAGGTCTATAATACCTTTTAAAATGTCTGGAAGCTTTCTGGCTAAATCTTTATAACCTTCATCTGTAATACCTCCAATTAAAACTACTTTTGGTTTCTCTTCATCTGCGATCAAATCCTTTTCTTTTGACGGAGATGATTTGTTTGAGAATATGGGAGCGATAATATTACCTAATATACCGCCTGGTTTAGATGATTTATCTACAGGTTGTTTTGTTTTTTTACTCAATGAAGCTTCTGCTAATTTAGAAGCTTTTTGAATAACCTGTTTCAAAAAATCTTGACTCAGATCAAACTTACCAAGTGTTGTTTGATCTTTAAGGGTATTAGTTTGATTATCTCCTAACATCTTCTATATTATTTAAGAAGATGTCTCAAGTTACATATTAAAAAGAGAAGCGTCTAACGATAGTTCTTTATTTAAAACTACTAATTGATCCTGTTCATTTTTAACAGATACTGTAAAATTTAATATATTTTTTGTAATATTTCTGTAACTTTCAATATACTTGATTACTTTATTAATCAAATTAGTAGGCAATTGTTCTACAATTTTAATTCTATTTTTAAAATCAATATTAGACAATTCAATACTTTGATCGTTTACTTTAATAGATGAAATAAATTTAGTTACTTCGTTTATGAAGGTTTCCCCTATAATGTTTCTCAATTCTTCGGGAGATTCGACTTCGATTTTAACATTTTTATGTAATTCTTTTTCTAATTTATTTTCAGTTAATAGAGAAGGTAAATTACATTTAATGGTGCATTGATCCACTTCAATTAATTCTTCAGGTAAAGTTTCACAATTTTCAACAGCGCTTTGATAGATATTAGTTAAATTTACCAAAACCTTTTCCACATTTAAATTATTCTCTTCTTTTTCTTCTTTAGTAAAAGAATAATTGTAATTTTCAGAAATACTTTCTATTCTGGTTTTTAACAAAATAAAAATTTTATCATAAACAGTAAAGTCGTTTATAGATATATTCGTGTCTAAACAATTTTCTTTGATAATGTTATTAAATGATAAAGTAAATTCTGTATTGTAAATGGGTGAATCTACAACACTTTTTAAAATTCTTTTAAGTTGTTCTGTAGTTAGTTGTTTAAATCTTACTTCTTTTTGTAAAGAAGGAATAAAAACATCAAATCCTGTTGTCTCATCCAAGGATTTAAGAGCAGATAGAATATCTTTAATTTCGGTCATATGTGTATTTATAGAAGATTTTTTTTATTCTCACCCTGTAAATTGAGAAGTAATGGGTGGTAGATTATCTGATTCATATGGATTTAAAGGTTCTTCTTCCGAAAGACTTTCATCAAAATCTGATTCCATCAAATCATGATTTGGTTGTGTGTTGTTGTTATTATTTTGTTTGTTTATTTCTTCTAATTTTTTTACTAACAAAAAGTATTCCCCTGGACTACAATTTTCTATATATTCTGCGGTAAAATTTCCTAATTTACAAAGAGCGAAAATGTTTTCATACAGAGACATTAATTGATTACCAAATAAAAGTCTTGTAATAATAGATAAATTTTTAATGTTGAAATTAAAATACAAAGAAACCTTTTCTTTTAATTTTTCATTATATTTTAACAAATCTAAATTATTAAAATAATTTACTATTTCGTTTATTTTTTTAAATGAATCGGAGAAAAATTTAGCTGGAATTTTTTTAAATGCTTCTTCACACTCTTGAATATTTTTAAAATGATAAAGTTCATTTTCTAACTTAAACCCTTTGATAAAAAAATAAGAAATGTTGTCTATTTTTTTATTCAATTCGATAATTTCATTTATTGTCGGTAATTTGTAAATAGCTGTTATAACACTTTCTTTATTTTCACTTAAAATATCTTCAATTGAGATACTTTTTAATTCCTCTATTATTTTGTAAAGATTTATTTCTAGTGTAGTGTTCTCATTGAATTGAAGAGTAATAACATCACCCATACTCGAACATCTTAATTCTAGTAACAAAATAAAAAAATCTACAAAGTGAAGAGATTCAATGTCAGTATTTTTTGTAATTTTTTTTAAAATTTTATTGAGATTAAAAAATAATAAATCTGGATCTATTTCTTCTCCCAATAAACATTTATAAATTATTTTAAGATGTTTGACCTTGAGTTCTTTACAGGAAATTATTTTTTTATCACTTAATTGTATTTGCGAATAAAACGCCACATTAAGATTTATTGAACTCTGGTCGCTCTAGCAACATCAATGTTAGATCCTCTAACAGGAGTACTTAGAGGTACTGGTATTTGTTCATTGTAATGAGCTCTTATTAAAGCTTGATTACCATTTTCATTAGTTTCTGTGTTGTAATAGTGATATGTAAATGTCGTCTCTCTGTTTACAGGAGAATTAGTTTGAGTGTAATTATACTCTTCTCCACCAACACTTATAGGACAAGCACCAAAAAATGTAAACTTTTGCAATACGTATGGTTTTGTATTACTATCAATTACTCCTAATTTGTAAGCTGATATGTTACATCTATAATTGTCTTTTCCTCGTCTAGCAATCATCCCTAAATGTGCTGTAGCTACTACCCAAGGACGAATAACATTATCTACAAAACTAACATTAGTTTCTAAAAAGACAATTGATAAAGCTGGAAATGAATCCCTACCACCACCAACATTACTACGAATAAAACCATTAGTCTGAATCCCTTCCGGATTAACTTGATTGCTTTCTCCTGGAATTTGAACTGCTTGAGCAAACATACAACCCTTAACTTCTTGCAAATCTGCATTTAAAGTAGTTTTCATGGCTTTATCTACTTCCCATTTCATGGGTTCATATTCTAAGCCACTTTTAATAGCAGCTACAGGTAAAACCTCTCCATAATCTAACCCTCGGTTAGTATTTCCTCCTGCTGAAAATGCACCTTCAAATTTTAAAACCCATTGTGCTCCTTTAGGTAAAGCACCTGCTGGTTTACTTAAAACATTAGTAAGGAAAAATGGAATTTGTCCACTAAATTCAGGCATAGATAGCAATAATATTTATTGCTAAATATTAAAATAAACGAGGTAAGAATCTATTAGTAGAAGTAACTCTCCAATATTGATATGCTAAAGTAGCTGGAACTGTTTGAATAGTACCATTATCTCCTAAGTTATAAGAGATATCACCGACAGAAACGACATAAGCACCGTAAAGGGTGTATTGACGAACTGTATTACCAGCTTTACCTAATAGATTTAAAGAGATTACAGAAGAATTTCTAGCAATGTTGTAATTTCCCGAAGAGGTTGCATCATCAAAAGTATTAAATGTAGCATTCTCTAAAGCTGAACGAATGTCATAATTTTGATCACAACGGAAAGTAACCGCATATGATTCAGAACCTGGATATGAAGCAGTGCCAGGAACATTGAAATTAAGGCCCATAAAAGGAACCTGAACATTGTTAATTGATCTACCAGGAAGACTTGCAGTCTCAAGGTAAATTAATGTTTCTTCACCAAAGTTGGTGTTGGCTAACTGAGCTACGCGAAATTGAAATTGGCGAGCGAAGTCTTTGCTTTGTACTGATCTATAAAAATCTGAGATGTTCTGTGCCATATATTATTATTTATCTAAATTAGATGAGTTCTTGGAAATCTTGTCCTGTTCTGGTAGCAATGAAATTAACTAAGATGAATTCTGCTGCCTTGACTGGTTTGATGTAGATATCAACTGCAAGTTCATTTCTATCAATTACATCAGGTGTATTATTACGTTCGTCACAAACGATAAGGTAATCATACAACCCTTCTGTATTTTTTGCTAATTCAAACACAGGAGAAATTGAATTTCTGACTCTGGTGCGTGTAAATTCTGTATTAGGTTCGAATACAAAGTATTTGAGTGTTTTTTGTACTGCTCTTTCGAGTGTCAAGAACAATCTACGAACATTGACTCTATCAAATGCAGATGGTTTATTTTGTAAGGTCTTTTGACCGAAAATTGTAAACCCATCACCACTGAATAGAACAATAGGATTAAGAGATATTGTATATAGGAAGTCTCTTTGTTTTTGATTCGGATTAAATGCAATATCAACAATATTGTTTAATGTGCCTCTATTTAAACCTGCAGGAGCAATCCATGGTTGTGCAACGGTATCTGTACGAGCATAAACCGCCGCAGCATAACCTGAAGAAGGTATCCAGATCATTTTGTCTGAATAAGCATCATAAACTTTTAACCAGTTAGCATAAGCTGCTGCATAGTTACTGTTAATTGAAGAATAACAATTTTTAAGAGGTGTATAAATGTTAGTAGAGAATGTAGCTTCTCTTAAAGAAGTAATCTTTGTATTTTCACCATTAACAAAATTTTGTCTTAAAGGATCAGAAATAAATACGCAATCTTTTCTTATTTCTGTAACAAATCGATTGAAAACATTGAAGCATGATCTCCAACGTTCAATTACCATGGCATTCGGATTAGTCAATTCGTCAATGTCTACGTATTTTGCATCGTCATAATGGAATGATGATGCATTAGCAAACACAGTTGAAAGACCACCATCAACTAAAATATCGACTGAAATGTTTTCAGTTGATTCAATGTGGGTAAGAGCTCTTTCAAGTTTAGTGATAATACTACCGGTAATTTTATCGTTATCAATAGTATATGAGGTTGTCCATACACCAACAGGGTATATTGCTTTAGTTTGTTGTAATGTTCTTACACTTACACCAGGATTAACAGAAGTTAAGCTATTCCAATTTGTTTTCTTTGAAAGTGCTGGGTTAATTAAAATTTTAATATTATTAGAAGAGTTATTAACAACATCTTCTAAGAAGAATGATTTAGTGGTTCCACCTACATTGGCCCCGGTCTTTTTCTTAGAGTCAAAAGAACCGATAAATGATTCGGCTAATCCGTATGTAAGTGTTTGTGGTTCATATATCGAATTACGAACCTTTAATACTGTTAAGATTACTGAGTCGTTGTAATATTCATCACCGAAATTATAGGTAGGAATAGATTCAATGACTTCAGAAACTGAATTTGATCCTTGTAATGAAGCCGCAGCTGAAAGACTGAAACCTAAGCGAGCATCAGGAACAGTGTAATATTTACCACTTCCAGTTAAACTGTAAAATTTAGTAACAGAAGAGAAGTCTGAGTTAGGTCCAAATTCTGTGTTATCTGCGATACCAATATAATAACCTTCAAAAATTTCATTAACTGTGGTTTGTGCTTCATTTATAACAATAAAACCAGCATTTAAAGAATTCAAGTTTAATGAAGGGACGTTTAAGGTAGATCCAATATTACCCCAGGTAAAATTATTTTGTACAATATCGTTATATTGAGTTTGGTCAAGTGTAACGTGTACGGGTGCACCAATATCAAATCGACCTGAAGCGGAAGCTACTGGATAGAGAAGTGCACTATATTGATTAGCGAAACCTTCACCTGAACCTGAACCATAAGGGATTCTGGTAGTTAAAAGATTGGCATTTGTACCTACGATTTCTTTAGCGGTATAATAAAAATATTTTTCAGCTGCTGTTTCGGGGCGACCATAGATAGTTTCAAATTCTGAAATTGAAGTAACGAGAAGTACTTCATCAATAGGACCTTGATTAGCAAAACCTGGTAAAAAAACTGTAGTACCTCCACCAACTTGTTGGTAAAGTGATAAGTCTGTTTCTATAATTTGTATACCCGGAGAATTAATTGACTTCATAATGTTATATATTTTATTTATGTTTTTTAGGTCATTTTTTGTGCGTTATAAATTACATCCAACTGACTAAACTGGAATTGTACTGAAGATTTTATGTTCGTTGCATCATTGTAATCATAGTTAATAGCACCTAGACCTGTGATAAATGCTCCTGAGTAACGAAATTCAATTACTGTTTTATTATATTCATCTTTAGACAATAAAGAAAAAATAGATTGATATTCTGTAAGTGTACCATTCTCAATTCGATCCTTCCAAGATTCTGGATCTGTACCCGCATACATTGATTGTAAAGGATCACTTAATATTGATAACCATTTCCACAAGATGTAATAATTTTTAAATCTATTATCTACTACAAAATTTACATTTAATGGAGGATAATTTGGACGACTATATGAAGTTACATTGTAGGTTTGACCTGAAAAAGGAACTTCTTGTGGTGGTACTAAAATATCAGGAACAATAGTACCAAAAATAGTCAATTGCAACGGATCTACCGAAATAGTAGGATCAGTAGAAGCCATTTTTCTCATAATTCTAGGTAAGTTTAAAACAAGAACAAATTTATCTTTTGTTCCCATGTTTAATGGTGACTGTTGTTGCGGATTACCTAAACTACAAAGATCTACTGGTTCGGGATTCATAATGCTTTCCACCCTTCTCCCATAAGATCAAAAAAATCTTTATCTTCTTCAGGAAAAAGATTTTTATCATTAAACAAAGAAGACGGAGTTGTTGTTTGTTGTTGTAAAGATGACATTGAAATTAAAGGAGTAATTGTTTCTGTATTACTTAATTCTTTAACACCATATAATCGTGAATCCTTGTCCCAATATCCTATGTCAGATATTCTAGAAGGTTTTCCTTGATCGTCAAAATCATCTACTTGAAAGTATTGTTGGCAAATTTCTGTTTCTAAAATAAACAAAGTCCATACTAACGCCATAACACGATCATCGTAAAAATTGTCATTCTTTTTACGATAAGTTCCGTTTGGGTATTTAATAAAAGTTTCTAATTCTTTAATAGTATCAATATCATTAATTTGTACACATTGTAATGTATTTGTCCAATATCTCATATTAGAGACACCAGCAAATCTTAAATTGGTGTGTGATAAAATTCCTAAATGTCTGGTGGTTTGTTGTGTGGTTGAAGATATTTTAGAACATGATACTATTTTTTCATATTCATGTTTGTGGTACAGTGCATCAATAACTTGACCACCACAATTATTTCTTTCTACTAATAATGGCGGATTTCCCCATTGACCACACAATTTCACCAAATTATTAGCAAAGTGATAAGGTTCAATAGAATTATCTCCATAAATTGCTACTTGTTTAATATCTTTTAAATCAGTTATATCTAATACTTGAGCAACAGATGCAGCTCTTCCTATACCTTCACCAACATCCACCCCGATAGCATAAAATTTTTGCTGATCTGGTAATTCAAAAACTCTATAAGTGTCATTATCTAAACTATAGATAGGTGTTTTTCTATTTTCTTTGAATCTTTCAATAATTTGAGCACCCACTGCAGAATTACCGCCATCTAAAAACACATTTCCAAATTCTTGTAAAAATGCTTCTTCAGAACCAAGGGTGGCTATCATTTGTTCTTTCCATCTATCAGTTCTTCCAGGAATGTCCCACCAATCTACTCTTTCGGCTTTCCAAGTACTCTTACCTCTTTCAGCTGCAGAATAAACCTCATAAAATTTATTGTCGGTGCCGTTTGGTGTAGAGACTGCAAATATTTTAGATTTTTTACCGGAAGAAATAACAGGAATAACAGATTTCCAGAAGTCCTCAATAAGATGTGTATTGTGGTGTAAAATTTCATTTGCATAAAAAACATGCCCGTCATCAACATCAACTATATCATATACATAATTCTTATCTATTTTTTCTTTTTTTATAACAATTTCTAAACCGTCTTTTGTTTGAATTTGTTTATTAAGACAATTTTTACACAAAATTTTATTATTATTTTTGTCTAAAAATGCATGATTAGCAGATACAATTACATTTTTGTTTTTTTCTGTGGTTACTAAATACAATACCTTTTTACTATATTTTTTTACTCCTTTAAATTTTTTCCAACCTGTTGGTGTTTCAATAGACCAATCATCTATATTAAATTTTTCATTGTCCATAAAAATTAAATTCTTTTTCTGTTATTACTTTATATGTTGCATTATTTTTTAGACACCAATTTTTTAAAAAATTTATTTTAGCTTTTGTTTTTTCGTCTATTAGTAAATTTGAAGGTTTAATTTCTATCGCTATCCTTTTTATTGGGTCCCAAAAATCAACAATATATATTTTTTTCTCATTATTATAGTAATACTCGATTCTTAAAGTTTCATATTCTAAATGCGTATTTTGTTCGTGAAAAATTAATTCCCAACTACTTCGATATGTTTGTATATTTGTAATTTCACTTTTAAGTCTTTTATGATTAAGACGATTTTGGGTACAAGGAGTAAATTCCCCGTTAAAAATTTTATTTTTCATAATTTCTGACATTCTTTCAGAAATTTTATTTTCAATTATTTGTTCTTGCTGTTTTTGTTTTCTTTCTTCTGTCCAAATTTTTTTATTAGATTCTTTGATTTTTTGTTTAGTTTCTTCACTGTGTTTATAATTTTTTTTAGCTAAAAGTCTTTTTCTTTGAATTTCTTCTGTAAATAAAAATGATATATCTTTAATTTTTGCTGCTTCAGATAAACAATCATGTTTGCATTTTTTGTTATTACAAGTTTTTAACAAATAATTAAATGATTTTATTTCTTTAAGCGAACCACATTTACAAAAACATCCAGAACCATAAAAATAAAAAATAATTTTTTCAAAATTATTTTTTAAAATTTCGGGAAATTGTCTATTAAAAACAAAATTTAATAGATTTTTATCCATTATAAATTTTTTATAAGATACTTTTTTAATATAATTTTTTATTTTTTCTTTTACTGTTTTATCATTTAATGAAATTTTTTCATTATTGTCTGGTATAAAATTATTCACATTTTCAATAAACCAATTTAATTTTTTTGCGCTATATGTTACCTTTCCTTTTAAGTATCCTTTAACAAAATTACAAAAACGTTTATCCGGAATATTTTCTGGGGGGATATTCCAATATATATGATAATATTTTTGTGCTAAAGGAGCATTTTCTAAAACAGTACCATTAAAATAATTTTGAATGTAAAAAAATATTTCTTTTTTATTTCTTAGTGCGTAAAAATTTTCATAATAAACATTTTTATTGAGTTTATTATTACATTCTGTTGTAAAAAAATTTATAATTTTTTGACGTATAATACTTTTGTCGAGCATAATTTTATTTATGCATTTTGGAGTGATTTATATAATTCTTCAATATGTATATTTTTTATCTCACCCGTTTTTTCATTTTTTAATTTAATGGTCGTGTCACCAGCTAAACACTCAATAAACGCCATTTCGTCAATAATAAGGGATGAAATACTTTCACCTCTTACTGCGGTAGAGGTTGTTGTACTAACACCAATACTAGAATCATTATCGAATGTTAAACCAGTTTTACCATATTCTTTGACACCCGGCTTTAAAAAATTTGGTAGTTGTTCATAAGCTAATCTTATTCTTTTAAATACATTGATAGCTGTTTGTTCTCTATTGGCAACTACCATGATTCTTTGATCTGATTCAAAACAAGCTAACCAAAGAGCATAAATGGTCATTAATGTAGTTTTACCGAATTGTCGACAAGACAATAAGATAGTAAATCTGTTATTAATTAAAGATCGAAGTATCTGTTTTTGTCTGGTGTAGAGGTTAATAACTTCTTTACCTCTATCAAGATTTACTATATAAAAATAATTTTCTGCAAAGTAAATAATATCATCTTTACATTTTTTGAGTTCTTCCACCATTTTAGGTGTCCACTCAAATTGTGCTTCAGATTTAGGAACATTTTTATCTCCTCGATAATATTGAAAATCATTAATAGGATTTTCGAAAATATCTGGGAATGTTTCTACTGATGGAATTATTTCTTGTTTTTTCTTACGACCCACACTTTTAATTAACCTTGTTGATTTAATATACCAACTAAGGTCGAACGCAAGTGTTCAATAAGAGCATCTCTATCTGCTGCATTATGAGCTGCCATAATGCAAATTTTTTCTCCGTTTAAATCATACCCCAAAACCATATAACATTTGAGATATTCTTCCATAATAAGAGTTAGATGATCTAAATCTTTTTCTTTGGCTTTATTAGTGTATGTAGTATTATAAAAACGTAAAAAAGCTTGTTTGATTAGATCTTCTATTTGAAGAGTACTTTCCCCTAAAATATGATTTGATTTTTTAACATCATTACCCAATTCAGATGCCTGTATTTTTTTTGAAACCTTTTTTGGGGTTGGTTTCTTTTTTTGAGGCATGATATTACTTATTAGAACTTTGTCTATCTTTGTAACCAGGAGCCTTATTATTAATATTATATTTTACTAAGTGTTCAATTAAAACTTCAAAAGAGCTAGTTTTAATTTTAAGACGTCCTGGGATAAATTGACCTCCATCATATAGCTCAAAATAAGTTTCATCTAAAAATGGATCATTAACATAGCAAGTACAGAACACAGATGAAACACCAGGATCAATTACAACAGTCCAAGCTCTAGGATCTGATTCACTATAATCCGAAAAAAGTTTATATGAATAATAACCTGAATCTCGAAGTCTTTTTAAGATATACCCTAGTGTAGTTAATTTATTTGCCATACTCTAATTTATACAGAATAAAATTACTTTACAAGAGCAGATATAATAAATTTTACACAAACATCATTATCTTTTGATTCGAATAAGGTAACCTTTAAATTATTGTTAACCTTAATTCTGAAATGATCAACTCTTAATCCTGCAAGAAGTCTTATGTTTTCTAAATTTAGCGGCAAAGTATTTTTGATGGGTTCTCCTACAAATGAATCATTAACCAAGTAAGTAATGTTGTTAATATTTTGTCTTTCAAAATCATTTAATTCAGCATATACATTACCATCTTTAGTATAGAAATAAACTTTGTCTGAATCTGTAGCTATTGAACTTCCTCTTAAAATTTCATTAAATTTAATACCAGATAAAATAAATTCTGAATCATAAGTGAGTTGATTTATTTTATCTGGATTAACTGGACATTTTTGTATGTAACTATCTTCGAGTAAAAAATAATTAAATTTAAATTGATCTGTCTGATATTTGATGTGGTTATTTTCAATTGTTAAATTCAATTCACTATCTTCAACACAATCTAACAATCGAACAAACTTTTTGACATCAGGAAGATTCAAACGACTTACTCCCTCAAGATTAGTATCTGTTTTTAGTGTAGCTAAAAGTACTATATTTCCATCTTGTGTAGCACATACAGCATAGAGAACATTTTCTCTTGGTATCAGAGAAACATTGTCTGCCAATTTACTAATAGGAAGTAAAAACTTTTGTACTAAAACATCTTTATTGAAAGTAATTTCTTGAGGCATTTAATTTATAATAAGGCAAAATTAAAAAGTATCAAATTTACTTTTTAATACCATTAACAGAAACTCTGAAGTATTCTACAAATTCTTTTAATGAATTATCAATAGATTTCAACACATCAACTATCTCTGATGTGTTTGTTATATTTGTAGTTGGAGGAGCAACAGGAACAGGTTGGATTGGTTGTTGTGGTAATGGTTGAATTGGTTCAGGAAGAGGATACATTTGTTCAGCCATTTTGTTAAGTTGATCCATTTCTCTCTGTTTCTCTTCTCTTTTTCTTTCTTGAACCACCGTCAAGAAAGAAGCAGGATCAATACGTGTTGCTGGTCCACTTGTTCTATGAGTTGTACTATCATCAACTTGCTTTAAAGTCATTCCAGCCATTTTGGCTACGAATGCGGTGGCTAATTGATCTTCAAAACTTTCCATATGTTATGAGGGATTATTTTTAGCAAATTCAACAAACTTATAAAATTCTGAACGAGCATTATTACCGTTATCCAAAAATACTCCAGACATTTTAGCTGTTTTCATATTACTATTATGACCAATTCCACGATTTGAACAGCATGTGTGACCTGCTTCTAAAAGAACAGCTACACCTTTATTGTTTTCACAAACACGATTTACGTAATTGTGAATCTGCATTGTCAAATTTTCTTGAACTTGAGCACGTCTAGCAAACCAATCTACAATTCGATTTAATTTAGAAAGACCAATTACTTTACCTTCTTCAGAAGGAATGTAAGCTACATGAGCCACACCAGTAAAGGGAAGCCAATGATGAGCACACAAACTTACTACTTTAATATTAGTTTGACAAACCATACCATCATATTTGTCTACATTATCGAATGCTGTAATTTTTGGTTGAGTACTAAAACAACCAAAAAGAAGTTCATTCATATAAGCCTTAGATACACGATGAGGTGTATCCTGTGCATTGGGATCTGACTTATAATCAAATCCCAATGCTTCCATAAATGAACCGAAATGTTTAGAAGCTTCTTCAATACGAATTTTCTTTTCGTCTTCTGTATAAGAAATATTTCCGTTAGAATGAATCATATATTATTAAAAATTACAGTCCTGCGAGAAGTTCTTTGAGTTTAGCATCAGTATCATCTTCATCAGTTGATGTAGGTGCTTTAGGAGGTGTTGGTTTCGATTCCGGAATTTCCGAACTTTCTTTAATACCTTCAAAGATACTATTCAAGGCATCATTTTTTTCTACTTCTTTTGGTGATGGGGTTGTTGATCTAACCTCAATTACTTCATCTTCATCGGTAGTGTCTTCAACCACATCAGATACACAGAAATAATGTTGATCCAACATACGTTGAAGTTCTGCTTGTGTTTTTGGTTTAAAGAACTTATTGAGGTCATGAACACTATTGTAAACCTCATCTAGTTTCTTTTGATCAATTCCTTCCAATTTTGAAGGAGACATAAATTTAGAAGAAACATAGGTAGTCAACATACGATTTGCACCACCGAAATTAGCTGAACGAGATTCACACTTAATTTTAAAGGTGCATCCATCAGACAGATCAAAAATTTTGACACCAAATTCATCAGCGTCATCTCCATCAATAGCATTATTAATGATCTTAGCCAATTCTTTACCATAACGAATAACTTTTACTTTACCTTCATTCTCTGGGTTGGTTGGGTCAGAGATAACATAAGCATTGACCATCCAATTTTCCTTACGAGAAACCTCTTTGAGTTTGCTCTTTTCTTCTGAAGAACCTGTATTGTATGTCTTCAAAACATAAGAATCGATTGGACAAGACTCACCGTAGGTTGTAGGGCAAAGTGTTGTTACAAATTGACCTGTAGATAGACTCTTCCAAGAATGATGATAATAATGGAAGATAGTATTTTTAGGTTCAATTACATTAGGAACTAGTCGAACCAAGTAGGTTTTACCAGATTCAAATTTCATGATCTCTTTAAAAGAACTTTCTCCGTTCTTGTTACTAAGAGAGGTTTTAATTGCATCGAACATATTTTTTGTGAATGTCATAATAGTATATTGGGTTGATTTAGATTTATGATTATATAGTTGGTTGTAATAATATCAAATGTTTTATTGAATATTTTTATCAATAAAAAGTTTTAATTTGATAAAAGCTTTTGTTAAAAAAGGTCTGAGTTTATCTGAGTTGATATACTTTTGTCGGTAATCGAGAAAGTTTTTTCCAAAATCCCCAAGAAAAAGTTCTCTGGTATCTTCAGGCATTTTATTTATATATGAAGATACGTTATCAAATTCCATAATAGAATAAGGATTAATCAAATTTTTTTTGATATGGTATACCCAAGAGTTTTCTGATGAGTTTTCTGAATGTTCTAAATAGTCGTGAAGCTGTATTTTATTTTGAACACAAAATTTGCAAATAAACAAAAGTGATTCTTTGACCTCATCATATTGACTGTCTGGAGAACTCTTTGTTAAAAGTTGTTTATATATTGTATATGATTTAATGGCTCTAGGAGAAGCAAAATAATTTAAATCAAAATAAGCAACATCAGGATAAAGCTTGTAAGGAGCTTTGAAATAAAGTTCCATATCAATATCAGGATATCTCGTAAAGAACGTCGAAAGTCTTTTAACTGAAAAATATTTCGGGTCTTCTTCAAATCCTTCAAAAGACTTTTTAATTTTAAAAGGTTTATTTTTTAAAGTCCGCGAAACAATTAAATGTGTGTTGTAAATTCTGGTTTCTAGGTTTGTCACATCAAAGATTTTTTAAACAGTCGTTTAGTATTTTTTGATTTTAACAAAGAAGGATAAAGTTGCAAGAGGCCTAATAGTGCTTCGTTTATATTTTCGGAGTGGGTTATACTAATAAAAATTTCTCTCAAATCTTTATTTTCTAGAATGGCAGTAAATAACCCTGAAGGGTTAATTTTTTTATTTTTGATAATAGACAAAAACGACCCAAATTTAAAAACTCCTAGAATATATTCTTTGGTTGATAATTGACTTAAAGGATCACTTCTGCTAATAAAGTCTTCTAAAATTTTTTCATTAAACATTTATATGGTAAACTTATTTACCTTACCTTTATTTTTTTGTCAATTTTAGGCAAATTTTTCTAAAGCATTACTGGCTTCATTTAAAGCACTTTGTGGATTCTCTGTTTCAAAATGGTCAGGATTAACTTCTTTTAAAGTGAGTGTTTCGTAGTTACATTTAAATGCACCATGACCAAAGTTAGGTCCAAATCGATTCTTTTGCATACCCATATTAATAACACCCAACTCTCTGTCTTCTGCTTCTTGCCAAATAGAACAAATAATATCTGCGGTTGCCGCAAGACCTATACTTTCAGCAATGCTTTCCATTCCAGGAGAAGATGTATTAAAACTCCCACGTTGTAATTGAGTAGCAGACACAAAAGGTATATTATATTTGAAAGACAAAGCTCTTAATTGTTCTGATATTTCTTTAATATCCGCATAAGAATTTTGACCCTTTGTTGTAGGTAGAATAAGGTTAATATAATCTATTACAACAATGTCCGGTTTAAACCCTTTGTGTCCTAATTTAGTTATATAAGCATCTATATGTCTTGTAGTCACCGATTTGGGTGCATATTCTTTGACAATAAATTTACTATTAATATTTTTTCGAATATGGGTAAGTTGTTCTTTAAGTTCTGGTGTGTAGGTTTTAAGATCATTAAGAGGAATTTGTGTTAGTTGTGAAGAAATTCTCTTTGAATACATGAATTCTGACATTTCTAAAGAAATCAAAAGAACATTTCTATCAGTTAATGCCATATTACTTGCAATGTTACCCAAAACAATAGATTTACCCACATTAACTTGTCCTGCAAAGACTGTTAATGTTTTGGGGAATAATCCTCCTTCGGTTTTTTCATCAAAAAACTTCCATCCTGTAGGAATAGCTTTATATACAGTTGTTAATTCTTTGATATGTTCATCAACGTCTTCGAAATACCAATGTCCTAAATCCTCTCTTAAATTAATAGCATAAGCCTTTTCAAATTCTTGAAGAGTTTCTCCTGCATCTACTTTCCCTTGTGAGAACTTTTCTGCGGTCTTTACAATAGTGTTATAAAGACATCTTTCTTTTAAGAATTTTTCGGTATTAGAAAGCAATTCATCTTTGTTAAAATTACTATCAATTTGTTTAAACTTAGCAGCTACTTCATTAAAAGATTTTCTTTCGTCTTCTGTGGTGAGTCTTGTTTTGATTTCAGTCAAAGATGGTACTGCACCACGTTCTTTGAAGAATGATATAATATTTTTAAAAACAATTTTAATGTTTTTATCATTAAAATAGGATATATCTACGTGTTCAACAATAGAAGCTAGATATTCTTGACTAAGAAGAGAATTGAAAAGAATAATATTTTCGTAGTAATCCAGGTCTAATTTGGATTCGGAATGCATTATTCGATATTATCAACTTCTTCTTCAATTTCACTAGCAGAACTCTTACCATAACAGAGGTTTTCTTGTAAAGCTTGTTCCAAATCAGGCATGATCTTTGTCCAAAACTCAGGATTATTTTCCAAATCTTTACGATATCCTAAACTTTCACCTTTATACATAACTGTACGTCCAGGTTTTTCAATAACTTTAAATGCTTCAGCTATATCAAATAGTCCAGTGTGTTTATTAAGGCCTGTTTTGAAATTAAGATATAGTTCTGTTTTAAGGTAGTTAGGAACAAAACGATTTTTAACTGTTAAAGCACCCAAAGTGACTCCGGAAATATTATGTGCAATAGCTACTGATTGTTCTTCTGGGTTGTCTGCTGTCTTTTCATTACGTGTACTCAATTGAACTAGAACAGAAGCCAAGTAAATAGGTCCTTTACCGCCTGATTGACTCTTAACTAATGTCGGAAACATTTCCATTCCTTCATAAACGTGATTAGAAAACAAAACAGGAACCTTAGCTTTAGCTGCTTTATATGTCAATACACGCATCATCGACTTAATAGCTTTTGCTCTTTGACCAACATCAGCCGCTTCTTTTCCAGACGCTGCGTCTTTAATTTCTTTAGCTGAAGCCAAATTGCCTAAAGAATCAATAGTTGCAATAAATTTAAGATCTGGGTTTGATTCTCTAGCTTTAATTACGTTATCCAAAAACGTACACATTTGATTTCTACAATCTTCAATGGTTTCTACTGGATAGTATTTTACACGAGAAGTATCCATTCCTACATTCTGTGCACTCTTCTTATCAACAGCAACTTCAGAATCCCAAATTACAGGAATGTAACCTTTCTTTTGAGCATTCGCCATAATCTTGTTCATGATAAGAGTTTTACCTGCCATACTTGGTCCAGCAAAACCCGTAATTCTTCCCGAAGGAATACCTTTATAAACAGAACCGCTAATAATAGCGTTAAGAGCATAAGATCCTGTATCAATCCAATCATCTGCTGTTGATAGTGTTGATGCATCTAGGATTTCAGCATCAGGATTAAGAGCGTCTACGGATTTAAATATATCTTTTAGGTTATCTAATTCATTTTTTGGCATACAAGTAAAATATTAACATCGATTATATTTTTTTCAAGAGAATAAAAAAAAAAGACCTTCAAAAAGAAGGTCTTTTTAGTGTTATGTTTTTTTACTTTTATTCGTCATCAAACAATTTTACAACATCACCACCGTTTTGTGGTTGTTGTGCGACTGGCGCTGCCGAAAATAGTTGTTGATACTGAGCTTGCAACTTGAAGTCAAAAACAATGTCTTTGCATTCAGTAATCAAATCCTTTTTATAATTCCAAACAGTTGCTGTTGTCTTATCTGCTAAAAATTCTTTGAAGAAGAGAGGGAGAATTTGTAGAGTTAGTTGACCAGTTTGTTGGTTTGGTGAAATATGAACTACTGCTGGGTTTTTAACAGCAAGAATCTTGTCATTTGAGTCGCTGTCTACTTTTTCTCCGATAACAGTGCGACCAACTGTATCAAAGAATACTACTAGGTTTGTTTTTGTTTCCATGATTTTAATTTATTGTTGTATTTTTAATAAAGCACTAAAGTTCGAATCCGGTTTCTTTTTCTTTTTGAACTTTTTTAATAATTTTAGAAACCTGTTTAACTCTTTGTTCGACTGTTCCTGAAATACGGTAAACAGGAATTTCATAGGAATTAATCAAATTCTCAAAATTCATGACAACGGTATCATAAAAATTTCTATCTATAGAACGAACACCATCATCAATTAAAGGTAGCTCAGGTTCAACATAACAAATAGCGTCATATTTGTGAATGGTTTGTTCAAAGAGTTTTTGAAATACTGTTTGCATTTCTTTATTCATTTCGTCGTAAAAATACATAGTATAAGACAAACCATCCAACGCACAACGATCTAAAATAGCATCTCCAGGGACATGAGCAAATTCATAAAATTTAGTCATGACGTATAATTGAGTGACTGTATTACCATTTTCATTGATAGGAATACCCATATCTTTCAATCCCCTCAAAAGATTACTCCTAAAAATAAAATCAGTATATTTACCAGAGTCTTTTAAAGCATTTACTAATGTTGTTTTACCTGTACAATGAGCCCCACTAATAGCAATTTTCATATTTAAATTATAACCCCTTTCTGTGTTTTTTCAATATACTTTTTGAAGGTAAAAATATTATAAAACATATTTTTTAATTGTTCTGCATCAGCATCTTCGTCAATAAAATCTACTAATTTGATTGACCATTTTTCTTGCAAACCAAATTGTTCATCATAACGCTTATTTAAAAGACCAGCTACAATCGGATTAGAGGT
>Ga0315904_10003840_pt1 | contig 21830 bp, 32 predicted proteins | sample LakEriMetagenome_6_FD_203529 | JGI IMG/M metagenome (GOLD analysis project Ga0315904, IMG submission 203529) | Freshwater fungal communities from buoy surface, Lake Erie, Ohio, United States - Buoy 12 MA120 | ecosystem: Environmental > Aquatic > Freshwater > Lake | place: USA: Lake Erie, Ohio...
ACGGCTCAAGAGCAACGAAACCCGAGCGGTTCGTTAACTTGAAAGCCGAATGTTTTTTTAAGTTAGCTGAACTGATCGAGTTAAACCGAATAACTTTCCCGCTTCAACACCGCGATACAATAGTAAAGGAACTCGATTTAATCCGGCGTAAAAACCCCGAGGGCGATGGAAAGCTCGCAGTAACAGGAAAAGAGGAAATTCAAAGAACCCACGGAATGAGCCCGGATTACGCTGACGCGGTGGCTATGCGAATGTTTTTCGAGCTGTTTCCGAATTATGGACGTTATTCATACGCCTAATTATAAACACTGAAACCCGCGCCATTATTGGGTTTGTCACGTTTATTAACAATCTATTTGAAAAATAAATTAAATTTTATTAGGATTGTATCAAAAATGCTACATATATTTGCCTAACAATTAACAACAAAATCAAAAAAAAATGAAACAAATCAATCACGCCGAGTACATGAAGAAAGTTAAAACCTTAACTGAAGAGCAATTGCGCTACATTATCAAAGATTGCCAAGAAGCGATTAACGCAATGCCAAACGGCGAAAAGGCGGGTTATTACCAGGATGAAATTCATTACTGTGCAATGGAACTCAGCCGCCGAGCATCCACTAAATAAAGAACCTCAGGGGCGCGACTGATCAACGCGCAATTTTCAATAGTAAATAAAAAAAACACTATGTTCGAACAAGGTAAATACTTCAAAGAGTTTTTCATAGACAACAAATATATTGGACAATTACCCTGCACAAAAGACAGAGAGGAAATCGGTTATTATGGCAGAAAATACGAATTGCTCCAAGAGGACATTATTTTAACGAATAAAAAGAAAATCAAGAAAGGAACCGAGGTAAACACTATTATTTACCCGGTATGCGGAAAAATCATAATAAAAACAATTTAAAACCCAAATTTTATGTACACAGTAACAATTTACTATCGCCCTATGAACGACATACGCACGTTCGAATTTAACAACATTCGCGAAGCTCTTAACTCGTTTATCGATCGTTGCGACGCCCTAGGTTACTCTTATGAGGAAGATAACGAGGGCAATTTTATCGCGGGCGGCCTCGGTCACGATTACACGATTGAACTCAATTCAAATTTTTAATCCTATAAAAACCCCAAAACAATGGCAACTTACACGTTCCAAATTACACTTCCTCAGGTTGTTGACAGTCTGACGGTTGAACTCCCTTACTTCTGTAACGAGGGCTCGAGCTTTTACGCTATGCTCGATGAAAAAACTATTATTTCAGTTAACGATTGGCAAACTATCGGACAAGCTAATGTTTGGCTTTATAACGAGGTTCCGCTCAGTATGAAAAGCCCGAATTGTAAACCAATAACGCGTTCCGAATTCATGGAAAAATACAATACTGTAATCGCTAAATTCATTGAAAAGCTATGATAAAAGAAAACGTGAAAACCGAACTCCGAATTTTACTCATTTTAAACATTATTACACTTATATGGTTGCTTACCCGCTAGCCCCCGAAACGCTGGACTCGCTCCAGAAATTTCAAACCCGGCTCAACTCCCTTCCGAGCGAGTTGGCCGTTGAGTCAACGCCAGATAGAAAGGCCCAAACCGTCGTTATTTCCCATATCGAAATGACGTTGGACGAGCTCTTTTTTGGCCAATGGCGAACAGAGAATTTTAAATGGAACGCTATCGCCAACGAGGTTCAGGGTTCTATCGAGCTTGTCGCTGTGCATCCAGTTACAGGTTTCGAAATTCGCCGAACCGGAGCCGCTTCAATTATTATTATGGTCGACAAGGTTCCGGATGGCGTAACAGGAACCGAACGAAACCAATGGGCACTAAACCCGAGCAATAAAAAAGCCAACGCGCTTGATTTAGCATTTCCAAAACTCAAATCGGAGTGTGTAAAGAATGCCGCTCAATCGCTTGGTAAAATTTTCGGACGCGATCTTAATAGGAAAAACGCCGACAATTACCAACCGTATAAACTCCAGATTGGCGAGCTGCCCCCGGCGGTATTTAATAAACTCGAGGTTGGCATAATGAACCGCGACGCACAGGCAATCGAAGCTGTCGGAGCCCTCGACGCGGTAATGAGCCCGGCACAGAAAAACCATTTAAACAACTTAATCCAACAAAACAATGGTTAAAATTTTCGCTGTGGCTTTTATGCTAATTTTTACAGCCGCCGCTCTATTCCCCTTGTATATCATGTGGAAAACCGACCGCGAGCTGAGCAAGCAAATCAAAGAATTGAGAAAAAAACTCAATAGAACAGATGACTTTTATTATTACGAAAATTCAAACAACGAACCAAATGAGCAGTAACCCTTATTTAAATGACTACCTGTTAACGGTGGCCCAGAACTCGAGCGCCTGGGATAAAATGCGCCTCGGACGTTTTACAGGTTCCGGCATTAGTGCGCTAATGACAAACCCCAAAACCAAGGCCGCGATCGAAGCGGGCGAGCTGAGCGAAACAGCCAAAAAATACATTTACGAAAAGGCAATGGAAACCGTCACCGGGCAAAGCTCGAATGAGGCAACCTCTCGCGCGATTGATTGGGGCAACGAATGGGAAGAACACGCCCTGCGTCAACTTCAAATTGCGCTCCAGAGCCCCGAGGAATTGACCGAGTTAAAACCCTCGTTTAAATTATTCAACGATTATTTCGGTTGTTCGCCCGACGCGTTTATGGATCATAAAGAATTTGGCCGCGTTGGTTGTGAAATAAAATGTCCTTGGAATTCGGTTAACCACTATTTACATTCCCAGGTCGAAACGGCCGAAGATTTAAAACGTGTTAACTCCGATTATTATTGGCAAGTGATGGGAAACATGTTAACGTTTAATTTGCCCGCCTGGGTGTTCGCTTCATACGATCCTCGCCAACCCGAACACCGAATGTTACACCACACGGTTATTTTATTCGATCCTAGCGCGACGGCCGATTTATGCGAGGCGATGGAACGCGCTCATTCATACAAGGCCCAGATTTTACATAATTGGATGAAATTATAAACATTCCCAACTGTCCCAAATGTGAAAATTGTGAAAATTTTTTAACCCTTAAAAACATTTAAAAGTGAATAAAGATTTAATTGAATTATTGATCGATACCATTGGCAAAAAGCCCGAAATCGACGCCCAAAGTATTTACCAAACCTGCGAGAGCCACGGTTATAAAAAAGGAACGTACACGGCATATTTGTCTTTTCTAAAGAAAGCCGGGTATGTTCGCCGCGTTCGGCCCGAGGTTTACGCTATCGGGCGGCTTGCTAGTAATAAAACAATTGCGGTTAACTTGCAACGTTTGGCACTTCATAAAAGAGAGCTGAAGGGAGTACGCCCCGAAAGCGCCCCGAAAAGCCCCCAGCCGAAAGTTGACAAATTGCCGCTGAGGGAAATCGCCCGGGCTGAATTTACAAATCAGCAGAACGAAATAACCCGCGCGGTTGAATTGTTAAAATCTTTTGGTTTCAAAGTAACACTGAGCGTTTAACTCTCGTTATTATTGCCACGCTAGTTCGTAATGAAAACATTTAAAAACCCTCTGTTTCCGTAATGCCAAAAGCTCAATCGAGTGCGGACTAGCCATTGCGCGAAATAGAGGGTATTTTTTTTTATATGAGAACTTATTGCATTTTTTACCGCTCGTTTTACGAGTGCATTTCCGAACTCCCGGAAACAAACCAACTCGAAATTTATCGAGCTATTTTTGAACTGTCACTGAATGAAAATCGTATCGAATTAACCGGATTGAACAAAACTATTTTCACACTGATCGAGCCGCAAATAACGGCTAACATTCAGCGTTTTAAGAACGGAAGCAAACCAAAAGAAAAGCGAAACGGAAGCGAAATCGAAGCGAAACCGAAGCGGGTTAAAAGCGAAATCGAAGCTAATAAGAATAAGAATAAGAATAAGAATAAGAATAATAATGAGAATATAAATGAAAAGAATAAAAAGAATTTTCAACCGCCAACGATCGACGAGGTAAAACAATGGTTTATCGAACAAGGATCGAGCGCCGAACAAGGAATAAAAGCGTGGAACTATTACAACGACGGAAATTGGATTGACGCAAAAGGCCAACCAGTCAAAAATTGGCGACAAAAAATGAGAGGCGGCCGCTGGCTCGAAACCCAGGCCCAACCACAAACCCAAAAATACCAAAATTTATCACATGAACGAACCTATCAAAACCTTGCAGAATTTGACAACCTTTTTACCACCGAGTGACACGGAACTGGAAAAGGTTATCTTGGGAGCTGTTTTGCTCGATTTTAAGGCATTGAATCGCGTTGAAGGTATGCTAACACCCAAAAAGTTTTTTGATCCGCGTAATGAGCTTATAATGGAATCGGTTTTAAAACTTAAAAGCGAGAACCTGCCGATTGATATTTTAACAGTTACCCAAACGCTCCGGAAATCAAAAGAGCTAACAAGCGCCGGAGGCCCTCAATACATTGCCGAATTAACCAACCGAGTAAGCTCAACGGCCAACCTGGAGGTTTGGGCGCTGAACTTAACCGAAATGTTTTTAAAAAGGGAACTAGCTAAAAGCGCAACCCGAATTGCTGAGCTCGCCCTTTCGCCCGAAAATGATCCATTTGAAATTTACAACCAATTTAGCGCCGAGTTAACCGATTTAATTCGCGATAACCTCAAAGGCCAAAGCTCTCACGTTTCCACGATTACCCCGGAAACGTCCGAAAATATCGAAGCAAGAGAAAAAACAGGTATTGCCGGAATTCCAACCGGAATTCGAGCCATCGATAGTGTTCTTGGAGGCCATCAAAAAAGCGATCTCGTTTATATCGCCGCCCGCCCTGGAATGGGTAAAACCTCATTCGCTATTTCAGTCCTGTTAAACATGGCGAAAAACGGAAAGCCAGTAGCGTTTTTTTCCCTCGAAATGTCGCGCGTTCAAATTGTTTTTCGCATGGCTTCCATTCTCAGCGGGTTAAACGCCGAGCAATTAGCAAAACACCGCCTCGATCGCGAAACGAAAGTTAAATACTACCAAACCGTTGACGAATTAAACGCGCTCCCTATCTTTATTGACGACAACGCGGCGCTCAGCGTTTACGATTTAAAAACCCGAATTCGAACGCTCAGGGAAAAACACAAAATAGAGGTTGTGTTTATCGATTACGTTCAATTAATTTCAGCGGCCAAAAGCAAAACAGCCAACAGGGAACAAGAGGTTTCCGCAATTAGTCGCGGGTTAAAATTGATCGCCAAAGAAAATGACATTCCTGTTATCGCCTTGGCTCAACTTTCGCGATCGCTCGAAACGCGAAGCGATAAACGGCCCATGCTTTCCGATTTACGTGACTCTGGCTCTCTCGAGCAAGATGCCGACGTTGTTTCGTTTCTGTATCGACAGGACTATTATGATAAGAATTCCGGTATTAACAACGCTGAGTTTATAATAGCTAAACACCGAAACGGACGAACAGGGTTTGTAAACATAAATTTCACCCCCGAAATTATGCATTACACCGATATTCAAAACGTACAACCTGAAAATTATTTCGAATTATGAAACTCCCTATGTTTGAAAAAGACAAAGCCAACCATTTTATTTACGGTGTTATTATTTACGCGCTCACCGCTTTATTACTAGCCCCGGCGTTCGCCTTAATTAGCGTTTATGTGGCGGCTCTAGCAAAAGAATTTTACGACAAACACAAAACCAACCGTTTCGGTTACGGCGATATAATGGCAACGTTATTCGGCGGGCTCGTTGGTTTCTTTATATCGTTAACCGCATGAAAATTTATAAAAACTCCGACGGCTCGTTTGACGTCGTTAACTCAGATCGCGTATTGTTTCACACGAAACAGGGACGCTGTAAAGTAATTGGCCGAGTTTCCGGGAATTGGCGAACGGCCTCGAAACAAGTTTACAGAATTCCCAAAGACGTTTTAAAATTTAAAAAATTAATCGAAACAACGAAAATTTAATCAATAATAATTATGAAACAATTTAACATGTTCGGCGATGAATTCGCCAAAGAGGATCCCGACGTTTACACAACTAAAATCGCAACGCCGATTTACAGGCCGTCGGCTCGTAAACCGCATATTTTCGAGCTAGTCGATAAATTCAAGACTAGTCATTTAATCAGGGAAATAGAAAATTCAAGCGTTACAGATGACGAAAAACATTTTTTAATTCAGGCGGCATACCGTCATAACGTTTTCAATTACGAGCTCATTGCGGATTATTACGCACAGGCGAGCGAGGAAATGCAAAAGTTGATGGAGCGCTCGGCTCTGGTAATAATCGATTTTCATAAAGCGATCGCGAACGGTTACGTTAAATATAGCGAAGAAATCGCTGACCTTTACACTAAAGAAAATGAAAAACTGGGATAACTTTTGCGTTTTTATATTAACTCACGGCCGAGCCGATAGGGTTATTACTTATGAAACATTGCGAAACTCCGGATATGACGGCCCGATTAAATTAATAATTGACGACGAAGATAAAAAAGGCCCGGAATATGTAAAACGATTTGGCGATGAGGTTTATATTTTTAATAAAAAAGAGTCAGAGCACAAAACAGACACTTTCGATCGTTACGAAAATCGAGGTATTGTTGTTTATGCGAGAAACGAATGTTTTGATATTGCCGAAAAAATAGGAGTAACATACTTTTTGATGCTTGATGACGATTACCCTAGTTTTAAATTTAGGATTAACGACAAATTCCGTCACCCGGAGTCTTGCCCGAATATGAGATTTACATTAGGTGACGTTATTTACGCCACGCTTCAATTTTACAAGTCTACAAATATCGATAGTGTAGCGTTTTCACAGGGTGGCGATTGGTTCGGCGGGGAAGCGCAATTTGGGAAAAACCCCAAGCGTAAAATAATGAACTCGTTTTTTTTAAGCACCGAACGGAAATTTAAGTTTATGGGCCGAGTAAACGAGGACGTTAATGCATACGTTTGGCTAGGCAGTCAGGGCAGGGTTTTTTTCACAATACCGTTTATTCAACTCGATCAATTTCAAACTCAAAGTAATAGTGGCGGGTTAACCGATATTTATTTGCAACAAGGTACATTTGTGAAAAGTTTTTACACCGTAATGTGTGCCCCAAGCTGTACCTCGATCGTAATGATGGGCCGAACAAATAGGCGTTTACACCATAAAATTGATTGGAGCTTTGCGGTTCCGATGATTATTGATGAAAAATATAAAAAAAACCAAACGTTGCCGAGTTTGTAAAACTCCGTTCGTGCCGACTTATTCCACGCTCCAGGCAACCTGTACAAAACCGAGATGTTTAATTGAATGGGGCCGAATTGTTGAGCGCAAAAAGAGCAAGCGGGAAATTAAGGCAATGCGCGAAAAAATTAAAAGCGTTTCCCAATATCGACGCGAGTTGCAAAAGATTTTTAACGAGTTTATCCGGTTGCGCGATCAAAAAGAACCCTGTATTTCATGCGGGAAACCACTCCCGGCTAAATATGACGCGGGTCATTTTTATTCGGTTGGCTCTTATCCGAATTTAAGGTTTAACGAGGACAACGTACACGGGCAATGTGTGGAATGTAACCAACATAAACACGGAAATTTACTGGAATATGCCCCGAGGTTAACCGAGCGAATAGGGTTTGAACGCGCATCCAAACTTATGGCTATTCGCCACGAACCGTTAAAACTTTCACTCGAGGAAATTAAACAGTTAACCGAACACTATAAAAACAAGGTTCGCCAATGGAAACAGAATATGTAAATGCGTTAAAAAGGGAGTTGTTTATTTTAACCGTTCGGCGAACACTCCGGCCCAGTATCAAAGAGAACTCGAGAATGTGGGCGATATTGGCCGAACTTTACGAGCTAACAAACGAGGAAATTTATAATTTAAAACCATAAATCAAATGAGTACATTCGAACAAAAAGAGGGCCAGGGTTCCCTATTTAAAAACGAGAAAAAAACCCAACCAAACCAACCCGATTACCGCGGGTCAATGAAATGGCGCAACCAAACGTTGAACCTAGTTGGTTGGGTAAAAGAGTCAAAGAACGGTAAAAAATTCCTGAGCTTGAAAGTTGAGGAAATAGATTTAACGCCAAAAAAAGAAACTAATGAAGACACCGGAAACGACCTGCCTTTCTGAGTTGATTGAGCAACTCGATTCGATCATTAATAGTTATAGCGAACAAAACGTAAACATAAGCGACGGCCTGCGGAACTATTTAAACGGCATTAAACAAGCTCGATACCTCGCCCAAAATCTTTTAAACCGAGAATTATGAAACCATTTATTTACGACTTTACTCAGGTCATACGGATTTATAAATTACGAAAGGAACGCCACGAATTATTGTACAGCAATAAACCGAACGTGAGGCGTCAAAAACAAGTTAGCGAGGAACTTTACACGTTAACAGGTAATGATATTTACCTCAGGTTTTAAACCTGAAAGTGTGGCAAATCTTTGAACGTTCGCCAATTACCGCCCCATTGAACTTGAGGGTACTGGAGCGCGACAATGGCGGCAAACTTTTTAAAAAGGGCGGGGCTCCAATCGAGGGTTCCGTTCTTTTTTTTAAACGCTATGTCGAACGCTTTTGCGGGTTTCAAATTATGTTTTCCGTTCTGTCGAATTTGGGTAACTATTGGCCCGGGCTCCGTTCGGCCTTTCGCGTACAATTTTAATTGCTCAGCGTTTGAGCGGTATGTGCATGTAATAAACGGCTGAGGTTCGTCCGGGTGCAAAAACAAAAAAGTATTGGAGCAATCGCGCCAACAATACTGTAAAATTTCTTCGCAATCTTCAATTTTCCGGCTTGGCATATGAAAAAAGTTTTTCGTCTTTTATTCGAGAGCCCCGAGAGCTCCCAACGTAATAAGCAAAAATTGAGGTGCCGATAGAGAGAACAGAACCAAACGTCATGTCGGCCAATCGTTGATTTTCGGCAGGAATAACGACAAAGATTAACGAGAGCACAACGCCAACCGTTAACGAAAGGCCAATTATAACAACTGCCCCAAATAACCAATCGCGCTTTCCTGTGGCATTTAAAAACGCGGCTTCCCGAACACGCGCCGAATCTCTGTCATTTACCTCGGTTTTATAATACTCTAGTTCGGTTTGAAGATCGAGCCGCGTCATTTCCAATTCAAAGTCCAGGCGTAATTTTTCAAACTCGATATTTAACGCCGAATGTTCGTCGCTTTTATGCTTTTGACCATTAAGAAAGGCGCCAACGGTTTCGAGCGCCTGAATTCCTGTAATATCGCCCGCAATTTCGAGAATATCACCCGCCACGGGTTTTACCTTGTCGCGAACAAAAACACCGAATTTTGAGCCTTTTAAGCGCTCACCCAAAGGTTTTTTTTCTCGCTTTTTTTTGCTCATTTTTTCGGCATGAAAAACCCGAGGACTCCGGTTAAAATTCGTTTGTAATTAGTCATAATATAGATGAAAATCTTTTCACCCATCAGCGTTGCCATCGGAACGGCCCAGGTTGATTCCGTTTCGTGGCCGTTAACCTGACAATAAATCGCGGTTTGATAACCGCAAAAAACAGACAGGCCAATCACGGCAATCCATTGAATAATTGATAATGCGCGTTTCATGTATATTTCATAAGAGATTTTCCCGAGAATTCCAATAACGATCCCCATTGCCCAACTTGCCGAATCGCTTAACACGTCACCTAAATAATTAAACAAACTCATTTCGTTTTTTTTGTTTTTGCTAGTAACTTCTGTTCGTAGCGTTTTAACGCTTCGGTATATAAACGGCGTTTCTCAGCAGTTTTACTAACTTTTGTCATATTTAAGGAATTTGGTTAATTGAACGGTAACGGTACCCGGTGCGCGAGCTCGCAGTATTTCCGGAGCTAAAAATATAACTCGCTGAACTTTTTTGAATTGTAATGGGCGGACGCTGTGGCCATTGGTTGTTTGAATACTCCGGTAATAAACTCGAATTCGCGCAAAGCCAATCAACCATTAACGACGTGTAATGTTCGGCGTTCTGTTGCCAACGCGCTAATTGATCCTTAAAAATAACGTCACCAACTGGCTGAGAATCATCCGAGGTTCGTTGAACCATCGTGCCGTTATCGACTTTATACGTCAAAGTTGGCGCAGCTTCGACCATTGACCACCATAACACAACTCGGCGGGCGTAATCCTCAACCAGTGTTTGGTACGCCCCCGCGAGCGTGTTGTTTTGTATGTCTGTTTTTATCTTTTCGAACAACGAGGTTCCTAGATAGGGCGCCAAATGTTTGTCCTGGGCAAGGTATATCGCCGGGTACAACAAATTTGGATCAACCGCGCCATTTATGTTCGTGTATTTTTTAACGTAAACGTCGGAAATAATAAGAATTTCAGCCATGATTTAAATTTTTAACGTCTGTAATTTTTGCCCTCGCGTCCATAAATCGGGTTGTCCGCCAAGAAACCGTTATAATCCATGTCGATAGGCCACAATGCGACCAACTCCTCATTTCGAACTTTATAACCCATTTTTTCGGCTCGAGCCACCGCGATTTGTTGCGCATCTTTTGCGAGCGGGTTTATTCCTTTCGCATTTATATACACCTCTTTGCGCCAATAGTGATGGCAATTTCCACCACCTTTGTACAACCAAATATCGTAAACGCTCGCTCCCTTTGGGCCCCAACCCGGGTTAACGGCCTTTGTTTCCATTGCTATAATGTCCTCTTTTCTATAAAGTTTGTCGGCGGCTTTCATTTTCTGGCAAAACTCGCGCTCTGTAACTTGATCGCCCGAATATCTGTAACGCGTCATAAATGTAACTCCGGCATAATTAGTTTCGTCTTGATCGCTCGGCATCATCGCTTTCGCGCTTCCGGTACTTGCCAACTCGTGCGCCTCGATTTTAACCAATTCCTCGTTTTCGGCATCGTCGTTGTCGTAATCGACATTGTAACTATCGATTAAAATATAACCCTCTGGGCTATCCTCGCCCAACGCAATTAATTCGTCGGCAACGGCTGAACTCAATTCCTCGCGTTTAATTCGGGCGATTATTCGAGCCGCCCAATCACGACCAGGATCGCCGCCCCATAACTCCCATGCGATTCGCCCGGCGCTCGGGAAACCTTCCTCACCTTGCGCCCAACCTTTCCCTTGTTTGTCGATTTCATGACGTGCAAAGTAACTGTTCATTCGTTTAACAGTGTCAACCGATAGGTTTCTCAAGTTGCTAATATCGCGAGCCCTCGCAACACCGACCTCGGTTCCACCACGACCATATTGATCGCGCCACTTCAAACCCAATTCGGCTCGCTGAGCCATTTCGTTTGTTGGCTTGTAACTTTCCTCGGCCAATTCAACCCCGCAACACTTTTTTTTTTCGGCCTCGAGATCGGTCGGGCCCGGAGCGGGCGCAACCGTGACAGGCGCTTCTGTTTTTAATGGAGTATTTGGAACAACGGTAATAGTTAAACCCGGCATTTCCCAACCCAAAACTTCCTCAAACGCTTTTGCTAACTTGCGCTGTGCGGGCTCAATAACCTGATTCGTGAAAATTTCTAAACCAACGGCCATTTCATCCTTGTTAGAACCGAAGCCGCTCACGTCTCGAATTCCGAAAAGTAACGGCGTTGTTACACGGTGTGCAACCATTATTAACGACGTCGATTCGGTGCTCAAAAATTGGTATTGCTTATCAGCGTCGCTAAGTGGAAATGTAGTAATATCAGGTTTCGGAGTGTCCCTCTCGTTAAAAGTCATTATAAACTTTCCCGCATTTTTTGCGCCTGTCAACTCACGCTCCCAATCGCGTTTCATTTCTCGCTGTTGTTCCGGATCAGGAGCACCTTGAAACATTGAAACAATAAACGACGGCATCAAGCCGTTGACTATATTGTTAATGTGATAAACTGAAATTTCCTTTGCTAGCTCGATCGAGTTTATAGCGCTGTAATAATCTGGGCGCGGGTAAAATTGCGCTCCGGTATAATTATAACAATAATAAATTTGGCGCGGTTCGTCGCCTTTTTTTGCTAGGTTAAAAAGAGGAATAAACTCGGGTTTGTTTCTTTTTTTCTTTATGGCCGCCCAGTCGTTCGAATGCCACACGCCGCAAATTTCCTCATCTTCGCCATGAACCCCCAAACGACATTCCTCAAATGGAATGTGGCGCAATTTGGCCACGTTCTCGCGATCAAAAGTGTAAATAATCTCGATATAAAAACCGCCATATTTTTTATAATCGTGAGCGCAACCATAATAAACGTCGTATGTGTTAAGCTCTGTTAACCGTTTATCGTAAACGCCTGCCTCGAGCGATTTACCCGCGATCATATCGCCAATGGAAATACAAAGAGAACCGTGAACGGCGCCAGTCTGGGCCAATTCTCTAAGATATTGAGGGAATAAATTATTGACCCCGAAATTAACCCAACCGCCGCGGTCCATTCGCTCGGCTGAACTTACAACCGTGTAATCCGCAAGTTTTACGCTCACGGCGTTTTTAATCGTTTTATCCATTGTAAATGACATCATCGTTTATTGTAATGTTGGGCAAATCATAATAACTCTCGTTACTAGTCATATCGAGCCAACCAATCCGGCAAAGCCCGACAACGTTCGCATCCTGTGGGTTTATATTAACGGCTGAATTTTGGCCGTATACGGAATAACGATAACGTCCAGGCAAAGTTAAACCAACCGTGGTAACTGTGAGCGTTGTAATACGTTGATTTTCGTTAACAATAACAGCAACTTGAGCAAGATCCGTCCCGGTTGTGGAATTTTCCTCATGGGTTAAAATCAAAAGATAATGAGTAAACGTCGTGGCGAAATACTGCCTACTCTCGTTTAACGAAAGTCGTAACGTTTGAGTCGCTGTGTTTGTAATTAAATAAACCATTTTTTTTATTTAAAAAAAAGGCGGCGTTTGATCGCCGCCCATTTTAAAACTTTTAAAACTCCCTTTATGGTTGTGGTGTGTATGGTGGTTGAACGTCAACCCCAATAAAGTTGCTGAACGGTTCGGCTCCGGGTGTGTATGGATCCAAAAAGTCAGGTTGGTTTGGTTCCTCGGCTGTCAAAGTAATTTGGTAACCGTTTAAATCGCCTTTTGCCTTTCCGCTCTGGTAGGTTCCCGCCGTTAAAAAGGCGCCGTCAGTACGGCCTACCATTACAATTTGATCATCGTATAAACGAACAAAAACGGCAACTTTTGCTTTTGACAAAATTTCCAATTCTTGTTTTTTGTCCAACGCCAATTTACCCAATGTAAATTCGACGGTTTGAACATAATAAAGTGTTCCGTTTTCGAGGTTTGGCGTTGGCGTAACCGTTAACGCTCCGGTGTTTCTATTCGGTTGATAACGGTAAATGGTCATTCCAGGCAATACGGTAATTTCACCGTTGCTAATTGTAATACCTGTTTCAACGTTTGACCAATTCGTCAAAAACACCTCTTTTACGCCACCGACTCCCTCGTTACAATCGAGCGTGAAGCCCTGAGTTAAGATACATGCCATGTTTTTCTGTTTGTTAAAAGTTAGTAGGGGGCTTTTACGCCCCCATAATTATTTAAAACCAGGTTCCATATGCGGCAATCTCGTTACCGATTCCGAACTGGCATCCCGCGTAAAATTTAGCCGAGAAACGAACGTTGTCCTCAGCAAATTGGCCCATATCGACAACTTGAATGTTATTCCAATCGCCGAGAATGTTTGTGCCGAACCAGAGGTTTGATTTTTGAGCCATTACAATGGTATCATCCGGCATGCCTGGGCAAATTGCCATTTGATAACCCAAATAAGATTTCGGCATTTCCGGGCCGCCGTATGTATACCAACCATTGCCAGCCGCCGCGCTCGCTTGCATGAATGCTTCCCAAACGTTTTGAGCGACGTAAATAACAGGTTTTTCGGTTGAACGCTTAACCGCTGTTGGGCACTCCGCAACAGTCAAAGCGATTTTTGCAATAACGTTGCTCGCGTCGATCGCTACCGGAGTTGCAACGAAATTAACGCCCGAGCCGCCCGCGTTCATAAGAGTCAACAGACCATCATATTCGCCAGTTGTTCCGTTCGCGCCTGTCCAAAGAATTTCCTCATTCTTTGCCGCGATACCTTCCAACATGTTTGCAATCAAAGTGTCGGCCAATGCTGGCTCGAGCTCGCCATCCTGAACGAATTCCGCACCCCAATCGGCAAGGAATGTGTTTTTACAAAGATTACGTTGAACCTGGAATTTCTCGAGTGTCAATGTGCGTTCGGTAATCGTAACCGTTCCGAGAGGTGTGAAATCGCATGTTGGCGCTTCGAACGTGATATTGTCAACGAGCTTTTTTACAACTTGCTTGTAATCGATATTTTCCTTTACCGTTACGTGTTGCAATGATTCGTTCGCCAAAAATGCGGCTTTAATGTACCGACCCGCGTATTTACCCGCATAGGTAGTTGTTAAACTTGTAGTTGTTGCCATACTAATTTAATTATTTAATGTTTTCGATATTTTTTAAAATTCTTTCCTTTAGCGTCATTTGTGAAAACGCCTTTTCTTTTTTCTCGCTACCCATTACAACGCGCTTGGTTTCCTTAACCGAGGGCGCGGCGGGTTGCTTTTTAAGTGAGCTCAATTCGGTTTTGGTATTTTTCAAAACGGCCGAAAGCTGTTCGATTTTATCCTCGGCGGTTGTGAGCTCGGCGCTCAGCGTTGCGTTTTGATTTTCTAGAGAGGCCACACGCTCAGTCAACTTTTCGATAGCGCCCAATAAATCTTCGGAACTCATTTCGGTTTCCTCTAGCTCTGGCAATCCCATTTCGGCAACCATACCCATTTCGTTAACGTCGATAAACTCGCCAGTTTCGAGCTCGTAACGGCCCTGGGCGGCGGGAACCTTGTTGCCTTCCTCGTCTTTTGTGTAAACGTCAACGCCAATAGCAAACGCCGGAGCGCTTGTATAAATCGGGGTTCCGTCTTTTAATTTACCTTCGGTTTCCAAATTAACTTCGGTTTCCAAATCGATTCCGTATGCCTTTGGATCAACGGCGAACTTTTCGAAAATCGCCTTTATTGAATTTTTTAAACTTGACATTGTGCGAATTATTTACAGAAAAAACGGAGCGGTTAAGAATTTCCCTAATTGCATAAAAAAAGCCCCCACGTTTGGAGGCCCTTTCACTCAACAATAAACACTATGAACCAATTTATGACTTATAACCACTCAATAAATTTGTAATTTCTTTTAAAATTTCGTCCTCGTAATTGGCGGCCGTCATATTAACGGCCATTTCATGAAAATGCCCCTCGATCGAAAAGCCTTTTACCAATCCGTCTTTTACTTCTTGCCAAATTTCGTCATCTGTTACATTAATGCCAACAACCCAGGAGCCAACCGGAGCGTTCAACCCAAAATGGTATGCCTTGTCCTTTTCGCCCTCAATAATCCAACTTTCGACAACAGGGCAACCCATAACCGAAAATTCGTGCTCGAGCGTTGTGTTATGCTGCAGATTTTTTTTAAGATATAAATGAGCGCACTTTGTGACAACTTCCGGTTCGAAATAAATGTAATAATCTTCGCCTGTATTTTTGTCAATTCTCAAAATGTATTTATTCGGTATCAAAGCGGGGCCGTAAACCATACGCCGCTCCTTGTTTACGCTCGCTAACTTAACCTCGTTTAATGCAATAAAATTTTCCTCGATCGCGGGAAATTCAACGAGCGAAATCGCACCAACGCCCAGCTTTCCGGTTTCGTCAATAACGCATTTTACAATTTTCTTTTTTTCCATTTTTTTATATATTTGCCACTCGTTATTAGTGATTAAATTTTGGTTTTGTGGGAGCCCTGGAAACGTCCGGGGCTTTTACATTTATAAACGGCTTAAATCTTGAATTCTCTCGCGTGCTTCCATAGCGCTTGCAACGTCCGAAGCCAGAACGTATGTCATTCGAGGCGTTGTATTTATATTTTGCTGAGCAACGGCCAATGGGTTAAATTGTGGGACATTATTATTTCCCCCAGACGAACCGCCCGCACTGAAATTACCACCGCCACCCGAGGCACCACCACCGCCGCCCTCATATTTTTGCGATTTAATTTTTGCAATGTTCGCTAAACCAGCCGCAACCGCAGCGGCCGCCGCAATAGCACCGCGAACAACTGAGCTAGGATCGCCCGGAATAACTTGAGAGGCATAAGCCGCAACGCCCGATTGATAAGTTTGAACAGCGGCCAAACCGATTTGTAATGCCTTATTTCTCTCGAATGAACGTTTACGCGCCGCCTCGCTTTTACCGGAAAATGCGTCATTTAATGAGAGTAAAGCCGAAAAACCATCCGTTGTGGTTTTCGTGATCATTTCCGAGGTTTTAACAAAACCGTCTAATTTTTCCTGTTGGCTTTTTTCGTCGGCCGCTTTCTCGGAGTCCCTGAACTGTTGGTTTACGGCGGCAATGGCCGCGTTTTGTTGCTGTATTAACTCGGCCTCTAGTGTTGCATTTTCGCCAATTACTAAAAACTTGGCTTCATATTCGGCGTTAATAGCATCGATTTCGGTTTGCCTTTTCGCTTCGGCCGCTGATAGTTTTTTTAATTCAATTTCTTGTTCGATTTGAAACAGCAAATCAGCATTTTTAATCCTGTCCTCGTTTGCTTTTAATTGGTTGGCACGTTCGGCCTCGGCAATTTTTAAATCGGCCGCTTCCTGGGCCGCGATTTCCTCGGCCGTAAATTTGTCGCGTATGGCTTGGCGATCGAGAAACCGTTGTTCCTCGAGTTGATTGATGAGCGTTTGATTTTTTCCGGCTTTCTCAATTAACTGTTGGTATTTTAACTCAACTTGTCGCAATTCGCGATCCTCGGCCGATAGTGAATTTTGAAACCGTTGTTCCTCGGCTTGTTTAATGGCTTCGGTAACTTCGCTTTCCCTCTGTTTCCTTAATTCCGTTCGGCGCTGAGCTTCTTGGGCGGCCTTTTGTGCGGCGGCGTTTGCCGCATCCTCGGCTTTTTTCGCCTCATCCTCGCGCACCTTTGCGATTTCGGCCGCTTCGGTTTCGGCCGCCTTAATTGCTATTTCCGTGTTTTGCTCCCAAAGTTTTTTCCTCGCCTCGATTTGTTCTGCTGTTAATACAACGCCTTTTTTCTCGAGCGCATTAATATCATTAATTAACTTGATATTGTCCTGAACCTGTTTCTCTTGATATTGCTTATTAACTGCGGCAACGTCAGCTCCTGTTCTTTGAGCGTTGGCAACGGCCAAACGCCGGGCGTTGTCCAAAACTTTTTGTTTATCCTCGAGATTACCAATCGCGCTGTCGATTGCGTTTGCGGCGGCAACGGCTGTTAAACCGATCGCGTCGGTAAAACCTGTTATGGCATCCTTTACAAAACCAATCACCTTGCCGATTGCCTCGAATGCTATTCCAACCCCAGGGATTACGTTTGCGAGTTTATCGAAATTCGTTACTATTAATGCTATTATTGAACCAATTAAAAAAATCGGGTTTGTTAATAGTGTTTTTCCGAGGTTTAAAATTGACTTTGTAAACGCTCCCGAACCTTCCGTTGCGCCCGAAAAATTCAGCCCTTTAATGTTTTTTGCCAGTCCATTAATACTATCGGCCGCCCCTTCGAAATCTAAGGAACCCAAACGGCTCTGTAAATTCCTGAGGTTATTCCCCGCGCTCTCGAAAGCCGTTCCCGCGTTGGCTCCAATTTCCTCGTTAAAATCTGCCTGGGCATCTTTTAATTCGGACAACCGCGCCTGCAAAGCTTGATATTCGGCCGAGGTTTTTGGTAATGCGGTTGTTTGGAGCTCGTTTGTGAGTTCCTTAATTTGCGTTTTAAACGTCTTTGCCGCATCGCCCGCCTTATTTACTTGGTTGCCTAACTTGTCAATGTTAGTAATCGCCCCCTCGCTGTCGGCCGTTACGGTAATCAGTATGTTTGAATTCTCAGCCATTGAACCATTTAAAAATTAAATAAGCGATAAACCCCCACCAAAGAACAAAGGCGCCGTATTTAAAGCCCCAAAACGCCCATAACCTCACGCCATATAAACGGCGTGAGCGCTCATTTGCTCGAATGCCTAATTTTAACAGACTCAGCGCCGGACTAATTGTGTTCAATTTCATTTTCTAAATTGTAAATAATTTAAACTCAAAACTGGCTGTATTGATCCATAAGGGAAACCTGTTCCTGTTCCTGTTACCGAAAATCGATGCGTTCCCGCTACAGTTGCAACACCAATTGTAACGATCAAATTGGTAAATGTGTTGATGTCGTTAATGATCGTAATAGCCGAAGCCGTCGCAACGCCGCCCAACTTTTCGAGGGAAACATTAAATAGAGCGCTGTAATACTCGTCGGTATTAACGTCGTAAACCGTCAAATTTCCGAGAACATTCCATATTGTGTCATCCGGGAGCGAAAGCCAATTGCTAGGAATTCCCTCGGTTGTTAAATAAATCGTGTCACCCAAAAGTGTGAACGAATCTTTTGCATGTTGAATAACCACGCCCCATTGACTAGCTCCCTGTGTGTTTGCGGCATTATCCGAAACAAAGCCACCGCCCAGGTGTAAACCCGGAGCCGTTGCCACGACCGATTTACCTAAAAGAGCCGCGCCACGTTGCTCACCGATTAACGTTAAATTGTCGCCAATAGCCAACGTAGGGTTATTGTTTTCGTCGATCGTAATAACGCGCCCGGTTGCTACTGAGTCAACATTACCCGCGACGTTGATATTTGGCCCCGAAACAAGGGCTTTGTCTTGAACAATAAAAGGGTTTTGAACCAAATTCGGGTTAATTCCCTCGGTTGTATATCCTTGCAAAATGCCCGCTGGAGTTATTCCTGAGCATTGATTTAAAACAGAATTCCAAACGTAACCATAGCGCTCACAACATACTTGCGTTCCAGGCGCTGAATTTCCTTCGCCGTCCACAAATAAAACAACGTTTTGCGTATTCATACCGACTGGCGTAACCTCGCAGTCCGCCAACCTATCGACAATTTTTATCAGTTTTACTCTAGTGCTTTGAAACGCTCCATAGTTGTAATCCGAAATTTCCAAAATACGCCAATAGGTGTCTTTTATAAAAATCAAGGCCCCGAAATCAACTGGCGTAATATCAAGAATGTCCAACATGAAAAACGCTTCCATTATTCGAGTGTCCGGATTGTAAACGCCATTTAAATAGTCGCGCCAATAAACATTGAACAGCGTGTAAAACGGTTTTGATAAAACAGTAAATAATGGAACTTCGGGTGCCCAATTTAAATCGAAATCAGAAACCGTTGGAATTAATGTACTGTAATGACTCAAACTCGGGGCGGCGTATAAACCAAAGGTTCCGTTAATATCCATTTGAGGTACGTTAACGGTGTGCGATCGAAATAACGCGCGAGGGCCAGGCGCTACAAAAGAGCCGCCCGTGTCTAAGAATTTAGGAACAATGGCGGCGGTTCCGTTTATCTGTTCGCTGGGCGTTGATTGCGTAACCAATTTAATATCTAATTTCCCGGTTGCGAACTGTGTTTGTTCAATGTTCGGGTTAACCGAATAGCCCTCAATTTTCAAATCGCCATAAATACGCCCGGCGTTTGTATATAGCTTACTTGCGGCGTCGGCTCCGGCTGAATAACTGAAAGTCATTTCGGCTTTTTGAATTTCAGCCGTTGAATAAATTACAACGTCCTTGTTTAAATCTAATTTATCCGTCCAATCGTAACTATTACTCGAGCCAATGTAATCGCTCATATTTTGAAAAATCAAACGCTTGGGAATGCTCGGGTGTGCAACAACGGCCAAATTGAACATTTTAATTACGTCGTTTACGAAATCGATTTGTTTCATATCCGGGGCGTTTGCGCTCCAATCGACAGAGAGCCCAGAAAAAACATTTACGCTTGTAATTTTCCATTCCGTTCCGGTAATGCCCGAGGCGATTATTCGAACCGGGTTGGTTATTTGTCCGGGTACAGGAATGTAACGAAAACGAACTTTTAATTTATCGCCAGTAACACAGTTAAAATTGTCAATGTTGATTAAAAAATAATTGTTATAAGTAGTTTGCGAGGCATTTATAGAGACTTGATTTATGTAAGTAGAAACGCCTGTAACGGTATTATCTAAATAAATTTGTACAAAGGTGTCTTCCTCGTCCGTCATAGGTATGCCTGTACCTATTACCTCGATAACAAGTTGTATCTGGAAACTATAAAGGCCCGATAAACTGACTAAATACTCACTAGTTGAATTAAGCCACCAACCGCCCGGGTTGGAAATGTTAATGGTTGGCGCGAGAAATGCGTTGCCGACGAATAAACCGCCCGGAGTTGGCGAGGGCCCAATTAATTGGTCGGTTGCCAAACGAGCCCGAAATGTTCGGTTAACCGTTGGGTTGGTTGTAACTTTTATATCGATCGAATTAAGCCACGGCATCCAAATTGCCGCTAGTGTATTAATTAAATCGTCGGCCTCATAAGTCCAACCCGCCTGAGTAACTATTTCGTGAAATAAATAACTCCATTTAAGAGCCGGAGTGTAATCACCCGCATAAATTGGCGAGTTAAACGAACGGCCGCCGCTCATATTCCAACGCTGACCGCGATCGCACATTGCAAAAAGGAAATCGAGAGCTCCGTTTTTTGCTAAATCAATGGTGTTATAATCAACTGTTGCGTTTAACTGAATATCGAGATCACTCAATTTTTTAGAACCAATGTCACGCCCCAAATCAGACGTTTTACCAAAAAAAGTAACGTCGAAATCGGTTAACAAATCGCGTTGTCTAATTACCTTATTCAACTTCAAATAGCCCTCGATTATTGGAACGCCGTCAATAGCGATTTGAGCGGGCAATCGATATAAAAAAAAGTTGTCGAGTTTCGAATAATTTACGTCCAATAAACCTTCGAAAATCTTTTGGTTATTTAACGTGTTTGGAATTCGAAATTGGCGTGTAAATGGCGAGCGGGTTTCTAATGAACCTAAATCAGTAAATGTCCAGGTTTGGGAAATCGACTCGTTTTTATATAAATCTAGCGGTATTGATTCAATTACATTATCTAAATAGTAACCGCCAAAACCCTGTGTAAAGTCATGAAATAAAATCGTATTGAAATTAATTACCGCCTCGGGTTGCCCTAATGGGTATGCATCGACTGAGGTAACTGTTATTGTTTGGGTTTCGTTTAACGAGTTAACTAGAGTTATTGTCGTCAAACTTGATAGCCCGGAATAATAGGGAACCAATATCCTCAGCGATCCCGCGCCACCGTAACTGGTGTCATACGATAAACTCAGAATCTTTTTTTCAATGACCGTTTGGACCGTTAATTGTGTTTCGTTTATCATTAGCTCCAGTAATCTTGTGCGTAACCTATTTTAAGAGTCAAGTTATATTTTTTTCCCAAGCGCTCACGTTTGGCAACATAGTTTGATTCGAGAACGCTGACCGGGGTTTGTGTTCCATTGTCATTTACAATATGAACTTGATTGGAAACCAAAAGCCCTTTTAAATACTCAAATTCACCCTCCTGAAGCCAATCGCTATTTATTGTAATGATTTTATCGACAATATTCTGTCGGTCGGTTAATTGCCTCGAGCTCGAAATGTAATTATTTGGCAAAACCTGGCGATACTGACGGCGTTCAATGTTATAACTTTCCTCGCTTTTTTTCGTAAAATTTTGATACTCCCAACCCATTCTCGAGCCAACCCATGCCAGGCGAATAATATCAAAACGACAATCGGCCAACCCAAATTTTTCGGCGTTAAAAAAAACGTAATCGCGCGAGGTTATCGTTGTGCCGTCTTGACCCTTAAAACGAACAATGTAATGTGTCCA
>Ga0315904_10003842_pt1 | contig 21823 bp, 22 predicted proteins | sample LakEriMetagenome_6_FD_203529 | JGI IMG/M metagenome (GOLD analysis project Ga0315904, IMG submission 203529) | Freshwater fungal communities from buoy surface, Lake Erie, Ohio, United States - Buoy 12 MA120 | ecosystem: Environmental > Aquatic > Freshwater > Lake | place: USA: Lake Erie, Ohio...
ATTAGTTTGCACAAAAAGTAAATTAAAAAACACCACTAAGAGTATTTGTTTAAGGTGCATTTTTCTCTATTTTAAAATATTCTTAATTTTGTTTTCTCTTTTGTTAAGCTGTAGCACTACCTGCCTTGTTTGCATTGTGCATAACTAGTTTATACGCGCTATAAAACTTCGCTTATACATCCAAATTGGTCTGCTAAATGCAGTTTTTTCCTAATATCCAATCGAATATAGAAAATAAGTACAGGATATTTCAGGAGACAATTCCCTATCCCTAAAACTTTTTAAATATCACACTGGCAATGTGTCCTCCGAAACCGAAGGTATTGCTCATCGCGTAGGTCATTTCTTTTTTAACTGCTTTAGACATTGGGAAGTCAAAAAGCTTCTTGAAATCAGGTTCTATCTCCGTCGTGTTGATCGTAGGCGGGACCATTCCATTCTGCAGCGCCATGACACAGGCGATACCTTCGATGGCTCCGGCAGCACCAAGCAAATGGCCGGTCATGGATTTAGTGGCTGATACGGAAAGATTCTTTCGTTCTCCAAATACCCGTTGAGCTGCAATCAGTTCTGAATTATCACCCAATGGGGTAGAGGTCGCATGCATGTTGATGTAATCGATCTGATCTGCAGTGATGCCCGCTTCACGAAGTGCTTCGTTCATGCCCAGAACGGCTCCGTCGCCTTCCGGATGAGTCCCGGTGAGGTGATAGGCATCCGCCGCCATTCCACCGCCAACGATCTCACCGTAGATAGTTGCACCTCGTTTCACAGCGTGTTCATATTCTTCAAGGATCATAGCTCCGGCACCTTCGCCCATCACGAACCCGTCGCGGGTGACATCGAAGGGTCGTGAAGCTGTCTCAGGAGAATCATTTCTGGTTGAAAGCGCTTTAGCGGATGAGAATCCTCCGATGGCCGCCTCATTGATCGCTGCTTCAGACCCCCCGGTGATGATCATATCTGCTTTGTCCCATTTGATGTAGTTGAAGGCCTCGATCATGGCTGTATTTGATGTAGCGCACGCCGAAACAGGACAGAAGTTTACCCCTCTCAATCCATATTTAATAGAGATGATCCCGGAAGCGATGTCTACAAGGATGCGCGGAATGAAGAAAGGTGTAAAACGGGGAGTACCGTCCCCTGAACAATATTCCATCATCTGGTCCTGAAAAGTTTGGATCCCTCCGTTTCCGGATCCCCAGATCACTCCAATGCGGTCGCGATTCAATTGTTCGAAATCGATGCATGCATGCTTCACAGCTTCATCCACAGCAACCAGCGCATATTGCGAGAAAGGATCATATTTGCGGAGTTCCTTTACATCAAAATGGTCTTTCGGATCGAAATTCTTCAGTTCACACGCAAAAGTAGTCTTGAATTTCGAGGTGTCAAACTTGGTGATAGGAGCAGCGCCGCTAACCCCGTTCTTCAGGTTTTTCCAATATGTCTCCAGATTATTTCCGATCGGTGTAAGTGCACCTATTCCTGTAATGACTACTCTTCTCATCTATGCAATCAGTGAATGAACGAAGAGGATATTCCCTTTCTTCGCTCCTTGTTCTTTGCTCCTTGTTCCTTGTTCTTTGTTCTTTGTTCCTTGTTCTTGGTTCCTTGCTCTATATTTCTACAAAAAACCCAATTCCAACTTCGCTTCCTCGCTCATCATATCCTTATCCCATGGTGGATCGAATACGATGTGAACCTTAGCTGAAGTGACACCTTCGATGGCAGCAACTTTGTCTTCTACTTCTTTTGGTAAACTTTCAGCAACAGGACAGTTGGGAGACGTAAGGGTCATTTCGATCTCAATGTTCTTGTCTTCATCGATGCGGACTTCGTAGATGAGTCCCAGTTCAAAAATGTCAACCGGGATTTCGGGGTCATAAATGGTTTTCAGTACCTCGACCACTTTGTTCTCCAGTTGTGCGATCTCTTGCTCCATGCGTGTCTTGTCTTACTGTTCGTTCGAAATATTCTTAAGTGCTTCCATTTTCATGCGTTTCACCATACTTGCAAGTCCGTTGGCGCGGGTAGGTGACAAATGTTCCTGTAACCCAATGTCCTTAATGAAATGCAGATCGGTTTTAGCTACATCAGCAGGACTTTCTTCATTCAGCACTCTGATCAGCAAACCGATGATGCCTTTTGTAATGATCGCGTCTGAATCTGCAGCGAAAAGCATTTTACCACCAATTACCTGTGTATCCAGCCACACTCTTGACTGGCAACCTTCGATCAGCCGGTCATCTGTTTTCTTTGCAGGATCGATTGTGGGGCAATCCTTTCCGAGTTCGATGATGTATTCATACTTCTCCATCCAGTCGTCGTAGATGGCGAACTCATCAATTATTTCCTGTTGTTTTTCTTCGATTGAAGCGATCATTGTCTTCTTGTTTAACGCAGCATGTTGATGCTTTTCTCTACGGCTTCGATAAAGGTGTCCACTTCCTGCCGCGTATTATAAAACGCGAAAGACGCCCGAACTGTTCCCGGGATTCCAAAGAAATCCATCAATGGTTGCGTACAATGGTGACCTGTTCGGACGGCTATACCTTGTTTATCGAGCAGCGTTCCCAGATCGAAAGGGTGTACACCTTCCATGACAAAAGACACCACGCTTGTTTTCTTTTTGGCTTCCCCGATGATGCGCATTCCTTCAAATGTATCGAGCATGTCCTGTGCGTAGTCGGCAAGATCCTTTTCGTGTTGCTGAATAGCGTGAATGTCCAGTCCGGAGAGAAACTGGATGGCTTCGCCTAAACAGATCCCACCGGCAATATGAGGTGTTCCTGCTTCAAACTTAAAGGGGAGGTCATTATACGTGGTGCGTTCAAATGTTACTTTGGAGATCATGTCACCACCGCCCTGATAAGGAGGCATTCTGTCGAGTATGTCTTCTTTTCCATAAAGAACGCCGATTCCTGTAGGTCCGAACACCTTGTGGCTCGAGAACACAAAGAAATCACAGTCTAAGTCTTTGACGTCGATCGGCATGTGTTGAATACTCTGAGCACCATCGACCAGGATCTTTGCCCCGACAGCATGCGCTTTCTGAGCGAGTTCCTTGACCGGATTGATCGTGCCGAGCGTATTGGAAATATGCGTTACGGCAACGAGTTTCGTTTTCGGAGTAAGTAATTTGTCAAATTCCTCGATGATGAGCTCACCTTTTTTGTTGATCGGAGCCACCCGCAGCATAAGATTCTTTCGTTCACAGAGCATCTGCCATGGAACGATATTGGAGTGATGTTCCATCGCTGTAATGATGATCTCATCGCCTTCTTTCAGTAACTCGCCGTATGAGAAGGCTACCAGGTTGATCCCGTCGGTCGTACCTTTCGTAAAGATCACCTCTTCTGATTTTCGGGCATTGATGTATTTCTGGATGGTCTTGCGTGCCTCTTCGAACTCCGTTGTTGCCCGCTGACTCATGAAATGGACCCCGCGGTGGATGTTCGCATTGTCCTTTGAGTAATAGCGGTTGATCGCATCCAGCACCACTTGCGGTTTCTGAGAAGTTGCGCCATTATCGAAGTAGATCAGGTTCTTACCGTAAACCTGCTGTCGGAGAGCGGGGAACTGCTCCCTGATCTCTCGCACACTGAAGGGTTTCTTTGCGCCGTCTGTCATAGTGCTGCAAAGATACTCAAACCCTTATTTTGAATTGTTCTAAAGAAGGAATTATTTTTCGGTAGTGGTGCTTACCTTTCTGAGCAACATCAGGAATTCCTGATTGCCGTCTCCTCCCAGGATGGGAGAATCAATGTGGTCGAGGTAAATCAAACTGTTCATTTTACCGTAATCCTTAATTTGTTCGATCACCTGCGGAAAAAGGGCTTTATTCTTTACGACTCCCCCTTTGGCAAGGTTCTCACGTCCCACTTCGAACTGTGGTTTGACCAGCGCGATAACCCATGCACCATCTTTAAGGAAGCTATGGATAAAAGGAAAGATCTTCTCAAGGGAAATGAAGGAAACATCGATCACGCAGCCGTCGATCGGTTCGGTGATCAAACGAGTGGTGAGCTCTCTGACATGCGTTTTCTCCAGATTGATCACCCGTAGATCTTCTTTCAGTCGCTGATGCAACTGGTCTTTACCGACATCCACACAAAATACTTTTGAAGCAATATTTGACAGCAGAACTTCTGTAAAACCACCGGTTGAGGCGCCAATATCTAAAAAGACCCCTTCTTTTATTTCAGGGTTCCATTTTTCGATCGCTTCGATCAATTTCAGGGCTCCGCGGGATACCCAGGGGATCTCTTCTGCAATCATTTCGATCACGGCATCAGCAGGAACTTTCTTACCGGTTTTATTGACCAGTTTTCCGTTTACTTTAACCCCGGTTTCGCGTATGATCTGTTCTGCTCGCACCCTTGAACTAACGAGCCCGCGTTGCAGAAGCAGTTTATCCAGCCTTTCTTCCATCACCCAAAAATAGTTAATAGCCAGCGTCTTTTCAGTAATGAAAGAACCCTTTTCCCGAATTCATATGTAACTTTGTCTTAAATTTTCAAAGTAGTGAAGACGATCTACATCACGCGACGGGAGACATTCAATGCGGCACATAAACTCTGGAGAGAGGATTGGTCGGAAGAAAAGAATTGGGAGGTATTTGGAAAGTGCAGTAATAAGAACTGGCACGGACACAACTTTCAGATCTTCGTGACGGTGAAGGGTGTTCCTTCTCCTGATACCGGGTTTGTCATCAATCTGAAAGATTTGAGCCAACTACTTAAAAGAGAGGTCGTTGAGCCGCTTGATCATAAGAATCTGAACCTGGATGTTCCTTTTCTGAAAGGAATACTTGCTTCTACAGAAAATATGGCGATCCAGATCTGGGATCGAATTTCAGGTCCGATCAAGGAAGCCGGAGGAGAACTGGTTAAGATCAGGCTAGTCGAAACGGAGAACAATTACGTAGAATATTACGGTGGAAAGGAACCTTTTTGAGGGTTAAACGTTCCACATGCATGAACCAGGCAGACGTGAAAGAAGAGCATTACAACGAAAAGATCACCAACATTCTTGCAGGGCATTATGAAGATGTGCTTAAACAGATAGGGGAGGATCCACAACGAGAGGGACTGTTAAAGACGCCCGAGCGTGTGGCAAAAGCCATTCAGTTCCTGACGCACGGTTACGGGCTGGATCCAGATGCGATCTTGAAACAGGCGCTTTTCAGCGAGGAATATTCGGAAATGCTTATCGTAAAGGATATCGAAGTCTATTCGATGTGTGAGCATCATATGTTGCCTTTCTTTGGGAAGGCACATGTGGCCTATATTCCGAAAGGAAAGATCGTTGGTTTGAGCAAAATTCCCAGAGTGGTGGATGCCTATTCACGTCGTCTGCAGGTTCAGGAACGACTTACCATAGAAATCCGAGACTGTATTCAGCGTGTTTTGGAACCAGCAGGAGTAGCGGTTGTATTAGAATGTTCGCACATGTGCATGCAGATGCGTGGTGTACAGAAGCAGAATTCGGTAACAACTTCAAGTGCTTTTACGGGCATCTTCCTAAGCAATGAAGCAACGCGAAAGGAATTTATTAATTTAGTACAAGCAAAATTACATTGATATGAACGAAATCTTAGACAGAAGTGAAGGGTATTCCAAGGAGATTACCCGTGAGTTTTTCAGGAATGTGTACGGGTACATGTTCGCGGCGTTGGGTATTTCAGGAATCATTGCGTACTATGCAGGTACCCCTGAGTTCTTCCAACAATATTTTATTACCCCTCAAGGAGCAATAAGCCCGCTATTCTATGTAGTAGCGTTTGCACCTGTTGGATTGGGTCTGTTGATCCAGATGGCATATAGAAGTTTGTCCTACGGTATATTGATGATTCTTTTCCTTGCGTATTCAGCGCTCATGGGATTGAGTCTTGGATCCATCTTCCTGGTGTATTCAGGAGCAGCGATCGCATCGACCTTCCTTGTTTCAGCCGGAGCATTTGCAGGAATGGCGATACTCGGTTATACAACCAAGACTGATCTTACCAAGTTTGGCAGCTTGCTCTACATGGTGTTCATTGGTCTTTTCATCGCAGGGATCGTGAACATCTTCATGAAGAGTGATACCATGGGCTTTGTCATCGCAGCGGTCGGAGTGTTTGTGTTCACCGGTTTGACTGCTTACTACATGCAGCAGTTGAAACACGTTTCTCAAGACGAATCACTCAGCGGACTGGACCGTAATAAGTTGGCCCTGATCGGGGGATTACAGCTGTACATTCTTTTCGTGAACTTGTTCTTGTCTCTGTTGAGACTGTTGGGTTCAAGAGAATAATACTAAAGAGTTTTTCTTGTGAAAGGTCACCTTTGGGTGGCCTTTTCTTTTGACGTCAATTTTTATTGCTCGCAGCAAGGTGAAATAAAATAATTGCTACATTTGACCAAATTCAAAGCGCTATGCCAGATAATTTTTTTGAAAGCTCGACAGCCGCAGTAGGAACGATCTATACGATCATCGCTCTTTCGATCATTATTTCGATCCTGATCTGGGGCTAATCTATCCTGGATAGATGATATTGTGAGCTATTCATTGAAAGTGAATAGCTTTTTTTGTGCTTTTTCGTAACTTCGGTCAAAACGCATGCATGCCGTTTAATTCCATTTTTGCCTGGCTCATTAAGAAACGGATCCATCAGATCGAACTGTTCCGGAAATATCCTATTGAGGTTCAACAGGAGTTGTTTGACCGTATGATCGGTTTGGCTGCCCCAACGGAGTTCGGTCGAAAGCATGGCTTTCAGGGTATGGTGTCCTATGAGCAATTCAGACAAACAGTTCCGCTGCAAGACTATGAAGATGTAAAGCCCTGGGTGAATCGATTGATGTCAGGTGAACAGAATCTGCTCTGGCCTACAGAAACAAAATGGTTCGCAAAAAGCTCCGGAACGACTTCATCGCGTTCAAAACTCATCCCTGTTACCCGCGAATCGCTGGAAGACTGTCACTACAAAGGAGGAAAAGATCTTCTGGCGATCTACTACGATACCTTTCCGGACCGAAAACTGTATAACGGAAAACACTTGATCGTGGGTGGCAGTGCTCAGTTGAACCAATTGAGCACCGATTCCTATTTCGGCGATCTATCGGCGATCATTGTGAAGAACCTACCGTGGTGGGCGGAGATCCGCAGAACACCATCCAGAGAGATCGCCCTCATGAGTGAGTGGGAGAGTAAGATCGAAAAGATGGCTCAGAATACGATCCATGAAGATGTGTATATTCTGGCCGGCGTTCCAAGCTGGACGATGGTGCTGGCTCAGCGCGTTCTGGAGATCACAGGAAAATCGAATTTGAGGGAGGTATGGCCCAATCTGGAATTGTTCATGCATGGCGGCGTGAGCTTTGAACCTTACAGAGAGGAGTTCAGGCGCCTGATCCCTTTTGATGACATGCATTACGTGGAGACCTATAATGCATCTGAAGGGTTCTTCGGGATCCAGGATCAGGTCGACTCGAACGATCTTCTACTCATGCTTGATTATGGCATCTTCTACGAATTCATTCCCATGGATGAGTTCAGGGGGACCGAATCACAAAAGGTACTATCGCTATCAGAGGTGGAGCCGGATGTCAATTATGCCTTGGTCATCACGACCAATGGTGGTTTATGGCGCTACATTCTTGGTGATACTATTCGATTTACCTCTATCAGTCCGTTCCGATTCCGTATCACCGGCAGGACAAAAAGTTATATTAATACGTTTGGTGAAGAACTTATCGTGGACAATGCGGACAGTGCCATTGCATGGGCAAGTTCACGTACCGGGGCTCAGATCAGAGATTACACGGCTTGTCCGGTCTATATGACCAACATTGAACAAGGCGGACACGAATGGCTCATCGAATTCGTGAAGGAACCGGATGATATACAGCGTTTTATTTCCCTGCTTGACGAGCGTCTGAGAGAGTTGAACAGTGACTATGATGCCAAGCGCTATAACAATATGATCCTTGCCGCACCGTTAATAAGAATGGCGGAGCAGGGGATCTTTGATGAATGGTTAAAGTCTCAGGGGAAACTGGGAGGACAGAACAAGATACCACGATTGGCCAACGAAAGGAAGATGATGGAACAGATCTTGCAGTTCGCCGAATCCAGAAAAACAGGTGTAGTCTGATGAAAATAGTTGCATACGTCCTCCTCTTGTTCACCGCATTACATCTTTCGGCGCAGGATAGCCTGGTCAAGTGGACACAATCCTACTCGAAACCCATCGCTTGGTTTGATGTATGGAGCGTGGATGGAATGGGGAATCTGATCAAGACGAACCGGCACGTGATAGAAAAGTTTGATTCCTCCGGGAATGTTCTTTTTTCGCAGAGTATACGATCTCTTGGTGGATTCTCAGAGATCTCGCCGGTGAATGCCATGAAGCTGATGACCTTTTCTGCGGATCAACAAACAGTGTGTACGTTTGATAATACCTTGACCCTTTCAGAGAATTGTCTTGATCTAACAGAATTCGGGATTCAGTCGGCTATTCATGCTTCGGCCTCTGCTCAACCTGATCGGATCTGGGTGCTCGATCAACTGAATAACCATCTGATGGCCCTGAATACATCGACAAGGAAATACATGGAGGTCAGCAACCTGACTGGCTTACTGAACCTGGAGCAGGTAGATGAATTGAGAGAATACGGGAATGAGCTTTACCTTCTGGATAAAAGTAAAGGACTTTATCGTTTCGATTTTTTCGGGTCGCTGGTATCCTATTTTCCGGAGGAAGGCTGTCAGGCTTTTGCGGTCGATGGTAAGAATCTTTTTCTACTCAAAAAGAGTGATATCCTGATCATCGATCTCGAAACGGAAGAAAGTCAGATACTTAAACTTCCAATGAAGCAGATCAGCGACTTTTCAGCGCATGGTTCGGTCTTCTTTTTTCGGACTGTTGATAAAATCTTTCGATATCGGCTTTCTTTACCCTGATAGGTCTTGTCGGTTTACGCAATTGTTGTAAATTAGTCAGTCCAAATCGGAAGGATTATGCACGTTGCTGTCGCTGGAAATATTGGGTCGGGAAAGACCACGCTTACAAAGCTTTTAGCAAAACATTACGGATGGGAGACCCATTTCGAAGATGTGGAGCAAAACCCCTATCTGAATGACTTTTATGAGGACATGCAACGATGGTCCTTCAATTTACAGATCTATTATCTGAATAGTCGGTTCACACAGATCCAGGAGATCAAGGAAGCGCAGCATACAGTCATTCAGGATCGAACGATCTATGAGGATGCGTTCATTTTTGCGCCAAACCTGCATTCAATGGGGCTTATGACCACCAGAGATTTTGAGAACTATTTCTCACTATTCAATCTGATGGACTCTTTCGTTTCTTCTCCGGACCTGTTGATCTACCTGAGAGCAAGCGTTCCGACACTTGTGAACCAGATCCAGCAGCGTGGACGGCAGTATGAGGAGAGCATCCGCCTGGATTACCTCAAGCGTTTGAACGAGCGTTACGAAGCATGGATCTCGACTTATGACAAAGGTAAGTTACTGATCATTGATGTGGATAACAACCGCTTCCCAGAGAGTCAGGAAGACCTCGGTAAGATCATCAACGCAATTGACGCGGAGATCAACGGACTTTTTTAATTCATTGACAACCGGTCACTGTTATGGATTGTTTTTTCTGTCCATTGTTCATTGTCCGTTGTCCATTATTCAGCTGAATGATAGTAGTAACAGGAGCAGCAGGATTCATTGGCAGCTGTCTGGTGAGTCATCTCAATAAGGCAGGATACACAGATATCGTTCTAGTTGACGATTTTTCCAAGAAAGAAAAGGCACAGAATCTTGAAGGTAAGATCATCCTTGCGAAGGTCGGAAGAAAGGATTTCATAAAATGGCTTTCTGATTTCGGGAAGGAAGTCGAATTCGTTTTTCACATCGGAGCACGCACGGATACGACCGAGTTTAACAAGGAGATCTTTGATGAATTGAATGTGAACTATTCCAAGGATGTCTGGAATGCCTGCGTGAAATTCAATATTCCGCTGGTGTATGCTTCATCAGCTGCAACGTATGGTTTGGGTGAGCATGGGTATAAGGACGATCATGACATTATTGCTCGTCTAAAGCCATTGAACCCTTACGGTGACTCCAAGAACGATTTTGATAAGTGGGTTCTGGAGCAGAATGCGCATCCTCCTTTCTGGGCCGGACTAAAGTTCTTTAACGTGTACGGTCCGAATGAGTACCATAAGGGACGCATGGCAAGTGTGATCTTCCATGCTTTCGGGCAGATCAGCAAGAATGGGTCAATGAAACTGTTCCGCTCACACAATCCGGATTACACGAATGGCGGACAGCTTCGTGATTTCGTTTATGTCAAAGATGTGGTGGACGTTTGTCTCTTCCTTATGGAGCATAAACCGAAGTCAGGCATCTATAACCTGGGCTCAGGTAAAGCACGAACCTTTCTTGATCTTGCAAAGAATACGTTCAAAAGTTTGGGGAAAGAGGAGCACATCGAGTTCATCGATACACCGGAAGATATTCGTGACAAATATCAGTATTTCACGGAAGCGGATATGTCCAAGCTCAAGAATGCCGGCTATTCAAAGGAATTTCATTCCCTGGAAGAAGGTGTAACCGATTATGTGCAGAACTACCTGATCGGAAAGGATTATTATTGATCCTTCCGGCCGAATCTACTCCACACAGATCAGTGTATCATACCAGGGTGAATACCCTGCCCAAATGCCAAGTGCACCGCCTTGAATGTTGGTAGGGATATTTGTCGGTGTTGCAAATGGATTCCCTGCCGAATAGATCTGAGTGTATTTTTTTTCCATGAATTCATACACGGTGCGGTCGATCTTCGAAAGTTTGATCACGATCGTGTCATTTTGTATAAAGTAACAGCGGTATTCCTCCGGTTCGTAGGTACTGTTGCACGTCATCGGGTTTTCATACGCAAAATCGAACGTGAGCCCGTCAAAGAACTGGTCATCATACACAGGATTGAAAGTCTTGGTGAAGTAGGGATCATTCAGGTATTTTACCGACCAGTGATAAGCATCATACTGTCCTGCAGGATCAGCCATTTTAGCCCAGGAAAATCCTCTGTCGGTAAAACCTGCATCAGGCTTCCAGAACGTTTCGACCAAAGGGCTTGGCTGCAGGATTGTTGTCTCAGCGGTGTAGGTTTTACCTTCGTAGGTTACACTTAAGGAATAGGTTTTACCAACCTCTCCGTAGACCGGGTTATTTACCGGGAAATAAACAGGCATATGTAAGGAAGCGAGTAACGGTGCCGGAAATCCAAGCATTCTGGAGACTTCCTCTCTGTCAGCAGGCTGCATTTCATCAGTATAGACGTTGTCCAGCGTAAAGGTGGTGGTCCCATCCGAAACTGTGATAGAGGCTCCTGCAATAAAACTGCTTAGATAGGCTTCCAGATTGGTAGGACTATACACATTCGCAGTGTTCGAAAGAAGCACTACCGGTCTGGAGTCCGTTTCGATCGAACCGTCGATCACCACTTGTTCCTGATATCCGGGAATATCAATCTGCACTTCTTTCGTACACGAACTAAGCACAAGGATCAGAATGAGGAATGAGATTGCTTGTTTCATGGTATTTTTAAATGGGTCCAAGGTGTTCAAAAATTCAAATGTTTTTTCCAGATACAAGATTCCAGCTTCCTTGATCAAAACTCAAAATTCCACGTCACACTCGGAATGATCGGAAACAATGTAACCTGCTTCACACTGATCTTAAAATCTCCCGAGAGGAAGTCTCCGTCGTTGTCTACATAAAGGAAGAAAGGATTCATTCTGCTGTACACATTATAAACGGAGAATGCCCAGTTTGATCTGAATTTCTTCTTGACCTGGATCTCTTCACCTGTTTCAGGATCTTTTTTCGTTTTGTAGGCTTTGTCGTAAAGCGTTGCCGAAATATCCAGGCGGTGATAAGGCGCCATTCTTGTTGAGTTTCGTGCACCATAGTTAAAGAGTAGATTCTGATCCTGCACATACCATGACGACGGAAGTGTTAGTGTATTTCCGGTAGCAAAAATGAAAGAAGCGCCAAAGGTCCATCGTTCGTTTAGTTTGTACCCTGCCACAACAGAAAGATCGTGTCTGCGGTCATATTTCGCAGGAAATACTTCCCCGTTGTTCAGGTCAGGGAAGACCCTTTCTGTTTTTGACCACGTATATCCGATCCACCCGGTCAGTTTTCCATAGGCTCTTTTCACAAAGAATTCAGCTCCGTATGACCATCCGTTCCCGAACACCAGGAGGTTGTCCGTGTTGTCGTTCACGTCATCACCCGGTAGCGCACCTTCCTTGAATTCGATCAGATTCCTCATGTCCTTGTAGTATACTTCCACAGAGGTTTCGTATTGGTCTTCCTTGAAATTGCGGAAATACCCTACGGAAGCTTGCCATCCTTTCTGGGGAGCAGCCTTGTCCGTTGAAGGGTACCAGATATCCGTTGGAAGTGACACGGCACTCAATGAGGTGAGGTGCACATACTGATAGTTGTAGGAATATCCTGCTTTGATCGAACTATTATCAGGAAGCAAGTACCTGGCAGAGATCCTGGGCTCCAATCCATGGTAGAATTTGATCACATCACCCTTATCATAGGTAATGGAAGTATCAGGCTTGCTGATATCTCCCTTGATGTAACGCGTGAAAGGGCCGACATGAGTGTATGTACTGTAGCGAAGTCCAGCATTGACCCTGAATTTTTCGTTCAGATCGAATTCATCCAGTATATACACAGCTGTTTCATGGCTGTAAAGTTTTTGTGCTGAACCTGTATTGAACACTACTGAATCAACCTCAGCTGAAACGCTGGTAGGGGTAAATGTATGATAAATGTAATCGGCTCCCCATTTTATTTTGTGGCGGGTATTCGGAAAATAGGAGAAATCGACTTTGGTTCCAACGTCACGTACTCCGGAGAACAATTCGAAATTAAACTGATCTTGTTGGGATCCAAAGGAGAACTGATAATCTGAGAAGGTCGTGGTCCAGTTCATAAAGAGTTTGCTGTTAAAGAGGTGATTCCATCGCAAAGCGGCAATCCCGTTACCCCAAGGCATCTTGACATTAAAATCGCCTTCCCTGCTCCCGAAATTGAACTGGTCCTTTCCATAATAACCGCTCAGGAAAATCCGGTCCTTATCTGTGATCTTGTAGTTTAGCTTAAGGTTCATATCGTAAAAGAAGTAACTCGAACCTGCAAATGGACTGGTATCCGGTATCGCTGCTTTCATGATAAGATCGATATATGTTCTTCTTGCTGAGACAATGAAGGAACCTCTGTCTTTTTTCAGTGGACCTTCAACCGTCAGTCTGGAAGAGATGGCTCCAATTCCTCCTTTCACATGGAATGATTTCATGTTTCCTTCGTTCATGTTTACTTCGAGTACTGATGACATTCTTCCTCCAAAGTTGGCCGGCATTCCACCCTTGATCAGATTCACACTTTTGATAGCGTCAGCGTTGAAGACCGAGAAGAACCCGAACAAGTGTGCAGCATTGTAGACGACGCCCTCATCCAAAAGGACAAGGTTCTGATCCGGACCGCCCCCCCGCACGTAAAAGCCCTGCCCTCCTTCTGAAACAGAAGAAACACCGGGAAGGAGTTGTATCGTTTTGATGACGTCAACCTCACCCATGAATGCGGGTAGCGTTTTGATCTTGTCGATCTCCAGTTCCATTTGACCGATCTTAGTAGAATTGACGTTCTCTCCCTTTTTTGCACTTACCTCAACTTCCTGCAGTTCCTGTAAGTCATTCCCCAGTTCGATATCCATTCGGACATCTTTGGTAAGATCAACAGTGACGGATTTTGTGTTCAGACCTGTTGCACGGAATTCCACCGAGTAACTGCCTGACGGCACTGTTAACGAATAAAATCCGTAGGTATTGGTGAGAGCTCCCTGACTTATACTCGGAATGAACGCCTTCGCACCGATGAGCGCCTCGCCATTCCTGGCGTCGGTAATGTACCCGCTTAGGGTGAATTTATCCTGCGCCCCAGCTGAGAAGGCAGTGAAAAGCAGAAGAAAAAGGAGTATCCGCATTAATTATCGTTTTTGGCGTTCCGAAGTTCGTAAAACTCTCAACAACCGACAAAAAAAATGGTTCAAATGGCATAAAACAAGGCTGAGTGGAAGGCTGTATCAAACGGGGATGAAAACAAGCGCAGAATGCTTAACTTCGCAGGGTTAAAAAGAGGGCAATGAAAATATCTTACAACTGGCTTCGGGAGTATGTGAAAACGGATCTGTCTGCTCAGGAGATCGGTGAGATCCTGACTGAAACCGGACTGGAGGTCGAAAGTGTTGAGAAGATCGAAATGGTTAAAGGTGGTCTTGAAGGAGTCGTCACCGGAGAGGTATTGACCTGTGAAAAACATCCGGATGCCGATAAATTGAAGGTAACTACCGTTTCTACAGGAGGTGAGCCTCTTCAGATAGTCTGTGGAGCACCCAATGTTGCTGCAGGACAAAAGGTGGCTGTTGCTACCGTAGGTTGTACACTTTACCCAACCCCTGACGAGCCTTTGAAGATCAAAGTATCAAAGATCCGAGGGGCAGAATCACATGGTATGCTGTGCGCCGAGGATGAATTGGGTATCGGTACCTCACATGACGGGATCATGGTCCTCGACCCGGCCACACCGGTAGGAAGAAAGCTGGCGGAGATTCTGGAACTGGAGGATGACTATCAGCTGGAGATCGGACTTACTCCGAATAGGGCGGATGCCATGGGACATATCGGTGTTGCTCGTGACCTGATCGCCTATCTGAATGTTCACCGCAATGCCGGGCTACAACTGGAAATGCCAACGATAAATGAGGTGAAGGTCAACGGGTCTTGTAAGGTGAAGGTTGCGGTAGTTGATCAGGAAAAATGTCCGCGTTATATGGGACAAACAATTACCGGCCTTACAGTTAAACCTTCTCCGGCGTGGTTACAGAACCGTCTGCGTGCCGTTGGACTTTCTCCGATCAATAATGTAGTCGATGTAACCAATTACGTCATGCGTGAATTGGGCACCCCATTGCATGCCTTTGATGTGCGTTCCTTGAAAGGAGAGATCCTTGTGAGAACCGCAAGTGAAGGTGAAAAACTGGTAACTCTCGATGGAACGGAAAGACCGCTTTCTTCTGAAGATCTTTTAATAACGAATGGGAGTGAACCATTATGTATTGCCGGTGTGTTCGGAGGACTGACTTCCGGAGTGAAGGATGATACAACTGAAGTATTTATTGAGTCTGCCTACTTTGATCCCGTTTCTGTTCGGAAGACGGCCAAGCGCCATGGGTTGAATACAGATGCGAGCTTCCGCTTTGAAAGAGGAGTGGATCCGGCTCTGACGGCTTTAGCTTTGCAAAGAGCAGTTGATCTGATCATTGAGGTGGCAGGTGGTTCCGCAGCAATGGAAACAGTTGAAATCTATCCAAATGAGATAAAGAACACTGTGTTATCGTTCTCCGTTTTGCGATGCAATACATTAATAGGAACAGAAATTTCAAAGGGATTGATCACAAATATCCTTGAAATATTGGATATCCGAGTAGTAAAGGATGGAGGTGATCAGCTGGAACTCGAGATTCCCGCTTACCGTGTCGATGTGACCCGTGAGGCGGATGTGATCGAGGAGGTTCTTCGTATCTATGGTTTTAACAAGGTACCGCTTCCCGATAAGCTCAATTCTTCGATGGTCATTTTCCCTAAACCCGACATTGAACGAGTTCAGGAGGTGCTATCTGAAATGCTGGTTGGGAAAGGATTTTCTGAAACGTTGAACAATTCTCTGACACGATCTTCATATGTCGAAAAATTTGGAGGAGAGGCACTCAGGTCAGAACACCACGTACCGATACTTAATCCTCTTAGTCAGGAGCTGGATGTGATGAGGCAGACCCTGCTATTTAACGCACTCGAGACAGTAGAACACAATCAGAACCGTCAATATGCTGACCTTCGTTTCTTTGAATTTGGGAAGGTTTACTTCAACTATTCGTCCGGTTATACGGAGAATAAAAGACTTGTGATCGTTTTGTCGGGTCGGCGTCAGGAGGAAAACTGGAACACGGTAGCTGAACAGTTCACCTATTATTCGCTTAAAGGCCAGGTTCAGTCAGTGATGACACGTCTCGGTCTATCCGTTTTTGTAAAGGAAAGTCCACTGAAGAAATCTCTTTTGGAGGATGGAGTTCAGCTTCACGTGTTGAAGCATAAGGTTGGAGAAATGGGTTGGATCGGAAATCCTTTGAAGAAAGCCTTTGGGATCAAGAACGATGTTTTTGTGGCAGATCTCGATTGGGATGCTTTGTTAAGCTGCTTACAATATGCGAAAACGAAATATACTGAACTTCCGAAAACATTTGCCGTGCGTCGGGACTTCTCTCTGCTGCTCGACAACGCAGTAACATTCGGTGAAATCGAAGAAGCAGCGCGATCTTGCGACAGAAAACTATTGAAGGAAGTTGGACTTTTCGATGTATATGAAGGAAAGAACCTGGAAGAAGGAAAGAAATCGTACGCAGTATCGTTCAAGTTCCAGGATCCTGAGCTGACGTTAAAAGACGAACAGGTCGATAAGATCATGGAGCGTATCCGTCAGGAACTTGAAACCAAACTTGGAGCACAGCTAAGATAACCGATGGAAAAACTGGTTGTTTCCGGTATTGGAACAGGTGTAGGGAAAACGGTGGTAAGTGCTGTTTTTGCTGAAGCGCTTGCGGCTCACTACTGGAAACCTGTTCAATCAGGCGATCTTCATGATCTTGATTCCGCGAAGGTAGGTCGTCTTGCGCCTTCTTCCCACATTCTGCCCGAGCGTTGCGTGCTAAGCATACCGGTTTCCCCTCATTACGCGGCTGAGCATGATGGAATAAAGTTGAGTATCGATGATTTCGAGCTTCCGCAATCGGAAGGTAACCTTGTGGTGGAAGGGGCCGGTGGTTTAATGGTTCCTTTGAACTATGACGGTTTGCTCTATATTGATGTGTTCAAAAACTGGGGGTTACCGGTTGTACTGGTTTCACGCCATTACCTGGGTAGTATCAATCATACCTTATTGAGTGCCGAGGCACTTAAAAACCAGGGAATTCCTCTCTGGGGGATCGTGTTTGTTGGGGATGAACATCCGCCTACGGAAAAGGTGATTACGAATATGGTCCGACCGGAAAGGACTTTCAGGATCCCCGAAGTAGAGGTGATCGATCAGGTATTTATTGCAGAACAGGCTGAACGATTAAAGGAGTGTATCCATGGATGATCTGGGAAATAGAGACCGACGTTTTGTCTGGCACCCGTTCACACAGGTGCAGACGTCTCCCACGCCCATACAAGTAGTTAAAGCTAAGGATACTCTATTGATCACTGCGGATGGCAAAGAGTACCTTGATGTCAATTCTTCCTGGTGGGTGAATGTTCACGGTCATGGTAAAAGCGAGATCGGGGATGCCATACGTCAACAGTTTGATGAGCTCGACCATGTGATCTTTGCGGATGTGACGCATCCTGCGGCGGTGGAGCTGGCAGAAAATATCGTTAACGTATTAGGAGAGCCCTTTCAAAAGGTCTTTTTCAGTGATAACGGATCAACTGCCAACGAAGTCGCCTTGAAAATGGCTATCCAGTACTGGCATAATGCAGGGACACCTAAGCGGCGTATTATGGCCCTTGATGGTGCGTATCATGGTGACACCTTCGGCGCTATGGCGGTTGGTCAGCGGGGATTTTTCAATGTGCCTTTTGAACCCTTCTTTTTTGATGTTGACTTTCTTGATTTCCCTTGCGAAGAGAACGAGGCTGAGGTATTAAACCATGCCCGACAACTTTTCGGATCAGGTGAGTTTGCAGCCGTTATTTTGGAACCGTTGATTCAGGGTTCTTCGGGAATGAGGATCTATTCGGTGCATTTTCTGGAAGCTTTGGTTCGACTTGCTCGCGCCAATGACGTACTCGTTATTTACGATGAGGTTATGACTGCCTGGGGAAGGACGGGACAGCTTTTTGCTTTTCAACACAGCGGCTCCACTCCGGATATCATTTGCCTTTCGAAAGGTCTTACAGGCGGCGTGTTACCTTTGGGACTAACGGTGGTTACCCAACCCATCTTTGAGCGCTTCCTTTCAGAAGAAAAGAAGGAGGGTTTTCTTCACGGTCATTCGTTTACCGGAAATCCGTTGGCCTGTGCTGCGGCGAATGCAAGCATACGCTTGTTCAAAGATCCGTTGGTTTGGGAAAATATAGAAAGGATCTCAAGGCGTCATGAACGTTTTGTTCAGGAACTCAAAGATATTCATCAGGTTGCTGAGGCCAGGGCTTTTGGAACTATACTGGCATTTGATATCGCTACCACGAGTTCAGGAGGGTATTTTGCTTCCGTAAGAGACTCTGTGTATCAGTTCATGTTAGAAAGAGGGATCCTGCTCCGGCCATTGGGCAATTGTATATACCTTAATCCACCGTATTGCATAACTGACAACGAACTTGATCACGTATATGAGTCGCTGTTAAGTTTCCTTAAAAGTGACTTTCTGAAGAACATTTGATCTTTTCTGACGTTTTTTCGGAAAATACATCCCAATGAATAAATTGTGGTTATACATTCTAATGACCCCCCTGTTTGGAGGATGTCAACAGGAAACTACACCTTCGGCTTCCGGAAAAGTTGAGGATACAACAGCTTATAACAAACTCACGTGGGAAGAACAAAGGGTGATCCTGCATAAAGGCACAGACCGACCTTTCTACGGTGAATACACGAACAAATCTGATAAAGGAACCTACATCTGCCGTCAATGCAATAATCCCTTGTACAGCTCTGACGACAAGTTCCCGTCACACTGTGGATGGCCCAGCTTTGATGATGAGATCAACGGAGCGGTTAAGCGTGTTCCTGATGTAGACGGGTACAGAGTAGAGATCATTTGTACCAATTGTCAGGGTCATCTTGGACATGTGTTTGAAGGTGAAGGTTTCACCGACAAGAATGTCCGACACTGCGTCAATACGACATCTCTACAGTTCATTCCTGCCGGTGAGCGAATACCTTCTCTTCTGGGTAAGAAAAGACCGTGACACTTCTATTTCCAGTTTAGGACCTGAAAGTCCTCCTGATGTTTTTGACCATAAAAGAGTTGGATCTCGCGAATGATCTTTTCGATCGATGACCATTTGAGGCTTCTTGACGGAAGAACCGCAATGATCTCCCTTGCCGGGTAAAGGTTGTTGATTCCTGAGCTGATGCGATGTAGTTTCTGTCGCTGCAGGTCATTAAGGCGATAATTTTCAGGGATAAGCGTATAACCTCCGTACTGTTCAGTCATGGAGATCAAAAGGTCCATATTTCCACCTTCGTAACTCCAGTATTGTTGTTCGGGATCGTCCTTCAGGTCACAGATACGGATCATCTGGTTCCTTAAACAGTTTCCGGTGCTGAGTAACCAGGGCTGAAGTTCCTTTAACCGTTCCGTGTCCACATCCTTTTCCAAGATCATAGGACTGTATGCAAGGATCTCTTCCCTGAAAAGAGGGATCGTGCGCAAGCGACTGTCGGAATAGGGGCCTGCCAATATGATGAGATCGAGCTCTTTCTTATCCAATGCAAGGATTAATTCCTCGGTCTTCATTTCCTGAATGCTTAATTGTACTTCATCAAGATGCTGCTTCCAGGATTCGAACAGATCGGGAAGCATGTAGGAAGCAATCGTGGGAATGATGCCTACTTTGATACGCTCCTGGTAGGTACCTTTCATTTGAGAAGTGATGACGCCTATCTTTTCGGATTCAGACAAGACCTCCCTGAGCACAGGAAGCAACTTTTCTCCGAAAGAAGTGAGTTCCAGTGGTTGACGGGAACGGTCGAATATGGGATAACCCAGTTCGTCCTCTGCTTTTTTGATCTGCATGGAAAGAGTAGGTTGAGTGATGAAACACTCTTCGCTTGCCCGCTGAAAATGTCTGGTTTCACTCAGCACAACGATGTAGTGCATTTGTTGAAGACTTATCATAGATAAAAACAATTGGCGTATAAAAATAATCAATAAAAACAATAATTGTTCGCAAAGTATCTTTGCTCAGTCATCATTCTTGAAAGTGAGAATGAAGTATCAAACACCTATTTAACACGGCTAAAATAACTACCTTTGAATAGGCGAATATTTCAATTAATAACTTAATAAATCAAACAATTATGAGTCTAGTTGGTAAGCAATTCCCGGACATTACGGTGAAGGCAATGGATGAAATGGGAGATACATTCAAACTGAATGTGCTCGAAGAGGCAAAGTCTAAGAATCAGAAAGTGGTGTTGTTCTGGTATCCGAAGGATTTCACGTTTGTATGTCCGACTGAGTTGCATGCATTCCAGGCTGCCGCTGAAGAGTTCAAGAAAAGAAACACGGTGATCGTTGGCGCATCCTGTGATACAGCAGAAGTACACTTTGCGTGGTTGACGACAGCAAAAGATAACGGTGGGATCGAAGGAGTGAAGTACCCGTTGCTGGCTGATTCGACTCGAGTTCTTGCAAACGAGCTTGGTATCCTCGATGCAGAAGATAGCGTGACATATCGTGCAACTTACCTTATCGATGAGAGCGGAACAGTGTTCCATGAGTCAGTAAACCACATGCCGATCGGACGTAATGTACAGGAGTACCTCCGACTTATCGATGCATTTGCTCATGTGCAGAAGCATGGAGAAGTATGTCCTGCTAACTGGGAAGAAGGAAAAGACGCCATGAACGCGACAGCAAAAGGAGTTGCTGAGTACCTTAAATCACACTGATCATGCAGGAGCTTCAGGCAGATAATTTAGACCAGATTGTAGCAGGCAACCGAAAGGTGATGGTACAGTACGGGGCAACGTGGTGCGGAAACTGCAAACTGACCAAGCCAAAGTTCAACAAATTGTCAACGGAGAACGAGGGAATCGTATTCGTCTATGTGGATGCAGAGAAATTCCCGAACTCCCGAAAGCTGGCTGAAGTGAATAACCTTCCAACTTTCGCGGGATTTGTTGATGGTAAGCTTGTGAAACAGTCACAGGGAAATAAGATCGAAGTAATACAGGAAGTACTCCATGAAGTTGCCGGTCATTAAACACCTGACGAACTTTATCGAACAGAATGATGAAGATTACATCATTGAAGCGATGGAAGTGTTGGAATCACTGATCGAAGTTCCTTCCCTGAAAGATGAAGAACTGGATGTGATCGGAGAGCTGTTGTCAAATTTTTCCGGCGCACTGGAAGTGAAGCGAATGATGAGAGAGCAAAATCTTTCTCAGAAAGATGCCTTAAATGCTTTCATGAAACGGGTCACCGGTTCAATAGACAAATAATCTGCAATGCCCCTTCCGAGGGGCATTTTTTTTGCTTGACAAATGCGCTTAATTGTGTTAACTTGGGAACATGAGAAATCTGTCGGTTATCATTTTGCTGCTCATCTCCGGGATAGCCTTTAGTGGCGGTGGTGAGTCGGATACGCTTCAGGTGCATTTCCTGTACGGGTCAAAACCCAAGGCCAAATTCAGGAAACAGGAGAAGCGATGGTTCGGAGGAATATTGGGTGGTCATGTTGGTATACGCTACAATGACACCAGTTACCTGAGTTTCTTCTACGAAGGAAAGATCCATATTTTCCAGAATAAGAAAAAACCAAACGGTAAGTACGCTTTCCAACCTGAGCATGAATTCATCCACATCATGGACCCTAAATTGGATAGCGTTAAGGAACTGATCATTAAGATCCCGATCACCCGATTACAACGACAAAAATTTGACAGCATCTGTGGAGAATATGTCAAA
>Ga0315904_10003843_pt1 | contig 21815 bp, 35 predicted proteins | sample LakEriMetagenome_6_FD_203529 | JGI IMG/M metagenome (GOLD analysis project Ga0315904, IMG submission 203529) | Freshwater fungal communities from buoy surface, Lake Erie, Ohio, United States - Buoy 12 MA120 | ecosystem: Environmental > Aquatic > Freshwater > Lake | place: USA: Lake Erie, Ohio...
GATAGCAATGCGCCTTCGATGTCCGTGACTCCGGAAATGCTCGAGATTGCTCGTGCCGGCATGACTCGACTGCTTTCACAGCAGCCGGCAGCGGTACCTGATCTTCGCCAGATGACCAAGGAGCGGGAGAAGCTCTACGGCGAGCTCTTGGGGGAGGACAAGAACGCCCAGCAGGCACAGCTGCTTTTTGCGCTTGCACAGCGCGGGCTGCAGCTTGCGGGCAATGTCGACGCACGGGGCCGACCGCTGGTCGGGTCCCCACTCAGTCGTTTTGCGACCGTCGCCTCCGATGCTGTGGGGGACATTGGGCAGTTCATCTCCGACGCGGACAAGCGCCAGAGCACGATCCGCATGGCGGCGCTACAGGCCGCCGAGAAGGAGGCGGAGCAGGTGCGCGCGGGGAATATTCGCACTATCGAATCTCAGCGCAAGTTCTTTGGGGACGTCCTGCGGTCTGCCGGCCGCACGCCGACGAGCGTCTTCGGCAAGGGCTCATGGGAGTGGTCCATCATCAACACCCCGGGCCTGTTGCAGGCCTACGTGGACGGAGAGACCACGCCCGATGAGGACAACCTGATCGTCAGCGCGGCGACGAAGCTGACGCGGCCGACCACCGAGTATTACACCGACGACCAGGGGCGGGTTGCACCGAGGCAGAAACCGGGGTACTCCCTTCCGTTCCTGGATGCGGCGATGGCGGCGCGAGCGAGGCTTGACGCAACGGGGGGCCGCCGTCCGCCGGCCACGCCAGGTACTGTTCCGGCAAGCCCGACCACGGATAGCCCGGAACTGCCCTCTTCCACCCCCGAAGACTCGTCGGCCGCTGAAGCCGGCGGGGCCCCACGAGTCCAAGCAGGAGGTGTTTCTGCGGGGGAGAGGGCCTTTGCGGAGCCTACGTTGTGGAACGCTGCGCAGTCGGGCATCGGGCTTGTCCCGAAAGTCACCTCCGAACTTGCTCGTAGCCTTCCAATCGAGGCCGCCGGCGAAATGGGAAGAACGCAGCAACAGGCTGCCTCGACCATCACAAAGCTTGCGCCTCGCGTGACCATTGCGTTACGAGAGACGGCTCGGTTGTCGAATGCCGAACGCGAAGACATCAATCTGTACCTGAACCTTGAGCCTCGGTTCTTTGAGAACCGGATTGGCTACCTGAACAACCTGGTCAGTCTCGGGCAGGTGCTCTACCGGATTCGCAACGATGCCCTCGACAAGGCAGCGGACCGCTCCCTGAGCAATACCGTCACGAATGAACAGCGGTTCAAGGCTCGGGACATCCAAGCAATCATTGACATGGTGGGAATCCCGCCCATCGTGTCGTCGCTCGACGAATACCGTAGACTGCCGCTTGGTGCAGAGTTTCTGGTGTACAGCCAGAACAAGGAGGCGTGGGTCCCGGACCGGAGAAAGCCCCTGCCTGACGAACAGTAACAAGAGGTCGACCGCAAGATGGAAAAGGAGCCGCAGTTCACGCAGGAAGACCTGGACGCCTTGGCAGGAGCTGCGCCGGCGCCCGGCGCGGCGCCTGAGGCCCCTGAATCACGGCTCATGGGCCAGCTCCGCGGGGACCCTGAGGCGATTGGATACGAGGAGCGAGCCCGCCCTCGCCCGGGTGGCCGGGAGCCCTCTGTGGAAAGCGGGCTCTCCCAGGAGGACTTGACCGCGTTCGGCCACGTGCCGGAGTCTTCTGGTGCAGAAACGGGACCGGCCGCTCGAGCGTATGGTCGGGGCACTGTTGCCGGCATGATCGAAACGGGTCCTGCAGTTGCGGGCGCGATCTACGGCGGTCGGCTGGGCGCTCTTGCTGCCCCGTTCATGGGGCCGGCAGCGCCCATTGCCCCGTTTGCGGGGGCAGGCGTGGGCTTCATGGCAGGCGTTCTGGCAGGGAAGCCCTTGTCGGAACTCGTCATGGAAGCGCCCGAGAGCAAGGACCTCGTGCCGTACTTCGAGGGTGGCAAGACCTTCGGCAGCACGATCGCGTTTGCCCCGGCCGCCTTCGGCATCCCCGCCGCTTTGGGCACTCGAATCGGTCCGTACATCAGTCGGATCGGAGAGTTTGCTCGCAAGAGTCCGAAGTCGTACCTGTTGGGCGAGCTGTCCGCAGGAGCGTCGTCTTCTGTCGGAACCGTCCTTGCAGAGGAGTACGCCCCTGGGCAGGCCGGGACACGCTTTGCTGCTGAACTCGTCTTTGGCGCACTGAACCCCGTCCGTTACCTGCCCACGCTGACTGCATGGAGCGGGAAGCAGCTCAGGACGCTGTGGAAGATGCGAACCAAAGAGGGTCGCGAAGGTATTGCAGCCGCGAACGACTCGCGCGCGCAAGACATGGCCACCCAGCGTTTGATGGAGATCCTAGAGAGAGACGGGGAAGACATTCCGGCGTTGATCAAGGCGCTTGAGCAGCCTCTTCCTGGGGGTCCGCGGGTCTCTTACCCGACCACCGGCGCAGTCACGGGACCGAGTGCAGCACAGAAAACAGGCTCTGAGACACTTTCCAAGCTTGAGGCCGCGCTAGGGATTCTCGACCCGAGTTTTGGCGCGTCGTTGAATGACCAGGGCCGGGAATCGTTGCGGGCTTACTCGCTCGTCATCAACGCAATGAATGACGCGGGATCTCCCGAGGCACTGCGCGCTGCTGCGCAGATGCGAGAGAAATTCTTCACGGACGCGATCAACGGGCGCCTTGAGCGCGCGAATCTGCGTGCGGCCGAGAGAATTGCAAAGATTAAGCGGGACACTCCGGAAGCTCGTGTCGAGATCGGGCTGATTGTTCGAGAGGAGGTGGAGAAGGCGCTGGAGAATGCGCGTGCCGCTGAACGGTTCTACTGGGAACGAGCGGATCGTGAGGCTTCAAAGCCTGCCGGTCAGACCACCCTGATGGTTCAGCCGTCGGAGACCCTGGTCAACAAGCTGTACACGGACTGGGCGGGCACGGTGCTGCCTGAGCTCAAGCGCATGCAGCGCAACGACGTCGACTTCAGGAATCCCGCAGCCGTGTCGCGCCTTCTCAAAAAGAAGGCGGTGCCTCTGTCGGTTTTTATCAAAGAAACGGGCGGAATTGCCAACGATGCCGAGCTGGCTGCTCGCGACATCACCAACAAGTCACTGCCGGGACTCGTCCGCCAGAACATTTCCCGAAACGTCCGTGGAGAGCGCGGCACGGCCAGTATCGACGCTGTTCGCGAGCGTGTCTTTGACGCGGGGTACTTCCCTCAAAAAGGCAGCTACAACGAAATCAGTGATTCGGAGCTTTACGACGCCATCGAAAGGGACTTGAACGGCGACGAGCGCGTGTGGACGATCAATGTGCGCGCCGCACTCGATCCATACGTCAACGAACGAGAAGTCCTTGACTCGTGGGCCGCGGAGGGTTTTGACCCGTCGATGACGCTTGACCAGGTGGCCAACCGCGCACGCGTCCTTGACGACCTTCGTCGCAAAGAGGGCCGGGAGGGGTTCTACGTCTCTCCGGACAAGATGCCTGGCCCGACCAAGAAGACGGTGCCGCGGCCGAGACAGCTCACGGCGGAGAACACGGTCCGCGCCTATCTCGAGCGCGTCTCGCAGATCGGCCCTGCTCTGGTGGACTCTATGGTGCCTGCGGACGTGCGCCGCATCATGGAGAGCTTTGGCGTCAACGACACGGCGGTCGAAAAGTACCGCCGTGGCCGCACGTCTGAGCAGTTCTCCAAGACCGGCATCGTTCACCACAGCTATCTCCCGGACAAGCGGGTACTGGAGAAGATCAAGGCCGGCGATCTGATCAACTACCGCTCCAATCTTCTCACCCTGGCTCGCCAGGCTCGTGGAAGAGGGGACGTGGCGGACGCGAGCTTCTACAGCTACCTCGCGGAGTCGATGCTGACCGATTTGTCCAAGCTCGACAACCCGGCGTACGACAAGGCGCGCGAGTTCTCGAGTTCGTTGAACGACGTCTTCACGCGTACCTTTGCCAACGATCTCCTGAGCCAGGCAGACACCGGGGCCCCGAAATACCCCGCGGAGACGCTGATTCAGCGTGCATTCGGTGTCGGCGGGGACCTCACCGCGTTGCGCATGCGGGAGATTGAAAACGCCGTAGGCTTCATGCGCGAGCGACTGCGCAAGGCGGCAGAGGAAGCGCCGGCGGTGATTCCTGGCGACACACGGTTCGAGGACGAGGCGAAGATGCTGCGCGAGTTTGCGTCGGTATCGACGCGCGGCGTCGCGTCGATCCAGGACGCGCAGAACCGCATCATGCGACTGCTTGCGTCAAAGGCGACCTTCGTCGACCCGAAGACCAACGGCATTCGACTGAACACCCGTCGACTGAACGAGTTCGTGGCGCAGAACAAGACGCTTCTTGATCAGCTGGGCATCACGGGCGACCTGACGGATGCTGTTCAGGCGGAAAATGCGTTGCGTGCCGTTCTCGAGCAGAACAGCGCGCTCAACACCACTGTTCGCAAGCAGATGGCCTTCTCCCGGGTCCTTGCGACTGAAAACCCCACGATGGCCATTGCCTCGGCGCTGCGCAGTCGGTTTCCGATGCGTAGCATGGCGCAGCTTGCGCGTCTTGCGCAGCGGGATGGTCCGGACGCCATGGCTGGCCTCAAGGCGTCCCTGTACGACTACATCTTCACGAAGGCCTCCGGCGGTACGGAGGTCATCGACCCGCAGCGGCTCCAGGACGCCTTGTTCAAGCCGTTCGCGAAGGGCCAGCCTGCCCTCGCGGACATCATGCGCACCCAGGGTCTCGTGACGCCGCAGGAGCTCGGCAACATCCGCACGTTCACCGAGCGCATGATGCGCATCGAGGACGCCATGGGCGGCGGCCGTGTGGCGCTGGACAACGTCGTCACCGGGGCTGACGCCCTCTCAGAGCTCGCGATGCGCGTGGTCGGTGCCCGCATTGGTGCGAGCGCCTCAGGCGGCGGCGGTCCGACCCTGATTGCCGCCTCCGCAGGCTCGAAGACGGTGCGGCAGGTCTTCGACAAGATGCCCATGATGATGGTCCGCAAGACCATGCAGCGCGCCGTCCAGGATCCGATGTTCATGGCCATGCTGCTGCGCCGGACGCCCTCGGAGCGCGAGAAGTTCACCCTGGCGAAGTCGATGCACGCCTACATGCTGGCGTCGGGCTTGACCTATGCCACGTACGAGGAGCCGCCGGAAGCACGGATGCCGGAGCAGGCGCCCGCGGACCAAGGACCACGGGCCTCGGACCAGTTGAGAGACTTGACAGACTTGTACGACAGGATGCGGGGCCGGCCGCAGCCCCCTGCGCCGAACACTCGGGGCATGCCGGGGAAGGCGCCCGCCGCTCCCCAGGGGGCGCCCACGGGAGGCGCCCCGGCAGCGCCCGCCGGCGGGATGACGCAGAGCCGGGCGATGATGCAGCAGCTCTTCCCGAACGATGCGATCCTCGGGGCCGCCGCGACGATGCAGAACCCGGCGATGTAGGGGCGGCCCTAGCTGAAGTACTGGGCCATCTGGTCGCGATCGAGGCTGTGGTAGCGCTCCACGCGCTTCATCCAGTCCTCCTTGTAGCGCTCGAACTCCCTGCCAGCGGTACTGAGCTCCTGTGTTCCGCCTGTTTGGAGGGCGATCAGCACGTAGGCATGCGTGATCGAGGTGCCATGCACGATGTCGTGCGCAAGCGCGTACGCAGCGGTCTGGTGGAAGTAGTCCTCGATCCACTCGTGGCGCTTCGGCTTCAGCGACTGCTTCAGGTCGATGATCGCCTGGTTGCCGCGGTAGATCCCAATGAGGTCCGCGGTCCCTGCGTACTTCTCGGGGTAGTGCAGGGTGGCTTCGGATGCCCAGATCTCGTTCATGTTCACGAGGCGCTCGCGAATGAGGCGGTACCCCATCTCGTAGCCAAGGACCATGTTCCAGTTGGTCGGTTTCGGCAGGTCCCGGTACGCGATCATGCGCTCGACGACGTTGTGCATGTGAGTGCCCACGCTCGCCGCGTCGTTTCGAATCCGGTCCGCAGTCTCCTTCTCTACCCGATCAGCCCACTCATCGAGCTTTCTGCGGTCCTTGGTCGCGGAGAGGATCGTGGTGACGCTCGGCAATCGCTTGCCTGCCGAGTCGACGTAGTGGCGCCCTGTCTCGCCGCCTTCCTCGCGTAGGAAGCTCTCGTACTTGTAGAGGCGCCGAAGTGGGATCAGATCAACCATTGCCGTACCTCCTCTCCGAGCACTGCCGTCGAGATGTCAATCTTGTCCCGTAGCGCTTTGACAATCTTCTCGTCAACGGTTTTTGGCGTGAGGAGATCGACGTAGGTGACGTTCTTCGTCTGTCCGATACGGTGCGCGCGGTCCTCCGACTGCAGGCGTTTCTCGAGATCGAAGCTGTTGCTGTAATAGACCACCACGTTGGCGGCCGTCAGGGTCAGGCCGTATCCGCCGGTGCTTGGGTTGCCGACGAAGAAGCGGAGTTTGCTGTTCGGGTCCTGGAAATCAGCGACGACACGCCGTCTCTCCTCTTCCTCGGTATCTCCGTAGTAGGTCCCGACGCTTTCCATGCCGTACTCGAGTTGCAGGGCCTTTTTGATGGCCTGGATGTCGGGCCTGTACGTCGCCCAGATGATCACCTTGCCGTCGGTCTCTTCGACAACGGAAAGCAGTTCCTCCACGCGCTTGTTGGGTAACGGCATGAGCGTGCCGTCGTCGAGTTTGACATGGCCGCAGACGATCTGGTGCAGCCGCATGAGTTGCGTCAGCGCGTTGACCGTGGTCATCGTGCCCTGCTCAAACTGAGCAAGCGCAAGGACCCGCATCTGCTCGTACGCGGTGCGTTGCTCGTCTGTCAAGTCCACCTCCCGCTTGACGTAGAGCTTGGGTGGCAGGTCGAGGCATTCCTCTTTCTTGACCCGGAAGCTGAACCGATCAAGCTTTTCTTTGAGCTCGTCGAGACGCTGATAGCCGACGACCTGCTTGAAACTATGGCTGCCGACGAAGCGCTCGACAATGAGGGCGTAGCGTGCCCGAAAGCTGTAGTACGAGGGCGAATCCAGGCAAGCGTCGGACAGGAACGCGCACTGCTGATACAGGTCCAGTGGCGACTTGGTCACGGGAGAACCTGTCATGATGCGTCGATACTTCGCGGATTTGCCTGCTTTTTCAGTGTTTTTGCTGCGTTTGCTGTTTGGGGTCTTGATGGTCGTGGACTCATCAATCGCCATCAGCGCGTTGTGGACGAACAGAAATCTTTGGGCAAACTTCATCCCTTTCGGGGTCGAGAAGGCCTCGATGTTCATGACGAGGATCTTGAGGTCCTCAGTGATCTCGAACAACGAATCAAGGGCCTGCTGCTCCGCCTTGCGGGGGGAGGCTGACCAGAGGGCGACGCGGTAGACGACGTGCTCCGGTAGGTGTTTCGGGATCTCTGTGTCGACCCAGTTGCGGTACACGCCTTTGGGGGCTACGATCAGTGCGGCATTGATGCGCCCGAGGTCGTACAGCATTGCCATGTTGTTGATCAACATGAAGCTTTTGCCGGTGCCCATGTCCGCGAACAGTGCGGCGACCTGGTGGTCCCAAAACCGCTGCAGGTACGCTGCCTGATGCGTGAAGGGCTTGTTTTTGAAACGGTACGTCTGTAAGAATTGGCTCATGGTCCTCTCGCTTTCTGACAGGGGTTGCAATCCCTGAAAGCGGAGTCTACACTAGGTCTCGTCGTTTGAGAAAGGAGAAGTTGAAGTGTCTATCGTGTACGTCGTGTCCGAGACGCAGCAGCACAACATTGCGAGTGCGCAGGACTACGGACGGATTGAAACCATTCTGCCACCCAACGCGCAGATCGCTTTTTCGGTGATGCCGACAATTCGTCGCATTCAGCGGAAACTCGACAAGTTCACCGACAATGACTACCTGTTGTTGATCGGGGACCCGTCTGCGATCGGTATTTGTTGCGCTGTGGCAGCGTCAAAGAACAACGGTCGCTTTAAATGTCTCAAGTGGGACAAGCGAGAGCGCCGTTACATCCCCCTTGAGGTGGATCTTTACAAGAAAGGAGAGTTGGATGAGCCTTACGAACTTGTTTGAACAGGAAGCCGAGGCACTGCGAGTCGGTGACGAGCAGGTCAGTGGTATTTCGAGCCTGGCACGTCGTGCCAAGCAGCTTTCTCGCGAGGTCGAGGACGCGGAAACGGTCCTCAAGGGCCTCAAGGATCAGTACCGCAAACTGACGGAAGAGACACTGCCCGAAGCGCTTGCCGAGACAGGCATGACGTCCTTCCGCATGGAAGACGGCAGTTCCATCACGATCAAGCCCTACTACAGTGCTTCGATCAGCGAGGCGCGGCGTGCGGAGGCCTTCCAGTGGCTGCGCGACCGGGGCTTTGATGACATCATCAAGAACACCGTCAGTGTTCGTTTCGGTCGCGGCGAGGCGCCTCTTTGCGAGCGCCTGATCACGCTGCTGAGCGAGAACGGGTTCCGCTCCGAGGAAGCGGAAAAGGTCGAGCCCTCGACCCTCAAGGCATGGGTCAGGGAACGGGTGGAACGTGGCGAGGAGTTTCCGATGGAACTCTTCGGCGCGTACATCGGGAAGAGAGCCGAGATCAAGTCGTAACGAACCAAGGACCAAGGACCAACTAACATGGCTAATACAGAACTTGCAGAGAAAAAGGAGAGCATTGGCGCTCTCGTTCTTGCTGGCAGCTTTGAAGAGGATGCCGGCGACAGTTTCAGCGGGATGGGCCAGGACGACTTTGCCCTGCCGTTCCTCCGTCTGCTGACGAACACTTCCCCCGAGGTGGGCGAGGTCGAGGGGGCGCTGCCCGGCATGGTGTACAACAGCGTCACGGGGCAGCTCTTCGATGGCAAGAAGGGGATTGTCGTGATTCCGTGCGCGTACGTGCGTCAGTACATCGAGTGGGCGCCGCGTGGAAGCGGATCGGGAGCACCTCTCAATATCTACCCATCGACGTCGGATATCCTCTCCCGTACCCATCGCGAGCCGGGAGACAGCAAGGACTACCTGGACAACGGCAACTACATCGACAACACCGCGAACCATTACGTGATGGTTGTGGATTCGAATGGGACGCCTTCCCCGGCGCTGGTGAGCATGAAGTCCACGCAGCTGAAGAAAAGCCGCAAGTGGAACAGCATGATGCAGTCCGTGAAGATGCAGGGAAGGAATGGCCTCTTCACGCCACCGATGTACAGCCAGTTGTATCGCCTGACCACGGTTCCCGAGTCGAACGATAAGGGCAAGTGGTTTGGCTGGGAGATCGAGCGCGTAGGCGCGGTGGATTCTCCGGAGGTTTACGCGGCGTGCAGGGCCTTCGCGCAATCCGTCAACTCAGGCGCTATCAAGGCGAAGCCCGAGGCGGAAGGCGAAGCTGCCCGCGTCGAAACCCCGTTCTGATGTTCCCCAGGGGCCGAAAGTTGCACGCGTCTTTCCCCACCGCGTGCAGTGAGTAGGCCCCTTTTTTCGAGAAAGAAGAAGTGACCGACATCACCCGGTTCAAGGCGATCTTTTCCGGACTGGACATCGCCTATGGGACCTACAAAATTCAAGATACCAAGGGCAGCGGCAAGCAAGCCGGCAAGGCCGTTGTTGTGCGCAAGCCGCCGACTGACGACCTTTGGCAGAAGCATTTGCTGGGGGTCGAGCCCTCCCTGGGTATCATTCCAATCCGGGCGGACAACAGCTGTGTCTGGGGCTGCATTGACATCGACCAGTACCCTATCGACCACGCGGGTCTCGTCAAAAAGATCCGCAACCTGAACCTGCCCCTGGTTGTCTGTCGGAGCAAGTCCGGGGGAGCGCACGTGTTCCTTTTCGTCAAGGAACCGATCCCTGCAGGGGAGATGCAGAAGTACCTGAAGGCCTGCGCGGGGCTGCTTGGCGAAGCAGGACGCGAGATCTTCCCAAAGCAGTCAGAGATCCTCGTCGAGCGTGGCGACACGGGGAACTTCCTCAACCTCCCCTACTTCGGGGGAGACGAGACCATGCGCTACGCCTTCACTGACGAGGGCAAAGCGGCAACGCTCGAGGAGTTCTACTCGTTGTACGACCGGTTCGTACAGGACAAGGACATCGAGGCACCAGAGGGACCAAAGGCTCCCGAGGCACCTATCAAGGACGGCCCTCCCTGCCTGCAGTCGATTTGCGCGCAAGGCGTTCCTGAAGGAACACGGAACAACGCGCTGTTTAACATCGGGCTCTACCTCAAACGCGCTCACCCTGCGACATGGGACAACCTGATTGTCGAGTACAACTATAAGTACGTGAGCCCTCCGTTACCGAACAACGAAGTGCAGCTGCTGATCCGGCAGCTCAACAAGAAGGAGTATCACTACAAGTGCAAGGACGCGCCCCTTAACGCGTTTTGCAATGGCGGGTTGTGCAGGACTCGCAAGTACGGGATCGGGGCCCACGGGCCAGACAGCCCTCAGCTTTCTGCGCTTTCCAAGTACGCAAGCGAGCCGCCTCTGTGGTTCCTTGATGTCAACAGCAAGCGTATCGAGTTGGATACAGAGAGCCTGTTCAACCAGCTGGCCTTCCAGAAAGCCTGTGTCGAGAAGCTTAACGTACTGCCGCCGACGGTCAGGCGAAACGACTGGGAACAGCTGCTGAATGCGCTGCTCACGGAGATGGTCGAGACCGAACAGATCACGATTGCGAGCGAGGACACGACGGTAACGGGGCAGTTCAACGACCTCATCGAGGAGTTCTGTACGCACCTGCAGCAGGCGATGGATCGGGATGAGATCCTGCTTGGCCGGCCGTGGACAAACGATGACGAGGGGCGCACGTACTTCCGCATGAAGGACCTCAACGCGCACCTGCTGCGTAACAACTTCAAGGCATTGACGTCTCCCAAGATGGCACAACGTGTGCGTGACCTCGGGGGAGAGCCCATCAGCCTTTTTATCAAGAATCGGGCGGTTCGGTGTTGGCGCATACCGCGCTTCGAGCGCCAGGATTCTCCTTTCTCCACGCCTGAACAGAAAAAATCCGGGAGCCCTTTCTGATGCTGAAAATAGACGGTTTTGATGGCGCCTTGATCGGCATTGCTACGGTATGGCAGCGCGCCGATGACGGAGAAGGCGCGGAGCGCGTTGACACGCTGATCTATGACGGCGAGCAGATCGTGAACACGCTCTGCCAGGAGAGTGGCCTGTCCTACGAGGAGGCGCTCGAGTACATCAGCTTCAACATCGAAGGGGCCTACGTAGGTTCCAATACTCCAATCATTGTCTGGAGCTGCGACATGTCGCGCGTTGAGGAGATGACGGAGGAAAACTGTGACCCGCTTGAATGAGGAACGCTGTGTCTTTGTCGTACTGTGCGTGACCAACGCCCGCGGCGCCGAAGTCCATACGAGCGTCGTCGGCGTGTACGATCACTTCGGGGATGCGGACGCAAAGCGTGCGGAGCAGCCGCTCGAGTTCGCCCTCGTGATCGCTCCATACTACCCCTCACCGCCGATGGAACCATGAGCGTAGAGAAGGTGTTTGGCCCTCCGGGCTCTGGCAAGACGACGTACCTGTTATCGGTGGTCGATAACGAGCTGTCTGGAGGAGTCCCTTCGAATGGGATTGGCTACTTTGCCTTCACTCGCAAGGCGGCAGCGGAGGCCACGGAGCGCGCGCAACGGAAGTTCCCGCACCTGGACCCCGAGCAGGACTTTCCGTGGTTTCGCACTCTGCACTCGTTGGCCTACCGGTGCCTTGGCATTGGCACGAAGGACATGATGACCCCGCAGAACTACGCGGAGTTTGCCAAGGGGGCAGGGATCGAACTTGCGATCGAACAGGGCGAGGAGGAGTTCGCTGTGAAGGCGGATCACCCGATCCTGAACGAGATCAACATCGCCCGGGTCAAGGGCCGAGACCTGCGGCAGCACTACAACGACAGCCAGATGACCATCGAGTGGCATCACTTCGAGTACGTCGACCGCGCTTACCGGCACTACAAGGCCTCGCACGGGCTGCTCGACTTCACGGACCTGATTGAGTACGTGCTGCAGGAGCCTGACCGGTTGCCGCGGCTGAAGGCGCTGATCGTTGACGAGGCCCAGGACCTGTCCCGCTTGCAGTGGCGGCTCGTGCAGGCGCTGATTGCCCGGGCGGAGCGTACGTACGTCGCCGGCGACGACGACCAGGCGGTCTACACGTGGGCCGGGGCTGACGTGGAGAGCTTCCTGACTCTGCGGGGCAACGTCCGCGTTCTGGACCAGTCCTACCGCGTGCCCTCGACGATCCACGCGCTTGCTGACCGTGTCGTCCACCGGATCCGAAACCGCCAGGAGAAGACCTGGCGGCCGCGTACCGAGGGCGGCGCGATCGTCTACTACAACGACTTCCACCACGTCGACCTGACGCGTGGAGACTGGCTGGTGCTGGCCGCGACGAACTACATGCTGTCGGACATGCACGAGTGGATCAAGTCCCAGGGGCTGCTCTTCGAGCGCCACGGACAACGGAGCATCTCCGAGGCTGTGCTGTCCGCGGTGGTCGGCTGGGAGCGGCTTCGCAAGGGCCAGGAGATCCCGTTCGAGCTGGTGAAGGGGATCTACAAGTACCTCGATCCGAGCGCCGTGAAGCACGGGCACAAGAGCCTCAAGACGGCAGACATGGACGCGCTGTACAGCCACGCCCGTCTTGTCGAGCGGCACGGGCTGCTGACGGATGCGATCTGGCACGAGGCGCTGACGAAGATCGGAGAGGACAAGCGGAACTACCTAGTGGCACTGCTTCGTCGCGGCATCCGGTTGACCGACAAGGCCCCTATCAAGCTCTCGACGATCCACGGCGCGAAGGGGGGCGAAGCGGACAACGTGCTGCTGCTCGGGGACCTCTCGACGCGCTTCGCGAAGGAATACGACAACAACCCGGACGACATCAACCGCCTGCTGTACGTGGGCATCACCAGGGCGAAGCAGGCACTGCATGTCGTGCTTCCCCGCAACAACCAAAAGGGATTCAGACTATGAGTGGACTACCCCCGTCCGAGTGGACGCCCCCCGCCTCTTTCCCGGACCTTTCCGCCGCAACGGAGATTGCGATCGACCTCGAAACGTGTGACCCCAACATGGAGTCGATGGGGCCAGGATGGCCCCGGAAGGACGGGTACATCGTCGGATACGCGATCGCCGTGGACGGCTGGCGGGGATACTTCCCCGTGGCGCATCAGGGCGGAGGCAACCTGGACCGTGGCGTGGTCGAGCGCTGGGTTCGGCGGGTGCTCGAGTTGCCCTGCGACAAGATCATGCACAACGCCGCGTACGACCTCGGGTGGCTCCGCGCCACCGGGTTCACGGTCAACGGCACGATCTACGACACGATGATCGCGGCGTCGCTGGTCGACGAGAACCGGTTCAGCTACACGCTCAACTCCCTGGGCTTTGACTACCTCAAGGAGGTGAAGTCTGAGCAGGGGCTGAAGGACGCGGCGGCCGACTTCGGCGTGCATCCCAAGAAGGAGCTGTGGAAGCTGCCGGCGATGTACGTCGGGGAGTACGCGGAGCAGGACGCTGCGCTGACCCTGAAGCTCTGGCATCACCTGAAGACGCTGATCCACAAGGAGGAGGTGGGGTCGATCTTCGACCTCGAGACGGAGCTGATGCCCGTCCTCGTGGACCTGACCTACCGCGGCATCCGGTTCGACCGGGCGAAGTGCGAGCGGCTGCTCGACGAGTTCCGCGAGCGGGAGGCCAGGCATCTCGAGCAGATCCGAGCGCTCTCGGGGGAGGGGGTGGACATCTGGGCGGCTGCCAGCATTGCCCGGGCCTTCGACAAGCTGGGGCTCGTCTTTCCGAAGACGGCGACCGGCCTGCCGAGCTTCACCCGTTCGTTTCTTGAGAGCCACGAGCACCCGATTGCAAAGCTGATCGTGGAGGCGCGGGAGCTGAACAAGACCCACGGCACCTTCCTCGAGCCGTACTTGCGCCACAGCGAGAAGGACGGGAGGATTCACCCCCACATCAACCAGATCCGTTCCGACGACGGCGGGACCGTCACGGGGCGGCTCTCGATGAACAGCCCCAACCTGCAGCAGGTCCCCGCGCGCCATGAAACCATCGGCCCCTTGGTACGGTCACTGTTCCTCCCCGAGGAGGGGCAGCTTTGGGCAGCCAACGACTTCGGCTCACAAGAGCCACGGCTTCTCGTCCACTACGCCACGCTACTGGACCTCCCCGGCGCCGAGCGGATGGCACAGGCGTATCGCGACGACCCCCGGACCGACTTCCACCAGATGGTGGCGGACATGGCAGGGATCAAACGCAAGGCCGCCAAGACCATCGGGCTCGGGCTGATGTACGGGATGGGCAAGCAGAAGCTTGCCAACTCCCTGGACCTGCCCCTTGAGGACGCCGCGGAGCTGATCTCGAAGTTCCACACCAACGTGCCCTTCCTGCGCGGGACGATCAACGCCGTGATGCGCCGGATCGAACACCCGGCCTCCAGCGGGTCGATCCGGACACTGCTTGGCCGCAAGTGCCGCTTCCCTCTCTGGGAGCCCGTCGAGTACGGGATCCACAAGGCACTGCCCCGGGAGCAGGCGGCGATAGAGTACGGCCCGCGGATCAAGCGGGCGATGACGTACAAGGGCCTCAACAGGCTGATCCAGGGCTCGGCAGCGGACCAGACGAAGGCGGCCATGGTCGCGCTGCACCGGGCAGGGTTCCCGGTGCTGTTGCAGGTGCACGACGAGATTGCGCTCAGTGTGGACGGGCGAGAGGCCGCGGACCACGCGTCAAGGATCATGCGAGAGGCCGTGTCCCTCGAGGTTCCTTCCCTGGTCGACGTTGAGATCGGCCCCTCGTGGGGAGAGGCTCGGGGGTAGTTGCATGAGTTGATATACTGCGATAGAGTTCCCTGACAGAAAGGAGATAGGAATGCCGAGAAAACAGAAATGGCCCCGTAGGGCTTCCCCTTCTACAAGGGAGGGGAAGCGCTTTAAGCCCGTGATGCTGCATGAAAGCACGTTGATCATGCTTCGAGAGATCTCGAAGTTTCAGCAAAAGAGCATGAGCAGCATTGTTCGCGGGCTTGTCGAACCCTTGTACGCTGAGGTCTACAAACAGGCCGAGGTGCTTGCCCGTATCGAAGCCAACAGAAAGAGCCAGGAAAATGAAATACAAAACGCAACTGTCCCTCGACGTCGATATTACGTTTGACGTCTTGTCCCCGATCATAGTGGACGGCCAGAAGCTGCCTGCCATGATCGAGATCACTGGAGTAAAGGTCGACTCTACCAAGAAGTCTAGGGGACGAAAGGTGGACCTGCTTAACTCCCTGAGCGAGGAGCAGCTCATGCTTCTCGAGGACGACATTCTCGAGAACTACGGAAAAGAGCCATGACCGCAGTCCACTTTTACTGCCCGCTGCGAAGGGCTTATGTGTGCTTAGTGGTTCCGGCAGAAACGGCATTTAAACTGGTGGGGTTGACATGACTCACGCGATCAAGATTTCCGATCTCGAAAAGGCGGCACTGCGCGACCGGCGAGAGCGCATTGCGACGATCATTCTGGCGGGTTTGGTGACGAGGCAGCCGTCGTATTACGAGTACGCCGTTGCAGACGCGGTGACCTATGCCGACGAGTTGATCGCGGTCCTCGACAAGCCGGAGGAGGACAAGACATGATTTTGATCCCTGTCGGGCTTTTCATGATGTGGGCAGCGTGGCAATGCATCTTGAGACTGTCACCGGACCTTTTAGATGCGTGGTTCGGGACGGTTCTCTGCTTTGTTTATGCTTGTGGCGCGGCGGCGGCGGCAATCGGGGCGCTTTCGATGTTGCGGTGGGCTGTTTGTTGGATGCGGGAGGTAGCGCCATGATCGCAACCGGCTTTGCTTTGATGGTTGCTGCATTCGTCGTGTGGGTGCTTGTGCCGGTGCCCAATCCTGCGCCGCGTTGGAAAATCTGGGTAATCTGCTTTCCGGTCGTGATGGCGTACTGCGTCGGTTTCGTTCTGATTGCAGCCGGGATCACTCGATGGCTGTGGGAGGTAGCGCCATGACCGACCAACTTTGGCAACCACACGAACCAGTCCACCTCACTGCGATGTGGGTTGAACTGGAAAAATATCAACCCTATGCCGACCGTCATGGTTTTGGTGCTGAGTGGCGAACGATGTGCGAGGAGCGCACGGCGGATGCGGCGCAGGCTGCGGCGTGGGCGGCGCAGGCTGCGGCGGATGCGGCGGATGCGGCGGATGCGGCGTGGGCTGCGCAGGCTGCGGCGGATGCGGCGGAGGCTGCGGAGGCTGCGGCGGAGGCTGCGGCGAGGGCTGCGGCGTGGTATGCGGCGAGGGCTGCGGCGGAGGCTGCGGCGTGGTATGCGGCGGATGCGGGAGGTAGCGCCATGACCGACCTTAACGAAATGTGGACGGAGTTGGAGCGTTACCAGCCGTATGCCGACAAGCGAGGGTTTGGTGAGGCATGGAAGCGAATGTGCGAGGAGCGCACGAAGACAGCGTCTTGGGCGGCGGCGGGGGCGGCGTGGGATGCGGCGTATGCAGTAAAAGCGGCGGAGTGGGCGTATGCGGCGGCGTATGCGGCGGGGTATGCGGTAGGGGATGCGGCGTGGGCGCAACAAGCGATTGGGAAAATCCGCAAGGCCATTGAGAAGGAGCAGGAGCCAGAGGAACCGAGAGTCCTTGGTGTGCTTGATGTTGTGCGAACTCCGAAAGGGACGCTGGCGGTGATTGACGCTGCCGACGCTGGGCATTACTCGGTTGTGTTGCCTAAGCGTCTGTTATCTGAGGGTTCTTCGGGTGAGAAAGTCGCGTGGTACACCCGCGATGAGTTGACATTCGTAGGGAAACTGGAGGACTTGGTAGAACGTCCAGGTGAGACATGACCGAGTTCATTCGTCAGTGGATCAACTTCAAACGGCTCGTCCGTGCTGTGCGCGACCGCGACGGCGAATGGCGACGAGTCCCTGCGCCGAACTGGGCGTGTAAACGCAATGGGAGGGACGTGTGGTGAATGACCGAGAAATGTTGAAACTCGCTGCGAAGGCGGCGGGGATTAGCGTTAACTGGCATGGCGACACCGACCCTTGGTGTTATGCCGAAATTGCACCCGGCATTAAGTGGAACCCCCTCACCGACGACGGCGACAACGCCCGCCTTGAGGCAATGCTGGGCCTGAACATGATTTGGGGATCACGGTCTGTGCGAGTGGGCCACAAGATCATTAAAGATGGCCCGACGTCCGAGCGTTACCAAGACCATGGCGGGGATCGACAGAAGGCGCGGCGGTGGGCATCTGTGCGCGCTGCTGCCGAGATCGGGAGGGCGATGAAATGAAACTGCGATACGAAATCATTTTTCGTGAAGGGTACAAATACTGGACTGAACACTACATAGTGTTGTATGCCCCGCGTTGCATGAGTGCAAAGTTTCGGGGGACAGTTGCATATAAGGACTACAAGAGCGCAGAGCGAGCAGCAAAGCGCATGGGCTTTGAGCCGAGGGAGGAAAAGAAATGAACCAAGGCAATGCAAAGATTACTTACCCGCAGTACAAGGAGTTCCTTGAGCGCGTCGAGGAAGCCGAAGCAACCGGGAAGAAGTTGCTCGTCAGTGAGATCGCCTACGACTGGGGCGTAAACCCGCGGACTCTTCAGCATATCCGGCAACGCGGCATCAAGAAGTACGATGCGAGGCTCCGCAAGGAACAAGCGATGGAGGAACTGAACAAAGAAGCGTGGGAGTTGTTGGGTTTGATGTACCACGCGAATAGATGTGAGGCGTCTACCGATGTACGGGGAAAAATCCGAGAGTTGCTAGACAGGAGGAACAAGTATGAGTGACAACATCACGCTGCCCCGCGAGGTGGTGCAGGAGGCGGTGGAGGCGTTGGTTGAGGCCCGTGCGTTGCTGTACGACGGTCGGAAGCAGGACAAAGCAGCCGACGCCCTCCGCACCGCCCTTGCCGCCGAGCAACCGGAGCAGAAGCCGGTCGAGGCAATCCGTTTTCCAGACAGTTACACAGACCCTATATTGCTCCACGGTCATCCGCAAACGAGGTGGGATAAGCCATGACCCGCGACGACATCATCCGCATAGCGCAGGAGGCAGGCGCTGTCCCGTCAGGCGATCCACAAGAGTGGGATGTCTGGCTGTTCCAAGACCCTTCGATGGACCGATTCGCCGCCCTGGTTGCTGCCGAGAAGGACAAAGAGATCAAGCGACTGCAGGACATGCTGTACGAACAACTGGGCGAACTTACGGCGTTGCGGGCGGAGAAACAAATGCGTACACGCCTTGAACAACAAATGCGTGTACTCACTAAACAACTGAAGGAGGAGAAGGTATGAGCAACAACATCACGCTGCCCCGAGAGGTAGTGGAGCAGTTGTTGAAGACGTTGAAAAACAGCGCGCACTGGAGTCGTTTGTATTACGGAAGCAGGGAAGTTGGTGACGCTATTCAAGCCCTCCGCACCGCCCTCGCCGCCGAGCCGACGAAGCCCGAGCCTGTGGGCGTAATGCAAGAGTCTGATCTCCTCAAAGGTCTGGTCATCCCGGTGGTTACACAGGAGTTGCCGGTGGGAACGCTGCTCTATGCCGCCCTTGTTGCTGCCGAGAAAGAACAGCAGATGATTGAGGCCGGATGGCGCAAGTGCGCCGTTGGTCAACGCACCACGCAGTTTTGCGGGCTGCTTGACGAAGCGGTGAAGGCCGAGCGTGAGGCGTGTGCGCTGTTTCTTGAGTCAGGTATTGATCTAAAGGGGCTTAGCCCGGGGATTCAGGCGTTCATTGTAGACTTGTTGACGGGCTTCGCCGCCGCAATCCGCAAGCGAGGGGAGACATGATTAAACTTACTTACGAAATTTTTTGTGATTTGTGCAGCGAAGGATGCGGCATGCAGGAGTACACATGCAACAATTACCCTTCGTTTAACTTTCCAAGACCCACGAACGATTTTTCTTATTACCTGCAAACACAACAACTAGAGTTGTGCAACGACTGCGCTGCTCCATTAGTTGAGGCTTTACGCGAAGCCGTCCGCAAGCGAGGTGAGACATGAACAGTGATCGAAGCTTTTTCACCTTTCTCTTATTCTTGGCGGCGCTGTTTGCAGTTGTGGTGACCAGTTTGCTGCTCTTGGCTTCCGCCGCGGTAGGTCGCGCCGATGACTTCCGCGAACGCTGCGAAGCGGCGGGCGGCAGGACTATTTCCACGCGTCTTGAGTTGTTGTGCATGAAGAAAGAGCAGTTTGTGGAGGTTGGACATGAGTAACCACATCATAAGCCGTCGAAAGATCATCAAGTGGGCGCGACAGGCTGACCGCGACTGGGATCGCGACATGAACCCGATTGCTTGGCTAGAGTTTTTCGCCGCCGACGTTCAAGCCGAGGCCGTTCGTAAAGAGCGGGAGGCGTGCGCGCGCCGTGCAGCGTCTGCAATCCGGAATGGGGGTAAGCCATGACCCGCGACGACATCATCCGTATGGCGCAGGAGGCGGGCGCTATCCCGTCAGGCGATCCCCGAGAGTGGGATGTCTGGCTGTTCCAAGGCCCTGCGATGGCCCGCTTCGCTGCCCTTGTTGCCGCTGCCGAGCGTGAGGCGTGTGCGAAGGTGTGTGACGAAATCGAACGTGGCCCTGCAATGATGATTGAGGAACGGCACACAGCGCGACAATGCGGCGCCGCCATCCGCAAGCGAGGTGAGACATGAGTGGCCGTGAAGCGAAGGAGAAGAAATGACAACCCTCAAACACTTTCTGTGCCGACTGCTGGGTCACCGAAACGACATCTTTGGCGATATACCCAATGAACAACGACGGGAGGACAAGACATGACTGAGAAACAACTTCTCACTGCCGTTTTTTGGGCGGTGTGTTTTTTGATAGGGCTTGTGGTTGGCGCAATCAGAGGTGGCAGATGAAAGAGTTTAAGATGACGATGATAGAGGCTCCCAGTCCTGGAGGCGTCGGCGCCTGCGAACAGGCAACCGTGGCTGATTGGGGTGCGCTGGGGGTAAACACGGTTAATTGGATGGCTGAGGAGAAACGCCGAGAGCGCCGCGAGAAGATTGCGGGGATTGCGTTGCGGGGGCTGTTGGCGCAGTCGGTGTATTGGTTGCCTGAAAAAGCCGCCAAAGAGGCGGTAGAACATGCAGACGCGTTGATCGCGGAACTCGACAAGCCGAAGGAGGAGCAGGTATGAGTAACGAGCAGACAATATGGGCGCGTTACATGGAGGACATACAACAACAGGAAAAAGCGTTAGAAGATCGGTGGAAACGCGACCGCCGCGAGCGCATTGCGGGGACTGCGTTAGAAGATCGGTGGAAACGCGACCGCCGCGAGCGCATTGCGGGGACTGCGTTGCAGGGGATGTTGGCGTACGATGGCGGGCAACTGCCGATTGATCGGGGGGCAGTATGGGCGGTCGCACACGCCGACGCGCTGATCGCGGAACTCGACAAGCCGAAGGAGGACAAGACATGAGTGATAGCAAGCAGTCTGAGTACTTGTACGATCGGCTACGTAACTCGAACCACCAGGCGCAGCGTTACCTGCTTTCTCGGATCGGTGAGCTCGAGGAGGAGATCCTGGAGCTGCACGCGGCACGTAGCCGGGCGTTGGTTGCCGAGGTCGTCCTGGTTGTCGTGTGTTTGCTGGTAGGGTATGCCGTGGGGGTTCATTATGGTCTCGGTTGACAACGAGTCTCCGCCGGGATCCTGGCAGAAGGAGATTGAACTGCAGCCGTGGAAGTATCCGCAGCAGCAGAAGGTGGGTTGGGCGTTGTCTGAGATGCGGCTGCGCGGGCTGCTTGTAGAGGCGGATATACTCGCCCAGGAGCTCTCCACGCTACAGGCGGAGCTCTCCTTACTTCGGGCGAGGAGTTCACGATGAGTCGCAAGGCGGTACTTGAGCGGTTGCTTGGCAAGGAAGCTGCGAAGAAGTTTCTTCCCAAGCGCAAGCGCCCCCGAAAAAAGAGATGAGGAGGTGTTGCACTAGTTGATTTCGTTTGCTATAACGTCTGAGTTCGTTTTCACAAGAAAGGAGATTGATGATGGAAGATCACACAGGTGTTGCGTTTGCTGCGTTTATCACAGGGATCGTTTTGTTCCTGTTGGGCGTGCTGGGGCTGATGGCCTACGAGATCCACATGCGCGCGAAGGTCATTGCCGGGTCTTCGGACCCGATAGCGGCCGCTTGTGCGTACGACGGTCCGGCGGGACGCGACGGCGTGCCCTCGACCTGCCTCACTTACCTTTTCCGTAACCAGGAGTTTTCACGATGAGTCGTTTGAAGTCGAAGAGCGCCAAGAGCTCGAAGCGTGTCAGGGCCGGGAAGCGGGGCGAGAAGAGTGCCCGGGTGCTGGCGTGGTTTCAGGCCAATCCGGGCGCCAAGGTGGCAATAGTGGCTCGGCGCTGCGGCGTGTCGCTGCCGCTGGCGTACAAGATCCGCAACAGCCTCCGGGCGGATGCCGCCCTGCGGGAGCAGGGTCAGCAGGCTCCCGAGCAGGTGGAGGAGGCTCCTGCCTCTTCGCCACTGGTGGTCTTTCCCGAGGTCGCTGTTGACGGTTCCGTGCCGGTCCTCTCGTCGACGGAGTCGCTTCTTGGCGCTCGGGCCACGACCCACGGGACTTTCTGTGTAACGGCTCGGCTCTCGCAGGCGCTCAAGCGCACGCTGGCCGAGCATGCGCGGGACGTCGGCAAGGACTTCACGGACGACCAGTGGGAAGCGCTCGAGATGGTGGCGACCAAGCTTGCGCGGATCGTCAGCGGCGATCCGGACACGCGGGAGCACTGGGACGACATCGCGGGCTACGCGACGCTCGTGTCGGATCGGCTGCGGGGGATTGTCCGGTGAGGCCGGCAGTCCCTTCGACGCCGGAGCCGCCGGAG
>Ga0315904_10003845_pt1 | contig 21812 bp, 45 predicted proteins | sample LakEriMetagenome_6_FD_203529 | JGI IMG/M metagenome (GOLD analysis project Ga0315904, IMG submission 203529) | Freshwater fungal communities from buoy surface, Lake Erie, Ohio, United States - Buoy 12 MA120 | ecosystem: Environmental > Aquatic > Freshwater > Lake | place: USA: Lake Erie, Ohio...
TAAGAGCAGCGCCAAGCTGACGACTGAAGAATGGGAAAATTATATTAACGAAATCAGGGCATGGGCGGCGCAGTTTGGTGTTGCTGTACCATTCCCGGGGGAGGATTATGATTTACGTTCCTAGGTCTTATTTAATTGAGCCTAACCGTGTTATTCTTTATCGCTGGAAGGCATACAGGAACCATAGTAAGGCTCATTTAATGCCGAGATATGCAGGAAGCATCTACTGCCGGATTGGTGCGGTAAAGCATGTTATTGGCTTTGTTTGGATGCTGCTTGGCATGGGAGGAAGGAAATGACCCATTCCTTCGCCATGCAGGTGCACAAAGCTAACAAAGTCGCCATGACTTGCTTCCGCGCTGCTGATAGCTGCAACCCAGGCGTGATGAATCTAGCGCGTAGGGAGGAAGCGGAGTTCGAGCGGCGCTATGGTGTGACATGGCGAGAAATAGCAACGGTGGATTATAAAGATTATTTGAAGGCGAAAGAAAATGGCCATATCAAAAGTGCTTAAGGTCTCGCTTGGCTGCGCTGTTGTAGCCACCGCTGCGTGGTTTATAGCGGGTATGCTAAGCGATATTGTGAACGAGAAACATTTAACAACCAGAACACCTTATTGAGGAGGGAGTATGAATAAACCAGACTACACAGAAACTTATGTTTCAAAATCAGGCAAAGTTTACACGAAAGAAACTTACTCAAGCGGCGCAGCGGCATGGAGTATCGTTAAAGATGTTTTTGGCAGAGAAATCCCGACTTGTGGCGCTGGCGGGTACATGCCATGGGAGGAAAGGCGATGACAAACTTAAAAACAGAACTTGCTGATATGAACAAGGACACGCACAGCTTTAGCGAACTGTATGAACTCGCCCAGCAGCAGGATGTGCTGATTGATAATCTAAAAGCTCAAATCGCACAGCAGGCCGACACTATTGCTGGCTGGCTGCTGCATGAAAAAAACGGATACATCAATATAGATGTGGATAAAGTAGAGGCGTGGGTTGAAAGACTAAAAGATATATCGACCGGCTCGGCAGATTATACGATGTATGAAAAAGAGCAACAAGCTCATCTGGCAACCATAAAGCAATATAATGAATGCGTCGAAGAACTGGAAAAAAAGGATGCGCTGATTGAGGTGTTGGTTGACTGCCTTAAAAGATGCTATGATGACTACAATGGAATAATAAAAGTATGTCGCCATTATTCATTGCATGCTTCATATAAAGACGCTTCCGAATCAAAAGAATTTATCGGCGATAAGTTACAAAAAGCAAAGGATGCGGGGTATTTATGACAATGGAACAAGCAGACTGGCAAGATATTGCTAATGAACTAAACGATGCGTTAAGCGGTGTTAATGCTGCATTGGATATTTACAATGAAGCGTTATCAAGGGCTTACAGCCAAAAGAAAGTACTTGATGATGCCGAGGAGTATTTGGAATCTTGGCGGATTGCCGAAAGCGGACTTGAATCTACCGATAAATGCTTAAGAGACATGAGAAGCTTGATTGAATACATTGAGGAGTATTTAGCATGACAAACGAACAACTAAAAGAACTGCTGGCTAGGGCTATTGCTAACGGAAGCCCAGACCTTTACGAAACAGTGCAGACCGTCATCGAAGCACTCGCGCCGATGATGAGGGAGATGGTTGGCAGTGCAGAATGGTATATGCGATGCGCCGAAAACCTTATTAAAGGTAATGCATCGCAAGGTTATTCAGAGGCGAAACCGCAGCTAGAAAAAATCATCGCATCCCTGCCCGATTGCTGGCGCGAGAAGGGAGGGGTGTGATTATGGAATGGGAACCGATTGAGACTGCGCCTAGGGATGGAACTGAAATTATCGTCACCGATGGGCGCGATGTGTTTACTGCGCGATACAGGATAAGTAACTGCGCAAATGACGCGCCATTCTTTGCCGTATCTGCTGATGGTGAGTTTTTTAACCGAGGTACTGATTGGCAATTTGAACCTGACTACAGATGGCCAACCCACTGGATGCCGTTACCAGCGCCACCAACCGACAAACAACCGGAGGGCGAGTGATGCAATACATATGCGAGTTAATCGAACTGGATTTTGAAAAAGGCACGGCCACGTTTGCTATCCCGCCGGATTCAAAATGGACTGCGGGGAAATATCTTATAGCTGGTCGAGATGTTGAGCGGGAAGCAAACACTAAACAACCGGAGGAGTGAGTGATGCTTGCAAAAGACACGATATTTGTTGTGCAAAACAATATCTATAGTGAAGAATATAGGGTTGTTTATGCGGGTCGATCAGCGGTTAGGGCATGTGAAATAGCTGCCGATTATCCTTGGGTTCGCATTTCCGTACATAGCAACAAACCAACCACCAAACAACAAAACGAGAAGGGCGAGTGATGGACACCACAAACATTATTTGCCAAGAGTGTGGGGCATGGAAAGTGCCACCAACACATCCCACAGGAACAGTGTTTTATTGCTCTAGCGATTGGCGGCATAATACAAAATACATAAAAGTGACCACAACAACAGGAACATTAATGAATAAGCCAGACGCAATAGTTGAGCATGTATCAAAATCCGGCGATCGCTTCACGCAAGAAATATACTCTAACGGCGCAGCGGCATGGAGCGTTGTTAAGGACGCTTGGGGAAAAGAAATCAGCATGGTAGGAAGCGGAGGGTATAGGCCGTGGGAGAAATGACACAAGATAAAATCAGGGAGGCGTTTGACAGCTATCGCCTATGGTTAACAGAGCAACCATACTATGCTGCTGGCTATACTAATGAGCAATGCTATATGCAGGGCTACCAAGCCTGTGCAGCAGAGATGGGCAAGGATATGTCGGAAATTGCAAAGCACCTGAAGCGTTACGTTGATTTCTATGGCGATATCGGAGAAGCAAGGAAAGCCCTAGCACTAGCAGATAAATGGAGGGGGTGATGAAGCAAGAATTAGTATGCAGAATTGTTGTAGAACCACACGATGGAATAAAGGAATTTATTAATGATATGTGGTTCTACTTAAAAATGAGTATTTTACTTGGGCTAAGCTTAATATTTTTACGAGCAGGATTATGACCAAAGAAACTGAATGGAGGGGGTGATGACCAAGACAACAGACTTAGATTTATTTATCAAAGCCATTAATTTTGGTGTAAAGAAGGCAGCAGAAGAAATCTGCGAAGAAGAAATTGCGCGCGCCAAAAAGAGGATTGAAGACAGGTTGCGCCAAGAAATTGATAAAATAGCTTTGAACCTATGCAGTGAATATAGTGTTGAAAGAATGGGAACCGATATTCGCATTACTATAAGGAAACAACTATGACCACACAAACCGAATGGAGGGGATAATGGATTTAACTAATGTAAAAATTGGCGACAAGTTTATGCGCCCTCAAAGCTACGGCTGGGGGCGTGGCGCTGCTTATTACGAAATTGTGCAATGCGAGTCCGTATCTGAAAAGCAGTGCGTCATTGGTGGATATAAATACAGGAAGTCCAACGGCGCATGTATTGGCAACAACGTTGCAACTATGCAATACGATAAAGCACTTTATGAAGAAGGGCAGAAATTTCTCCGCCGGAAAAAGGTTGAAACTTTTAATTATTGTACGCTATCCAACGAGCAATGCGAACGAATCTACAAAATAATTATGGAAGCAAAACCATGACCAAACAAACCGAAAAACTGCTGGATGAGAAGGCATTTGCTGCGGCAATAAAAAATGATGACGTTTACACAAGACATTTCCTTCGCTGCATCATCGAAGCCTACGAAGCAAACCGCACCTCAAACCTATCCGCTGAGCATGGCAAGGAATATGCTGGCATGAAGTTTGTGGTGGACGAAAGCATCCCAGAGGGAGAGGCGCACTTTAAGTTTACAAAGGGAAGCAACCAACCAAACCTATCCGCTGATGGGGATGCAATAAAAATCAACGAAGTTTTTGAAAAAGCATATGATAGGCGTTTAATGGAAAGAGTGATTGCAGCCTACGATCCGGCTCTAAAAACTTCAATAGGCGAGCAGCAACCAAACCTATCCGCGCTGGATAGTGATGAGGCGGTTGAGCAAGTTATGCTTGATATGTGGAAGGCTTCACGCGCAAACAAAATAGAGTCAGTGGAAAAACGAATGAAAGCTATGGCCAAAGCCGCGATACAGGCGGTGAAGGAGATATTGCAGAGATGACCATTGAAGAAAGCCATTGCCGCTATTCTCCAATCAAGTTAACGATTGAAATACCGTCGAGTCTGTATGATTTTCGGCATCAATGGTGGAGAGTTAAGAATAGAATCAGAAACCCTTGGTGCCTATGCAGAATCAGATGGAACCGAACGCTTTACAAATATAACGTGCGCGGAATACCTCGGTGGAAATGGTATCAAATAATCAATCCATGGGCGACAATAACAAGAGGCGCGGATAAATGACCACCAAAGAACTAGCCGATTACCTATGGGGCGAGCTATGCAAGCGCGAGAAATACACCGCTGCGCCACATGCCTATACAGTGATTAAACTGATGGAAGAGCTGGGGTTTCAGTTCAGGAGGGATGATGACCAAAGACGAGCTTGAAATCATCAATCAGGCGCTTGAGGCGATGCGCGATGCTCATCCATATGTGAGCAATGACACGGCTCGAAACAATATGGGCAGGGCGATTGTTGACTTGGACGAACTTCTTGCTGGCATATCGCCATTGCAAGCCTGACTAGCGCGTAGTGAAGGTGTGGTTCGTTTCCTTCTAGGTCATGGTTGATGACATGGCGTATGGCCTTGTTTGTGTGGAATCGTTCGGGCTTATCCAGCCATGAATCGTTAGCGCCGTCTTTCTTACTGCCTTCTCGCATGATACCAAGGATAATGTTGAAGGATCGTAGTGCCACATGCTCGGGAATCATAACTTTGCCTTCTTCGCTGGAAAGGTTGACCAAGAGCCGCAGTCATTGCAAACATACCGATGCTGCATCGATGCCGCCTTAAACTCAAATCCCCGCTGCGTAAGATTATCGCTTCCGCATTGCTTGCAACGTATCACGGGTTCATCACTTAGCAGATTAAGATTGAGCTTGCTTTTAACGTGTGGAAGCATTTCGGTGAATACCTGCTCCAATAGCTCCACATCCTGCTTGTTGTACGCCGCCATTTCCTCTATGGCCGCCATGTCTCCGCTGGCACATCCAACCCATAGATTCGCGGTGGTTTTGTTTTTCCTGCCAACGCCTAAGATGGTTCCCAAATGGTCTAGCTTGTTGCCATTAAGCGACCTGCCGAAATGCGTCTTAGCCAGCTTGTAAGTGCAAATGTCATTGACAGGCGGCAGAGAGGGCAGGCCATTAGCCATAAGCCTTGCCGCGATGAATGTTTTGTCAAAGCGCGAATAATGGGCAACGGCATAGTTGGCCTCGCTCCATACCGGCAGAAACTCCTCTAATGGCTTCTTGTCCTCATACGGCTTTTCCATGACATAGACATAAGTCTCAGGTTCGCCGTACCATTTCCATGCAATGGTGCAGATAGATTTTGGCTTAACAATAAAGTCCAACGGGATAGACCTGTCGGGCAAAGTATCAAAAAAATAGCCAAGGTTTGGCAACGTCTCGATATCGTAAATAAGGATTTTGCTTTTGTCTTTTGGCAATTCCTGTAAGGGCGGATTCACAGATGGTGCTATTAACTTCGACCTTGCCTCGCGCTTCCAGTAACCAATGGTCGCGAGTCCCACGCCTGTTCTCTGGTTTATCTCAATCCGAGTAAAGCCATCGTCCAGCATCTTCAAGACTTCGCTTTTAACATCATCAGAATATGGTTGACGCGTCATTCTACACCTCCAGTTTTGCCCGTATTGGTTACAATCACTGGGTGCGTGTATAGCCTGCGCTCATATTCCCTGCGGCGCATTAGCTCTTTATCTTCTTTCCCATCCGTTCCGATTCGATAATCAGAGAATCTTTCGGCTGCCAGTAAGAATTGCCCCTTTACCGTTAGCTTGTAGACTTCCGACTTCCTAAACTCTTTCGCTCCCACACTGATTAGGAAACTCACCAGCGCGGAGAACTGGTAGCGGGTGAGGGATACGCCTATCAGCTTTCTGATGCCCCTCTCTGCCGCTTCTACCGACATTGTCTTGTATTGTGAGCGATTGATCCGCCGGAGCGTGGTGGGGTCTACTCTCATGTAGTTGTGACCGCGTATCATCTCCGGCATGGCTTCACCTCATGTTAGCTCGGATCCACTGTTGACAGGCAATGAGCTGCTCGGTCTGCAACTCGGCATCGCAAATCATTTTGGTAACATCTTCTCCCAAGTCCCCAGAAAATCCCTTTGAGCTGGCTCCTGCATCACATCTGCCGGTGGGACAAATGAACAGGCGACCGGAGGCGCGCAGGCGGAGGTCATTGCAGCGATTACGGCTAATGCCATAGCGTTTTTGTAGTTCATCGGATACCTCATTGTTAATTTTTAAATTGCGCTCGGTGGCTTTAAGTCTGGCTTCCTGCCATGCGTCTTTTTCGTTATTTATACCGTTGAGGTAGCCCCATGCGTACAGCACCACGCAGGCAAGGCTAACGGCCAGCGGCTTCCAGTATTTAATTATCGCGGGTAACACGGGCATACATGGCAAGTCCTATGCCCAGCAGGGCGATGACAAGAAACACTGTTTTGATGGTTTCTGAGTACATTGCGAGCGGCTCAATCTGCGCTGCCGTCTCGTTAATCACAGCGGTGGCCGTGACCATGCCGCCCGCTACCGTTCCACCCATCACCTCGCGGCTTTTCGCAAGCGGCTTGTCTTTAGCTTCCGCTTTCGTGGTGCTGGATTCTACAAACGAACCCTTTGCCCACATGCCAGCTTCGGCTGCGCGGCGGTTGGTAAGTCCGGCCACGACCTTGCCCTTTGTCTTGTTCCAGCGCATGAGTTGCGCAGGGACAGCATCATAATTACCTGCGTTGAGCTTTTTAAGCAGTGTGGACTTCTCGAAAGCCCTTACACCCACATTAAAAGCAAACGACACCAGCGCGGAAAATTGCCACTCCGTTAGCTTAACTTGTACAAGTCTATCAACGGCGCTTTCAAACACCTCGAGGTCAGCGTATAGCAAAGACTCTGCCTCTTCCTCTGTAATCTTCATCCCTTTCTTGGCAGTTGACGTATGGCCATAACCAATCGTCCAAACTCCGGCGCTGCATTGATACGCAGTGAGCTTCAGACCCTCGAATTGTTTAATCTTCTCAATTCCTTCGCGGGTAAGTTTTCTCATTCTACGAGCCTTTTAAAAATAGCCGCGCTGGTCATACCAATCACCGCGCCGATTGCGCTAAAGGCAAACGCTGCGCCAGCAATAAACCCCATGTTTTTATCCAACTTGCTGTTGATTTGCGTCACGCTGGCGTTGAGCTTTTCCAGCTGCTCGGTAACGTCCGTAAGCGTTGCCTGATGGAATTTGTGCTGCGTCTCTAACACTGCAATTCTCGCTCCGTGGTCGTCTACCATAGCGCCAGCCCTATCATCGCCCCATAGATATATTCACCAATTGCCCAGCGCTCATCGGGGGTCTTCTTGAGCAGGCGGGTTGCGAAGTAAGCCAGCGGCATGAACGGGCAGATGATAAAGAGCTTCACCGCCGCCACTTGGTCGAAGGGAAGCATGGCCACAAACATAATGCCGCCAAACATCAGTCCGCGAATCGTCAGGCCAAGCCCAGCCCACAAGTCTGGCTCTGGCTCAAGCTCCCTTAGCAGGTCATCAATCACGCCCTTGCGCGGCACTAGGTTTCCACCTACAGCCACGCCTACCCATTGACCCCAGCCAAATGACTCGGCAAGGCGATAAGCACCGCCCAATACCAAGATAGCCCATGGGTTCTGAGTGATGTACCAGCACAGCAGGCCAAAGAACAAAGCGGCAATGTCGTCGCTGCGGCCTTGTGGGAGTTTAATAAACCCACCGCCACGGATGCGATGGATGATAGATGCTGCGATAATCTCAATCATAACGTTGCCGCCAGTAAGATGCCTTCAGGCACTTGTTGCTGAGTTAAACCAAGAGCGCCAGCCACCGCATCCATAAGCATAAGGGTTTCTGGCTTTGTCATGTCAATATCGTTTGAGTATCTCCAGAGATATTGCAGCGCGGTTTTGTCAAATTGAGCGGGTAGCTGGTCAATTACTGCGTAAACAGCGGTGTCTAATTGTTCCGCTGTAATGCCATGAAGCTGATAAAGTGCCCTAATAAGCTGCCCCTTGGTGATAAGGGTTGGCATTTGCGCAACGTCCTGCCGTGTTGTCATGTTGGCTTCGAGGTAGTTCATCATCTGCTCGACACGCTCGGGCGGCTCGTTGTCGGTGTTCACCCACGTGCCGATGACTTGGCCGTCAACATTAATGTTGTAGCCATCGAAACCATTTTGCTGAAAATCTGGTGTCCTCATAGTGTAATCCTCGATACGCCGCCTACGCCGCCAGTTGTTCCAAGCGGTGCGGTTGGTGCGGTGCCTGATGCGCTTTGTGTTAGAATGCTACCAACCGTGTTGTTGGAAAGAACAGTGAGGCTGCAATATCCGCCCGTTCCTGCTGTGCCACCGTTTCCGTTTGCGTTGGTTCCGTTTCCACCATTGCCGCCCTTGCCGCCGTCTGCTCTGAGTCCTTCTAATACAGGGTCTCCGCTGCGGTGCATACAGACAACGAACAGACCGCCACCACCACCGCCTCCGCCTCCGCCGCCGCCGCCTACAGTGCCTACGGTGCGAGTAGAACCGTTACCACCAGAGCCACCACGAGCCGAGAATACACCGGCTGCTGTGCTTGCGCTGGTTTGGATGACGTAGGCAAAAATCATACACACGCCTGCGCCAGAGCCTCCACCACCGCCACCACCCCCTACGTTTACGCCGTCACCGCCGCCACCAGAACCGCCGCTTCCGCCCGTTCCACCCAGAACAAGGGTATTGCCTTGCAGGAAATTGACATCTGCATGACGTTTAATGGCAATGGTTGTGATAATTCCAGCAGCTGTCGAAATGCCACCGCCCCCGCTTGTTCCAGCTCCACCACTGCCGCCTGTACCACCTACGTTACCGTAGCCAATGGTGATTGCGCTCGTGCCTGCTGCGTTTGCGCCTGCTCCCGTTTGCCCTGCCGCCCCGCCCGTTGCCGCGCCGCCACCGCCCATGGTAAAGCTCGAACGAGTCGTGCCGGCAGAACCGCCTGTTCCGCTGTTTGCTGGTGCGCTTGTTCCGTCTCCGCCATCTCTGTGAATAGCTGACGAGCCACCAGTATTAACATTTAGCACCCCACGAACAAAACACCGCCAGCCGTTCGTATTAATTGAGCCAGCGCCACTAATCGTTAGGTTTTGATAGTGGGTATCAATGCTCAGGCCGATAGCCGTTGTAACCGTTGTTGTTCCGGTGACGAAGCCAACGCCAAATAGCGTGTTTTGTGCGGCCAAGACAGAAACAAACGAGCCAATGCCAGCTGAATCAAAAATCCATGCGCTGTTAGGCTCGCTGTTTTGCTGAGTCGGCGTGGTCATTACCACATCACCATTGAGCGCGCCTGGGAAAATTGATGCCGTAAATGAACCGCCCGGAGCAAATCTTAGCTCGGACGCTGCTTGTAAAACATCGGAGCCTATCTGGTTTGTTACATCAAGGGTTGATGTTGCGTCGTTAAAAGTAAAGTTCGGGCTGCCAGCAAGTGCGCCTAATTTATTGTATTGCACCTGTGTATTAGCGCCGCCTGGAGTTCCGCCGCCGCCGCCTGCCGCCCACTCGGTATCATAATCAGAATTTGATTTTTTTACTAATGCCTGCCCTGTTGTTCCGCCGATTGGCACGCCAATGCCTGCCGCGCCTTGTATCCCTTTAGTTAATACGTCTATTTTTTGATTATTAAGCGATACCGTTTGCGATGGCGTTTCAAGCGTCTGTATAACTTTATTCTGAACAATAATTGTATCGCTCATCTTGCCACCTTTTTATAAAGCAACAAATCGCCGATAACCAGCGAGGTAACTTTGCCGCTGCCGTCGGTCACATCTATTTCAAACACGCCTTTATCCTGAGTAAGTGCGCCCGTAGCCGCCGCGCTCATGTTTAGCGTAATGGTTCCCGCCGCGCCGCCTAACGTGATGCCACTACCTATCGATAGGCTGATAAATGGCGTTGCTGAGTCAATAACCTCACGCGCCATGAATCTGGCTGCCGTATAGCCAGTGAGATTGATGGCTGTGCCGTTTTCATCGCGCCATGTAAATACGGGGTCGAATGTCGCGCCTTTGACAATTACCAAAGGTTCGGTAGGCGTGCCCGGAATTGTAGTCATAATTATTTCTCCGCCTTTGTTGCTGCTTGTATTTTATGGTCAAAAACATTACCTATTTCGGCTTCTATATACTTAACTATGTGGCCGGCAGGCGCTTCCCATATCGCATCCGGCTCAAGCTCAATAACATTAACGATTTGATTGGTGCTTAGGTCGATAATTGACGCTTGCATTATCCTCTCCTATATTCTGTAACGATACAAATGCCTGAACCGCCCGCTCCTCCGTTTCCTGCGCCAGCTGCGTTGCCCGCGCCACCACCACCAGATCCGGAATTTGCCGCTGCGGCTGTACCCGCTGCGCTGGGGTTTCCGCCGCGACCATTGCCGCCAAATATTGATTGTCCGCCGTTTCCGCCCAAGTTAAGAGTGCCAGATTGATCGCCGTGATTTCCGGTCAGATTAATATCGCCAAGACTTCCGATTCCGCCGCCGCCACCAAATCCGCTTGTGCCAAAGCCGCCGCCACCGCCTGTTGCTTGTAGAATTGCGCCAAAAGTAGTAGTTCCACCCGCAGCTCCGCTCGCGCCTCCCGCACCTATCGTGACCGTCTGGCTTGCCCCTATAGCGGCTGCCGTGAATATCTTTTTTGCATAGCCCCCAGCGCCGCCGCCTGTTCCAATATTGGCACCCGCACCACCACCACCGCCGCCGCCTACTACTTCCACATCGGCGCTAATAAGATTTGATGGTGCGGTGTAGGTGCCTGATGATAAAAACACCTGCCTCGTAACCGTAACGCCGCCACCAACACCACCCGCAAGCTGAAACTGCGTGCCATCGTCTATAATCTCGTACCATGCGCCTGATATGATTTCGCCGCCCGTACACGCCACGAGTGACGTGCCGGAGAGCTTAAATATGTTTCGTGCGCCTAGGCCGTTTACGTTGATTGTGGTTGCGCCAGTATTGTTTGCGGTCGCTTTGAAAATGAGACGCACGCCGTTAGCATAAGCAGCGAGAGCGGGAACAAGGGTTAGCGTGATAGCGTTTGCCGTGCCGCCTACCGTTCCGGTGATGAATGCTGATTGCTGTAGGTCACGGAAGTTTGGAATCGGAAAGCCGCCAGCCGTGGAGCCGTTTCCTACGTTTAAGCGATTGTTTGTTGTGTCATGCACCACCTCAGAGCTGGCCGGAGTCATAGCATTGACTTGTGCGTTAGTGCCGCGTCTTAATCGTGTTTGTGTTGCCGTCATGCGACTGAACCCCAATCATTGGTGAAGCTTTCTGGTGCAGCCACGCTGTCCCAGTCGTTAAAGAAAGTTGCTGTTGCTGCTACCGAATCCCAATCAAGCGAATTGATAACCCCGCCTGATGACCCGATGAGAGCATCTAAAATTGTGACCCAGTTAGAGCGCACGCCAAGCACGTTCACGGCGCGGATTCTCAGGTCGTATTCAACGTTTGGTGATGTGTTTGGAATGTCTGCAAAGGTAGAATCACCCGATACAAAAAACGATGGCCGCCAATCCGCAATCGATGATTCTTTAAACTGAATCTCGAATTGACCGCCGTTTGTAACGTAGCTGTTTCCGTATGCCGCCCATGTCAACACAAGGTTGTAAACCGTATCGCCGCCAACGGTGCTAACGGCGCGGGATGTGTAAGCAACTGAGCTCGGGACAGCCACCACATAAGGACTTGGCAGGTCAGTATCCGGTGCGCTTGCTATCGCCTCGGCATCGCTTGCCGTCCAGTCATAAGACGTTGCGTTTTCCTCTCTCAGCTCAAGCGTCACGCCTTGGCGCAATTCGTAATTAAATGATGTAATTCTAAACGGTTTTTCTACCCAACCGCGTGCGGCATTGCTCACTTTTACCACATCCCACACAGCGAACTGTAATGCCTTGTAATTACAAGGCATAGTGATGGATATTTGCTCGCGGCTTTTTCTTAAAATAATCTTAGCGATTCTCTGCGCCGCTTCACCATCCGTAGTAAATGGCAAGTCAATCTCGGTAAAGATTCGTTCGCCATTATCCTGCGCCTGAAACGCTGCGCTGGTAATGGCGGGGAAGTCATCATTCTGCCAGTTTTTATCGGGGTTCGTATACCTTCCCTTTACCGCATTGAATATACTCTGGCGCTCCACCCTATTGCGTGAACGCATTGCGCCCGTTAGCCATGATTCATCAATTACGGCAGTTTCTGGGGTGTTATAGGCACCCGCGTGAATTCTAAACTGCCCTTTAGGTGTGGTGACTGTTCCCACCATGGCGCTTAGCAATAACTCAAGGTTATCGAGTACCGTCTGCTCGGTATCAACTACCCCGTTGCAGGTATATCGTGGCATGGTAGTGCTATCGAGCTTTGTGATTAGCTCATCGCAAATATTGGCTGCGGCAATTGTAAATGCGTCATCAACTTCACTTGCTACCGCGCCGAAACCATAAGGTATATTCGCAACGTCCCTACTGGTAATATAATCACGGGCAATCAACGCGGCGTTATTAGACCATGCAATCAGGCTGGTGCGAGGATCAAAAACCTTTTTACCGCGCAGCACCACGTTAATAGTTGGTATTCCGTTTACAAAGATATCCGGATTCCATTGCATCCTGACATAGCTGTAGCAAAGGCCGCGCAGTCTATGGTCAGCCGTCCAGTTTGTGCATTCCGCCTGCATTTGAGGAATCGCAACCTGTGTGTCAGTGCCTAAGCGATGGATAATCCTGACGTAAGATTTGCCGTCTTTTTTATAAGGCGCTTCGTTGACAAAGCCATTTGCATCAAGCGTGACTAAGTCATCATTGATATAAACCTGCTCCACCGCATCGCATTCATGGCCTGCGTGGATAATCGCCATGTGCAGAAACAAATTATCACCCGTCTGCGATGCCCCGGTAGAATCAGGCGCGGTAGGATAGGTTTCGATATAAGCGAGATGACCTCCTACGCGTGCGCGGCCATATACTATTTTATGGCTTGCATCGGACAATCTAACAACTTGGCGAAGACCGTTATCAAATGATGGCGCTGCGCCTGCTGCCCCCCCGCGCGGTTTTTTGCCACCGCCAATAATAGAGCCGCCTATTCTTTGAACGGCGAAGCCAACAACTCCACCCGCTATCGAACTGGCAAGCAAACCAGATCCAAGATAAAAACTACCAAATGCAAAAACCGTTAAAGACGATGCCGCCGCTGTTGATGCAGCAGCAGCAGCGACAGCAACAGCGACTGGAGGCATTCAGACCCCCCAGCCATATTCGCATTTAAGCGTATGCAAATATTCAAGGCCGCTTTGCTGCATGAACACAGATTTAAGCCCATCACAAATGCCCACAGCGCCATTAAACATCACCACATCACCGCGACTGATGCGCGGGATTGCTTTCGGGGGCAACCGCTCGTCAATCATTTCTTTGATGCTGGATTTGCCATTGGCTTCTATAAGCGCCTGCGCCTCTGCTTCGTTGTTATAAAGCTCTGACCATTCGTTGTAGAATGTGCTTCCGGTTGCTATATCAACCCACTTCGCAGCCCACAGCGTGCAATCATTCCTGCCCCAAACAAACGACAAGCCTTGAGAATCTGCGATATATTTAGCTAAAGCAGATTCCCAGTTGTCAATTCTCATACGGTGCGCCTACCCCAGTTGATTTCTTTTTGTGCCGCTTGGTCGATAAACTCTAAGCCCCTATCGCCGGGAAAGCGTGATTTCTGGTCGGTATCGGTATACCGCCTGACTACCGGCCTATCCCATTGCGCCACCCTGCTTTCGGCGGTGATTGTTACCGATATCGTATCGCCTTCCTCAATTTCGGAAACGTCAAGCAGGCCGCTATCAAGTAAATCGGGCGTTGCCACAAGCAAGCCTGTTGCGGGGTCTTTGAATCCTAAATAAAGATTAGCTTTCCTCCCTTGATAATTCTCTCCAAGCACAATGGAAATCATTGCGCTGGGAATGCCAGTGAGCGTGTATACCAGCGTGCGGCGCTGAAGCTCTGAAGTTTCCTCTACCGCTGAAACACTGCCCAGCGTACCAACGCCAAGCCAATCAAAGCCGCCCCAGTTGATTGTTCCCAAAGACGTGTGTGCGCGAACAAAGCCTGAAGGAAAATCAAGATCGGCAAATAATATCGGCTCGCCGATAGAGTTTTTACTAATTTCAGTAACCGCTGCGCTGGCTAAGTCCCTGCTCATGGTATGCTTTCAAAACAGCTAAAGGTTTTTTCTTGATAGATGCCGTTGAAATCGGTCAGCCATTGCTGCTGCATGTCATCGCTAAGACGCATTTTGGCGGTCGGATTATTAACCGTAATGACTGCGCTATTAGATGGGCTGTTCCTAAGCGGCGGTTCAAATAGTAAGGTGGTCTGGCCGCTGCCGTTGGTATTGCATGGCGCGACAAGTCTTTTAAGCTCGCCGTTAACCGAAAAATAATCACCTGCGCGAAGCCAGTTCGTAATGTTTGCCGTTGCGCCCGTAATGTTCAGGCTGGTTCCCGTCTGTCCTGCGCCGTTCACGACCGGGGAACCTGTGCCTACACCGTAGTTCTTGGGCCAATTCGGATCACCTAGCTGAAAGGTGTCGCTCATGCCTCTACAGGCAAGGAAGAACGCAATCCACTGCGCCGCCTCGGTAGGTTTCATGCGCCTGAGTGTAATCTCTGCTTTCCATCTTGCGCCTGACAATGCCAGCGTCTGCACCGTCTTATTAATCGGGCTTTCAAATATCTGCGTGTTGGTCTCCAAATAGAAGTTACTGGCCGTCACAAAGCCGTAAAGACTTGGCATTGTTACTGGCATATTAACCCCTTAAACCTACGATTTTAGATGCACTGCCGCCGCGTCTAATGCTGCTAAATACCGCCTCATGAGCGGCCTTTGCGATGACAGGAGCGGCATTTCTTATATGCGCTTCAATAAGCGATGGAACATCATTGCTAACTTGGAAATACTGCTGCACCGTGACGGACTGGCCGCCCATGCCTACGCCATTTGGCAAGATAGTACCCGGCACGCGAGGCACAAACACCTCCGCGCCATTCTCACCAACAATAGACGGCCTGCCCACAGGCGGACTGCCTCCATCCGCAAAGAAACCGCCAAACATTGAGCTAAGGCCATTAAAGATACTTGCGCCGTCTATTGCATTAACAATGCTATTAGATAGCGGCTGCGATACGCTGCGCTCAAAAATTGCCTGCGCGATCTGCATCGCCATGCGGCTAAATGCATCGCCTGCGCTGTCTGCTGCGAATACGGCTTGCGTCAGACCTTGCGATAAATTGTTCTTAATGCTTTCGGTAAACGCTTCGCTTTGCCGTTTGGCCTCCGCCATGACGCGGTTATATTCTTCAATGTGACTGTTGTAATCTTCGGCGGCCTTTGCGGCGCGTTCTATATTTTGCGATGGGCTTCCTGATGATGCTCTGCTGCCAGAATCGCTACCAAGCCCCGGCAGTCCTCTTGCCCTAAGTGCCGCATCGATTTCTGCTCGTGCCGAAGCGCCGCGAACTATCCTTGTTTCGCCCGGCCTTCTACTAGATACATTTGGATTACCCGCAAGCCCCAATGCCCTAGCTAAATCGCCGCCAGCTTCAAAAGCGTTTTGTGGTAGATTTAGAATGGCAGACAGGCCGTCAAGATATAGCTTGAGGGCTGGCATGGCGTTTGCCATTGCATACTGCAAGCGAAGAACACCCTCATCCCATGAGTCAAAAAACTCGCCTATTTTTTTTGATTGCTCATCATCAATGACCAGTCCGGCTTTGCGTGCTTTCTCTACAAAATCATCGATATTGCCATTGGTTTGGCGAATGACAGGGCTTAATGCGGCAAACGACCTGCCGAATATATCCATGCCGATGTTAGTAAATTCGGCCTGATTCTTGACATTTGCAAGGGCGCGTGCGATGGCAGAAAACTGTTGCTCAGGTGTAAGGTTTATTAAATCCCTTACCGATAAGCCAAGGCGCTCAAATGCCGCTGCTGCCTGCTCATTGGTTCCCTTAGCGGCCTCACCGATAAGGTTATTCATCCTGCCGATGGATGACGAAAATTCCTCTAGATTCGTGCCGCCTTGAATAAGCTGAAGATTGAAAGCCGATAAAGTCTCGGTTGAAAATCCTGTCCTTGCGGCTAGATCGTTGATTCTATCGGCTGCAACCAGCGAGTTTCTTGCGAAGTTGACAAAGGCCGCAGCACCAAGTGCAGGCGCTAGTGCTTTTAATTCGCTTGCAAGGCCAGCAAACGAAGAAGACATGCGGCTGGTAGACTGCTGCACCGCGCCTTGAGCTTTCTTTAGCTCGCGGTCAAGCTGCCCCGCGTCGGCTCTTATTCTTAGAACCAACTCTTGCAGATCAGCCATATAATGCCCTGTGTTTTGCTTTTGCTTCTTCTAGTTCAGCGCGAAGTTGTCGCACATCCGATTCGTTCAGCTTGTTTGATTTCTTAACGCCATTGACATTCGCCCAGCCTTCGTAAGCACTGGTGACGTCCCATGTCGTAGCTTGCCAGAATTCAGCAGGCGACCAGTTTAGAGCGCCGTAGCAGAATCGTTTGTAATCGTCCCACGGGAAGGCTCGGACACCTTCCCTTTCAGCTTTCCCATTTCTTCGCGGATACCCTCCCGCGCTTCCGGCTTGGCAAGCGCAATGCTAAGAAATGCGTACACCTCAAGGCAGAAAGCCGCATAGTCGCTGCTGCCGATGCCCATATCCATCAGCGCAAAGCCTGCATCCTGATGCGATAGCTTTTGTCCATTAGCACCAATCATCGCGCATAAGAGCTTTGCCATGTCACGAGCAGGAAGCTCAAACACGCCGCTTGCAATCGAGATGATGGAGCGGTTAAGCGCCGCCTCACACGCATCAATCATCCCGAAAGTTGCAATCAGGTCATAGCTCTTGCCTGCCAGCGTTAAGGTATAACGTGGTTGTGCTGGTTCGTAGGTCATTGTGCTACCGGTGCGCGAATGGCGGCAACAGTTACGCCGGTTACCGTGCTATAGGTTACAGCAACGCGACCGCTTGCGTTGTTATACATGCTCGGAGACATAAAGGGTATGATTCGCTCCGAGTTGCCGCTAACCGTAAAAGCGCGGTTAGCAGGAACGATTCTCCCGAATTGCGGGTCATCAACCGCTGCTTGCTGCGCGGCTACAGTTACGGTCATTGCCGAGCCGCCGCTGTGTTTAACGTGAAGATAAGTGCGACCTTCGTTTGCGTACTGGTCTCCAGCAACATCTGCCGCAGCAAAAGTTGGCGCTAAGCCAGTTCCAATATCAACTTCCTGAACGGTTAATGTAGCCATGTGCTAATTCCTTATGCTGCTGTGAAAGTCCATGCGCCGCTTGACTCAAGCGATGCGGTGAAGGTCTGCTCGTTGTTATGAGACCCGCTAACCGCGTAAGAGGTCGGTTGGAATAACCCTTCGAATACATCGCCATCGGCAAATTCGAGCCTGTAGGTTCCAATGGTTCCAACCAGAGCCGCCGCCTGAAAGCTCTCGAATGCAGTGCTGTTATCAACAATGCCTTCAATTGAGATAGAAGCACTGCGAACGCCTGCATCTTCTAACAGCGTGCGGTATCCGTTTGAATCCTTATTCGTAATGTCCACGATTTCGTTATTAACGGTCAGCGTATGCGAACGCGCCTGCGTGATAATGGGTGCGCTGCCACCTGCGCCAAACTTTAGAGTCAGGTTGCGGCCTCTGTATGCGGTCATTGTGTATTCTCCTTATGGTTCGATGATTAGAGCGCGGAATCTCATGATCCCGTGGTAGTAACGGTCGGTATCTCCCTCAGGCGATTGGTCTTGTATGGTTTCAGAATATTCACAGCGCATTTGCACACAGGTGAATCCGGTCATGGTAAGCAGCGGCTCCTGATGATGGAGCGCCGCATAGATATTCTGCATGATGGTCTTAAGCGGCCTGCGCCCTGAGTTCTTAGTCCATGCGTGTATCGTGCAGGTAAATTCCTGCCCGTCATTGGTTTTAGTGTCCCACGGTATTGACGTATCAGCGCCGATGACAACATAAGGATAAGCCGCATCCTGCGGGACATAATCATACACAACGGGACTTGCGCCAAGAGCCGCAGTCAGGCGCGTATATATCGCCTTCTGCATCTCATTGGCTGCCAGACTCATTTTGTGACCTTCTTTATTGCTATATCGACCGCCTCATTAAGGCGTGCGCGAATGAACGCTTTTGACTTTTCCAGCGCAGGAACCATGAAAGGGCGTGCTGCCATTTTCGATGTGCCAAACTCAAGAAACCGCGCATATCTCACAATGCTATTTCCTGCTACGATAAGGGCTTCTTTTGCATTTGTTTGTAGCCTTGTCGCAATCGAATTAAGCAGCCTTCCGGTATCGCTTGCGGGGGCTTCCCCCGCTGCTGATGCTCGGTGTGCAACTGAGCGCCGTATATAAATCTTCCCGCTTTTGTTACCTTCAGCTATCGACCGCTTGGCTTCTTCCTCAACCTTCTTTGCGCTGATGAATAAGGCCTTGTCTAGCTCAGCATTAATAAGCTGCGGGGCTTGACTCATTTGCTTTGTCAGCTTTTCCAGTCCCTCAATCTTGACTGAAAAATCCATTAGGCAACCTCAACCGCCATCAACCTTAGGAATAGATTATCTTCATCAAGGTTGATGACCTCTTTAATATCAAACACGCGCTTGTCATAAACAATGCGGTGCTTTGTGGTTATTCCGGTGCGAAAACGAATATGAATGCGGTGCGTGATCTGCGTTTCAAGCTGCATGGCTTGGAACTTCTCATAACCCTTTACCGGCTCGATAGAACCCCATACCTTTGCCGTTGAAGTCCACGTATCTGTGTAGCCGCCCTGCCCGTCTGCGGCCTGAATAACGGATTGAATCTCCAAGCGCTTGTTAAAATTGCCAGCGTTAACCTTGCATGAAGCCTTCATGCTCTACCGTCCATCAGGCGGTATTGCTTCAGCATTGACTTGAATTTTGCAGGCATCGAATCGCAATCGCACATCGCCCTGCTTTCATAGGCGTGGTGGGCATAGCCTTTGATTGCATCGCGTATCGCCTGCGGAACGGATGCGGCGGTGTTGCCGTATCCAGTGACATAAACAATCTGGCAAGCTGCAATCGGGCGCATATTGCCCGGCCATACAGCGCCTTGATTAAGTAATACCCTCGCGCCATCTGCGTTTAAGAAATAGTTAATTGAAGGGTAAACCGTAGCATTATTACCAAGGTCAAATGTGGTGATCGAAGTAATCGACTGAACCGGCTGGCGTGGTAGGTCAATCACGGTAGGAAGTCCGCCATATAAAGCTGTGATCGGTAATTCGTAGTAACCATCTCCAAGCAATTTATCTAGACTATTACCGGCCAGATCAAGCGTCATGCGCCATGTTTGGGTGATAAAAGAACGCTTGGTGTAATTTTCACATGCCTGCCGCGCCGATACAATCAGGCTGGTTAGCAGTGCATCATCATCGTTAGAGTCAATCCGCGCCCACAGCTTTAGCTCGTCAAGCGTCACCGGCTCGGTAGTCGGTGCGACCTGAAGCGTGGCGGTGCGGCGTGCTTGCATTATTTGTTCTCTGGTGCGCCTTTTTTGGCTTTAGTGGCTTTTACAGGGGTTTTTTCTTCGCCAATTTCTTCTGCCCAGCCTTCGCTAAGAGCGGCGGCGGCAAGTGATTCGGTCAATTCGTATTCGTTTCCGGCTTCGTATTCGACAATGTCCCAGCCGTTTGGCGAGCCCTTAAACGATTTAATTACATGAAATTTTTTCACGTTATACCTCAGAAAAGAAACGGGGAGCCGAAGCCCCCCGTCAGGTTAGAGCCCGAAATTAAGCAACAGGTGCGTTGATTGGATCACCGCGAACTACCAGCACAGCGATGGGCGTGCCGGTTGCATGAGTACCGCTGAAATCAGAGGTCACGCGCACGAAGCGGCGGCCACCAATGTAGCCGATCTCCGTGAAGCTTGCCGCTGCGTGTGCGGTGTTAAACACACGAACGATACCAGAACCGGTTACGGTTCCAGCAACGCCACCGGTCTGAAGCACGTTCAGGTCTGCTTGAACCACTGGAGTCCATGTAGTGCCATCGTCTGAATGCTCCATTACCATATCGAGACGGTTAGTAGCGTCAAAGGTAATGCCGCCTACACCTACCTGCATAAAGATTGCAGCAGAGCGAAAGCCCTGCAAATCAACCGATGTGCCAGTTGCGTCTGCGTTTCGTACCGCTGGCGTAAGAGTATACGCCGCCGATACGTTATTTGCTAAATCACGAATCATATTAATATCCTTTCAATTCGCTTAAGATTAAGAGCCAAGGCGCATCAGCTTGATGGCCTCAAAGTTGGTCACATCACCACCAACGCGGCGCGTGGTGTAGAAGCGAACATATGGCTTGTTGGTGAACGGATCGCGCAGGATGCGAACGCCGGTGCGGTCTACAATCGTATAACCACGGCGGAAGTCACCCACAGCAATCGACAGCGAGTTCGTACCAGCTACAGGCATATCGCTTGCCATGAACACAGGGCGACCAAGCAGCGTATCGGGCTGACCGGTAGCAAGGCCAGGCTGCCACAGATACTGACCAGTGGTCGTTTCCTTAAGGATACGAGCAGTAGCAACCGTTGAGCGGTTCATCAGCCATGAAGCGTTGCCCATGTAGCCTTCTTTAAGGGCATAGAACAGCGTCAGCACGTCATCACCATCGAAAGTGCCGTTGGTGCCTGATGGAACCTGCTGAATCTGACCCCAGCCAGTGCCGTTAGCATAGGTAAGGAAACCGCGAGGCTGAACCACGCCGTTACCGTTTACAAATGCCGTAGCTTCGCGGCGAGCGAATACTTCAGCAACTTTGCCAGCAATCCACGATTCAACGTCAACCGATGCGTCATCAAGAAGTTTCTGCGTAGCCGATGGCTGAGCATACACTTCATGGGCAGGAATGATCTTCTTGCCAAGCTGTGCGGTGTTGGTTTCAGGGCGAGCAGCTACCTCAGCAACCCAGCCAGTCGACATTTCCTGCACGTCCTCGATAATTTCGAGAGCATCGCTGGAAATGGTTTCAACGGTAGCAAGCTGGCGAACAGGCGAGCTTTCAAAGATGATGTTGATCATGCTTGCCGACATTTGCGGGGTTACGAGATAACCACCATCAGGATCGTTGTTCACGCTGAGTGCTTTAGATTGCAGAGCAGCAAGACTGCCGTCAGCGCCTTTGCGAAGGTAGCTGTTAAAGGCTTTCTTGTATTCTACATGCTCAGGCTTATCGCCTTTCTTATCTTCAGCGCCAGCCGGACGGCTTGCAGCAGCCTCGACCATTTCAAGACGAGATTTCTGCTCGTCGAGAGCGGTGTTCAGCTTATTAAGTTGTTCGGTTAGAAGAACGTCAGCAGAACCTTTCTTTTCAAGTTCTTTAAGACGGGTATCATTGACGCTTTTGAACTGCTCCCATGCAGTACCAAGCGCATTCACCTTATCGGCGATTTCAGTTGTAGACATTGGTTCATCCTTTCAAGATGTTGA
>Ga0315904_10003846_pt1 | contig 21808 bp, 23 predicted proteins | sample LakEriMetagenome_6_FD_203529 | JGI IMG/M metagenome (GOLD analysis project Ga0315904, IMG submission 203529) | Freshwater fungal communities from buoy surface, Lake Erie, Ohio, United States - Buoy 12 MA120 | ecosystem: Environmental > Aquatic > Freshwater > Lake | place: USA: Lake Erie, Ohio...
CGCTCACTGCCGTAAGGGGTGCGGGCCACCACCCTCGGCGCCCCCTGGCGCACCTCCCCGATCCAGCGCCCCCCCAGGGGGGCCAACAGCTCCTCGGCGGCGACGCGGTGGCCGTCGGGCACCACCGCGAGAAATCGCCCCTCGTTGGCCAGATGGAGGGGGTCGAAGCCCAGGATGCCGCAGGCGTTGGCCACCGCCGGCAGCACGGGCAGCCGCTCCTCCTCCACATGGAAGCTGGCCCCAGCGGCGCTTGCCAGCTCCCACAGGGCGCTGGCCAAACCGCCCCGGGTGAGGTCCCGCAGGCAGCGCAACTCCACCCCAGCCCCCAAGCACGCCTCCACCTGGGGCCACAGGGGCGCGCAATCACTGGCGATGGGGGGGTCCAGCTCCAAACCATGGCGGGCCGCCAGGATCGCCAGTCCGTGTCGGCCCAAATCTCCGCTCACCAGCAGCTGATCACCCACCTGAATCGCCCCCGGTCCGATCGGCGTGGGGCTCTCGATCACCCCCAGTCCGCTGGTGGTGATGAACAGCCGGTCGGCTTTTCCCCGCTCCACCACCTTGGTGTCGCCCGTCACGATCGCCACGCCGCAGGCCTCCGCCGCCCCCGCCATCGAGCTCACGATCCGCCGCAGGCAGGCCAGCTCCAGTCCCTCTTCCAAAATCAACGCCACGCTGATCTGGTGGGGACGCGCCCCCGCCATCGCCAGATCATTGGCGGTGCCGATGATCGCCAGGGAGCCGATGTCGCCACCGGGAAAGTCGATGGGATGCACCACATAGCTATCGGTGGTGAAGGCCAGATCGCCGCTGGGTCGGGCCAGAGTGGCGGCGTCGTGCAGCAACTGGGCGGGGTCGCGGTAGAGACGGCGCAACTCCTGATCGATCAGGGCATGCGTCAACGTGCCGCCGCCGCCATGGCCCAGACGGATCCGCTCCCCGGAGTCGCTCATCGGCGGTAGCGGTACCAGGCGGCGCAAGCGCCCTCACTCGACACCATCGGCGCCCCCAACGGATGCTCGGGGGTGCAGCTGGTGCCAAAGGCTGGGCATCGCGGCGGGGTGGCACGGCCCTGGAGGATGGCGCCACTGATGCACACCTCCCCACAGGAGGGGCAGGCGGGTTCGGCGGACCCCTCCAGGCCCGGCAAAACAAAACGTTGGCGAGCGTCGAGGGTGTCGTAGGGCGGTCGCAGGGCCAGTCCCCCCAAGGGAATCGGGCCCAGACCACGCCAGATCTGATCCACGGGAACGAACACCTCCTCCAGGAGGGCGCGGGCGGCGGGATTGCCCTCGGGGCGCACCACCCGGGCGTAGGCGTTGGCCACCCGAGGGGTGCCAGCCTCCAACAACTCCACCGCCCGCGACAAACCCGCCATCACATCCGCCGGCTCAAAGCCCGTCACCACCACCGGGACCGCAAACCGCTCCACCAGCGCCTCCAACTCCCCGGTGCCGAGCACACCGCACACGTGGCCCGCCGCCAGAAACGCTTCCACCTCGTTGGCGGGATCGGCCAGAAGAGCCGCCATGGCGGGCGCCACCCGCACATGGGCGATGAGCAAAGACAGGTTGGCCAGCCCCAGGGCCCTGGCCTGCTTGGCCAGCAACGCCGTGGCCGGGGCGGTGGTTTCAAAGCCCACCGCCAAAAACACCACCTGTCGCTCCGGCTGCCTTTGGGCCAGGGCCAAAGCCTCGCCTGGGCTGGTGAGCAGCCGCACCTCCCCGCCCGCCGCCCGAGCCGCCAACAGATCGAGCCCAGGCTCACTCCCAGGCACGCGCAACATGTCGCCGTAGGCGCAGAGGATCACCCCCGGCGTGCGCGCCAATCGCAGGGCCCCATCCAGGATGGCCGCTGGCGTGACACACACCGGACAGCCCGGGCCGTGGATCAGCCGCAGCCCGTCAGGCAGCAATTGGTCGAGTCCCCAGCGCAGAATGCTGTGGGTTTGGCCGCCGCACACCTCCATCACCGTCCAAGGGCGACGAACACGGCTGGCCAAACCCTCCGCCAGGGCGGCCACCTCGGCGGGGGACGAGACGGAGTTCACCATGGGCCTGGCGCGTCGATGGCGCTGGCTGGCTCGTAGGTTTGCAGCACGCGCATGTACTGCACCCGTTCGTAGTCGAGCGGGGTGGGACAGCGCAATTGACTCATGCAGCCGATCAGCTCCGCCACCGATGGGTGATCGTGCTCACTCAACCAGCGCGCCAACTCCTCTTCCAGCGTGCGCAGCCGGCCGGGCCCATGGCGCAGCAGCGCGGCCACCACCTGGGTGACGCGGGCGCCGGCCATCAGCAACCGCACCACGTCGGTGCCGCGATGCACGCCGCTGGAGGCCGCCAGATCCAGATCATGGCGCCCATGGAGCAGGGCGATCCAGCGCAGGGGCAGCCGCAGGTCGTGGGGGGTGGAGAGCAGCAGGTTGGGCCGCACCTCCAGCGCCTCAATGTCGATATCGGGCTGATAGAAGCGATTGAACAGGGTGAGGCCATCGGCGCCCACCGCCCGCAGGCGCTTGGCGATCGCCCCCACATTGGTGAAAAACGGGCTCAGCTTCACCGCCAGGGGCACCCCCACTTCCGCGCGCACCTCCCGCACAATCTCCACCACCTCCGCCTCGATGGTGGCGCTGTCGCGGTCGGGATCGGTGGGCAGGGAGTAGATGTTGAGCTCAATGGCGCTGGCGCCAGCGCTCTCCAGCTGGCGGGCGAAGCGCACCCAGCTTCCCGGATGCTGACCATTGAGGCTGGCGATCACCGGGATCCCCAACTCCGCCCGGGCCCGCTCCAGATCCCGCAGATAACGCTCCGCGCCCACATGGAACAGGGCGCTTTCCGGCACGTAGCTCAAGGATTCGCCGTAGCTCTCACAACCCAGGGTTCCCAGGTGATGCAAGTTGAGCTGCTCCTGTTCGAGCTGCTCCTCAAACAACGAATGGAGCACGATGGCCGCCGCCCCAGCCTCTTCCAGTCCCCTCAAATTGGCCGGATCCTCACTGAGGGGGGCGGCGGCGCCCACCACCAGGGGGCTCCGCAGGGGCAGGCCCAGCCAGGTGGTGGACAGATCCGGCTGGATCAACATGTGCCAGGCCTGAACAGGCGCGGGGGGCTCCCCAATTCTGGTGGCTTGGACCTCCGATGGCTGCCCTGTCCCCAGCCGCTTGCTCCGGGGGTTCGACATGATGGGGTCGCTGACTGTTCCCCGTGCGTCCGCCCCCCCAGCCCCTATCGGCGCCCTGGCGGGGTGCTGCCGCTGTCTTGATCAGCGTGCTGGCCCTCCGCTATCTGCCCTGGCGCGTTGGCGGCACCCTCAACCTGGAGACACCCCTCAGCGTCGGGCTGAGCGTGCTGGTGTTGGTGGCGGAGCTGATGCTCCTGGGCCACGGGCTGTTGCAGATCGGGCTGGGGGGGTTGGGGGGATCGGATGGTCGGCGGGAGACGGAGGCGGCGGCGGCCCGGCTGGCGGCGGATCGGCTGGCCCATCCCGAGCGGGTGCCCGAGGTGGCGGTGCTGGTGCCCAGTTGGGGGGAACCGCCCGAGCTGATCGAGCGCTGCTTGCGGGGCTGCCTGGCCCTGGATTACCCCAAGTTTGCGGTGTGGCTCCTGGACGACAGCGGGCGGGCGGAGCTTCGGGCGCTCTGCGACAGGCTGGGGGCCCGCTATCTGGCCCGGGAGGAGCGGCGCCATGCCAAAGCGGGCAACCTCAACCACGCCCTGCCCGGGATCAGGGCCGAGCTGATCGCCGTGTTTGACGCGGATGTGGTGCCCCTCAGCTCCTTCCTCAGCCGCACCGCGGGCCTCTTTCACGACCCGTCGGTGGCCTTCGTCCAAACCCCCCAGACCTACATGGGCGCCGATCCCCTCATGCGCAACTTGCGCTTGGAGCGCTGGTTGATGCCCGATGAGGAGTCGTTTTATCGCTGGATCGAGCCCACCCGGCAGCGCCTGGGAGCCGTGGTGTGCGCCGGCACCTCCTTTGTGATGCGGCGCCAGGCCCTGCTGGAGGTGGGTGGCTTTGAGACGGGCACCACCTCAGAGGATCTGGCCACGGGCATCCGCCTGGTGGCCGCTGGCCATCGGGGCGTGTACGTGCCTGAAAAATTGAGTGCCGGCCTCGCCCCCCAGTCCATCGGAGCCATGGCGGCGCAACGGTGCCGCTGGGCGAGCGGCACCCTGCAGATCCTGCGCACGAGCGCCAATCCCCTCACCATCGCTGGTCTCAAGCCCCTGCAGCGACTGGCCTATCTGGAGGGCATCGTCCATTGGCTGCTGGTGTTCCCCTTCCTCGTGCTGCTCACCGCTCCGCTGTTGTTGGCGGTGGAGAGGTTGGCCCCCGTGAGGCTGGAGCCCGATGGGCTGCTTGAGTTCGCCGTTCCCCTCTTCCTGAGCCAACTGCTGCTCATCCGCTGGCTGAGCGATCAATCCCGCGGGGCTGTGATGCCGGAGCTGTACCGCTGGGTGCTGGCCTATCCCCTGGCGAAAACCGTGCTGCTCACCCTGATGGGACAGCCCGTCGCCTTTCACGTCACCCCCAAGGCCAGCGCCCTTGCCCGGGGCGGCGGCGCCAATCGCCAGCTGCTGTGGCCGTTGGCGGTGGCCCTGGCGGTGCAGGGGGTGGCGGGGGTGCGCGCCCTTCAGGGGTTGGTGGGCGCCCGGGGGGGCGAGCTGTTCATGGGCACCGATCGGGTCACGGGCCTGGCCCTGGGGCTGGTGTGGGCCCTGTTGAACAGCCTGCTGATCCTCGTGGCGATCCGCTGTTGCTGGGACCGGCCCAGGGAGGACGCCGTTCCTTGGCTGGCCCCTCAGCGGCTGGAGGGCTGGCTGGTGGGGGCCAGCGGGCCCGAGGCCGAGCGGCGGCGAGCGCGGGTGCTGGCCATCAGTGAGGAGGGCTGTGAGCTGCTGGTGCGCGCGGACCACCCAGGGTTTCAAGGGCCATGGGACCTGCGGCTGGATCACCCCCGATTGGAGGGGGAGGCGTGGCCGGTGCGGGTGGTGTGTCTCTCGCGCCGGGGGCTCCGAAGGGGGCGGACGCGGGTGGGCGTGCGATGGGAGGAGCTCAGCGGTGTCCAGCTGGAGCGGCTGCGGGACTATCTGTACCGACGCCCCCATCTCTGGCCCACCACCCGAGCCCCCTGGGATCCGGTGGCCTTGACCATGGTGGCGCTCCGTTTGCCAAGGCCAGTGGAGCCGGAGGGCTGGTTTCGCCGCAGCGTGATGCCGATCCGCTGAAGAGCCTCGCCCTCCCTGAAGCCCCAGGCTTCGCGGCAAGCCGACCTCGCGGCGTGGAGCGACCTCTCAACCGAGGGCCCCAGCCGCCGCCCGGCATTGACGGGCGATCATGCCCTCCTCGTCGGCGCTCACCACCACCAGCTCCACCGGCCCAAGCCAGCGGAGGGCGACCTCCAGTTCCTCCCGCAGAGCCCCGTCATGCTCGCCGATGCCGCCGGTGAGGGCGATCACGTCCACCCCTGCCAGGCTGGCGGCCATCGCCCCGATTCCTTGCAGGAGCCCATGGCGAAACACCGCGATCGCCAGCCGGGCCCCCTCATGGCCCCTCGCGGCGGCCTCCCGCAGCTCCTTCATGCTGGCGCTGAGACCGTCGGACAGACCGAGCAGGCCACTGGCCTGGTTGAGCTCCCGGTCGAGCCGCTCCGGCTGCACCCCCTGGCGCAGCAGGTGGAGCAACAGCCCAGGATCCACCGTGCCGCTGCGAGTAGCCATCACCAGCCCCTCCATTGGCGTGAAGCCCATGGTGGTGGCGACAGCGCGGCCATGGGCGATGGCGCAGAGCGAACAGCCGGCCCCAAGATGGCAACTGATCAGGCGGGGAGCGTCCACCACCTCGCTCACATGCTGGTGGTTGAGTCCGTGGAAGCCATAGCGTCTGAGCCCCTGGCGGCGCCAGACGGCGGGGAGGGCATAGGTGAAGGCTTCGGGGGGCAGGGTGTGGTGAAAGGCGGTGTCAAAACAGGCCCATTGGGGCAGCTCCGGCCGCCAGTGGCTGAACACCTCGATCACCGCCAGGGCGGGTCCGTTGTGCAGGGGCGCCAACGGCGTGAGCTCGGCCAGCTGGCGGCGCACCTCCGGGGTGAGCCGGGTGGGGGCGGTGAACGCCGTGCCGCCATGCACCACCCGGTGGCCCACCAGGGCCAAGCCCTCGCGCCAGGGAGCGATGGCGGGCCGCAACCACTCCCGGAGCACCGCCTCGGCGGCGGCGTTGGCGTCCTCCGTCCCGGAGCCGTTGGGACGCCAGTTGGTTTGCCCCTTCCAAAGGGAGTGCCCATCAGCGGAAAGCAGCTGGGCCTTCAAGCTGGAGCTGCCGGCGTTGAGCACCAGCGCCCAGCCGCCCGCGCCCCCCTCCCCCGTCGCCCCCGCGCTCATGGGAGCGGATCGGTGGGAGGGGTCCATCGCCAGCCCGTGATCTCCGGGGAATCCATCCCATGCTCGTGGGCATAGGCCCGGTGCTTGAGGATCCGCTCTTTCATGTCCTCTTTGACGTGGGCGGCGCGGTAGCCGAGGTGGGGCACGCGATCAATCACATCGATCACCAGGTTGAAGCGGTCGATTTGGTTGTTCATCGCCAGCTCCAGGGGGGTATTGATGTTGCCCTTTTCCTTGTAACCCCGCACATGGAAATGATCGTGATTGGTGCGGCGATAAATCAGGCGGTGGATCAACCATGGATAGCCATGGAAGTTGAAGATCACGGGTCGATCTGTGGTGAATAGACTATCAAAATCTCGATGACTCAGCCCATGGGGATGTTCGTTGGGATCGGTGAGGGCAAAGAGCTTCACCACATTGAGGACGCGAATTTTGAGCGTGGGAATCTCCCGGCGCAGGATCTGCACCGCCGCCAGGGTTTCCTTGGTGGGGATGTCTCCGGCGCAGGCCATCACCACATCGGGCTCATCCATTTCCGGGCCCTGATCATCGTTGCTCGCCCAGCTCCAGAGGCCAATGCCCTTTTCCACATGGCGTCGCGCCTGCTCCAGGGTGAGGTATTGCAGATGCTTTTGTTTGTCAGAAACAATGATGTTGCAAACATTCGTTTCCTTGAGAGCCTTCTCCGCCACCGCCAGCAGGGAGTTGGCGTCGGGGGGCAGATACACGCGCACCACATCGCCACTCTTGTTGCCCGCTAGATCAATGAAGCCTGGATCCTGATGGGTGAAGCCGTTGTGGTCCTGTCGCCACACGGTGGAGCTGATGAGGCAATTCCACGGGCCGATGGGCGCCCGCCAGGGGGCGTGGTGGATGGTGGCTTCCAACCATTTGGCGTGCTGGTTGAACATGGAGGCGATCACATGGGCAAAGGCCTCGTAGGTGTGGAAGAAGCCATAGCGACCGGTGAGCAGATAGCCCTCCATCATTCCCACCAACGTGTGCTCACTGAGCATTTCCACCACGTGTCCGTCGCGGCCGAGTTCGCCGCCATTGAGATCCTCGGGCAAAAAGGATTCCATCCAGCGTTTTTTGGTGTGCTCATAGATGGCCTGCAGCCGATTGGAGGAGGTTTCGTCGGGGCCGAACACCTTCAGGGAGCTGGGGTTGCGCTCGATGGCGTCCCGCAGCAACGCTCCCAGGGGATAGGTGTTCTCCTCCTCGCTCCCGCCCGGGCTCTTCACCGCCACGGCATAGGCCTCGAGGGGGGGCAGATTCAGGCGGCGCCGCAGCAGGCCCCCGTTGGTGTGGGGGTTGGATCCCATGCGGCGATCGCCGGTGGGGGAGAGGCACCGCAGATCCTCGATCAGCGAGCCGTTGGCGTCAAAGAGCTCCCAGGGGCGGTAGCTCTTCAGCCAGTCCTCCAGCATCTGGAGTTGGGCCGGATCGTTCCGGGGGGCGGGCAAGGGCACCTGGTGGGCGCGCCAGAAGTTTTCCAGCTTTTTGTCCCCCAGGGCCTTGGGACCGGTCCACCCCTTGGGGGAGCGCAGCACGATCATGGGCCAAATGGGGCGTTCCGCGATGCCGGTGGAGCGGGCCTGATGGCGGATGGCGAGGATGCGGCCGACGGCTTCGTCCATGGCGGCGGCCATGGCCCGGTGCATCGGCATGGGCTCGCTCCCCTCCACAAAGATGGGCTCCCAACCATTGCCCCGCATCAAGTGCACCAGCTCATCGTGGGGGATGCGCGCCAGCAGGGTGGGATTGGCGATCTTGTACCCGTTGAGGTGCAGCACCGGCAGCACGGCGCCATCCACAATCGGATTGAGAAACTTGTTGATGTGCCAGGAGGTGGCCAGAGGACCGGTTTCGGCCTCCCCATCCCCCACACAGGCCAAGGCGATGAGCTCGGGGTTGTCAAACACCGCCCCGCAGGCGTGGGACAGCACATAGCCCAGCTCGCCCCCCTCATGGATAGAGCCTGGCGTTTCCGGGGTGCAGTGGGAGCCGATTTGACCCGGGAAGGAAAACTGCTTGAAGAAGCGCCCCATGCCGCGAGCGTCCTGGCTTTTGTCGGGGTAGACCTCGCTGTAGGAGCCATCCAGGTAGGTGGGCGCCAACATCCCCGGAGCGCCGTGGCCTGGCCCCGAGAGGTAGATCATGTCGAGGTTGTGGTGGCGGATCACCCGGTTGGCGTGGGCCCAGATGAAGGCCTGGCCCGGGCTGGAGCCCCAGTGCCCCAGCAGGCGGTTTTTGATGTGCTCTGGCCGCAGGGGCTCCTTGAGCAGGGGGTTGTCTCGCAGATAGATCATGCCCACCGCCAGGTAGTTGGCGGCCCGCCACCAGGCGTCGATGAGGGTGAGCTCGTGCTCCAGATCTGGGGATTGGGTCATGGGAGCGGACATCTGTCGGACCAGTCTGAGAGCCAGTCTTCAGCACAACGGCACCGCGAAAACCAAGTGTGTAACTTCAGAGACACGGCCTCCTCGGGCACGGGGCTATCCCGGAGGGGAACCTTCGCTGGAGGGAGGGATGTCCAAGCACAAGGCCAAGGGCCACCCCAACAACCGCGATCCCCACGGGACAGGGGATTCGGGCCCGCCGCCCATGGCCAAGCCCGTCAGCGGCGAGCTGGGTGGGGATGGCCAGGGCACCGGCGCCCTTCAAGGGGGGAACGGGGATGACGCCTATCGCCCCTCCCCCTACCTGGATGACTTCAGTTCCCACTCCGAGGGGCGCCCGCCCAAATTGGACCGGAAGTTTTACGAAAAGGAACTGGGGCGGCTGCAGGTGGAGCTGGTGAAGATGCAGTACTGGATCAAGCACGAGGGCTACCGCCTGCTCGTGCTGTTCGAAGGCCGCGATGCCGCCGGCAAGGGGGGCACCATCAAGCGGGTGACGGAACCCCTCAACCCCCGGGGCTGCCATGTGGTGGCCTTGGGCACGCCCACGGATCGGCAAAAAAGCCAATGGTATTTCCAACGTTATGTGGAGCACCTTCCCGCGGCCGGGGAGATCGTGCTATTCGATCGCAGCTGGTACAACCGGGCCGGCGTGGAGAGGGTGATGGGCTTCTGCTCGCCGCCGCAGGTGGAGGAATTCCTGCTCTCCTGCCCGGAATTTGAACGGATGCTGGTGCGCGGGGGCATCACCCTGCTCAAATATTGGTTTTCCGTGAGCGACGAGGAGCAGGAGGCACGGTTTCGCTCTCGCATCAAGGATCCGGCCCGGCGTTGGAAACTCAGCCCCATGGATCTGGAATCCCGGGATCGCTGGGTCGACTTCTCCAAAGCCAAAGATGAGATGTTCGCCCGCACCAACATTCCAGAGGCGCCTTGGTTCACGGTGGAGGCTGATGACAAACGCCGGGCACGGCTGAACTGCATCCGCCACCTCCTCAGCAAGGTGCCCTATGAGGACATGACGCCCAAAGCGATCGAGTTGCCCCCACGAAAAAGTGGCGGCACCTACAAACGGCCGCCCTTAAGTGAACAGTTTTTTGTGCCCAATCGCTATCCCTACTCCCTTTCCACCGTCACTGAACCCATGGGAAGCCGCTGAGAGATCCCGGCGCGGCCGGGATCAATGACTGGGAAGCGGACACAGCAGCAGGTCGGGCTGGCGGATGGTGCGCCAACAACCCCTCGGGGTGCTCACCTCCAGGCCGATCGAGGGGTCGACCGTGCCGGGCAACACTCCCTCCAGCCAGCTGATGGCGTCGGCCATGGCTTCATCCACACTCTCGTAGATCCCATCGAGATGGGGATGGGGTTGGTGAAGGCCATCGATCAGGCGATAGTCCCGCCGTTGCGGGGCGGGGAAGTGGGGGCGTGTGCCCATGGCGCGTGTCATGTCCTTTCCTCATGATGTGTTCATCTTTGGCTGTCCGCCCCTGGCCCGTTGTCTTGACCGACACCATCGCTTGTGACCCACCTGCCAGAACGGACGATCCGGACGGAAGGGAGGTCGGTGGGCGAGAGGGATTCCGCCGCGCTGGTCAGGCGGGCAGAGCCCAGGGGTTGAGGCCCAGGTCGGCGCCGATGCGGTGGGCACAGGCAAAGCCGCTGAAAGCCACGGCGTTGAGCCCCTGCCCCGGAAAGCAGGAGTCACCCACACAGTAGAGGCCTGGCACCCCGGTGCGGTTGAAGGGCATCGGCAACAAGCCAGGGAGCCTGAACGCCGGGATGGGCCCGTAGCTGCCCCCCATGCGGCCCAGGAAGCGGCGATGGCTGCGGGGGGTGCCCACCTCCCGATGGCGGATGGCCCCGGCCAGGCCTGGCAGCAGGGCCTCCAGGCGGGCGATGAGGCGATCGGCGTCGGCGTTCTTCTTCGCCCGGTAGTCGGACGGGGAGAGCCCCCGCCAGGCCTCCATGGCGCTGGGGGTGAAGGTGTGGAGGATGTGATGGCCCGCCGGCGCGAGGGTGGGGTCCAAGAGAGTGGGCATCGAGACGAACACCACCCCCTGCTCGGCCTCCATGGCGTCCCAGCGCTCCAGAAGCAGATGGTGGCAGTGGAACCCGGAGGGCACCACGGCCGCGTCGATGCCCAGGTGCAGGGAGAGAAAGGAGGAGGAGGGGGCGTAGCGGCGCCGCCAAGCGCGCTCCGCCGCGGGGGTGTGGGCGGCGTCCACCAGGGGATGGGCCACGGTTCCGGCCCCACCGGCTTCTCCGGCGAAGGTGTCCCAGCGGGTGGCGTTGCTCACCACGCGGCGGGCCCGGATCTCCTGGCCGCTCGCCAGTCTCACCCCCACGGCCTGCCCGCCTTCGATCAGCACATCGGTGACGCGCGTCTTGGGGCGGAAGGCGCCGCCATGGGCCACCAGGCCCGCGACCAATTTCTCGGCGATCACCCCCACGCCGCCTTTCGGGTAGTTGATGCCGCCGGCATGGCGATCGGAGAACACCATGCCGGCGTTGATCATCGGCGTGCGATCAGCGGGCATGACGCTCCAGCAGAAACACTCCATGTCGATGAAGCGCAGCAACCGCTCATCGCGGATGTGGGCCCGGGCCACGTCGCCGACGTTCACCGGAAGCCAGCGGGCCAGGCCCAGGCAGGCCAGGGGCGCCCGGAAGAACACTTTGGCCAGGTAGGCCGGATCCTCCAGCGAGAGCAGGGGCATGGCGTCGAGGCAACGGAACACCCGCCAGCAGGTGTCGTAAAAGGCACGGATGCCGTTGGCTTCGTGGGGGAACAGGGCGGTGAGATCGGCGAGGAAGCGCTCGTAGTCGCGATCCACCGCCACGGTGAGGCCATCTGGCAGGTGATAGGCGAGTTGGGCGGGATCGGGCACCGTGTCGCAGCGCTGGCCCACATCGGCGAGGGCTCGGGTGAGCAGGTTGGTGTGGCCCTTTTCGCCGAAGCCGAAGATCATGGAGGCGCCCACATCAAAGGTGTAGCCGGCCCGCCGAAAGCCGCCGCCACTGCCGCCGGGGATGAGATAGCGCTCCAGCACCAGCACCCGGGCCCCCTTGGCGGCCAGCTGGGTGGCGGCGACCAGCCCCCCGATGCCGGCCCCGATCACGATCACGTCCCACGCCCCTTCGGAGTTGTGGGCTGGGGAGGTGCGAGGGGGAAGCGCTGACGCTGGGACGGGGGGAACGGTGGCGCTCAACGGTGGATGGGCAACCGGCTGACCATAGAAGTTTGGGGAAAGCGAGGGGGCGGGCAAGGCGAAGAGAGCAGGCAAGGCGAAGGGGGCGGGCGCCGCCCCGAAGAGCATCCACGTCGCCCTGGCCACCCGCGCGGCACGCCAGCCATCGGCAACGGTTCCGGTGGGTTCCGCCTGGTTGTGCGCTCCCCCGTTCCCTCGGCGACATCCCCGGGGGGCCTGCAGACGAAAAGCGGACGCCGCCTGAACAGCGTCCGCTCCGGGCTCAACGATCGCGCCGCCTTAGCGGGGCTTGACGGCCTTCAGGCGGGGATCCGCGGCGAGGGCCTGGATGCTGATCCAGCCACTTTCGGCCAGTTCAGCCCAGTCGTTGTCATAGCGGCCGCTGAGGCGCACCCGGCTGCCCGGGGGAAGGGTGCGGGTGACGGCGTGCTGGGCGCCGGCTCCCGCACGCACCTCAATGGCGTTGTCTTGCTGGCGCAGCAGGGCCTCCACGAGGGTGCTGGTTATGGCGGGGGTGGCGATCCGGCTGGCGGAAGACGCCTCCTCGTCCCGGTTGCGGAAGAGGATCGCGGCCAGGGGCAGCAGGAGAAGGGGCAGGAGCCAGGCGGCGTTGAACCGGCCCCGATCGGCACGGCTCTGTGACGCGCTGGCTTCCGCGGTCCGTTGACCATCGCGGTTCACCACCACGGCTCTCTCACGGCGAACCTCCTGACGAACCTCCTGGCGGGCCTCCACCTTCGGGGCGGCCTGGATGGGGGTCACCGTGGCCGAGGGGCGTTGGACCACAGGCCCTGGGGCGGGGGTGACAGCCGCGCGTTGGGCGGGTGTGGCCGGTGCTGGGGCGGGGGCGACGAAGTGGTCGATGGCTTGGGAGAAGCCACAGGTGAATTCATAGGGCTCACCGGCCTTCATGAGCTTGAGCACCACACTGGCGGAATCGCCACTGGCGAGTTGGGCCTGGATCACCTGTTCCACCGAGAATCCCCGGCGCTTGGCCAGGTTGACGCAGGCGTCCTTGCTGGCCTGAACCATGTCTTCCGACAGGGTGGCGGCGGCGGCGGCGGAGGTCTGCAGGAGCAGCACCGCCGACAGGATCAACGCGGCCAGGGATGGGCCAAGGGGCCAACGCTTTTGGCGACCATCAGCAGGCCGGAAGACATGTCGAATCATGGAGAAGAAAAGCGAAGGATGAGAGAAGAAATCTCCCATGGCAGGCCAGTCGCGTTGGATGAGGCGCGACAAGGTTGGCGGGAAACAAACAAGAGATTTCTTCCTCACCGTTGGTAGTCACGCCCAGCGTCCACCTCTGTTGCCGGTGAAGATTGTCTTGAGAATTGCGCAACATTTCCTGATGCACTTTCGCTGAAATTAATCAACCTCACCCCCGCCAGTGAAGCGGCCAGCTCAACCCACCCCCGCTGGTGCGGCCGCGGGCCGGGAGCTCTCCAAGGCGGCCAGGGCCCTGTCGCGGTAGGCGGCGTAACGGGGGCGTTTCTCCCGGACGCGGTGCTCGAGTTCGGGCAACAGGCCGAAGTTGGCCGGCATGGGCTGGAATCCCCCCCGGCGGCCGGGCCCTCCGCTGGGCGCCTCAGCGATGAAGTGGGTGAGGGCTCCAGCCATGGTGGTGGGGGGCAAGGTGAGGGGAGGCCGTCCCCGGAAGAGGCGGGCCGCGTTGGTGCCCGCTAGCCAGCCGCCCGCCACGGCGGCGGCGTAGCCCTCGGTGCCCGTGATCTGACCCGCCGCCAGCAGGGTGGGGCGCCGGCGGAACTGAAGGGTGGGATCCAGCAGCTGGGGGGATTCCAGGAAGGTGTTGCGGTGCATCACCCCGTAGCGCACGAAATCCGCCCGCTCCAGGCCGGGGATGAGGCGGAACACCCGGGCCTGCTCGCCCCAGCGCAAGTTGGTCTGGAAGCCCACGAGATTCCAAAGCCGACCATCGCGGTCTTCCCGCCGCAGCTGAACCACCGCGTACGCGCGCTTGGCGCGGCGCACCTCGCGATCGGTCACATCCCCCCAGCGGGAATCCCACAGGCCGATGGGCTTGAGGGGCCCGTAGCGCATGGTGTCCTCGCCGCGGCGGGCGAGCTCCTCAATGGGCAGGCAGCCTTCGAAGAAGGTGGCGCTCTCCTGTTCGAAATCCTTCAAGGGCGCCCGCTCCGCCGCCAGGAGCGCCTCCCGAAAGGCGTGGTAGCGCTCCGGGTCCATGGGGCAGTTGATGTAGTCGGCGTCGCCCTTGTCGTAGCGGGAGGCCCGAAAGGCCACGGTCAAATCGATGCTGTCGCCCTCAACGATGGGGCTGGCGGCATCGAAGAAGTGGCACTCCTCGCGCCCGGTGAAGGCCCGCAGCCGCTCGGCGAGGGGTTCGGAAGTGAGGGGCCCGGTGGCCAGCACGGTGATCTGTTCCGCTGGGGGCAGCTCGGTCTGTTCACGCCGCTCAATGGTCACCAGGGGATGGCTGGCGAGGGCCTCGGTGAGGGCGGCGCTGTAGCGCCCCCGATCCACCGCGAGGGCTCCCCCGGCGGGCACGGCGTGGAAGTCCGCGGTGCGGATCACCAAGGAGCCCAGCCGCCGCAGCTCTTCTTGCAACAGACCGGCCGCCCGGTCGGTGGCCAGGGCCCCGAAGCTATTGCTGCAGACGAGTTCCGCGAAGTCGGCGCTGTGGTGGGCCGGGGAGCGGCGCACCGGCCGCATCTCCACCAGGGTGACGGGCACTCCCGCTTGGGCCACCTGCCAGGCCGCTTCCGTGCCAGCCAAGCCGGCGCCGATCACCAAGACGGAGGGACTCAAGGCAACACAGGAAGGGCAACCCCGACCCTAAGCAGACCTGGAGCTGAGGCGGGGCCAGGCTGCTCCAGCGACGGCGAGGAGCGTGGGGCCCGGCCGGGGCTTGGCCCGGAGGGGCGGAGCCTTAGGGGGGGATGGCTCAGGCCTTGGCGCGCTTGAGGAAGAGCTGAAGTTGCCCCACGGCGGCCCGACCGATGTGAAACACGGCCCAGCTGGCGGCCAGCAGGATGGGAGCGGCCACAAGCACAACCCGGAGATCCATGGGGGGGCGGAACAAATCTGTGTGATCTTAAGGGCGAAGGCCCGCTTCTCCACCCTCAGCCCTCCTCAAATCCCGTGGAAGCGCTCCGCCCGGCGTGGGCGTCGGCCAGCTGGCGGTAGCGGCGGGCATGGCGTCGTTGCTCCGCCATGGCCTCCTCGCTGAGCTGGCGCCTCACCTGGGCGGGGGCGCCCATCACCAGAGCCCCGGCCGGCACGTCCTTGGTCACCACCGACCCCGCCGCCACCACCGCCCCCGCCCCCACGGTGACGCCATTGAGCACGATCGCCCCGATCCCCACCAAGCAGCCGTCCTCCAGGGTGGCGCCATGCACCACGGCCCGGTGGCCGATGGTGACCTCCGCCCCGATCAACACCGGTTGGCCTGGATCGCCATGGAGCACGGCCCCATCCTGCACATTGCTGTTGGGGCCGATCACCACCGGGCAGACATCCCCCCGGGCCACGGCCATGGGCCACAGGCTGGCTCCCGCCTCCATGCGCACATCCCCCACCACCACAGCGGACTCCGCCACCCAGGCCTCCGGGTGAAGGGTGGGGGAAGGCCAAGGCCGCCCCGTCTCCTGTTCGCCAGCCGCCCGTTCCATGGCCACAGATCAACCCACCGGCGCATTGTGGCCCCCCCACCCCGGGTGATACCTTCGCTAAGCGATCACGGCCCTCCTCTCCGGAGGTTGGTACGGAGCGCACCCGGGGTCGCTAGCTCAGCGGTAGAGCACTCGGCTTTTAACCGATTGGTCCTGAGTTCGAATCTCAGGCGACCCATTTCAGAACTGACGCGAGAACTGGGCAAAATCGCCGCGCTTCAATGACTTTGGAGTTAGAGCGATGGGGGGGAATTTCGGTCGGGCCTTTGCTGATGGTGAGCTGGCCACCACCCGGCAGCGGGAGGAGTTCTGCCTGTTCACCCCTGAATCTCTGTTGGCCTATCGGGAGGAGACGACGAAGCCGCCAGAGGGTTTGGCGGCTGATGCGGAGGTGGTCTCCCATGGCGCTGGTCTCCAGCCAGGGATTAGGGGTAACGCTCATCACGGCATTGCTCAGGTGAAACAGGCTACCCAGGGCCAGCCCGGCAAGCATGCTCAGCCCCTGACCCACGGCGGTGTCCACCCGGTTTCGGGGGAGGTGTGTTCAGTCCGTGGCTGGGATGGCCTCGGCAAGGCGATCCGCCAGATTCAGGCAGCGATCCATCTCCTCCCAGAGCAGCTCACGCCGCTCGGAGCTGACAGAGAAGGAGCGGTGATGCAGATCCCGGCCGAGGTAGCGCAGGGCATCACAGATGCGGCGCCAGTCATCGGGGCTGAGGTCAGGGGCCAGGGTCATCAGCTGAAGACATTCGGCACACAGCTTGGCTAAAGTAGGCGGATGGGGCCATTCCTGTGGAGCCACGAGAAAAATGCCCAGCTCCTGGCCAATCGCGACCTTTGTTTTGAGGCCGTGGTGGCCGCCATCGAAGCCGGTGATCTGTTGGATGTGTTGGAGCACCCCAACCCCGATCGGTATCCCGGTCAGCGGGTTCTCGTGGTTCAGATCGGCGAGTCTGTCGTTCTGGTTCCGTTTGTCGTTGACGGGGAAGGAGCCCTCTTCCTCAAGACGATGATCCCCAGCCGCAAGGCCACACGCACCTATCTCAAAGGCCAGTCATGAGTCGATCTCCCGCCCTTGATCCATCAGAAGAACAGCTCCTGAGCGATGTGGAGTCTGGCGCCATGCACTCGGTGGCCACGGGCGAGCTGCTGAGCCAACTGCAAGACGCCGCACGGCGCACTGGGAGCAAAGATCAACGGATCAACATTCGCCTCTCCAGTGCCGATCTGCGGGGCCTGCGCACCCGAGCGCTGCAGGAAGGGATTCCGTATCAGACCCTGATCAGCAGCGTCCTGCACAAATATGTCAGCGGCGCGTTGACAGAATCCCCCAGATAAGGGGGGGCCTCGGCCCTCAAGGGGGCCTCACCCCAACCTGGGCCGTCGCTTGGCTGAACCAAGACGCTCCAACTCGCACTTGGAAACGGGCCAGAATGTCCTGAACGGCATGGAAGGCGGATTCCAGCAGCAGGAAGGGATCCTCCTCCGGGCGGCAGAGAGGGAAAGGAGAGACAGGAGCTGTGGCTGTGGCGGCTGAGAGCAGGGTGAGGTGGGGCAGGGCGGGGTCAAGGACCCGCGCCTTCTGTCCAATGGGCTGCGGCAAGCAGCCCCAACGCAACACCCGCGGGCATGGCTCCAATCCTTGAGGCCGCCCCGCAGAATGAAGACGCCTGCTCGGGACCCTTTTTCATGGGTTTGGGCATTGCGAGCGCTGCCATCGGAACCCTCAGGAGATCTAAGCGTTGCTTCCAAGGCGGCCACCACCGCGTTTTTACCCGAGGACACTTTCTCAGGCAAGAGCCTCATCACCCTGCCGGTGCCCTACTTCTGCCAGCGCGATAGCACCACCTGGCAGGGCAACCGGATGGGTTTTTTCGTCCACCCTGCGCCGAAGGGTTAATTTTGAAAGTCGGAGATAGTCTTCTCAGCGGCATCTCTACGAAGCATCAACTTTAAATAGTGGCAATGTTTGATTGGATTTATGCAAGGTTTTTTCGTGTTCATTGTCATTGACAATCTCTATATTGCATAACTTATGCAAAATTATGGCATTCCCAACGCTTGCCATCACCCGCCCGAGGCCACCATCGCCAAACAAAGTTAGTCATGCATCCGGTCGGGTGCATGATGTTGTTGGGCAGTCCACCCTCGTCGTTTTGGGCTTCGGTACTCAATTCATTGTTCAAGCATCCCAGATCTTTGCCACCATGATAATCTAAGACATGGAAATCTCTGAACAGCCTGTCTTATTATTTCGTTCACAATCTCGCTTGGCTTTAATACCCCATTTACAACAATAACTCTTTCGTCGCTTCTGATTCGCTCAAACGATGCCAATTGGCTGTTAAGCATCTCAGGCTTCATGAAGTGTTTGTCTCTTAATGCTAGCCTTTGTTTCAGCACTTCTTCGGGAACACTTATCCAGACTAGCTGAACCTGGCCTAATGATGTCAATTGTTTCCTGTAAGACGACTTCAAGCATGAGCAAGTTATAACTGCTTCACTTTTAAGAAGTTTTACTCGTCGGATATCTTCTTCAATTCTCAGCAGCCACTCTTTACGGTCAGTATCATCAAGAGGCGTTTGTGAAGCCATTTTTTTGATATTTGCCAAAGTATGGCGGCGGTCTCCTTCAAGAAAATCACATTCAAGGCGCTCAGAGAGTAAGCGACCAACAACTGTCTTTCCCGACCCAGATACTCCGATTGTTATCCATATTGATGGCAGGCTGTCCATGGAGTCTTTTTGCATGGATTGCATTTCGTTCATATGAGCATGAGGAGATGCAAGCAATCTTAGTTCAAATTCAAGCTTTCATTGGGGGGATGCAAGCTTTGATGATCATTGGTTGTGCGCAAGTAGAAAACCCCAAGACAAGAAGAATACCCAAGGAGCAAGCCGAGGATACTGAAGCGCTACCCAGTGCCACAAGACACTATTAATTGGATAAATTATTTTGTGACGGATCGTTCTGTTTGCCTTAAATACTCTGCGCAGTGCTCGGATTCTTTCTAACGCAGATTCAACAGAAGGAACCATTAATATGCAAAGGAGCGTGCCAACTAATGGAATTAGACGATTGCTAAACAACTCGGGCACATTGTCACTTGCTGCTGCTGTTGCATATGCTCCATATAGAAGAGACTGAGTTGCCGCAAACCAAGACATTCTATGATTTATGATTTCATGATGCCCTCTAATCTCGTCACGCAGATAGACGAATTCATCAAGGGTTAATACTGAAAGTGAGATAGTCTTCTCAGCGGCACCTCTACGAAGCATCAACTGTAGATAGCGCCAATGTTTGATTGAGTTTATGTAAGATCTTTTCGTTTTCTTTGTCATTGTCAATCTCTATATTTCATAACTACTGCAAAATTATGGCATGCCTAACGCTGTATGGGCAGGTCCGGTATCCGCTCTGCGGTGGGTGCCGTTGGCGGCTTATGCAGCCGATGGGAAGCCGGCAACTTGCTCCAAAGGGCATGCGTTGCAATGAGCCTAGTGGGATTGTACGGTGGGAACGTGGGTATATTATACAGACCCGGTATCGCCGGCTAAGTTTTTCGCCATCTTTACAGGAAATCTGGCGAACTGGTGACATCCGATGATCCATGAATGAGGACGCGCGCATACATCATTGACCGCATGCAAACGTGCTCAGAATTCATAGAGTACGCCCAATAGTGCTTTAAACCACTAGTGCGAGTGAACTTCAAAATGCCTCGCCTTTGCAATACGGCATTATGATTAGTTCGCCAATTATTGCATGATTCATGCAGGAGAGCAAGGGACGTGGCGTAGTAGGATACAGGTTTTCAGCAAGATTAGACTAACAAGCGGGGGAAGTGCTATAAATTAGGCTTGAACTCCGGTCCTTCGAACACTGAATGGGCGGGTCCGATATCGGATTGTAGGCCGTCTGCGCGGTTGGCCAAAAATGATCATGGCTTCATCGGCATACTTCTGAAACCGACTCTGCCAGAGTAAGTGACATTGATTTAACGATATATTCCCAGGATTTTATAAGGATCTAAAATACAACCCGCAGAGCGCTGCATTAGATACAACTCTACCCCCTAAGTACACCTACCCACCGGCAATCCCCACCCCACAACCCATGAAATTAGCAGGACACTGAACCCAACTCCAAGGAGGTGTCATGGCCGACACCCGTGACCACGCCCCCGCCAACTGCCTGGGCCAGACCTGCCTGAGCTGGCAGAGCGATGGTGAGCTGAGCCCCGAGGATCGCCAGTTGGTGTTGGAGCGGTTGCTGCAGGTGGATGGGTGCGCGGCTGGGACGAGGGAGTGTTGGTTGATCACTGAGGGGTGGCCAAGCGAGCGCTCGATTCCCATGGCCAGCTGATCAGCCCCCGGAACCCTCAGGCCCCCCCCAGAGCCAAACTCTTAAGCCTTCAATCTGTTGCACCCCCCTGGCTCCCGAGTTCAGCCCTGGCTTGTCTCCCCCCAGCGCATTGATGGCCCGCAGATCCATGCCCCAACCTCTGCCCACGGACGCCAGCGACTACGTGCTCCTGCACCGGGATGCGGGCTGCGCGCTCTACACCACCCGCGCCACGGAGGCGGAGATCCACCGGGCGAATCAAAAGCTCAAGCAAGCCGGCCAGCACTCCCGCTATGTGGCGGCCAGGCACCTGGGGCACCAGCCACGGGGGCAGGGCTGAATCGTCCCCATCCGGGGGCATCGCAGCCTATGGAGGTGGGCCCAATCTTGCGTCCCACCAAGCCGGCCCCCCAATGGCAACCGAAGCGAGCACAAAGGCCATGGGGCATGACCCGCCCGATCGGGGAGAGGGGCAACGGCGTTGGCTGGAGCAGCTCACCCAGCAATGGGAAGCCGATGGCACCCGCCTACTCAGGCCCATGGCCAGCCGGGAGGGGGGTCACTCAAAAGATCGCTGAGGGCTCTCTGGGGCATTGACCACTGCGCGGAGCTGCCGGCCAGCTCTTTGCAGGCGTCTTCAGACTTGCCGGCACCAGGAATGGGACTGGATTCCGCGATTTCGTCGGCAGAGAGACCCATGAGACACACTTTTGCGTCTCATTGTCTTCTCACGACTGACTCATGGCCTTGTTGTCGGGGCTGTGGAAAATCTGTCCTAAATCGGTTTTGAGGAACTTTTTTGAGGAACCATTTTGGGACACCCATTGCGCCGCAGGGGATCTCAGCGAATTACGGCCGGCCTTTAACCGATTGGTCCTGAGTTCGAATCTCAGGCGACCCATAGCCTGAAATCCTTTGGCATCACTGCCGGAACCTTTGCCGCGCAGTGGTTTTGATGCTCTGGAGGTCACGTCGGATCAAGCAGGGACAAGTTCTCAGAAGTGCGCGGAAATGCGCAACTTCGTCACTTGTTTGGGGGTATCCAGGCCGACATCCGGCAGTCTTTCCCAAGCATCGACCACCATCTGCTCAGGGGCCAGCTGAAGGCGTTGATCGCTTGTCCCGGCACCCTCTGGCTGCTCGATTGCATCCTGGCCAATGGACCCATCGACGGAGCGGCTATTGACGCCTTCCCCGGCGACACCCTGCTCACCCCACTGGAGCGTCTCAGGGGCCTGCCCATCGGCAACCTCACCAGCCAGTTTCTGGCCAACCTCCACCTTGATGGTCTTGACCATCAGTTGAGCAGCCTCTCGGGAGTGAGGGTGAGCTTGCGCTATGTGGATGATCTGGCTCTCTTTGCGGATCGGCCAGAGCCGCTCCTCCAGTCTCTGAATGTGCCGCGAAGCGAACTCAGCGCTTTGCGCCTGCGCCTCCACCCCAGCAAAACCAGGCTCCTTCCCACGGCTCGCGGCGCCAGCATTGTTGGTTTTCGCGTCATCGGCGGTCGGATCCGCCTGCGCAATCACAGCTTGCTCCGCATTTGCCGGGGGCTGAGACGCTGCCGACAAGCCATCCTCCATCGGCAGTTGAGCGTGTGGCGGGCCCGCCGCACGGCCTTGAGTTGGAACGCCCACCTGGCCCATGGCCACGCGCTCCGCTTGCGGCATCGCCATCCTTTCCCCCTCTAGGAGTTTGTTGCCCATAGCGCCCGCTCAGGCCATGCAACCGAGATCGTCATTCCTTTCCACGCCGTATTCCGTTGAATGTTGAGGGCGGTTCGCTGCCTCCTGCTCAGCAGGAGGAGTGG
>Ga0315904_10003847_pt1 | contig 21808 bp, 24 predicted proteins | sample LakEriMetagenome_6_FD_203529 | JGI IMG/M metagenome (GOLD analysis project Ga0315904, IMG submission 203529) | Freshwater fungal communities from buoy surface, Lake Erie, Ohio, United States - Buoy 12 MA120 | ecosystem: Environmental > Aquatic > Freshwater > Lake | place: USA: Lake Erie, Ohio...
CCAGGACCAGGTTCTTTGAGACTTTGTTGTAGTCTTCTGCTGTGCCGGATCCAGAAAGCGCAGCGATGCCACCAGCCGAGGTGCGCATCCTCACGATTCTGGCGGCCAGCTCTTCTTCTGTGGCACCTGTTGGCGTTTGTTTGGTGAGAACGGATCTCAGTGCCGGATTGCTGAGGATTTCGCTTAGCGCGTCTTTGGATGAGGTTGTACCAGAGAGCGAGGCCAAAGACGCGGCATCGATGGCTGCTCTCTTTTCATAACTGTTCAACTTGCGCCCATACTGGTCTGGGCGTTCTGCCTGGGTGATGAGGTCTGCGGCTTCTTTGAACCCACCAGGAAGGGCGTTGCGTTCTGCCAGGTCTCTGGCCTCTTGTACTGATCCTTTGCGGCCTGTTGCTGCAATCAGGGCGGTCTCTGCCTGAAGGTTCCCGAGGCCTTTTTCGCCAGACGCTTCTTTGATTCCTTGGATTGATTCTTTGAACTTGTCGGCATCGACCAGGCCCTTTTTGAGTGCGCCTTGGGCGTTTTCGACATCTTTGAGGAAGACGGACCAGACGCCCCTGGCGATAGTGCCGACGGCAGTGAGGGCGATGCCGATCCCAGCGATTGGTCCACCCATTGAGGCGATGCCGCCGAGTTTTGCGGCGACTCCGCCAAGGTCGCCGCCCAGGCCTGACGCTGCCCGGCCAGTCTGTTGAATGGCTTCTTTATGTTTTCTCGCTTCCTCTGTCGCGAATTTGGTTGCCGCTGATATTTTGTTGACGCTTTTCGAGCCATTTTCCCCAGCGGTCTTTGCTCCCTCTTCCACCTCGCGCAGTCTTTTCTTAACTTCCTTTAGTTCTGCCTCTGTCTTTTTGAGGGCAGCGTCGGTTTTCGCCAGGTCAAATTCAAGTTGTACGATGTTGCTGGCCATTATGCGCTCCAAATGACTTGGTTTTTGCGTGCAAACTCTTCATACATTTCTTTACGAAAAATCTCAACGGAGCGCATCATGATGAGTTTCGCCTGCCATTGTTGCGCGCCACTTAATGTGAAAAATTCCATTCCATATCTTTCCCACTTGTATCCATATTGGTTTTGCTTACGGGCGCCGGGGAGGGTTACTTGTGCCGCAGCGATGGACCCCTTTGCTGTGACCTTGATGTTATATCCTGTTCCTCTGACCTTCAGAAGTTCTCGGAGGTGCGCCGAGCCTTTCCTCATGGGTGACACGTTGGGCAGGTCTCGACCACCAAAGACTTTCATTTTTCGCCGGATCGTTGCGGGCGCACGAGTGCTGAGGCCAAGTTCAGTGTACGCTCTGGGTGAAAATCGAAGTTGGAAGCCTTGGGGGTCGCGGAAGAATTCGTCAATGGCGATATACAAGGCCTTTTTCGCCACGTTGTTGATGGTCCTCATGGCCAGGCCTGACTGGGAGAGGTCTGCCAAGAGTCCTGTGGTGGCGATGGTGGCTTTGGCCATGGTTACTGCCCAATGTCAACCGCTGCCCGTAGAACTCGTAAAAGGAAATTCTCATCCATCCATCCAGAAAACGCGAGTTCGTGGATGCTGAGGTGGTAGTTCACGGCCAGGATGTCGATGGCGAGTTGTTGTTCTTCTTCGATCGATGGGCGGTCGTCGCGCTGGTGGTACGCGCCCAGGCGGTCTTGGAGGTCTTGGAACTCGATGGGGCTTTGCCATTGGTAGTCGCGATAGACGCTGGGCAGGGAACTGGTGAGACCAGGCAGGCTGGGATCGATTTTCAGGAGCGTGGGGACACGCCAAAGCTGTGTGGGGTCCTTCCCCTCAATGATCGGTCCTGTGATGCCCCTGACGCGTGCTAGGTCGTGTGGCTGGGCGTCGCCCATGGCGATCCACCAGCCGGCCTTGGTTCGGCGCAGCATTTGGCCGATGCCTGGGGAGAAGGGGACGCCGATCATCACGCCGCCGAGTTCGTTTGGTTCTGCGCCCTCTGGTCCGATTCCTGGCAATAGGGCGATGGGGGCGTAGCGGCGAATGTGCAGCGGCGGTGGGACTTCAGGTGGGATGTAGTAGATTGGGAACATTAGGACACCGTTATGGGTTTATTGGACCCATCCAGGCCGCCGGTGATTTTGATGCGCCGCGTTGAGGCGTCTTTGCCTGGGGCGGGGGCGGATTCTTCTTTGACCGACAGGCCGACAAAGGTGATGGTCTTGGTTGCGCCAAAGCCAGCACCGGCGGAGAATTGGCGCCACACGGTGACCAGGGCGCCCGTTGTGGGAACGGAAAACAACTGGTCCAGGCTTTCGATGATGGTTTCGACCATGATATTGCCAGCGCGATACATGTCCTTTGGTTGTGGCAGGCCGTACGCATAACATTTTTCGGGGTCGTTGTTTTCGTATCCACTATTGATTGAACATTCCAAAGATGAGATGTCGATTGGGGTGCCGCCAAGGGTTGCGCTTTCAAGGGTCCAGACTTCTTCGGCGACATCGGCAGGGTATGTTGCAGACGATGCGGGGATCAGGGCTTTTGTGGTGCCGTCAGAACTGAGGCCAAAGACATCTGCGGTTGCAATGAAACCATCGCCACCCTTGGACCAACTGAGGCCAGTCAGGCAAACGATGCCAGAGGGCATCGGATAAACCTTGTGCCCGGTCGCAGCATGACCAGGCCCAGTGGCAAGTTCTTTGGCGACGTATGCCTTGAAGCCGGTGGTGCCATTCAGTTGATAACAGGGGATTTCAGCGTTTGACAAGATCGTCAAAAGGCCGCCGACTGCATAGGTTGAGAAAGAGATTTTGGGCGCTTCTCGGATCACGGCAGACAACTTATTGTGGATGGCGCCACTGTTGGCCCAGTTCCCTTCGGTCGGGCGGAAATCGACGGTGTGCTGGCTGATGCCGCCCAGGGTCGTGCCGTTGATTTGAATGGACTTGCCAATGAATTGATTCATGGGGTGTTTCTCCAGGTCATTGTGATCGTTGCAACGGCGTTTCCTGCCATTGCGTTTGTGGCAGGGATGATTTCGCCGAGTTCAAAACTGCATTCACCGCAGGCGAGATGGACTTTTCCGTATAGGGCATTGATTTCGGCGACGATGTTCCCCAGTACGTCATTGATATATATTCTTGCGTCTGCTGCTTTTTTGTCGGCTGGCAGGGGAATGATCATGCGGACATCGATCTTTCCGCTTCGTTTCACAACACCGGCCAGGCGCTCTATGGGGAACGACATTTGAGAAAGTGCTGCGATTGGGGCCAGGTCTGCAATCAGGTCTCCGTCGATGTTTTCAACTTGTTCTTCACCGGTCATTGCTGGGTCGCCGCCGTCGAAAAAGACCAGGCGACTGCGGGGGGCGTTACTGCACAGAGCCGCCCAGGTCGTCGAGGCGCAGAGCATCGCGACGCCAAACTCTAAGGCTTTTGATTCGTAACTGGTCGCGAGCGTCATGTGATGGTCTTTGTGTTTTTCTGGGCTTTGGTTTTACTCTTCACTTTTTCAACAAAAACTCTGGCTTCTTCGCTTTGGTTTTTTGATAGTGTTTCGTTGATAGATTCCTTTGCGGCGGGGTGCGCGGCCTTTACCTCTTGAATCTTGCCGACCAATTCGGTCCCAACTGCCACAGCGTTGCGAACTCGATCAACGAGAACCTTGGCGACGGCAAGGGAAGGAATAGCAAGCGATCCAGCGCCAAGGAGCATCGACAACCAATCGAGTCCACCGGAAGGGATCGGCTGCGGTTTCGGAGGCAAAGGACCAACCGTTTCGGGATTCTTGACCGCAGGGTTCATGATCGCCGTTTGTGGTTGGGTCGCGGTGGCTGGAGAAATGAAAACTTTCCCAACCGGCGCAACTGTGATGGCGGATTCGTTATCGTATTGTACGACTTGCACAGGGACACGAAAGCACGCGTTGGCCATGACGCAAATGGAAACCACCATGCCGAAAAAAAGAATGGGAAAAGTCGCACGCATCATATCCCCCTTTTTTCCATGGTGAAATCACATTTGCCAAGGCACGGGCGCGGATCTCCGCCACCACGGATACAGCGTTCTCGAATTGCTTGTTTTAACTCTGCTTCAAGTTTCTCAAACTTCTTTTTGTTCTCGCGTGCGTCCTTGATCTGCTGGCGCCAGAGGATTGCCACTGCCGTCGAAAGAACAGAGAACGCGCCGATAACAATGCTGTCGTCAAGAATCATGAGACTCATACCTCGTTCCCTGGTGCTGGGGTGGATTGTGCTGCATCGCGTCGCTTCTGACACTTGCGAATGAAAGAATAATACGCGGCCATTGCTTGTTCGCCTGTTGCCGTTGCGCCGAGTTCGATGTCGTCTGCGGGGTTCAGAAGAGGAAACGCCTCAGCCAATTCTTCAGCGGTGAGAGCAACGGAAAACGCTGGGGATTCAGAAAGAACCGCTTCGCCTTTTCCTTCGACAAGCACCATTTCTTGCTCGCAGATTTCAATCGACGGGATGCCACCTGATGGGATGACAATCGTCTGCTTTTGGCTGCGAGTTCGCACTTGGCCAGGGGCTTCTATTTTGTCGTATTTTCCGCGCATGGTTCATCTTCCTTTGGTTTGATTTCTGCGGCGTAGATTTGCTGTGATACCATGTTGATTGCCATGGATTCGAGTTCGGAAATTGGCTTGCCGATCCCGAGTTGCAGGGCGCGGAGTTGGGCTTCGGTGATGATGAAAGTTTTCATGTTTTCCTTCAGGTCGCGATAAGGCCATGGGTTCTGAGCATGGCCAGGATGGTGTTGATCTTTGACTTATTTGCGTTTGCCAGCGCGATTGCCGAGGCTAAGTCTGTAGCGTCTGCGGTCGATACATCTGTAATTGCTGACGCCTGACCACCGACAACTTTGGTCCCTGCGACTTTGTATCCTTGGCCTGATGCGATATTTACCGACCCACCAACCCGCAACAGCTCCGATCCGCCTGGGTCGGTGCCGAGGATAACTGATCCGTTGTCGTTGATTATCACCCTGTCCGTTTCCGCTCCTCCGGCTACGCCGGTACGAAATGACATTGACGAACCTGCTGTTGCGCTGGGCGAGGAAATGACAAATAAACGATCCGAAAAGCCGTCAAATCTGAATGCGACTCCTGACGAACTGCTTGAATTTCCAATGTACAAGTTATCATCAACGACAAGGTTGTCTTTTATCCTCGCCGAACCCCCCACTCGTAAAATTGCGGTGCCGCCTGGGTCGGTTCCTATAATTACCGCGCTCCCATCTAGGTAGAAAGGAGACTTCGTTCCAGTGTTGTCAGAATAAGATCCAATATATCCAGCGCTGGATGTGTATGAAAAATATATTCCGCCTGAATTTCTGAATGCGGCCAGAGGTCCATATGCGCACAGGTATTCTATGTCCTGTCTTCCGGTGAAGGTGTTTGCACCCCTGAGTGCAATGGTTCCTGTTTCGTCTGGGGCGGATAACGTGCGGTTAGCTGATAGCGCAAGTGGTGTGATGGTTAACGAAAAAGAACTCGTCCCGCCTGCGCGCCCTGCGAGTTTGATCGCGTCTTGAGTCGCTGCGACCTGTATGGTTTGGATGCCTGTGAGGGTGTTTGCAGTGTTGAGGCCGGGAACGTCGAGCGTTGTTCTTTGCGCAGCAGCGTCTGCATCGTCAAGGAGGGCACGACCGGCAACGGTGAACGTGGCAAGGGCGGCGGTGCCTGAACCGGTGAAGTATGGTAGTCTGTCGGCAACAGAGATGAGGCCAGCGATTGCTTGCAGTTCTGCGTCTTGGGCCTGGACGTTGGTGCCGATGACCAGGCCAAGCGTTGCGCGTTGCGCAGCAGCGTCTGCGTCATCGACGAGCGCCGCGCCTGCTGCGGTCATTCCATGCGCGCCGACAGTCAGGGCTGCGTGCGCGGCGACTGAAACGATTGCTGGTTGTGGTACTCCTTGGCCGGCGCTCATGATCCGTACTCCCGGCGCAGACGGAAGAATGGGGAAGATCTGATGATGTTGCCACGGAAGTTGGAATCACCGGCGACGTAGCCGGAGACTTCCCAGTAGAGTTGGTCGTTGATGGTTTGGCCTGTTTGGATTGTGCCGTACACGTCTGCTGGCGTCATGGCCGTGCCGGTGCTGGCTGGCATGATCACGGTTAGGTTGCCAACGTTGTCGCCGGTGATGGTCCAGTTTCCGACGCCGTTGGTTGCGTCGAGTTCGACACTGCTTTGGTCGAGGGATCTGATTGCGACCGTCAAACTGGTGTAGGTGGTGAGATCGACGGTCTGGTTGCCTTGTTTTATCACCAGATTGAATTGATTGCGACGGTATTGGGTGACCTCGATGCCCTGGATGCTGCCAAGGCCGACCGAGACGGGATCGCTGACTGAGGCGCGGGCGAGGCCGGAATACAGGGAATCGAAGTCTTGGACCTGGAGTTCGTCAAAAAACCATTCTGGATTGCAGACGTAATTTGCATTGGTTGGAACGGCAAAGATGCCCCAGGCAGGGCCGACTGGCGGCATGTCGAAGATGATCCAGTAGAGGCCAGAGACAACGCCATCAGCGACGATTGTGGTATTGTGGGTGAAACTTGCTGGGGCGGTGGCACCGTAAATGAAATTGCGCGCATAGATTGTGAAATCTGAAAGCGTCAACCCTGTGACGACTGCGCCAGTCGTTTTGTTGTAAACCTTGAACGGTTTTGGGTTGCGCTGGAGGGTTCTCATTGGGTTCTCATGCCTGGGCCGGAAATGGTTTGGACCTTTGAGAGGTGCAGGTCGAGATCAAAGGACAGAGCGCTTCGGTCGGACTTGAAAAACTTGACTGTCCAGGACTTGCCGTCTGCTTCAACAATCACATCGCCAGCCATTGGTTCTGGTATGGTGCGGTTTGCAAGAAAGGTGAGGACCTGTGCAAAGGGGATCAATGCCTTTGCCATGCGATTTCTGGTCTGGATGCCGATCGTGAACTCGTCAGAGGGGAGGGATGGTTCCCACAACAATGCCCGGATCGAGGTTTCTGCCTGCGTGTCGATGCGTCGATAGGTCAGGGTTTGGCCCAAGCCATCGACGGAAAGAATCGACGCGGTGTCGGCAGCAATTTGATCGGCGAAGGACATGGACTAGCAACCCAGTTGCCGTTGCCAGTGTTCAATGGTTTGATCGGTGATGTTGAGGTCTGCTGAGATGAGTTTTTGCGGGGCGGTGCTGATGGTTGCGACCAGGTCGCGGACGCTGGTGATGCCCATGGCGTCATGCAGATGGGTGGCAATGGCGTCGCCGATGCCGTCGATCTTCATGAGTTCTTTGATGGCCTTGTCGCGGGCGTCTTTGACTTTGCCTTTGACAGAGCGTCCATCGACTTCAACAACTTTGAAAGCAGACCAGCGCAGGTTGCGGCGGAAGTGGTCAAGGCGTTCCTGCGAAGACAATTTCATGGTGCAATAAGCGTCGCCTTTTTGCAGGCGATCTTTCCCGCAGATGATGGGTCGAACGCATTGTATTTCGGCATAGATGTCGGACATGGGGTTCCCTTGTCTCAGAAGATGAATGGGGGTTGGGTGGATCCCCCCCCTGTCCAATCACGGCGCAGGGGGACGAAGGATCAGATCGCTCAGGTGAATTCGCAGAGCACCGCGTCGGTGAACATGCCATAGGCGGCGTTTCCGACAGCCTTGAGGCCGTGTTCCCAACGGTCGCGGTCGTGACGATCATCTTTGATCGTGCGGTTGCGCAGGGCAGTGTTTTCACTGAAGATGAACGGACAGGCGTTCGGGCTGGTGTTGACCAGGCAGAACTTGCTGGACAGGGTGATGCGGGGCGATGAAACCAGCGTGATATTGACGCCAGAGGCCGACAATCCTTTAACGGGATTGTCAATTGTTCCTGCGCCTGTATCAATCGTGTTGTTGATGATCGCTTGACGGGCAGTACCTGAGAGCGCGTTGCCGACAACGACTTTGAGGTCGGTGATCGCTTCATTGATCGGTTCGCCTTGGTCGTCAAGGAAACCGGTGATCTGCGAATAGGCGGACATGATGCCTTCAGCGAATTCTTGGGCCGTTGGGGTGGTGCCAGAGGCTGCCGCTACGGATACTTTGTTGTTAATGGTGCCACTCTTGCCCCAGACGTGATCGGCAGCGAAGAATGCCTTGCCGTCGAAGCCTGTGGCAGTTTCAGAGGCGTTGATCAGGCTGGCGATCAGAGAGCCGGGCCAGATCGCATACTTGGCAACCAGTTGACCGATGCGCATATCGACCAGTCCGGTTTTGTCATTGATCAACCATTCGTCTGGGACGACGATGGAGTCTTCGAACTTTTCGTTCTTCATTGACCAGGCGTAGGGGACAAACTGCGAACTTTGACGCTTGTCCTGCCACTTTTTGAAGCCGGGAATAGCGCCCAGGAAGTCGAGGTTGATCGACTCACCAGACGACAGGTTGTTGGGGATGAGCGCGGCCAACGCGGCCAGCGAGTAGGCGGGGGCGACGGCGGTGTCGATGGCTTTGCCGATGCGGCCATCAACAAAAGGAGCGGTGATGCTCATGGTGAAAGTCTTTCTTGGTCTTTGGGTTTGGTTGGTGTTACAGGCTCAAGATCAGGCGATCTTTTGCGCGGTGATGTACCAGTTGGTGCCATCGCAGAACGCTGTGATGGTGTCGTTGGCTGCGTCGATTGCGGCGTGGTTCGCGGCGCCGTCGATGGTGCCAGATGCAGGCGTGATGGTCGCTGCGACCGCATCGGCGGTGGTTTTCTTGAAGGTGATCGAGCGACCGGCGCAGTCGGCGCTGGCGGGCAGGGTGATGGCCTGGGCACCGGTGCTGGGCAGCAAGATGACCTTATCGAGGTCAGCAGTGGTCAGGGTGATGTTGCCAGTCGCGGCCAGGGTGCGGGTGCCGCGTTGGGCGACGTGGCCAGATCGGTTGGTCTTGCCTGCGATGATCGCGACGTTGGTGGCCGAGACGCCAACCACAACACCGACGTAGGTGTTGCCAGTGGGGGTGAAGGTCAATGTGTTATCGTCGCTGGCGTACACCGGGCGCCGATGGGCGACGTCATCCTGGGCGACGCCAGTGAGTGCCATTTCAAACAGGAATTCACCAGTGATGGCATTGACCGTGCGGTCGCCATCGGCGGAGGCAACGTTGGCGGTTGCGATCTGCTCGGTGCAGATGCCGGCAAAGGGTTCGCCAGCGACTAACTCGTGGGCGTAACCGGTGGCGGGAAGAGACAGCAGGGAACCCTGGAAGGGGTTGGCGCTGGCTTGGACGGGGAGTGGGGCGAAGTCGCCGCCGGCAATGCGTCGGTCGGCGTTTTGGGCGAGTGCGGTCATGAGAGGCTTCTCTTTTTGTGAAAGGGGATTGTGTGTTGGTTACAGGTCAGGGATCAAGGCTTCTTGGCTTTGGCCATGGCTTCTTTTTTCAAGAATGCCCAGGTGTCAAAGTCGTTGGCGAAGTGGCCTTTGGATTCAGCGTTCAACGCGTCCCATTCGGCTTTGAGTGCGCCTTCACCGGTGTCGGTGTTGGAGGCGCTTGCCTGGGCGTCGCTGCCGGGGTCTTTCGTGGCGCTGACTGCGCCAGTCCAGCCCTTGAACTTTTCGACCTGGGCCTTGAGGGTGGCCAGTTCTTGGTCTTTGGCTGCCAGGGTTTGCTTGTGGCTTTGTTCCACGTCCTGGGCTGTTTTACTTGCGGCGGCGAGTGCTTCCTTCGCCTGGTTGAGTTTGCCCTTCAGGATCGAGGCTTCGATCTGACCCGCTTCGTTGCCTTGCGCATCCAGGTCTTGGATTTCGTTCAGGCATTCGGGATAGGCTGCGGCCAGGGCGGCAAATTGCGCCTTGGATAAGCCTTGGGATGCGCCCGCACTGACCGGTGGCGCTTCGGGTTTCTTGCCAAAGAGGGGCATGCGGGCCTCCTGATGGTTGGCGGTGATGGTGTTCAGAAAATCATTCCAGGACAGGATGTCGTCGATGAGTCCCAAGGATTGGGCCTCGGGGGCCATGAAGCAGCGACCGTTGAGGCACTGTTCGGCCTGGTCGTCGCTGAGTCCACGACCGGCGCGGACGGCGTCATAGAACGCTGCGGCGTAGGCGTTGCATTCGCGTTGTAGTTCTGCAACCACGGCATCGGTCATTGCTTCGCCGTCTTGGGCCAGGGCCTTGTATGGGCCGGAGCGAATGACGACCCGTTTGTAGCCTTGTTTTTCCACGGCCTGTTGGCGGTCCCAAAGGGCCATCACGGTACCGATGCTGCCGAAGTTTGCCCCGACGCTGCTGGCTGTTATAGAGCGGCAGGCAACGGCGAGGTATGTACCGGCGGAGAAGCAGTATTGATCGGCATAGGCGTAGCACGGCTTGATGGCGTCGGCGGCTTTGATGGCGTCGTAGCACTCTTGGCAACCGGCGGCGGATCCTCCGGGGGTTTCGAGCCGGAGGACGATGGCACGGATATTGGGGTCTTGAAGGGCCGCATCCAACTGCAATCGGATCGCATCATAGGATCTTCCTTGGGGTTGGCAGGCGCCGTTGATTTGGTCGGCGTGTTGGGCGAGGACGCCACGGATGTTGAGGACGGCGATGTTTTGGTGTTGCTGGTCGAGGGTGGTTTCGTCGAAGGGGGCTGTTTCAGTTTCGTCTTCGATGGTGAAGTTGAGTGGGAGGACTGCTTGGGCGCGGAGTTCTGATTTGTTGCCGAGGACGTGGGCTTCCAAGAGGTCGCTGAGGCGGTCGTAGATGCTGCCGTGGAGATACCAGGCGTTTGCCAGGAAGGCGTCGAGGAGGTGGGAGCGGATCATACTTGGTCTCCACTGGAGCTGGAAGCTCCAGCTACTTTGGCTTCTTCTTCGTCGTCTTCTGGGTCTTCTTGATCTGGGATTGTGATAGTGTTGCGGGTGAGGCCGGCGCGTTCATCCAGGGCCTTGTCTTCTGCGGTCTGGGCGCGTTCGTCGTCGCGGTCGTATCCACCGTATTCGCGGGCGAGGGTCGATTCTGACACGCCGAGAACTTCTTTCTTGAGTTGTGCGCCTTGCATTTCGCGGTATTCGTCGGCGCTCAGGCGCTGCGGTGGTACAAAGAAACCAACACAGGCGGCGTCCAGATCGTCGCCAGTTGGGAGCGATATGCGGCCACGGGCGAGGTCTTCGGCGATGTAATTTTTGACGACGATGCGCAGTTCGTGTTCATGATCGACTTGCTCGCGGCGGAAACTGCGCCAGGCCTGCATGAGGGCTGCGCGGGCACTGGCCATGTTTGACTTGGTGAGTTGGTTGAGGGCAAGTTGGAAGGGGATGCCAGGGCCAAAGGCTGCGGTGGCTGGGGTCAGCATTGCCGTGGTGAAGATGTCAAAGTCGGCGCCGTCGAACTTGAATTCAAAGGGGCGGACGTTGGTGCCACGTTTGACGTAGTAGGTTTTTCCGGGGACGATCTTGGTGTTCTTGGTCCAGCAGACGCCGTTGCGGTCGGCGCGGGCGGCGGCGACTGGGTCGTCGGCTTCCACGATCATGCCCAGGCAGGCTTTGAGGCGGGTGCCGACGACGTGGGCCTCGGTGACTTTGCCGATGTGGGTCAGCAGTTGCATGATGGGGGCGAACCATCCAGGACTGCGGATCTGTTCTGGTTCTAGGCGGGCACTGTGCCAGATGACTTGTTCAACACCGTTGGTATCCAGTAGGGGGACATAGATCCACGATGGCTTACCCTGGCGCAGTTTGTTGGGGTGGGCGCTGCGGATGTGGATGCCGACTGGGTCGCCGTCGGTATTCAGTTGGATGCCACGATAGAGATTGTCGGAGTCTGGGCGGTTGTCGGGGTTGCAGATGCGATTGGGATGAATGCAGCGCCAGGCGGTGGCATATTGGGCCTGGGGGCGATTTTTCACCACGCGGACCTTGAAGGTTTCACCATAGACGGCGCGGCCAAAGACCAGGGAATCTTCCCACTGGCGGAAGTTTAACATGCCAGCAACATCGATATGACGGATGCCCTTGAGGATATTTGCTGTGATTTGCCGACGGATGGCGCGGTCTTCGTCTGTTACACCTGGTATATCGTCGCCAACATATAACGACTTGAACAACAATCCATGGGGACCGACCACGCCAGATTGCACCGCGTTGAGCATGGCGCGGGCGTAGGCGTTATTGCGGACGAGGTTGGCAGAACGGGCACCAAGGACGTCGGCGTCGAATTCGTAGGCGTCTTGGGGGTGAATGTCCCAGTGCGCCTGGTCGCCGCTAAGGGGACCGCTGGCTGCTCCTTCGTAGGCGCGACCCATGCCGATGCCAAGACTGGTGGTGGCGTCCATCATTGGAAGCACACCTGCTGGGGCACGATGCAGTCGCTGGCGCCAGTCTCTTCTTCTTTGCGGAGTTTTCTGAGTTCTAAGAGGGATTGCAGTTTTGTGCGCTGGACACTCATGCCATTTGGCAGGGTGTACGACTCCGCGCCAAGGGCGAGGGCGTCAATCGCGGCATCAAGTTCTGCAACCGTGAGGGCCATGGGCGAACATCATGCACCCTCAAAACTCGTTGTCCAAACGGCTGGGATACGTTCAAAGTCGTCCCCAGTCGTCCCCAGTCGCACAGACTTAGGAATTTTTGGCCTCGTTTTGGAAATCGATGTCGCTGATGGGGCGATAGATCTTCGCCACGCCATAGGGGGCAAGGTGCGTGGTGTGTTTGCCGCATTGGACGCAGACAAATTGCACTTGTTCATCCTTGGTGGAACGGATGGTCAGCCGATCTGTGCCGCAATGTTTGCATGTAAAAACACTGGGGATTGCTGGTTTTGTCAGTTCTGACAGTGGGGCCTGGTCCTGATCGTCTTCATCAGGGTCTGCGTAGCCGGCAAGCCAGTCGCCCATTACCAGGTTCCTTCAGAATAGGTGTCTTTTTCGCTTGTTTCTTGGTCGTTGGCACTTTCCCGTTGTGGGGGTTCGGTGCTGCCTGCTTTGTTGATTCCCAGGATGTCGGCGAGGGCCAGGTGCATTTTTTCGCAGTCTGCCCAGTGGATGTCTTTGCGGACATTCACGGTTTCATCGGTTTGACTGGTGACACGGGGAACCCAGACGACGATTTCTTCAAAGCCGCCGCCGACCATTCGGCGATTTTCGAGGGTTTGGTCTTCGGCGTTGAGGGACCTGATGTAAAACTCTGGCAGGGCATCTGCCTTGGGAAGGTGCCAATTTGCTGCGGATTTGCCGAGCATGGACTGTTCCAGTTCCGTGCGCCAGTGGTGCGGGTGGATGCGCCATTCGTGGACACTGCTAGGTTTATCGGTGCGGTTTGGTTTCTTGGGGTCTGGGGGTTGCACTTCGCGCCAGGTCTCGCCGGGTTGCATGCGGACATCACCGCGCAGGCAAAGGCGGCGGCGTGGGTTTTCTGCTGCCCATTGGTAGCCGTATTTGCGGAAGTTGGGGTTTGCGACATCGAGGCCGACCACGTCAACGGTACGCATTTCGCCGCCGATGGGGTAGAGTCGATCCTCCATGTCTTCAAGGTCTGAGAGGCTGTTGGCCCTGCCGGTTGCGACCAGCCAGGATTCACCGCCCTGGGCGTGGGCGCGGACGACGTAGGGGAACCAGAACTTGCCGACGTGGTTGTCCTGCTGGTCGGCGATCAGCATGAGCCAGTCGGCTTTCACGGGACAGGATCCCAGGGCGTAGTCGGCGCAAGAGGCATCGATGATTTCGTCGGAAGTCGTGGGGACAAAGGAATGGATCCAGGGTCGGCAGCCTTCGGTGTTGGTCCAGGTTTTCTTTTCTGATGGTTTGCCGTGCAGGAGTTTTTGAACCATGCCGGCGGCGAAGGTGTCGAGAGTGACGTTTTCGGAGTAGAGCGCATTGGCCCAGCCGCTGCGGATGGCGGTCTGGGGCGGGTGGATGCGGATGAGGCGGTGCTGATCGTCAAAGTCTGCGGTGGCTTGCCAGTGGCCTGAGGGGTGGTCTTCGTTTTGGGTCCAGGTGCCGGGGGTCCAGCGGCCACCGGCGTTGATGCAGTCGAGGACCATGTGCCGGACTGCGTTGGCGCCGTGCTGGGCGTCACAGTGTTGGCAGCACCATCTGGCGAGGCGTTCTGAAACTATGACAGAGGCAGGGTATTCGGATAGTGGTCCATTGTGGCCGACGATTTGGGTGTCGTTCAGGAAGTCGGCTGCGCCGCAGGTGGGGCAGACGACTAAGGGGCGTTCATGGCTGCCGGTGCGCAGGCGGCGCCAAGCGTGGCCATTGACTGCGCCAGGGGTGCTGCCGCCCATGAAGAGTTTGTCATGGGGGAAGGTACGCTGGCGGACAAGCATCAGATCGATGGGGTCGCCTTGTTCGTCCAGGTCATCGACCAGGCGGTCAAATTCGTCGCAGAAGATTTTGGGTAGGGCGAGGGATCGGACATCATCGAGGAGGTTGCCGTTTAACATGTGGACGAGGGATCCGCCAAGGGAAAGCAGGTCATTGGCGAAGCAGCGTTCTTGGCCTTCAACAGAAGTGGGCAGCAGGCGTGCAAGTGGTGTGGTATTGCGGACCATGGGCTCCATGCGGGTTTCCCGAAAGCGGCGCTGGTCTTTCAGGCGGGTGTTATACCAAGCCATTTCCTGGGGATTTTGCGCCATTATCCAGGCAACGATGGATTGCATGATGGTGGTCTTGGCGATCTGGGCAACCATAACCAGGTAGAGTTCTTCGGTCCTGTGGGCGTAGGGGTCAGTGGGTGATGGTTGGCCCGTGACTCTGGCGGTGACCAGGTCGTACCAGTGTTTCATGAGTCCTGCCATTCGAGGATCCCAGCGACGCGTGCGAAGGTGCAGGTGCTGGGAACACCAGTCCCAGGCCGAGGAACCGCTTGGCGGGGCCAAGAGGTCCAGGGCGAGGGATTGGTAGTCGGTGGGGGTTAGGAGGGAGGTCATTTGGGGTTAGATGGTGCACCATCTATTTCGGGTTTTCCGGGTTATACGGCTGTCCGCATAATCCTGTTAGCATGGATCACCGCCTAACTGGACTGTTAGATTCCTTCCTGCGCACCGAATGAAAATGACGCGCCAAATGTACGTACCACAGTGTGCATGAATATCCGTTTTCGGGGTCGTGTTTCGGCGCAGCAATTCCGACCCTAATTCCCCACGGGAACCATAGCGGAGAATGAAAATAAAAGCACGAATATCTGAAATGAATAAACAGCCAACAAAACTTTGCTTGCGAAGAATAAACGTTTTTTGAGAATGAAAACATATTAAGCCCCTGTGGTTGATGGTTCGGAATCTAACAAGTTGATCCAGCGGAGCCTTCGGCCCGCTGATCGTTGACGTTGGGCGGCAAATGTATTCGCGGACAATTTCGCTCTCGCATAACGTCTAGTTCTGCTATATGTTCACGTCTAGCTGTAGCGTTCACCGGTTTTCGTGCTCCCTGCCCGTGGCAAGGTACCGCTCCAACCTTTCCGCAAACGGTACACTCCCACTGCGGTGATTCTTCATTATTCATTTGGTCACTCCTAGTTTTTGGCGTTGGGCTTCAAATTACCGAGCAGGCGCTCGGTAGTCCCAGGGTTAGAATGGGGGTTGGTCGTCTTCGCTGGGTGTGGTGGTGTTTGCTGGGGTTGTTGGGGTTTCTGTGGGTTGGGTGGTGGTTTGTGGGGATTCGGTCTTTTTGCCGTCGGGGACGAAGTGGAAGCGGTCAACGGTGAGGGAGAGTTTGCTGCGCTTTTTGCCGGTTTCTTTGTCGTCCCATTGGTCCATTTTGAGGGAGCCTTCAAGGATGATGGGCTTGCCTTTGGTGAAGTATCTGGCAATGGTTTCGGCTGGTTTTCCGAAGGCGGTGCATTCCAAAAAGAGGGTTTCTTCCCGTTCTTCTCCGCTGGCGGTTTTGTATTTCCTGCCGTTTGCGATGCTGAAGTTGACCACGCATTTTTCGTTTGCGAGGAACTTGGTGATGGGATCGCGGGTGAGATTCCCGGCGATGATGAGGTGGTTGAGGGAGATGCTCATGGGGTGCTTTCTTGTGGTTGATTTTGTTTCTGTCTTTTTTCTCTTATTCTTCTGTTTCGCTCGACTCGGCATTCTTCTTTGAAAGTTTTTAGAACAGCGGGAAGTGAATCTTCTGGCGTAATGCGTATGATTTCTGCACGAATACGCATAACTTCAATACGACGACGTTCGTGTTCTTTAGATTTAATATAGTTTCTTGATTTATTTGCTAAATGTACGTAATCAATACTTTTTCTTTCTTTATTCTTAAAAGAACGAAGTGCTTTTGTCTCCTCTCGTGTATGCAAAGATCCAAGTTTCTGCATTCTTTTAACTATTCCACTTTTCCCAATATTCACCTTTCTTAGGTTGTCCATTGCAATTCTTCGTTTTATCTCTGGTCGATTCAAATTTCTTGGAACATTTCTCATTTTATATGCTAGATCTTTTTTAGCGTCTTGGTCCAAATTTCCCCCAATAAAACCATTTTGCATAAGTTCCTGTGACTGTATAGACTTCGCGTTTCTGACGTTAATGTCACTCAATTTCATAAACCTAGGTAATCCGTAAAAATTTCTATAGTAATCGATTGTCATTCCGTGAGTTGTAAGATGACTTGCAAGGTAACGAAGTTTTCTTCCACAGACAAGACATGGTGGTAATGTTTTTATTTTTTTATATTCACAGACTTCTTCAAGCGTTAACCTTCGATCTCGTATCCAAGAATGATCATATTGTTTTGGGTCTCTGGCAGGCATTATTTGACTCCCTTCGTCGCTCGTTCCGCCAGAATCATGATGGCATTGGGGTCGAGGTCCCAGATGAGGGCGATGTTTGCCAGGGTGCCGATGCGTTCGTTGCCGCGTTTCAGTTCTTCGGCGGTGCGTTTGGCGATTGCTTCGGCGAAGCCGAGTTCGGCGAGGTCGAGGGCGGCGTCGTTCCATTCGATGAGTTGGTTGGAGTCGATGCCGACGATGACGGCCAGGAGGTAGATTTCCCGTTGGCGGCCTGGGAGGCGGAAGGCGCGCATGGGTTCTTCAACGATTCGGTCGGCAAGGATTTCTCTGGCCTTGTCAAGGGTGCTGCCTGGTTTGTGTTTTGGTTTTGCCGGTTCTTGGGTTTGTTCTTGTGTTGGTTTTTCGGTTTTGGTGGTTTGGGTTGTTTGGGGTTCTGGGGCCTTGGTTGGGGTGCGTTTGTTGAGGGTGCTGAGAATTTCCTTTTGTCCTTCTTCGGTGAGCCAGATGTCGTATCCTTCGGCTCCGATGTAGCAACTTTGAATAAAGTCTTCGATCAGTTCAGTGAAGTCTTCTTCGTCTGGTTGGGTTGGCATGGTGTTGCGGACGATGGCGCAGAGGGCCGTTTGCCCGGGGAAGGCCTGAAGATCCCAAAGGATGGAGAGGACCATGGCCTCTTCCATGGTGAGCGATTTGATATTTTTGCAGAGGTCGGTGGCAAGTTGTTCAATTTCTTGCATGTCCAAAATTGGTGATGCGTTGTGAACATTTCCCTTTTGGTATGGGGCAGTTTCGATTTTGCCTTGTTCTGTGGGTTCTTCGATCGCCGTGGCGCTGAGTTTCTTGCGGTAGTCGGCGACCAGGTCGTGTGAGCATCCCAGCAGCATGGAGACTTCACGAGTGCTGCCCCAGAGTTTCACGTCGATTTTGCTGTGATAGAGTTCTAGGGCGCGGTGTTTGTCTGCGTTGGTGAGTTTTTGTCCGTGTTTGTTGCCCGACAGGGAGTCGAGGAGGAGGTCGAAGTCTTCGGGTGGTTCTGGGTAGAGGTCGCAGGGGAGGGTGGTGAGGCCTGCTTCCTTGGCGGCGGCGACGCGGGTGTAGCCACGGGTGAGGATGGGGTCGCCGTCGGGGGTGGCGTAGGCGCGGATGGGCTCCATGGCGTTGGGGCCGCCGTGGCGGTAGATGTCTGCGTATTCAGCGACGACTTCGGGGTTGAGTCTGACGCGGGGTTGTAGTTCGCGGCTGAGGGTGAGGGCGACGAGTGCGATTTCGACTCGTTTGGGTTCAAGCCTTTGGATGGGACTTGGCTTTGCCTTGGGGTTTGGTTTCTTCTTGGCCATTGGGTGCTCCTTTCTGAAGCGTGGTGCAGGTGAGTTCAAGTTGGTCGGCGATGATTTTGCGGGCCTTGCCTTCAAATTGGAGGCGGTCTTGGCCTTCTGAGAGGGCGTCGGCAATGACGCTGGGGAGTGTGCCGAGGATGACGTTGCGGACGTTGCGGACTGCGGTGATGAGTCCGGCCTTGGCGGCGTCGTTGGCCTCGGCGACCAGGCGCTGGGTGCGTTCATCGACGCGGGCCTGGCGTTCGGCGATGCGCAGTTCTTGTTCGCGGTCGTCTGCCTCTGAATTGGTGGAGGTTGTCTTGCCGACGCTGTCGCGTTCTCGGATCCAGAGTCCGCGATAGACTTCGATTTTGGAGATCGAGGTGCGGGCGGATTGGATGCCGAGTTCGCCAAGCCAATTGCGGGCGGTCTGGACGCTGACGCCGAGTTCCTGGGCGCAGGAGGCGGCATCAGGCCAGATCGTGTCGCCTTGGGCAGATTTGAGGGCTTCCTGGGCGGCTTTCAGGAGGGCCTGACTTGGCTTTTTGCCTTGGGCCTTGGTTTCTTCGAGTTGGGCCTGGAGGGATTTGGCGAGGTCGGCGATGGGGTTGGGGCGTTCGGCCTGGGTGGCGGTGGTGATCAGGGACCATTCAAATTCGCTCAGGCGCTCCCCGGCCTCGGCGCGTTTGCGGAGGTTGGCGATGGCGATGGTGTGGAGTTCGGAGGCTGACATGGATGGGAAAGGCTTTCTTTTATTACTTAACTTCTTTATTATTTATTACTTAGAAATCAGGAGGATAAGAATCAAGATCTGGGAGTGGATCATTGCAACCTTGCAACCTGGGCTGCTGTAGGTTTTCAGGCGCGTGCGTGGAAAAATTCCCTATAGGGATTTTTTCGGGGGGACGTGTATTATTGGGGGGGGGACGTGTATTTTTTTGCGCGGGCGCGTCAGAATCTACAGACGGCAAGGTTGCAAGGTTGCAGCCAATGACAGAAACTCCCTTAGATGCCACTTGGGCAAGGTGTTCCGCTTCGGTTGGGGTGTAACTGCCTTGGCAGGCCTCGTGGCGTGGTTCGATTTCTGGGTGGAGAGTGACGCCCATCCAGACTTTGATGTTTTTCCCGTTGAATCTTTTTTGACCAGGGAAGGCACCGCAGTCGCGAAGTTGCCGGCCAATGCGGTGGCCGCTGAGGCCCATGCCTTTTTTGTCTTCCAGGCCTGAGTCGGTCTGCCACTTTTGGAAGGCGGGGACGATGGCAGATTGGGCGACCCAGGTTTCTTGGGCGTGGGCCTTGTCGGCGAAGCGGAGGTCTTCAATCAGGAACCCGGTGAGGGGGTTCATTTCTTCGCGGTATTTGGTGGTTGAGGCAGTGACGGATTCGGTTGGGGTGAGGCGCTTGGCCTGGTAGGTGCGCTTGGCGCCTTCGATGGCCCAGGCGACGAGGGCTTCGCCGCCGGTCTTTGGGTCATGCAGGGCGCGGCGGATGGCTGGGTCGCGTTCTTCTTCGCGCAGGGATGGTCCAAAGGGGATCTTGACCAGGCGGCGCCAGATGGCGTCGTCTTGGCTGTCAACGTAGGGTTCGTGGTTGGCCTGCATGAAGAGGGTGCAGATGGGTCTAAATTCAAATTCCTTGCCGAAGAGGTGCCGGACGCGCTGGGTGTCTTCACCGCTGAGGGTTTTGACTAGGGCTGCGTCGAGGGCCTCGCCTTTGTTTATTTCACTGGCCAGGACCAGGCGGGCGCCTGCCATGTTGGCGAGGTCGTCACGGATGCGGTGGCCGCTGACTTTCTGGCGGACAAAGGACTGCATGTCAGCCTTCATGGCGTAGCCGTCGTGTCCACCGCCGAGGGCGTCAAGGAGGGCTTCAAAGAGGGTGCCCTTGCCGTCGCCGCCGTTGCCGATGCAGAGGAAAAACTTCTGCAACTCCTGATGGCCATAGAGTCCGCTGCCGATGGCGTCCTGAAGAAAACGGATGCGGTCATGGTCGGTGACCCAGACGCCGTCTTCGTTTTGTTTCATGCAGGCGCGTTCCAGCAGTTTTTTGACGATGGTCTTGTCTGCGTCAGGGTTGAACGCAACCGCTGTGATTCTGGTGCAACGGAATTGTGGGTCGTGTGGTTTCAGTGTGCCAGTTGGCAGATGTACGACACCGTTTTGCATGTTGAGGATGTCGGGGTCGGCGTCGAGTTCTTTGTGATCGATGAGGATCCGCGTGTCGATGCGGGCGAGGTTGATCAGGACCAGCGAGCGCGATTCGGTTTGGATGCGGTCGGCGCGGGCGATCAGACGGGATTGGCGCTGCTTGGTTTCTTTGATTTCTTCTTTGTCGAGGGGTTTGGCTTGTTCAAGATCCTGGATAACTTTGCCGAGGGCGTTGGCGTTTTCTAGGTATTCATGCGACAGGTTGAGCGCGGTTGCTTTGGCCAGGCGTAGGATGCTGCCGTCTTCGCTGGGTTTCAGGCGTTTGCCGTCCCAGACCAGCCAACCGGCCTCGATGTCGGACTTTTTGCCAGAGCGTTGGGGGCAGTACCAGGCCTTGCCCATGATGTCCTGGACAAAGCGGTCGGCGTCGGCGTATTCGTTGCGGAGTTCAATGTCGTCGTTTGACTCTTCTGCGACTTCTTTTGGTGGGTCTTTGGGTGGTGGATTTTTTGCTGCTGCCATGATGGCTTGAACATCTTTGTCGGTTTCGTCTGCAAGATCCCAGCCTTTTGGGAAGCCAACAGTGGGGACGACTGTGATACTTTTGGCGATTCCGGCTAGGTGGGCGGTGATTGCCTGGGCTGCGCGGGCGCCTGGTTCGTCTGCATCGGGCCAGATCACCACATCGCGGCCAGTGAGTGGGGTCCAATCGACCTGGGTCGCCTTTTTGCATCCATCCGATCCGCCGCGCCAGGTGCAGGCAACCATGTCGGGGAAGATCTTTTGCGCTGCAACTGCGGTTTTGCAGCCTTCAACCAGCAGAACTTTTGCCTGGGGATTTGCATGCAGCATGTCCAGGCCAAAGAGCGGGCCCGGACTTGGCCAGGCGCGTTGCCGCCATTCCTCAGAACCGTCTTCAATGTTCTTGCCCCAGGTCCAGGTGATCACGTCCTTCTTGACGACCTGCAATTGATCGATGGGGAATACTCCAAGCGTGGTTTCTGCCTTCGTTTCTGAAACGAGGGTGATCGTTGCACGTCGGCCATCAGGTAGTTGCACCTGGTCGTCGGTCTTGAATCCCTTAGATGGGATTTTGCAGTATTCATAGCGAACATCGCAACCAAGCAGTTGCCCAGAACCGTCACGATACTCCCAGAACGCGGTCGGGCGGACGCTCTTGCCGGCGGAATGCAGAAAACGTTCAAAGGTGCCCAAATGCGGCGCTGGGACTTTCTTCGGGACTGGCGTGATGACGTTCCAATCCAGGCGCTTGTCTTCAGAGACTCTCGGCGCTGGCTTTTGTTCCGGAACTATCTTTGGCTGCACCACGCCATCAGAGTCAGTCAGGCCCTGTGGCCAGTACCCTGAGAAGCGGGCCAAATGCCGCAGCGCCCCAAGGAAATCAGTCTTGGTCATTTCCTGCGCCATCTTCACCACATCACCATTCGCACCGCAACCGAAGCAATGGTATGTCCCCTGGTCGGGATAAATCACCAGCGATGCAGTTCGCTCTTCATGCCATAAACAGCAGCACTTAAAGAGTCGCCCCTCTCGCTCGCTCTTGCGGCCAAACGACTCCGCAAGCGAAACGATGTCCACATAGGACTTCAGCGCAGCCAGTTCCAGTTCAGAAATCATGCCGCATCACCAACAACCGTCAAAAAAAAACACCCACCAAAAAAAAATCCAAATTTTCTTCGATAGATATTCAGCGGAGCTGCC
>Ga0315904_10003850_pt1 | contig 21794 bp, 29 predicted proteins | sample LakEriMetagenome_6_FD_203529 | JGI IMG/M metagenome (GOLD analysis project Ga0315904, IMG submission 203529) | Freshwater fungal communities from buoy surface, Lake Erie, Ohio, United States - Buoy 12 MA120 | ecosystem: Environmental > Aquatic > Freshwater > Lake | place: USA: Lake Erie, Ohio...
GATACACCATCAGATGCGGATGGCAATACAGCATTAGCGCTATTGCAATTTACGCACTGTCTTGCTGGTCCAGAGTATACATCAGAGAATACTTTTTTACAATCTTTACAATGATATGTAAATAGTGCCCTATTTAGCATTCTATTTTCTTTTAGTAATTTTGGTATTTCCCAACACATATAGTCTGGATAACTAGTGTGCAAGTATAGAAATATTTTCTTATTCGTTTTTCCAGAACTTTCATATGAGTCTATAACTTTTCTAACAGATTGTATTAATTCTGGTATCAGTTTTCTTTTTTGATTTCTCATAACTGATCCAATAATAATACTATCATTTGGTATTAGTAAACTAGATCTACAAGCTTGCTGGTTTTTCATGCAAAAAATATCAGTGTCTACTCCTGGAGAAGTAGTATCTATATATTTGATTTTATTAGAAGTTTGCTGATTTATGATATCTCTTGCCCAATCAGAATATGTAAAAATAGCATCGGCAGTTAAATATGTGGACATCCACAAGTCTTGTTGTGGAGCGGAGTCAATCGTTGGCATCACTGTCCAATTAAAATATTCCCTTAAAGGAGAAAATGCCTGATACTGATTCATCCAGTAATCTCTTATATCTATAACAACATCAGGTTTAAAATCTATTAAGACTTTTTCAAATCGCCATCGCCCAAAAGAATTATCCGTGGACGACATATACTGAGAAAACCTTGGGTCGTTTGGAGGTACTGCATTAGCATAATATCTCCAATTTATATTAGTATCTCTACTATCATTAATAGATCCATAGCAAGCTAATTCAGCAATATATAATGAAGGATTATTATTTAATCTTTTAATGAGTTCTCTGTAATAACTGGCATATCCAGTTTTTAGAAAACTTGCTTCTCCACAGAATAGTACTTTTAATTTTTTAGACATATAAAATAGAAGGCTATGGTTTCCCATAGCCCTCTTTAGTTGTGAATGATATTAAATTAGTCTAATATCAAAATGCTACGGCTTCTTCTTCAACAGAATCCTGTCTCTTAGATAGCTTAGTAATTTTTGAAAAATTATTCACTCTAATTTTTAGTGTCGAGTGCTTTACGCCATCTTTTTCCCACGAATCATTCCTAAGCGATCCTTCTACCATCACAAGATCACCCTTCTTAAAAGAGTCTCCGATGATTTCCGCCCCAGTATCCCATGCCTCACAAGGAATAAATGAAGTAACTTTGTCCTTACTTCCATTTGCCTTGGTATATTCACGAGATGTTGCAACAGTAAAGTTAACAACTGAAGTCTGCTTGCCATTACTGCTAACAGTCCTTAGTTCTGGGTCACGAGCTAAATTTCCTCTAACAATTACAATATTCATATCGGCTCCTTAAATTTAAAATACCAAAAATCCGAAATCCTAGCATATTATACGATTGTGTGGCGAGTAGTCAAGTCCTTGGAGTATAACATTTTTCTACGATTAGATCTGTTTTCTTTTGGGATTTAGACCCTTGAAAAATAAGAATGTTTCCTTCAAATAATTGATTTCTATATATAGTTAATTGATCAGTAAAGAAAATAACAGAGTCTATATATCCAGTGCTATCTTTGATACTGACAAATGCCATATCTAGACCTTTATTTTTTCCATTCTTTATTTTTATAATGTTGACTCCATCTATTTCACCAGCAATAATAATATTTTTCCTTGTCGTATCTTTAAATTCTTTACAGCTAGTATTAGTCATACTAATATCATATGAATCAACTTTAGAATATGTTATATTGATTCCAAGTAGTGATGTTTCATTATCACATATCCATTCAATCTTGTCCTCTGTAGAATATGGAGGTCTAATCAATGAGTTAACTAAATTAGATATAATTTTTCTTCTTGGCTCTGTTAGTCTGGGTTTTTTAGATAAAATATTCAATAGCTGTGTTAAAGAAAATTCGTTATTATTAATTTGATCTATATATTCTATTTCTTTATTTGTTAACTGAGATATAATCTCATATTCAAACAGCATTAAAGTTCTATCTTTCTTAATATAATCTAAAGCTCCAGAACAAATTAAAGATTTTGCAGCTGTGGAATTGATTTTCATTAATATCTGAAATAATAGCTTAGTCCAGGATAATTCTTTAGATATTTGTGTCGAATAAAGTTCTACTATTTTCTTATATACAGAATCTCCTACTCCTTTGATATCTGTTAGACCAAAATATATATTCTTATTGATGATAAAATTTTTATTTAATAATCTAATATCTGGAACACAGATCGCTATATCCATATCTGTAGCATTTTTTACCAATTCTTTTATTTCTTGCTGAGGATCTATTTTATCCTTAGCATATTTTAAGTATGATGCAAAAAATACTTTTGGGAAATGAGCTTTACTATAAGCCGAAATATATGCATTAATAGCATAACTGACCGCATGAGACTTATTAAACGAATATCTTTGAGATTTTTCTATCCAACTAAATATCTGTTCTGCCTCATTACTAGATACTATTTTATGGTTTACACAACCATCGATAAATCTGGTTTTTAGTTTGGCCATTTCTTCTGGCTTTTTCTTTCCAATGGCTTTTCTTAACATATCCGCTTCTTGTAGATCAAAACCAGCTATCTTTTGGGCTATTTCCATGGCTTGCTCTTGATAAACCATTTCCCCATATGTGGTTGTTAATATAGGTTCTAAAGAAGGATGAAAGTAATCAACAGATTCTTGAGCATTCTTTTTGTCTATAAAATGATTGCTAACTGTTTTTCCGTCTCTAACAGCCTCCAGACATCCTGGCCTCATGATTGAAATCAGAGCGGCTAATTCTTCTATATTTGAAGGCTTTAATTTCTTAGACATAGACTGACCCAATCTCGACTCTAATTGGAAACAACCCTTGGTATTCCCATCAGATAAAAGATCCCAGGTTTTAGTGCAATCTATAGGAATATCCTCTATATTAGGAGAGAAGGATAAACTTGGCATAGATTCGTTATTCTCAGATTTTTTTAATACTGGGAATTTACATCCACAACTAAACTGATAATATTCCATTTGATTTATTTGAAAGAACCTTGAAACTTAATTTTCCCAAACATATTCCTATGCAATCTTAAAAAGCGAATTAAGATTTCTGCACAATCTTTTACATCCTTTAAAGCATCGTGGGCACCATCTTTTGATATTCCTAGATATTCTCTTAGATTATCTAACGAGTAGCTTTTAAGATCATTTGATCCCTCGAACCAATAAAAAATAAGGTTCATTATATCTATAACATCTCTTGGATAGAATAATGAAGAAACTCCTTCTTTATTAACGTTTTTATATTTTTTGCTTAACCTATCTACTATCTTCATATCAAATCTATTGATATTGTAGCCAGCAGCTATAGGAGCAGTAAAACATGATTTCCTATCAGATCTTAAATGATACATTTCTAGATAAGAAACAAACATTTTCCAGCTAGTATCCTGATCAGGATATTCATGCCAGGATTTCAGAATATCTTCTTTAGTCGAACCCCTAACCTTAGCATGAAAATCCAAAATATCACTATCCTCATAGGCATAGTTTTTGTCTTTTTCTAATGCTAGAGGTTTAATACTGATATTGAATTCAGAATCAGATACAATTTCTAATTTTACTGGATCTATAATTACTGCTGCTAATTGCACTGGACTACATACATTTGGATCCTTACCGTCTGTTTCAAAATCGAAAACACAAATTTTTTGATTGTTAGCCATTTACCTTTACTACTGTTCCTGGTGCGAGATATGTTTTATTATTTGAGTTAGCATCTTCTTCTGCATTATATACTTTGCAGCAACTAACTCTTACGTCTGCGATCCTACGATATACTAGGGGAGAGCCCGAGATTGTGAACTTTTCATCAACTGCTACCTCTGAAAATAACTTATTCATATAGTACCTCCATTTTGTAATAAGTCACTAACTGTCATTACCTTATCTAACATTGCTACACCGAGTATATCAAATTTTATAATACCTAAAGACTCTAAGTCTTGCATTTCCATGCCAGCAATTTGTTGTTTATTTTTGCTGTCATATACCATAGGACATATGTCTCCAAGTTTATTATTTGATATAACAATTCCGGCCGCATGTTTCGATTGATTAACTTTAGTCCCCTCTAATCTTATGGCTTGTTCAAACCTCTTAGCTAGAGGACCAACTAAAGTTCCATTCTCTATATAACACCAATTTTTCAATTTGTCAACATTATTTTCTAATGCCCACTGTATAATAGATGCTTCTCCGAATTCTTCTTTCATTTCTTGTAATTCGTCAGCAATCTTAGCTTCATCAGGTATAAATTGTGTTATATTATTCATTTCATCAAACGAAACATCTCCGTATACTCTTAGCACATCTTTAAGAGCACCCCTACCCTTTAGAGTATTAAATGTTATCATTTGAGAAACATTTTCATCTCCATATCTATCTTTGATATAGTTAATAACATTCTCTCTCTTATTGATTGGCACATCGACATCAATATCTGGCATGGAAATTCTATCTTGAGTATTTCTTCCGGAATTATAAAATCTTTCAAAGATTAGATTATATTTTATTGGATCAATAGAGGTTATTCCGATTAAATATGATACTAAACATCCAGCAGCAGAACCTCTTCCTGGTCCAGGTAGCCAGTTATTATCTCTCACATATTTCACTATATCTGAGACAATCAAAAAATAACTAGAAAGACCAGCACCTTGCAATATAGATAACTCATATTTTATTCTATCAACATAAACTTGCTCAATATCTTTTGAGATATTGTTTGCTATTTTTTCTTTCCATCCTTGTCTACACAAATGTCTGAGATATTCATCTGGGTTTTCTCCGTTTTCGCATTCAAAAGGAGGAAGCATCGGCTTATGGGTAATATCATAGTCTTCACACATACTATCTACTAGATTAGTATTATCTATCTCTTGATCAGTATGAATTTCTCTTATTTCTTCCGGAGATAATATATGATAATTATCCGATAGAAAAAATGTTGACATAGGAACTTGTTGTCCTGATACTATCTTTTTATTTATTTCTGAAAATGTAGTTTTAAGATTATTACACAATAATATTCTTTGATCTATTGAGTCGTCTTTTTCTGCATAGTGAGCATCCGGAGTACAGATTGTTTTAACTTTGGTTAAATTGGCTAATTCGTTTATACAATCAGACAATATCTTTTGAGCAGGATTATTCTCTTTATCCATTAGCTGGATTTCTAAAAAGAAATTATCTTTACCAAAAACATTTTTGAGTTGTTCTATTTTTGCTGTGCCTATATTTTTCCAATCCGGGATAATTTGATTATTGACAAAAATATGGTTTGCCAAATACGAACCTAAATGGCCGCAAAATCCTATTAAGTTATTGTCTACTAACTCAGATAACGAAGACATATTAAGTCTTGGCTTATGATAAAAATGATCAGACCTATTGGACTCTGATATGATTTTTATTAACTTTTTCCAACCTTGTAAATTCTTAGCAAGAACCAGAAAATGATGTAATTCTGAATTTTCTTTTGTTTTGATTGTTGGACTATCGTCACAAATATAAAGCTCACAACCTAATATTGGCTTAATGCCAGACTTTTTCATCACTGAATGAAACTGTACGGCACCAGATATGTTTCCGTGATCAGTTAAGGCGCAAGAAGATACTCCGATTTTTGAACATCTATCCGCTATTTGTTTTGGCTTACTTAATCCGTCAAGTAAACTATAATGAGAATGTACATGCAGTGGTATATATTTCTTCATTCTACGCTTCCTGGTGCTTTGTACTTACCTACAGTATAGCCAGGAACCGTGTATTCGTCAACTACGGAATTTAATCCCTTTAGCTCTATATCGTGTCTAACTTGCTCACACTTGGTCATATTATTATCTATAGAACATAGCTGGTTTTCTCTATACTCTTTGATTGATGACACATGAGTATTTTCAAATGTGCTTTTGCCAAAATGACACAATTTACTACACATCCAAGTTTTATTTAGTCTGGGTTTTTTAGTTTTCTTTATTATCTCAAACTTATTTTTTAGCATTTCTTCTGTTGCTGGTAAATCTTTTTTATCAAATGATATACTAAATGGTCCTCCATCATTAATGAAAAATATAGTAACCATTATATGTTCAATATCTGGATATAATTTTTGTACAGCATAGTGGTATATTCTTAATTGTGGATCATTCTCTAGTTTTTCTTGTGTTTTCTCTTGTCCTGTAGCCCAATCTAATCTTTTACCTGTTTTCCAATCTACTATTTCTAATGTTTTGTCATCTACTCTGGTTATTAGATCTATAGTGCCTTTGATGGCAAGATTTCCTTCTATAATCCCGTCTTTTGTATCATATTTATATGCTGCCCATGGCTTATCTATTACAATATCAAAATGTTGTTCTGGACAGACAATATCTTTGTTTCTTGGGTCAAACATACCACCAGCATAATGAATAGCTTTATATGTCCAATTGTAGCAATCCTTGTAGTCTTTATCTGACCATTTATGGTGAGAAAATTTAGAGGTATAATATTTATAGACTTGTTCTATTATATGATCTAAATTATATGTTGATGTTGATATTTCTCCTAATATATCATCTTCAATAGTTTTATTAGAATTCTGTTGTCCTTGTTTGATACAGGCTAGGATCTCCAGAGCCTTATGGACTATAGTTCCTTTATCTGCTTTTTGATTACTCGGTCCTCTCCATCCTAATACATATTCAAAGAAATATTGTTGCTCACACATAGAGTGAGTATTATAAGATGAACTTCTAAAATAGGTAATTATAATGGTAATATTCCTTTTTCTTTGAGAAAACTATCTAAGGTTTTATTTTGCTCTGTAATAGACAAACAGTGATTGCTAATAATCAAATCAAAATTTGATTGATCGTAATTGTCTGTATCCAAGGCAGTCTCGCTAGAATGATCAGAATGGTAAGGATCTCTAGTCAATTTAATCACTATTCCTCCAGCATTGCGAACCACATCAACTTCATTAGGGAATCTGCAATCTGCAATAATGGCTATATTGGGATTTTCTCTTTTAATTTTATTAATTGTAGCACTTGCCCAGACATCATTCTTCATTTTTCTAAAAATATCAGTACCAACAAATTGCATAACTTCTCTTGCTGTAAGATTATGGTCTTCCCAAACAATATCGGTTTTCATATTTTTTTGAGTATCATCACCATAGCATTGTTCATAAGATAATCCTAAAATATTAATACAAATTTCTTGCTTAAGAGGATCTGCAAAATTATATATCTTTACAGAACCAGTAGGATTATTTTGTATAAAAAGATTCTCTATAAATTGGGAGCAGGTTGTTTTCCCCGATTGTTTACGACCAGCAAATGCTATAATTTTAGGATTCATTTGATCTCATTCTTTATAAATTGTTTGATTTGAATATCTATTTCTTCAGACGTCATGTCTCCTATATCATTTTTAGATATAACTGGTCTATAGATTCTATAGATTTTTTTACACTTATCTGTAATTTGTTGATATGCTTTTTCGCCAGCCTCATCATTGTCTGTTAAAACTATAATATTCATAGCTCCAGAACAATCAATTAATAATTTTTGTCTATCGCTTAAATTACATCCAAAAATAGCCACACTATTATGTATATCATTCTGTTCCAGTCTCCATACGTTTCCTGGACTTTCTACTATGATAATAGTTTTTGTTTTTTGTATATAATCTTTTGCATTAGCAAAATTATATAAATGATTTTGACATTTAAATCCGTGATTATGCTTCCACTTAGAAAACTTCCAAAGATTATCTTTATCAGGACAACCATCTAATGGATCATGAAATCCGGAACATTTAGAGCATTTTTCAAATACACTCCTGCCGGTACAACCTATGATATTTTTCCCTTCATGACAATAAATTGGAACGACAACACGGTTATACATCTCTTTATTTGGCTTATTACATAGCCCCACATCATATTTATTCAATATCTCTTTAGTATAGTTTCTATCCAGATAATACTCTGCAGGAATTTCTAGCGATTGCCTTACTTGAGTTCTGGTAATCTTTGGCAGAGATCCTTCTGATTCGGGTTGTGTTATATTCTGAACAATTCTAGTAAATGATGTTTTCTCAGCCTGTGTTTTAGAAACACTAATTTGCTTAATATCTTTGTTGATAAACTCCAAACCAAATTTAACAGCTTCATCAAAAGAACAAGTATCGTCTCCTTCTTTTGACCAATTATATTTTTGTTTGGAAATAACACCTCTAATGAAACCTATAATAGACCCCTTGAAAATATTATCGCATCCGTGTGTTCTACATTTCCAATTGCCTCTATAATAGTCTCCATGAGGATATACATTAACAGCGGATGGATTGTCTCCTCCGTGTATGGGACAACACATCGTTATCATTTTGTTATTTATTTTATATTCTATATTAAGAATATTCAATAAATTCTCTATATCGTCACAAATATGATCACAAACTATTTTTAGTCTAGATTGATCATGTAAAGGAGATTTGGTTTTCTTCATTGTTTTCATCTACTATAAATCCGTCTTTTTCTGTATTTTTTCCACTACTTAATTCTAGCTTAGTTTTACCTTCTGTAATTTTTGCACACCAACCCTTCATGTTGCAGTTGATGTAATCGTTATCATCTAATCCTCCTCCGTGGCGACTAATAAGAGGAACTAATTTTCTGTTACCACTCTTAGATCCATCCTCAGCTATTTCTTCATCAGATTTTCTTTTGAATATAGTAAAGTTGCTGCATAGCCAGATAATTCTGTCCGATCCAGACGCTGTGTCTGTGCTTTCTTTACTAATACCATCTCTATTTAATTGAATAAAGCTTAATATTGGAACTTTATATTTAATAGCAAAATTATGTAGTGATGTCATCATGAAACCTAAAAGTTGATATTCTTTTAAATCCTGAGACATACCCTGAGTATCCATTAGTTTTAAATAGTCATAAAAAATGACACAGTCTTTTGCTGTTCCATCAGGATTTAGACCAACATCTTTAACAAGCCATCTTCTCATAATTGATAGTTGTTCATCAAATGGTTTTCCAGCAATACATTTATAGTATAGTTTGGTTTTCTCCAACTCTTTTACAGCATCGTAGATCTTTGTTTTTTGATCATTGCTTTCCCCGAATTTACCTGTCTCTATGCTGTTGATCTCTATTTCCGTCATCATCGCCAAAATTCTATTAATATGGTCTTCTTTGGTCATTTCTGTATCCATATTCAATACTGGTAATTTTAATTTATTGGCTATATAAAATCCCATATTATCTGCTAATAATGTCTTACCTGTTTTGGGTCTAGCAGCAATAACATTGACTGTTCCTTTTCTTAATCCTCCACCAATTGCTTGATCATATATTGGAAATCCTGTAGATATACCAACTTGATCAACTTTGTTTTCTTCTAAGAATTGAACATATTCATTAATATTATGTCCTATAGATATAGGATTATTTTCAGTATCACTAAGCTTTGAAGCAAAATCAAATATGGTATCCTCAGCTACGCCCAAAATCGAACTAATAGGCTCGCTTCCTGTAACATCTAATAGTTTTTCTTTTGCCGTCTCTAGTTCTTTATGTAATAGTCTTGCTATTTCAAGCTTTCTAATTTTGGCAGCAAACTTTCTGATATTCTCAGTGCTAACAGGAAAATCTAATATGGCTTTTAGATGCTGAACTTCTTCTTTTTTAGATAATATATGAGAAAATCCAAGTTCTTGGGCTACAGAATATATAGATGCTATATCTATAGTCGGTCTATGTTCTTTTTCACAAATACTTTTTAGACACTTATAAATGATAGCATTACTATCAACAGTGAATGACGTTTCCTGTACAATATCTGCAATATCAAGATATGTAGTTTCACCATATGAACATATACCAGCTAACACAGCCCTCTCGGCTGCTGGATCGCACAGAATCATATTATCTCCAATAATTAATGTTTATTCTTTGTTTTTTGTATCGATAGCATTATATTTGATAGATTATTAATGCTATTAGCTAAATATACCAATCTGTCACTTCTTTGTTTAGCATATTTTTTAATTTTGTTTAATGATGTAGCTTTCTCATTATGTTTGATAGCTTGTAAAGATTTTTCTACGAAACCATAACCTTTATAGTTATTAATCTCATCAGCTATAACTTCCTTAATTGTTTCTTCCGCCCAGTTCATTCTGGCTATTTCTCTATTTACTGTTCTTTGGATATGAAAAGAAAATTGACCTAATCTATATGATATTTGGGCACAATCTTCTGGAGTTAGCTTTTCTATTTGATCTCTACTCATTGTAAAATAAAGATCTAACTCATCACTTGGCAACACATCATTTTTATATGTAGATAGACCTATTGAGCTTTCATACTCATCTAGAACTTTATCCCAAGATTCAACTTGCTCTTTACTAGTCATTTTTAATCCTTTTAGACCATTGAGAATCTTCTTCATCAAATGGTAATTCTATATATGTGATATTATTAGTATTGCACCATTCTATCTTTTCCCTGTCTCTTTTTTGATGCTTCATAAAGCCTAATCTTGTATGATGATAATGAGAAACAAATTTATAATGTTGTTCGCCATGTACTTCTATACATGTTTTGATTAGCGGACAATAAAAATCTAAATATAATGTTTCTGATTTCCTTAAATGTATCGGAACTTCCTCCAAAACTTGCATGGTAGGAAATATTTCCGAAAGAAGCTTCCTAGCCCTAAGGTGCAGAGACGACTTTGCACTAATTCTAGCATGAGCCAAATTACCTGTCAAGTGCCAATTATGTGTGTTTCCATCAAGATCCTTTACTATCATTTAATTCCCATCATATTTTTTACTTCAATATAAAGCTTATCATATGCTTCTGGATGATCAACAAGATATTGTCTGACTTTTTCTGTCCCCTGGAATTTTGGTTTTTCTTCCTTTAGATAGTCCAGAGTATACCAAGCACCACCCTTATTAATAAGACCCATATCAGATGCTAGTATAATCACTTCCATATACTTATCTATTCCTTCTCCATATCTGATATAACTTGTTATCTGGCCTCCAGGAGGACCAAGGGCAGAACACAGAACTTGCCATTCTACTTCTTGTCCTATTTGAGTACTATCGGAACTTAGTACCCACGGCTTAAATGATTTTGCTCTAATTTTTACGTCTGTTTGATAAGCAATAGCCTGTCCAGATTTTTCTTTAAATTCTGCACCATATCCTGTTGGATTACCCATTAAGTGAGTAATTCCTATTACAATATTTCTATTAACAGGAATAACATTGGCCACCTTACGACAAAATTTAGCTAATAGCTTTGCTCCATCTGCTCTTTGCATTTTGTCCATTTCGCTTGTTATTTCTGCTTCTGTACATAATGCAGAATATGAGTCTATGATGAGCACTGACCCTGGCTCCTCATTTATGATTCGTTCGGCTATTTGAAGATATTCTTCTGCATGTAATATTTTGCCTTGCTGTGATCCTATAACATCAAACCTGTTAAGATCTAATCCTGGAATTCCTTCAAGATCTCTTTTCTTTAGTCTACCTTCAATATTTAGGTAGTACACTTTTCGACCACCTTTAATGCCACCAGCATATTGTTCTTGTTGTGCTGTTGCGGCCAAAAAAAGTGATGTGGTAGTCTTTCCGCATTTGGGCTGGCCCGTTAAAACAACAAAACTGCCTTCTGGTATGCCTCCATTTAATATCATGTCTAGGGCAGGGCTTACGGGGATCACAACGGACTTCCTGTCCACTATGGAACTGCCAGAAAGGATAATGTCGTTCCCGAAATCTTTCATTACTGCTTCTTTAATTCCCATGATCAATATCCTCTAGTTTAGATAAAATGGATTTTTTATTACCAATATTGCTTCTATATATAACATCTTCTTTGCGAACAAGATTTTGAGACAACTCAGTATTCTCTTGTTCAAGAACAGACTTCTGCTCAAGGATAATACCCTTGAGATGGGGCGCTCGCAAGGAATAGATTCGATCAGTTTTGGTATTATTTAAAGCTCTAATAATAGCCTTTTCTCCAAACTCATCAATGAGTTTATTCGCAGTGGCTATTTGATCTCTAAAAAATCTACTCCATTTTTTATTAGTCCAAAACCGATAGTGAAGATCTTCTTTGTCCATCTTCGCTTTTTTCTCGCAAATAATCTCAGTGATATATTGAGCCGCTGAGACTTCTTTGCCATTAGAATACCTTGATGGATATTTCATGATACTTCGTTACTAGCCTCTACTATAGCCTTTTTGAGAGAGGAATTAAATTTATCTATATATTTGTTAAAATCTTCTTTAACAGGAAGGGGGACGTAATAATTCTCTTCTATCATTTTCGTTGTTGTTTGATTCTGGGTTTCAGAGTCTAATGATATTACATGAAATACTACATTTATAAAAATTTCATGAGGAGCAGATGTTTTTTTTTGCTGTGCTTCAAATAATTCTCCATAGTTACCTTGACTATTTTGTAGTAGATCTTTATTTCTACCCTCAAATAATTCATTTACAAATTGAAGTATTTTTTCTTCTTCAGACAATTCTTTTTCTGACATTTGTTATCCTGCTGATGTTGAACACTGGTTACATTTGTATCTGTCTAATGAATCTACTAATCCTGAACTAATTTTTTCTTTCCTTCCACAAATTCTACATGAAGCCTCAACCAAAGAAGACTCTCTACTTCTTGGGGTTGGCGGCCCCTTTTGTAACTTTTTATCTATTTCTACGTCTTCTTTATGCATATTTTTTTCTGGCATATCAGTAAATTTGTTCTTTCTTTTTTTGCCAGAGTTTAACTTAGTAGTTTTACTTTTTATTGGACTATCATTAGTTTCTTCATTATCATTTGTATCTGGTAAAAAAGAACTTAATAATGAAATTAATTGTTTAATTTTATCTGGATCTTTAGATAATTCATTAATATCCATAGTTATTATTTCTTCTTTGGTCTATATATTGACTGTTGTACAGCACTATGATTGATGCTCGCTCTGTGGTGCTTTTTGCTTTCGTCATTAAGAGCGGATGCTTCTCTTGTCATAATAGCCACACTATTATGTCCTTTTGAAGAAGTTTTTGTTATCATAAGATCTTTACTTTTAATAGGGGTTGCAGCACTACTTTTCGCTTCTTTGATTTTTGCTCCGTCTTTATTAGTCTTAGAATATTTTTCTAGAACCGAAGATACTTGCTTAGGAGTAATCTTAAGTTCTTCTGAAATCTCATCTAAAGATTTGTTTTGACTTTGAAGCCACTGTATTGCATAGATTTGTGTTTTATTTATTCTTGACATTAGGATAGTTCCCTTTCTGCGTTATTGAACCAAGACAGATTTTTGGTTCTTAAAAAATTGATATAATGATCAAATACCTTTGGACTTACTTCTTTAAATTCCCACTCTGATTTTCTAACTCTTGTCATAAACTTGGGCTGTTTAGCATCAGGATCGTATATGGAAATAGGATTATATATTTTACCATATGCCCCTATTTTTATTAAGTACTTATATGAAGAATTATCAGATCTGGCCAATGCCTTTGCTACAGTTTTATCATTGTCTTTTTTTAATCTTGGATTTAGCTCTTGATCTAGATAGTCTTCCTGACCAGACATAGTATAGAACTTATTTTCTGTATTTGTTTTCGTTAGTTCTTTCTTTATAATAAATTCATCAAAATTTACGTCCATTTTATCCTCTTTGTTGGTTTCTTCATTCTGCTCATTCCTTTTGGAAGAGGATTCTCTTCTTTATCTCTATAAGCATTATGCTTTTCATGTAAATGCTGTTTGTGGTCATCGCTCATTTTTTCTGCATTTCTATTAGCTAGATCACCAATAGTTTTTAGTTCATTGTCTGATAATTTTATTGAAGTATTTAACCCTAATAAATCGTCTCTATATGATCTTTCTGTATTTTTAGACTTACAAAATTGACATTCTGCTTTTTCTTCATATTTTGCTATACTACAAACCAACGAGAATTTCTCATTACAACTATTACAAAGATATGTATACTCTGGCATATTAGTATGAAAAATCTAGATAGGAAGGAGGCAAATAAATCGACCATTCTTCTGGCAGATCGTGCTTTATTTTATGTAGATATGTCCTCAGTGGCAAGTATTTAATATTTTTATGAGGTTTTTCTGGAAGACGATTAAGAGGCATATGTGCTTGTTTTGGAGTTTTGTTGCCTTTTCTCCTGTTGCAATATAAACAAGCAGTAACTATATTTGTCCAATTTGTTGGAGTTCCTAATTTAGAATAATCCCATTGAGATTTTGGAATAACATGATCATATGTTAGATCTTTTATCTCATATTGTTTATTACAATATTGACAAGTAAAATTATCTCTAATAAATAAATTTTTCCTAGAAAAATTAACACTATCAGAATTAAACTTTTTATATTGACATAATTTGGCTACTGAGGGAATAGGGAATTTTTTATTATTTGCACCAACTATATGATCATTTTTATAGAAATCTATGATCTCAATTCCCATAGTCTGAGTATGTTCATACTTGATAGACCATATCAACGCTCTTTTCCAATTAACTACACAAATAGGGGTATAGTCAGCATTTAATATTAAACATTTAGTGTTTTGGTTTTTCATTTTCGTAAAAGTCTAAACGTCCTAAAATTTTTCCAATTATTGGATGTCTTACTATATCACTAGATAGTAGTCTAGAAAATCCAATACCATCTAATCCGTTAAGTGCTTCCATCATATTAAAAAATCCACCTTGATAGTTTCTGTGTAAATCTGACTGACTAACGTCACCAGTTAATACCATTTTACTATTATTGCCTAGTCTTGTTATAAGCATTTTAATCTGTTCATATGATGCATTCTGACATTCATCTGCAACTATGAAAGAGTCATGAAAATTTCTACCTCTCATAAGTCCCAAAGGAACTATCTCAATTTTATTATTTGTTTTAAGACTAGAATAATATGATGCTGATATAAAATGATTTACTTCATCCAATAAAGGCAAAAGATAAGGATGCAATTTTTCTTCTGCGGTCCCTGGAAGATAACCTATTTTTTCTCCTGATTCTACAACTGGTCTTGTAATGATAATCTTTTTTACTTTTTCATCTAATAAATATTCCAAAGCCATGCCGACAGCAATGTGGGTCTTACCGCTTCCTGCAACACCCTGACAAAAAGTAATACTGTTTTCTGCTACAGTTCTTATGTATTCTTTTTGATTATCTGTTCTGGGTTTTAATTTATTCCTATAAGCTTGCGGGACATGAATCTCGTTAGTTGCATCAATCGGCCTAGATCTTTTAGATCTTTTATTATTTTTTTTCAAGAGTGAGCCCTTATTAATGAGTTATAGTAATTAGCTCTTGTACCAATACTATACACCGACACTCTTATTTAATATCTATTAATTTAGTATAAATTCCGCTAAATTTGGCGGTCTCCAGCCATCTGGTTTTAAAACTTTTCCATCATCTCTCTTTCTGACTTTTCCAGTTTCATGATCAATTTTAGCAAAATTAGTTTTCATTACCTCATTCCATGCTCCTTCTCCATCTGCCCCTAGAGAATTAATTGCTCCAATAGTAACTACTAAAATATCTGTTAAAGCATCTAATTGTTCTACTCTATTGTTTTCTGTTATAGCAGCATGTAATTCGTCGTATTCTTCTCTAATAAGATTACAATACAAATTATATTGTTGCTCATTATAAGACTGTGTTGTTTGGTCGCAAGCGTTCATGAATTTTGTTTGATCTGCAAATGGATTTGTCATTTAATATTTCCTTATTAAGATTCACAAGACGAACATGTTAAAATACTTCGAGCCAACTCTTGTGCTGGATTAGCTGATCTTTGATAGTAAAAGGTTTTGATTCCCATTTCCCAACCATCGATTAATAAACTGCTCACTTCTTTTGGAGAGCACGTTGGACTAATCATAATATTTAATGATTGAGACTGATCTATATATTTTTGTCTCTGTGCAGCTTGAATAACTATTTCTTTTTGACTTATTTCTCCAAATGTTTTAAATACATTCTTTTCTTTTTCTGATAAAAAATCTAAGTGTTGTACTGACCCACCACGAACTAATATGCTTTTCCATGTTTGATCATCATTTTTTTGATAGTGTTTGAGTATCTCTTTAAGATATGGGTTTTTATATGTAAATTTACCTTTAGCTAAATTTTTAACAAAATAGTTACTATTAAGAGGTTCTATACTGGGACTGACTTGTCCAAGGATAAACGAACTAGATGTTGTTGGAGCAACAGCAAGAGTTGTGACATTTCTTCTTCCATATCCTTTTAATAATTCTGGCTCTCCCAATAACTTTGCTAGTTCTTCTGATGCATTATTTGATTTTTCTTTTATAGTTTTCCAGATCTCTGTATTTAGATATTTGGCTTCCATTGATTCGAATGGTATCATTTTAGATTGTAATAATGAATGCCATCCTAGAACACCCATACCTAATGCTCTTTGAGATTTAGCAAATCTATTGGCCGACTCCATAAATCTCATGTTTTCTGTTTTTGTTATGAATTCTTCATTAACGGCATCCAAAAAGCAAATTAGAGTTTCGATAGCATCTGTTTCTTTGATTTCGTCCCAATGCAATAAATTTAAAGAAGAAAGAACGCAAACGAAAGAATTATCTTTGTCGGACAATAGCTGTATCTCACTGCACAAATTAGATGCTTTTATTTTTAATTTTTTATCTTTATAAACTTTTGGAGCATTTTTATTTGCCGTATCACTAAACATGATATATGGATAGCCTGTCTCAAATCTTTTTTGAATAATCTTAGCCCAGATCTTTCTTTTTTCTTTATCTCCATCTTTTAATTCTTGCATCCACTTATCAGTAATAGTAATACCAATACTCATATTTTGAATAGAATGTCCTTCTGAACGTATCTGTAAAAATTCCTCTATATCAGGATGATCTACCGAAATATATGCTGCAAAAGATCCTCTTCTTGCTGCTCCCTGAGATACAACATCTGCTACTTTGTCAAATAATTCCATAAAGTGAATTGGTCCGCTAGATTCTCCACCTACACTAATCTTAGTGCCTCTTGCTCTTAAATCGCCGAAATAGCCGCTTGTGCCGCCGCCCATTTTACTCATGGTTCCTACTTCTGCAGTTTTATCTAATATGGATTCCATAGTGTCTTGCACATATGAGCCAAAACAAGATACTGGTAATCCTCGACTATTTCCAAAATTTGTCCATACAGGAGTAGCTAAAGAATAAAATCCTCTACTCATATAGTCTTCGAATTTTGCAGCGAATCCTTTAATTTTAAGTATTTTTTCAGCATTTTTGGCTATATCTTCAATCCTTTGCTCAGGAGTAACTCCTTCATTCAGATAGCCTCTCTCTAGAAAAATCCTGCTATGAGAATTAAGCCAATAATACTTCTTACTACTTGTCATCTTATTTCCTATTCCTAAAGTACTCATCCTAAATTAGAATAAATCTTCCACAGAAAAACTCTGAGACTTTTTAGAGTATTCGACAGGACGGCTATGGAAAAAATCTGTCATATTATTGCCAAGAACCTGTTCATCAAACCAAGTTGTTTTAGATAACATTTCTTGATCTACTTCAAAAATAGCGTCATATCCTATTTGAACTAATGATTCATTCATTCTATTTTTAATAAATTCTTTCAAAAGTCCCGAGTTTAATTTGTCATGATCGTATCCATTAACAATCCATTCAACGATCTGACACTCATATTTTATGGCTTCGGCAGCTTCATGCATGATTTTATTTTTTAGTTCATCGTCAAAGATTTCCGGATATTCTGATTTTATTACATTAATAAGTTTAATACCTATTATAGCATGTAAATTTTCTTCCCTTGAGGTATATTCAACTTGTTTGTTCGTGTCTTTGAGAGAATTTTTATATCTTCCAAAAAAACCTATGGTATAGAATTGCGAAAACAAAGCAATATTTTCTACAAATAAAGTGAAAAGTATCAAAGAATAGATAAATTGTTTTTTGTTATCCGCATGAAATTTATGCAAATGTTTTCTAAGATAATTTACTCGTCCTTTGATCATATCTAATTTGAGTATCTCTTCGAAGGAATCTTCTATTCCTAATACTTCTAGTAGTCTTTCATATGCATCTCCATGAATAACTTCAGTATTGGCCATAACATAACCCATATCATTTATTGATGGGTGAGGCAGATTATCTCCTAGTTTAGCCCAAAATTTCTTAACAGATATTTCTAATTGTCCAATAGTAGACAATGCCCTTGTTATTATATTTCTTTCTTGGTCGGTTAGATTGACCCTAAAGTCTTGAATGTCGCTTTGAAAATTAAACTCTTTATGGGTCCAAAATCCATTGTGCATAGCTTCTATAAATTCTTGAGTCCAAGGATAGTTGTCTGGTTTTCTTGTTATTTGTTCATCAAATATCATGTTTTTTTACTCTTGAATAAATTTTCTGTGGATGGTTTTAGAATTGATATTAAACCAATCAATATGGTATACTGAAATTGTTTATTTATTATTTCGATATCACTATTATAGTATTGTAAATATAGATAATAAAACAAAGATAAATAAAAACATAGTATAGTCATAGTACACCGCACAGATTTTTGATCCAAGAAAGATCAGGAGAGATTTTATATATTTTCATATTGCTCATTTCGATAAAAGTATCAAATATTTTTTGTTGCTCAGTATCAAATAATTTTGTTCCGTGATCATCAATCATGAATACTTTCTTTATTCCTTCTTGCCACAAAGCCATAATACAGTCGTTGCAGCATTGACCAGTTACATAAGCGATACCTTCATCTGGTCTGACCACGCAATTAGACAAAGCGTTTCTTTCTGCATGAATCATCCAAGGATACTTTTCTGGTCTATTTTTAGGCAATAACGAATCATCTAACTCTTTGGGGAATCCATTATATCCTACTCCAAGAATTCTATTATTTCTATCCGTAATAACGCAACCATGTTGCGTATGAATATCATGACTTCTTTGAGAAGCCACTTTAGCTAGTCCTAAGAAATAGTCGTTCCATGTTGGTCGCATGAAACTATTATACGGACATCAGTTACTAAGTCAAGAAACTTTTGTTGTGAGTTTGTTGTATAGAACCAGGGTTAAAACAGCTCCTGCTACGCCCATAAATAAACCTGTAGGAGATAATGATTCGTATTTTCCTAGTAAGTATAGAATAGCTCCGCCCATATAAGACCCACTTACTCCAAGAGCAACAGTTTTTACAAATCCAAAGTTTTCATCTCCTGGAACTAAAGTTTTTGCTATGCTGCCAACAAAAATTCCGTAAACACACCATATTAATATACTAAACATTTGCTGCCTCCACTAGTGTTGTTACTTCGTCACTATCAAGAACTTCTCCGGTATCTAATAAAGCCTCAACAAGCTTGATACCATATTTGTTATAGTCCTCATGGCTCATTTCTTTTTTAACAATTCTTTTGATTCTCATACGAGTAAACCATCCTCGTTTTTTACTAAATGAATGGATATTTTCGGCATACACAGCATATTTATCTTCTGCTGTCATATTTTTTGTTTTATTTTTATTGCATTCTTGTAATACTCTAATAACTGTTAATATTATACTAATCATCATTAATATTGCTATTACACTGCCAAATTTTTCGTCATTTGGTACGTTAGCTCTTTTTAATACTTTTTCAGCTATTGCTTTTAATTTAATGTCAGAATTATTATCCATTATAAAACCTTTATTTTTTAGGAATTGGACAAACGCCATTTGGACAGTTTTGCTGAATAGTTATTGGGGGATGAACAATAACTTTAGGATATTCTTTTAACTGATTATTTTTTGGAACTTCTGCTTTGTCAGGAATACAATATCCACAATTGACTTTAGTAATTTTATCGCCACTAATATAATAGCCAGTGCCTTTGCATACTGGACAATCTTTTCTTCTATATTTTTTAACGCTTTCTGTGTGTTGAGCTTTTACTATTCCTCCAACAAGAGTAACCGCAGAAGTTGTCGATCCATTGTATCCATATGAACCAAATAGCATAGCAGCAGCCAAAATTGGAACTAGTATTTTATTCATCTTTTGTTCTCCATGGAACAGGAATTAGATCTATGATTTTTTTCAAAGGTCGTGGCTTGTTAGGAACTGGTTTTGGTTGAGGTTTAACTGGCTTATTTTGTTTTTCAAAAAAGTCAGCTATTCGTATAATAAGATCTCTTATTATTCGTAAAAAATTATTTAGAACAATTCTATCTAAAAGTTTCATAGTATAACCCTAAGGTATAAATTATAATACACCAAACTTAAAGTTACCTATTAGACTATATATTATAGATAGTCTTCGAAACCGTAAGATGGTAGCTTTTGTACAGGGAACCCGTCAAAATTACTAAATGCATAACTTCCATTTTGTGAAAGCATCCCTGCTGCTACGTCGGCTCGTATTAAAAAACTTCCATCCGGAATAGGCCCCCATTCTGGATGACCTCCATCATTCCATTTCCCCCAACTATTTTGTACCAAAAATAATGGTTCGCTGCCAGTATCATCACATGCTATCCAAGCCATACAATGGGCCCAGCTACCACTAGTATTAGATATGCCCTTTTTATCTCTTTTATTACTAAATCCATAGCTAGAACATACAGCTAAACCATAGCCATTAGCTAGGGCGTCTCTTGCTTCTTCTACGGTTCGTATTAAACTAGTTGTTCTAATCTGGTGATCATTTGCTACGTCAATAACTTTATCTGGTAATCCTCTGGCCCCCCATCCTGCGCCAAGACTACCATTATATTTAGTAAAATCAGCAACTCCTTTATAATTTTGTCTTAATAGTATTCCACCATTTTTACTAACAAATTCAGCTGCTCTTGAGCAACTCATTCCTTCTCCGCCATGGCCACGAGCGCCATAAATGGCTTCTGTCGCTCCTTTGGCGACCCAGGCTTCTTTTTCCCCATTTACATCTATCTCTACTGCTCTACTAACATCACATGCGTTTCTCGTTCCGTGAGATACACAATCTCCTGTTGTTTGTCTTTCGTTATAGGGACTTTTCTCAAATTTTAAAACACTTTTATATGGTGTTGATAATTTACCCTTGCCACTACTTTTTATTTTTTTGCTAGCATCACCGAATAATGGATATTTACTATGTTCCATCAAATGATCAAAAACATGCTGCTCCCACAAACAACCACTAAAGCCATTACGATAATTATCATATAATTCTTGTGGTGAATATCTTGCCATTATTTACTTCCTTCTAAACAAGCCCATGATAAAGCCTTAAAACCTTGAACAGCTTTTTCTCTCAGATCTTCATTTAGTAAAACATTGTCGTCTCCAATTGCTGTTAATACTAAGTCTTGAGCAGCTTCTGGTAGGTCTTCATATTTGCCTTTGATATCTAGTTTTAGCATTGCTCCCGTTAGTCTATTAGCTTGTCTAATTTCTTCAGTATTTTTAATAACTTCATCTTTGCCATCAAGAGCTATTAAAGTTGCCATATCATTATATAATTGGGCTAATCTGAAACCGTCTTTTTTACGATCAGAATTAACTGATAGAGCTTTAATAACAATATCTGCTTTCTTTCTTAACTCGACAGATTCTGGTTCCTTGACATCTAGTTGTACAACAG
>Ga0315904_10003851_pt1 | contig 21792 bp, 22 predicted proteins | sample LakEriMetagenome_6_FD_203529 | JGI IMG/M metagenome (GOLD analysis project Ga0315904, IMG submission 203529) | Freshwater fungal communities from buoy surface, Lake Erie, Ohio, United States - Buoy 12 MA120 | ecosystem: Environmental > Aquatic > Freshwater > Lake | place: USA: Lake Erie, Ohio...
TGGGCCGAGGCCCAGAAAGTCGCGGACGAAGTCGGCGCGGCGCGTGGCCGCGTTTACACGCGGTCGAGCTTAGTGGCAGATGCGCTCCGCGAGCGCATCGCCCAGCACAAAGCCTCTTGCAAGACCACGAAGGCCTCAGTCAAGCAGGTGAACCTCACGGCCCAGCCGGAAGATCTTCCCACCCGGCGGAGCAAAGGCCGCACCGCTAGCTGAGCCTTTTGGCCTTCGCTTCTTCGTCGGTGACGGCGGTCTTGGGCGGCCAGAAGCCTTTTTCGCGGATAAAGGCCTTGTGGACCTCAAGCTCGGAAACCAGTTGGAGCGCCACCACGCGGAGCGCTTCAATGTCAGACTCGCCTCGGATCTTCTTGCGCCAGTAAAACGAAGAGGGACGGTAGCTGACGGGGGTCTCGTCGGAGGGCATGATCGGAGGGCTGCCCACGAAAAAGAACAACCGAATTCATGGGACAATGCCAAAGTATGACTTCCCGTCTGCTTCCGAAGCGCGGCCGCGATAGTACCGATAGAGCATCGCCGGCGAGCGGTGAGTAAGGAGGACGGCGGTCCGGGCGGCGTCCTTGTCCATCGCGACGTGATAGGTGCAGAAGGAGTGCCGCAGGACGTTCCGCATGGACTCCTCCTGCCCGTTGCCCTTGAGGCCGGCGGTCTCGAACATTCGGCGCTTGTAGTCGAGGTAGAGCCGCGGGTTCACCTCGAAGCCTGCCGGGTGCGCGTGGTGCAGCCATGCCCAGAGGTTGGCTGGGAGGCCGTCCAAGTAGTGGCGCTTCCGTGACTTGTGCTTCGAAGCTGGGAGGATGATGCCGCGTTCAGGAAAAGAGATGTCGGCGGAAACGAGCCTTGCGGCGCTGGAAAAGCGCAGCCCGCCAAAGGCTTCCAGCGCCAGCCGCCCGACGCAAAGGGCGTCCCGGTTGGCGGCGAAAAGCTGCCGCGCCTGGTCAACGGTGAGGATGTTGACCTCATCCTCGGCGTCCTCGTCGGGTACTGGGACGGCGTCAACGGGGTTGCGATCGACCAACCGCTCGACGACGGCCCACGCAAAGAGCTTTCCGACGTTGGCCCGGTGGTGGGCGCGGCTTTTGGCTGCCACGGGCTCGCCCGTCTCCGGGTGGGCAAGGCTGCCCAACCATTCCGCGATGTCCGTGGGCGTGATTCTGCCCACCGGGCGGCCGGCGAAGGACTGCTCGAATCGGTCCAGGTGGAGCTTCCGGTGGGTGACGGTGTCCCGGGCAAGGATCCGGGGCGCCTGGGCGATTTCGTACCGGCGGCGTGCCTCCTCGATGGGGAGCGCCCCTTCAAGCGTGGCGTGGTTGCGTTGCCAAAACCGAGCCACCTCAATCGGATCCGCTCCTCCCGTGATGCGGGCAAACTCATCCCAGACCGCCCGCCGTTCGGGCGGGATGATAGCGACGGATGCGCCTTGCGCCTTCCGGGCCTGCGCCCAGGCGGCCGCGAAGGCGGCGCGGGAGCGCTCATCGACGAAGGCTTCCTGGTGTTTGACGCCCCCGTGACGCCAGCGGGCGAGGAAGGGCTTGGCCTTACCGGGGCGGGTTTCGTACCATAGGCCGGGCGGTGGGCGCTCGGTGGGCGCTTGCGGTGGGCGTTTGGTGGGCGATTTCATGCAAGAAACCGCAATTCCGAATGCACTTCTTTGCAAGCCTCTCCTCTGAGAGCCCCTCTCCGGAGGCAGATGGTCGGGGCGGTGAGCCCCGAAGCGCCCTAGGGCTGGCCTCGGGTGGGCGCGGGGTGGGCAAGCGTGCTAGCCTTGCAGTCGGTACCAAACCATCTGGTTGCACTTTCCCTTGCGCAAGACCTGCCCCTTGAAAACTTCTATCGCGCCGGTTTTGCGGAGATGGAGCAACATCGCGTAAAAACGACGACTGCCGAGCTTGATCTTCTCCCGGAGCTGCGCGGCCGTTACCCATCCCTCGCCGGGCGGAAGCCGCTCCTTCGTGGCGACGATGCGCTGGAAAGCCCGAGCCCACGCTGCGTCAGAGTTTTTTGATTTCCGTTGCGACATAGAAACTCCCGTCGATTTTTTTCGCTTGGAACAATTGATAGGTGCCATCGGGGAAAAGCACACCGTAGCAGAAGGCGTTGTCGTGCCTTAATTTTCCGACAAGGTGCTGGTTGTACGACATATCAATTTTGCAGCAGCAGCCGACGCCACGAGCCTCGGCCGGACCTTCGACGGATTCGAGGGGCGCGCTGTCCGTGGCATGAGTATGACCAAACAGGCAGTTCCCGTAGGCGATTGAGTGCCTCCGTGCGGCGTTCGCGCCTGCGAAAAACCCGTGGATGACCTTGATGTGACCGAGGCGCAGCACGCCCGCGCGCGCATCGTGGGGCAGCATTTTGGCTTTGGCCTGACCAACCACGCGCTCGATGCGCTTGATTCCGTCGGCGGCATAGTCGCGGAGCAACCCGGTGGCCGAGTCGCGGAACTTCCAAATCCGCTCGTCATGATTGCCCCGCAGGAAATAGTTCTCGCGCCCGCCGTCGAAGAACCTGCGCAGCCAATCGGTGCCAGCTTCCCAATCGTCTTCCAACGAGTGCGCTTTCTCGTCGTCGGAAGCACCCTTGCGCAGGTTGCGGAAATCCCAGTTGTCCCCTGCATGGACACGGATCTCGGGTTTAAAGTCCTTGAGAAACGACCAAAGCGCGCGCGCCGTTTGCTCGTCGTGTTCGTCGCCATGATTGTCGGACGCGACGACGAACCGCCTACCCTTCAACCGCCACCGCTAACCGCCACGGGCTGCGCCTCCGGTTCAGGTTGCGAGAGCAGGGTGGAAAGCTGTCGAAGCTCGGCGGCTCGGCCCTCCCAATGCTGGGCGGCGCGGAGAGCTTCGTCGCGTGCGGCCTCCGCCTCGCGGAGGCGGTCGGCCAAGATGGCGGAGGTGATGGTCATGGCTGCGGTCCCGCGGTGCGCGGGTTAAGGTTGACTTGAGGCGCGATGACGACCGGCACAACCGGGCCGGGAGCGCGGAACATTGCGAGCGCCCAGAGGAAAAGCACAAAGAACGGCGACGAGATGAGCATGGCGGTTTATTATGGGGCGAGCCCGTGGTGCTGTAGGACCGCGATGACATCGGCCAACGTGGCCGGCGTGGTCGCGTAGCGTGTGTTGAGGACGGCGTTGCCTTGCACGAAGTATCTTCCGCTTGTGTAGTCGATGCGGGCGTTCTGGGTGGTGCCGGAATAGATGCGGAGATTGGCGTCCTTGACGTCGACCGCTGCGGCGACTCCCGCCTCGAGGTAGGTGTTTTTAAACGCTGCGGCCTCGAAGGTGCCGTCGCTTTTCACGGTGTTGGCGGCGCCCCGGTAGAGGTTCGCGTTGTCGCGGGTCGGCGTCGTGCCCGCGAATTCAAGTTTACCGTCTTTTGAAACGTAGAGGTACTGGGTCGCGGTGCCCGAGTTGACCAGGAGCTCGAGCTCGGTGGGCGTGTTGCCCGTGGTGAAAGCGGCGGCGGCCTTGAGGCGAAGCGCGGCGGCGGAGGCGTAGCTGGTCCCGTCATATCCGCGGAAGCGGAGGGCGACAAAGGACGCGGCGGCCGTGGCGGTCGGTGAGGCGATTGTGCCCTGCGCGACTGTCCCGGTGTAGCCTACGTTCTGGGCGCCAGTCCCGAAGGAGCGGCCCGAGGTATTCCCGACGACCTGGACCTTCCCGACGGTGTCGTCCGTGATGGTTGGGTCTCCGACGATCACCGAGCCCGTAAAAACTGCCGAGCCGGTCGTGGAGCGGATCGACCAGGTCGGGAGGAATGGCGAGTTCGACACGTCGCCACCGCGGAGCCAGGTGTCGTTGGCGTCGGATTGAATGTGGAAGCCCTTGCTTCCGGATGACTGCGCGGTGGTCTTTTGGAAGACGAGGGTCGTTTGCCCCGTGGAGTCGAAAACCGAGAACCGCGTCCCGAAATTCCAGTTGCTCGAATTGATCGTCGTGGCGGTGTCGCCTGTTCCGACGGTGAAGGTGCCCGAGAGGGTGAGCGAGGAGCCGTTCCAGTCGATGCGATCTCCCGAGGGGTTGCCCACGCGAAACTTGGCGGTGGTGCTGTCGAATCCCAGCCAAAAGCCCGTACCGGAGGCGTAGGTTGAGGCCCCGGAGGAGCGGATGATGCCCGCGTTGGCGGTTCCGTCTCCCATGACCAGGGTCTTGAGGACCGTGGCGTCGCGTGCCAGGAACAGGTCGGAGGCGGCAAATTTGAGCGTTGTGCCCGCGCTGATCCAGTCGCTCGAGCTTGTGGGGTTGCCCCACGTTGTCAGCCCGCTCTTCGCCGGGTTGTTGGCGCGGTAGTACGTCCCCGCCACGCTCACGATGTCGTAGCGCACCGAGTCCTGATAGTACGCTGTGGAAGCGACGTACTCGCCAACATAGACGCCGCCGGTTCCAGATTGGCCCGCAAGCGAGATCGTCCATGCAGCGTAGGTGCCGCTGCCGACGTGCAGGCTTGAATTGAACGTCAAGGCACCGGTGATGGAATTGTAAACGACAACCGACCCTTCCATCCATTGCGCCGGGTCCGTGGTATATTTGACGCGCACCAAATCGCCGGCCGTGTACGCCAAACCGGTTTGAGTGGTGAGAACTTTTGTGACGGCAGGGCCGGAGCTTATGGCAAGGGAGGTGGTCGAGGTGCCACCGTAGCCGGCGCCGTTGGTTCCGTTCTGCGCCAGGATCTGCGGCGTGGCCCATTCCCCGGTTGTGATGGTGTCGGTGTCCGTGGTCGAGACGGCGGTGGCCGTGGTGACGTAAACAGGATTTGAGCCGGCGGGGACGTTGCGGGTCCAGCTTCCCAGGGTGCCCGAGAGGACGCCCGTCGAGAAGGTGTAGGTGGTCGAAGTCGACGGGACCGCTGGGGCGCTGGTTGCGCGTTGGAAAAGGTAAACCGTGGCGGTGCGGACGGCTTCGCTCAGGACCGAAACGGCGGAGGCCCACTCGGCGGCGTCAATGGTGTCGGTGGTCCCGCTCGAGCTTGCGGTAGCGGCCGTGACCCAGAGGGGGTTGCCGTCGGTCGCGGGTTGGGTCTGGGTCCAGCCGTTATTGATTCCGGTGAGGTTGCCCGTCGCGAAGGTGTAGGTTGTCTGTAGGCTCGGGAGGGCCGGCGTCGTCGCGGAGCGGCGGTAGAGAGTGACGACGGCGTTGTTGAGCCCCGCGGCGCCGTTCGTCCCGTTGGTTCCGTTGGTTCCGTTCGTCCCGTTGGTTCCGTTTTGCGCTAGGATCTGGGGCGCGGCCCATTCGCCCGTCGCGATTGTGTCCGTGTCTGTGGTGGACGCGGCGGTCGCGGTTGTGACGTAGAGGGGGTTGGTTCCTCCGGGGACCGTCTGCGTCCAGCTTCCGAGGGTGCCCGAAAGGAGACCTGTGGAAAAGGTGTAGGTCGTCGAGCCCGAGGGGACGGCTGGCGTCGATGCTGCCCGCTGGAAAAGGTAGACGGTCGCGGTCTTGACGGCCTCGTTGAGGATCGAAACCGGCGCGGCCCACTCGCCCGCGGCGATGGTGTCCGTGGCGGTCGAGGCGCTGGCCGTGGCGGCAGTCACCCAGAGCGGGTTGCCGTTGGAAGCCGGCGGGGTCTGCGTCCAGCCGTTGTTTGCCCCCGATAGGACGCCCGTGGCGAAGGTGTAAGTCGTCGAAACGCTCGGGACGGCCGGCGTGGTGGCGCTGCGGACGTAGAGGGTCGCGACCGCGTTGTTGAGTCCAGCGGTGCCCGTGGAGCCGTCCTTGGTCTTCGTCCAGGCCCAGTTGAGCGCGAAGAAAACGGAGGTGCTCTCGAGCTCGACCTTGTAGTAGACGGTCCCGGTGTCAGCCGTCGCGGTGTCGAGCTGGATGACGTTTCCGCCCGAGATGGTGGCGGTGGAGTTGACCGGCGCCCCGTTGGCGAGGACGCGGTATTGGCCGGTCCCTGGCGTGCCCGTGGTTGCGGTGAGCGTGTTCCCGCCTTTGTTTGCGAAGACCGTGGTGCGGACGCGGCCCGAGGCTCCGAGCTCGCCCGAAACGGCGGTGCCCGCGGAGTCGGCGCGGACGACTGGCGCTGGCATGTCCAGGATGATGGTGTAGGCGTCGGCGCCCGAGGTGGCGGCCTGCGCGTTGACCGGGCCAGGCCCGCTCGGGCTCTTGTTTTTCGACGTGTCGGAGGCGTGGACCCAGCCGTAGCGGGCCTGGCCGGCGGGGACCGGCTCGACGCGGTAGCTGCTCTTGGCTCCGGGGATTCCTGGGACGGAGTAGGTCGGGGTCGCCGGCTTGGTTGTCGTGGTGCTGACGTAGAGCTCGGCAAACTCGAAGTCGGGGTCCTCGGGGTTGGTCCACTCGAACAGGACGCCACCGGCCACGCCCGACGCGGTCAGCCCGGTCGGCGCTGCCACCGTCCGGTCGAGGAAGGTGTAAGTGATGGCCAGGGCGGACGCGAGCTCCTGGGCGTCGTTGAACGTGTAGCTCTGGAGCTTGAAGTACCGGGCGGAAGCGGAGCGCGGGAAATTCGCGTTTTGGTAGACGGCGAGCTCGGCCTTGGGGAGGACGTAGGCCACGGCGGAGGCGCTGTGGGAGGCGGCGGTGGATCCGAAGCGGCCGCGGAGGACGCCGACGGTGTATTGGCCACCGCCCAGGGCGGTCACGGTCCCGATGGAGAGGATCTCGTTCCCGACGAAAAGGAGGAGCGTGTCGTCAGCCTGGGCGTCGGAGCTCTGGCCCTGGAGCTTGGTGAGGTCGAGCCCGGAGGCGGACAGCGTGAGGGAGGTGGCGCCGGCTGCGATGGTCGAGACAATCGTCCCGCGGAGCGCCCAGTTTTGGGACGTGCCGAGGAGGTCGTAGGTCGAGCCCGCGGTCGAGAAAAAGGCATTGAAGCCGACGACGGCTGCGGCCGGTCGCTCCGCCAGCGGCACGACGGCCGGCGTGGGTTCGCCCAGGAAGCCGGTCGGGAGCTGGAAGATTCGGGCGTTGCTGATTGCCACCGGGACGACCTGCTCGATCGTGGGGCGGTTGTCTCCGGCGGTGACGTAGGGGAGCGGCGCCAGGCCTCGCTCGGCCTCGAACTGAAGCGAGATCTCCCCTCCGCTGCTGTCGTCCTGGCGACTGATGACTCGGGCGACGATTTGGATCGCGTAGGGCGCGTAGTCGAAAATGAAGCGGTCGCCGGCGAGGATCGGCTGGCCGGAGGAGTGAACGGCTTTTTCGGTGCGGACGCGGATCCGGCCCCGGACGAGGTTGGCGGGGTGGGCGTGGATGCGAGCCCAGCGGGCGGCGTAGTCCTGCGCCTGCCACCGGGTGATGAAGAAGGGGCGGGAGAGGTTCTCCCGCTGCGGCTGGCCCGTGACGGCGAGGGCGAGAGGCTGTGCGCAGGTCTCGGCGTTCTCCTTGTGGTCGAGCGCGTAGTCCCGGTGCGTGACGGTAACCTGCGAGAGCGTGTCGTTCCACGATCCCGGCTGGTATTCAGGCAGCGCGGTGTCGTCTTGCAGGCTGAGAGTCGTGAGCCCGGTGGGCGTCACGCCATCGTGCGGGAAAAGCCCGACCTCGAGCATTCCGTCTTTCGGCCGGACCCAACCGTCGAAGTAGGCGAAGAGCTCGTTGAGGACCTGCTTGACCGTGACCTGACGGTCGACAATGGGCGAGACGTGCCCGAAGGGGACCGAGACAGGCGAGCTTGGAGCCGTCGGGCGGGCGAACGTCCGGAGGTTGGCGGCGGTCGTGGCGACCCCGTTCCATTGGGTGACGGAGAGCGCGGAGAGCGGAAGCCCGGCCCCGTAGAGCTCATTGGTCAGGATCTCAGCGACCGCAAACACCGGGTTGACGCCCTCGTCCGTGATGTCCGGATCGAGTTCGGAAAAAGGCCGGGCGGCCTTCGCCACGATGACCTCGACGTTCGGCACGCTCTCGCGGTTCTGGCCGCAGAAAAGCTGGCTCCAGACCATGTAGCATTGGTCCAGGTAGGCGGGGTGATCGTCCGGGCAGGGCGAGGTCGTGTAGGTGACCGGCTGGTTGGAAGTTCCGCCTCGGTTAGGGAATTCCCAAGGCTCTTCGTTGTCGGTCCAAGTCACGTTTGTTCCAGCCGAAAAATTCAGGATTAGCGTGTCTTTCGGCTGGGAGGACGTCCCCCAATAAATGCGAAACGTGCCGAAGCCGGGAACGGTGCTCTCGTAGAAGTGCGGGTGGGTCGCGTTGCGGACGGCGTTGGCTGAAGCCCAGACGACGACGCCGTCGATGAGGATTTTCTCGAGCTGATCGACCGGCCCGGCGCAAATGGCGCCCGCGATGTCGGCGTAGACGTTGTAGCCCGTGGTCTGGTTCCGCTTCCCGACCCGCTGCGTGATGTTGGTCGTGCGCTGATTGAACGCGGCGGAGATCCAGCGGAGTGGGAGGCGGTTTTTCCCGACCGCCCACGGCAGCGGGACGGCGGCCTCGTTCGACGACGTGCGCGACGGGTCCACGCCGAGCGCCTTCGGTTCAGGGGAGGGGATCTTCGGTGCGGAAAACATGGTCAGGAGATGGGACGGTAGAGGCGGACGATTTTGCCGAGGACTTTTTGTCCTGCTAGGGCGACGTCGAGCGGGAGGATAGTCGCTCCCTCCGGCTTCAGCGCGTGGATGAAATGTCCGCCTGAGAGCATGAGCCCGATGTGGTGGACGCACGCCCCCATGCGGAAGCACAGGATGTCACCCGGCTCGGCCTGCGTGGCGGGAAACGGCAGCGCGACGAAGTGCTCGGCAAAGTAGGGGTCGTTCGTGAAGACGCCGAGAACGACGGATTCGCTCCGGTGGTCGGCCCAGTCCATGGGGAAGGAGGGGAGGACCTGGCGCTCCATCGCCCCGCAGGTGGTTAGGATGTCTTGGACGAGGTGGACGCAATCGACCCCACCGTCCCGGCCCTTGGCGCAGGAGTGCGGGAAGAAAGGCGTCCCGACCCAGGTCTGGGCCTCGCGGTCGAGCGCGGCGATCCGTTCCGGCGTGTTGAAGTAAGGCGTCATTTCTTCCGAGCGTCGGGATTCGTCGCCACCCGCTTCAGGGTCGGGTTGTCGCGAGGCATGAAGGGGTGACCGCGGAAGCGGTTTTTGTTCGAGAATTTTGCCGAGCAGGTCGAATACTGCCCGTCGCAGCCCGGCCAAAACGTGGCGGACACTCCGCCGGCGCCGTTCGTCACGATGGGGCGGTCAACGGTCAGGACTTGCGTCCCGCTGCCCGGCGACGAGCTCAGGATCAGGCGGCGTTCAAGCGTCGAGCCCGAGCCGACCCAGACCTCTCCGCGTGCGTAGTAGTCGGCGGCCTGCGTGCTCCCGCAGGTGACCGTCAGGACGTTGCCGATGCTGGTGTTGAGCGTCCCGGTGACCTGGTAGGTGGCCTTGTTGACTCCGCAGGCGGTCGAAAAGAGCGTTACGTTGCAGCCTTGCTGCATGAGGAAGCGCGGAAACTTGCGCTCGAAAATGGCGCCGAAGACGTCGCCCGTGGCGGTGATGCGCTTCCCGTTGCCCGTGGCCTCGGTGATTTCTCCGGTCCAGAGCACGACCGCAGCGTTGGGCGCGTCGGGCGAGCCCTCGCGGATCTCGAGGAGGAGCCGGGCCTCGGCGGAGAACGGAATGAAGCGGAGGAGCGGGTTCCCGCTGAAGCGGTCGGAGGTCAGGGTGACTTTTCCGCCGTCCAAGTTGAGCCCGTATTTCAAGCCGTCGTGCTCGATCCGTGCTGGCGTGTAGGTGCCGTCGGCGGTCCGCGTCAGCGGCTTTTCGTAGCTGGTCCAGCGCGTGACCTCGGGCGTCGGGAGGTCGTAGGTGAACTTGTAGAAGAAGGCCCGGGCGGGTTGCTGCGGCGTCTCGCCGGCCACGCCATTGATCTCCCAAGGCACTTGCCAGAGCGCGAGGCTGGTCGTCGCCACGTCGCCCGCCTCGAAGTCGAGCGTGAGGGAGTCAGAAGCGAGGCGGGCCTTGGTCGTGTGCGGGACGGCGGTCGTCGACGTGCCCGGCCGGAACCAGAGCGGCGCGTTGAAGCTCGCCCAGCGACCACGGGCGGCGGCGAAGAAACCGAGCATCGTCCGGATCTCGGAGCGCGATCCAAAGGTGAACGCGGCGGACTGGCCCCACTTCGCCACCTTCTCCTCCCCGTTGATCGTCGAAACGCGGCCGTCGCCGATGGTGTCGATCTCGATGCCGTCGACCCAGCGGTCCTCCACCGAGGTCCAGTCGGGCGACAGGCTGGCGGGAAAGTTTGCGTTGCTGACCGTGTCCTTTGGCGCGACCCGGTATTCCCACGGCGAGTCCTCCTTCACCGTCAACGTGAGCTCCAGGACCTGCTCGTTGAGCGCGGCGCCCGAGGGCTTCTCCTTCAGCCGGCCGACCAGGAGCGGGGCGTAGTCGGTGTTGTTGTCGAGCGGGACGGCCGAGGAAATGATTGCCCCGTCGGACAGGCGGACCAGGAACTGCGCTTCGTGGATCCGGTCGGCCCACTCGGAGCCGCTCAGGTAGTCGCACCAAAGCGGGACGCCGACGTAGGCGGTCCCGAGGTTCGGCAGCATCTTCCGGAACGCATCGGCCGCGGCGGCCTCGAGGACGTAGCTCGTCGTCTGCTCGAGCCGGAGCGCTTCGTGCCGTGCGCGGCGTGACTCCCGGCCGCCCAGCCCCTCGTCGAGCGAGGTGTTGACGGTGTAGGTGATGGAGTAGCCCCCGCCCATGTTTGGCTGGGCGAGCAGCAACGCGATCTGGTTGCCGTTGTGCGTGACGATGGGAAAGCTCATGTGCGGATCCCGAGGCGGGCGCGGTTGCGCGTGACGGTGTCCATGACGACGGTTTCGAAGCTGGCATCCTGCGCGAGTTGGTCGGCCACCCGGCGCGAGTCCGTGACGATCACCTGCATCGGCCGGCCGGTCGGGAGTTCTCCGCCCTGGCGCATGGCCTCGAGGTTATCCACGCCGATCCGGTTGACCGTGGCCGCCGGCATGACGTATTCGCCCCGATGGACGACGCCGGCGATGTCGTATTTCCCGCCTGCGCCCGTGTAGCCGCCCTCAGCGAAGCCGCCAGTCATGGCCATGACCGCCGCAAAGACCGCCGCTCCTACTAGCGCAGCGGTACCGAAACTGCCGACGCTGGCAAGCAAGCCGGTGGTGGTGAGCGCGGGCACTTTGGCGGCCTCTTGGGCGTTCGTCTCAGCCACCCGCTTCCAGCCCAGCATGGAGAGGAGCGCGTCGAAGCCGACCGCCACGCCCTTCATGATAACGTGTGAAACAATCCATTGCGCGGTCATGTCCGCGATGGCCTTGACGACGGACTGCATGAGCGTCGAGTAGACGTTCCGAAGCGCGTCGCCCCAGCTCATGGTCCCATTGATGAGGCCCTCGATGGACCCGCTGATTCCGTCGACCGCGGCGCCGATGACGTTGGTCAGGCTGTCCGCGATCTGCTGCGAGATGTCCGTGAATTTCTGGTAGAGCTTCTCAAGCTCCTTGCTGGCCTTGTCGAACAGGCCCTCGACGGCGACCGGCCCGGTGGCTCCAAGCGGAGAAGCCGGAGCGGGACCCGTCGGCGTGATCCGCGAGTTGACCAGCCCCCCGAGGCGCTCTGCGGCGCCCGTGTTTTGGAAGCTGAAAAGGTCGCCATTGCTGCCGAGCGAATCAAAGGCGGGCTGGTAGAAGTCGCGGATCCCCTGGCGGCGGGCTTCCATCCGCTGAACAACGCCGGCCTCCTGCTCGGCTTGGATCGTCGCGAAGTCCCGAGGCGTCCCCTGACCGATGCGCGGGAGCGTCAGGCTCCCGATCTGGGGGCGACCGCCGAAGGTATCTTCAAGCGAGCCCATGCCCACGGCCTTCCGCAGCGCGTTGACCTTGTCGAAGACGAAGCCAATGGCCCGGTTGATGCCCGACGTCATGGCGTTGACCATCGACTCAAAGGCCCCGACGACCGAGTTGGCGACGCCGACGAAAAAGGTTTTGGTCTGCTCAAAGGCAAACTCCATCCCGGCGGTGATCGGCGTCATGAGCATCGCGCCGTAGCCGAGGATGTCGGACATCGCCGTGATGATGCCCCGCGAAGTGTAGAGCAGGAGCCGGAGCAGCAGATTGCCGACGTTGTCGGCTGAGAGGATGTTTCCGAGGCCAGCTTGCAGCGATCGGAAGAAATTACCAAAGGCCCCTTGCGCGGTCTCGATCCCAGCTTGGAACGTCAATGAGATGAACTCGTCGAACTTGCCCGCCTTCCAGAAGTCGAGGGCGACGTTGACGAAGGCTCCGAATTTCTGCCCGAGCGCCGTGAAGTCGATGGCCTCGATGCCGTCGGTGATGCGCTTGAGCAGCGGCGCGAGTTGGTCGAAGAGCCCGACGAAGAAATTGCGCGGGATGTTCCGGATCCGGTCGATGGCGTCCCCGATGTCGTCGAAGAGCGCGGCGTTGCGTGCCAGCACCGTCGGCAAAATGCCGAGTTGGCTGGCGGCGTTGTCGATTGCGCCCTGCTCGTTGAACAAGACCAAAAGCTCCCCGCCGGATTTGCCGAAGACTTCCATGGCCATGGCGGCCTTCGTCGCGGGGTCAGCGATGCCGGCGATGGCGTTCGAGATGGCGGCGAACTGCTCAGCAGGCGCGAGCTTCTGAAGCCCGAGGGCGGAAATGCCGAGCTCCCGGAAGGTCTCGGCGGCGGCCTTGTTGCCGTTGGCGGCCTCGTAGATTTTCTTCTGGAGGAGCCCGACGTGCTTGGCGACCGCCTGGGTCTCCATTCCGTTGTTTTTGTAGGCCTGCTGAAGGAGGGCCAGGTCGCGGACGCCGATGCGCGTCCGGGCCGACAGGTCGGCAAGGTCGCCCCCGAGCTTGAGCGCCTCAAGCCCGAATTGCTTGAGCGAATTGACCGCGAGGAAACCCGCGGTCAGCGCACCGAGTTGACCGACGACGGAGCGGAGCCCAGCCGCCACCGTCGAGGCTCCGGTCATGCCCAGCTGAATATTGAGTCGAGCGTCTGCCATGGTTTAGGTCTCCCCTTTCGTCTGCTTCACGAGTTGTTTGGTCAGTCGGTCATAAACCTTTCCACCCTCACGCGAGACCGCCGCGACCGCGCCGGCGTAGCTGGCTTGTGCTTGGAGGAGAGCCCGAGCTGCCTCCACGCGCGTCGCAGCAGCCGAAAGAAGCCGGAGTTGAGCCACAGAAAGGTCGACGGCTTCATTCAGCGACAGCCCGCACCTTACGGCGACTTCGGCGACGAAGTCGGCAAGCGCGAAAGCAGAACCTTGCCCGCGTCCCCGGTCGTCCCCGGCGCGATTCGCTCCTGCCGTTCGACCCTTCGCCGGAGCCACGCGAAAAAACTGTCAGAGTTCAGTTTCTCGCCCTCCGCGAGGACGGCCTCGAAACTCGCCAGCGTGAGCGTATCGGCCCAGCCCTCGGGCTGATTGGTGAAGAGCTCGACCGCCCCGGCCTCGTCGTCGATCTTGAGGAGGTAGGCGGCGAGGTGCCGCACCGGGAGTTGCCGCACCTTGACGGTGCCCTGCTCGCCGCTGGTGAACGTCACGGCCACCTCGGAAAAACCGAGGAGCGTTGCCATCTTGTCGTTGGGTGTGGTGGTGCTCATGGAAAAGGGGTCAGCGGATGGATGCGGCGGCGGGTTGCCCCCGCTTCATGTCCTGTACGTCGTCTTGCACTTGACGAAGGCGCTCGTCGATCCGGACGAGGAGCTCGCGGTCGGTCCGGGCGGCGGCAATCGCGACCTCCGCCTGGTCGAGCCGATAGGGAAGCGTGAACCAGGACTTGCCGAAAGCAGCGAGTCCGACGGCGAGGGAAATGAGAAGCCCGATGACTTCGAGGCGGTGTTTGGCGTCGGTGCTCATGTCAGGAGTGCTTTGAGATTCTCCGCTGCTCGTCCCGGTTGAGGAACGAATCAAAAATTTCCGTTGCGATGCCGGCCGCGCCGGGGTTCTTCGCTCGCAGTTCCGCGAGCCCCCGCCCGATCGCGTTCGGGATCCCGCCGTAGGCAAACCGCAGGTAGAGGACGCCGAGGTAACCGACGGCCGCGATGATGACGGTCGCCCAAAGAATGAACCGCTGGTTGCGGAGCGTGTTGGCGAGCTCGTTTTCCCTAGCGAATGCGGCTTGAAGGTCCTTCGTCGCGGCTTCTTTCCCGGCCTCGGCCTTGGCGAGCTTCTCGGAGAGAGCCCCGACCGTCTCGCGGTTCTCTTCCCGGATCTTCTCGCCCTGCCGTCGGAGCGCCTCGTTGTCGGAAAGGAGCTTTCGGATCTGCTCCCGAATCGCGGCGCTCTCGTCAGCGGTCAGCGGCCCGGCGGCCTGGTCGAGCAAGGTGACGGTCACGCCGGCGGACTCTCTCGCAATCTCGACCGGCCGGGAGGCTGGCGCGGAGGCCAGCGCCTCGACGGTTTCGTGCGCGGTGCGCTGGGCGGCCTCGATGACCTGAGCCTCCGCCCGAGCCTGCCGCTCGTCGGCCCGGCCCGCTTCTCGCCCGGCGGATCCCGAGAACCACGTCAACGGATTCCAGGACGTGACCTTCGCGGCGGAGCCCGTCGGAGACGCGCAACCTGCGAGGAGGAGCGAAGTCGTGGCGACGCCGGCCAAGAATCCGGGAGGGATTGAGCGGAAGATGTTCATTTCGCCATTGTGTCCGCTGCTCGGAACACGTCGTCGACCTGCTCTGGGCTTAGGTTGAACAGCGAGGCGAGCGAGGCGACGAGCGGGTGAGCCCGACGGATCGCGGTGGCGTATTCCCAGAGATCCTCGGCGTCCTGTCGGTCGTTCGCGTCGGTAATCAATTCGATCTTTGAGGAGACCATCGCGGGCGTGATGCCGTGGATCCGGCGGAGCGCGATGCGGAGGAACGCGGGCGAGGTGGCCTCGGGGACCGGAGGCGGTGGCTGGGGCGGGGCGGGGTTCTGCTGACGCCACGCGGCGAACTGCGCCTCGTCGAGCAGTTGCCAGCCCTCCGGCGGGGTGTAGGCGGAAACGCCGTCCCAGAGAATCGCCGTCACTTCCGCCGCTGATTTTACAAGGTAGTGTGTCATGGTCAGAGGTACGTGATGACGTAAATGATGCCTGCGCCACCTGCGCCCCCTGCTCCGGAGTTGCCGACGGAACTGACGGCCGCGCCGCCACCGCCACCGCCTGCGCCACGGTTTCCGGCGCCTCCGCTGCCTCCGTTGGTGGTGGTAGAAGCGCCACCGCCACCGCCTCCGTCCCCGCACAGTGAGGTCGACGGCGCTGCCCCGTTGCTCCCGTTGGTGGACGAGTTTCCGCGGTCGCCTCCTCCGCCTGTAATATAAAGACCGGCGCCACCGCCGTCGCCTCCGGTAGAGGGTATGCCCGACATGTTGCTGCCGCCTGCCCCGCCTCCGGGGCCGCCGAAAATAGATGAGCCGCCCGAGTTTGCGGTCTGTGTGGCGTTGCGGTTGCCGCCTCCGCCTCCACCGTATTCGGCACGCCCTCCATGAGATGAAAGCTGACTGCCAGCCTGACCGCCCACTCCCGAGACAGCGCCAAAGTCTCCCAGCCGTGCTACTGAGCCACCTGCGGCCCCGTTTTGCGCTCCGTTCGTTCCGCCCGGTCCGCCTTCTCCGCCTCCAGCGTATAGCCAATTGCCGAAGGTGCTGTTGCCCCCGGCGGTGCCTGCGTTCCCGTTCGTATTGTCCGTGGCCTGCGCGGCGCCGCCACCGCCTCCAGCCCCCACGGTGACGGTCACGGTGGAGCCGAGCAAGCTGGCCGCGTAAACCATGCGGGCGAGGGCGCCGCCACCGCCTCCTGAGCCACCGTAGGCGTCGCCTGTGCCTTTTCTCCCGCTGCCCCCGCCACCTCCGCCACCAATGCAAATGACCTCGACGGCCTTGGCGTTGGTCGGCTTGGTCCAGGTGCCCGAGGACGTGAAGGTCTGGAAGTCGACTCCGCCAGAGGCGGCCGGCGTGGTCCATCCGGCATCCGTGCCGTTCGACGTGAGCACCTGCCCCGACGTGCTGCCGGAAGCGTTGACTTGGTTAGCGGCGATTTTCGGTCGTGACATGGTGAAAGATTATTTCCAGACGGTCCCGACTCCGCGGTAGAACGTGAGCAGTTTCCACGCGCCCGAGACGCGGAGGTGGAGCGCGGTGAGCTTGTCCGTCCCGGACGCGCGCAAGTAAAGCTGCGTGCCAGTCGTCGGCGCGGCCTGCGAGATCTGCGCCGCCCCATCCTGGCCGAAGAGCCGGAAAAGCGCGGACAGAGCCGAGGCGAGACGCGGACCCTGCGTGATCTCGGCAACGCGGAAGCCTTGGACCGCCCCCGCGGTCCCGGTGTCTCGCGCCAGTTGGATCGGCGCTCCGCCTATGTTGAAACCGTTGCTCATGCGGTCGTGATGGTCGCGTAGAGGTCGACGCTACCGGGCAGCGAGCCGGACGGCACGAAGCGCCGGCGAGTGTTGAGCGTGTCCGTTCCGAGGCCAGCGGCCCAGGCGGATCCGGTCCAGTATTCGAAGGTTCCGTTGGTCGTGCCCGTGCTGGCCTGCGTGAGAACCAGCGCGTTCGTGTCGGCCCGGTAGATGTTGATCGTGTGCGTGGTCAGCGAGGCGCCGAAAAGTGCGGACTGGACCCAAGCGAAGGTCCCGTTGGCGGTGTTGAAGTCGGCGAAATTCCAGCGGTACTGGCTCGGCAGCGCGTCGGCGGTCTCGTAAATCAGCGCGAGCGAAAGAACGCGGGCGGGCAGCATGATCACGCCAGCCGTGCGGAATTGAAACGCGAACTGGATGTTCGACGGCGTTCCCAGACCTGAAAGGTCACCATCGGCAGCAACGTCGGTCCACCCGCCGCTGTTGTCGTCGATGCCAGACGTGCGGACTTGGACCCGGTACATATCCGGCGCAACGCCCATCGTGTTGTCGCCGAGATTGGAAACGTTGTTGGTGACGACGCGGTAGAGCTTGGCCGGAGTCGCGCCGAGATTGATCTTCGGACAGATGATCCGGTTGTTGACGTCCGCTTGAAACTCAAGGTCAGCCGCGAGCGGATAAACCGTAAGCGCGTTTTGATTCGTCGTCGTTGCCTGCGCGTAGACCCAGAACAGCCAGCCATCCTCAACCCAGACGAACGGAACTTGAGTCGGAATGTTGTGAACGAAGATTGCGCTGTCCGTGTCGCGCAATGCCGAGGGCAGTTGGGTCGTGAGACAGCCAGCACGACGATCGATCTGCTGGCCTCCGGTGTAATAGTCGGTGACGTAGATCGCGCCGTTTGATCCTGCGCCGGTGACAACCAATTTGTCCAGCGACCCAGCCACGTCGAGAGAGGTGAAGGTAGCGGTTGCGACGTTTGTGTTCGTGCCTCCGGGCATAACCTCACTCATGGAATCGGCCACGAATGTCGTGCTTCCGCTTGTCACGCTCGCGAGCGGCACGCGCAAGATGCGGGTCGTGGTGAACAGATATAGCGAAGCCACGCCGGATCCTGCGCCGTGGTTGAGCGTAGCGACGCGACCGTTGTTTGCCTGCGAAATGTTGCCCGTAACGGCCTGCGTGCCGGTGATGACCATATCAGACCCGGTCAGCGTTGCAGCACCAGCAGTCAACGTGAGCGGCGTCCGGATGTTGTAGCGGTAGAGAATCAGGGATGTAGATGACCCCTCGGTGCTGTAGACATATTGCTTCGTCCACGAATCGCGGTCACCGAGAGCGCACCCGCCGATCACGTCATTGGTGATCGTTGCCGCGTCCTTGAGCCAGTAGTTAGCCTTGATCTTGTCCACCGTCGTCGCAGCCGGAATCGCCACGGCGGGGTTTTGGAAGTCGGCGTACTGAAGACCCTTCGTCACAAACAGGCCGCCGTTGGTCGCGGTCGCGTTCGTGGTCGCTTGGACGAGCATGAGGTCCTGGATGACGTAGGGCGTGCCGCTCGACACCGTGCCAGCCGAAGCGGTCAACGTGATCGAGGTGTCGGAGCCGATGGCGCTGATCTGGTACCAAGTCGTAATCGCCTGCGGGTCAGTCGAGCCGAAGCCGATGCGCGAGCCGACGGAGAGGCCGGTAGTCCACGCGGTGCCGCTTCCCGTGACGGCGGTGCCGGAGACGCCGACGGTGCCGGTCGTGTAGTTTTCAAGGATCGCCCGGAAGCCGCGAACCGTGTGATTCGTCGCGGTGGGGAAAGTCAATGTAACAGCGCCTTGGAAAGTGTAAGTGTTCGTCGAAGGAGCGAACGTCCACAACTGCACGCGGCGGGTTGCGCCAGCCGCTGCACCATCCGCACCGAAAACCCAGAACAGATCGTCGGTGATCTTGATCGGGTGGACGAATGAAGACGTGATCGCGAGCGACGATTCGCCGAAGTTCGCAATGCCAAGCGGAGCCGGGCCGATGAACTTGTCTTGCGCCGCCGCACTCAGGCTGAATTGCCCCGTGTGCTTGCCACGGTTGATCTTCGTCGCGTCGTAGGCTCCACCGACGGCGACCTGAGCGAGCGATCCGTTGAATAGCTGTTCGACTGCTGCCTTCATGGTTTAGCCTTCGTTTGAGATTCCGGCGACGCTTTGCGCTAGGAAGGCGCAAGTGTTCTGGTTGGCCTCGTCTTTGCGCCGGCAAAGAACGAGCTGTTCCGCCTCAAATTCACCGCCTTGGCAAGCGACGTACTGGGCGTTTTCAGCGACTTGTTGATCGACTGTCACGTTAAGTGTCACGGATGGCGTTTAGGGAGTGTAGACAGCGAAGAAGTCGCCGTCGGTTGCGGTGGTCGGGAGACTAGTGCCGGAGCCGATGAGCTTCTGGGCGCCGCCCATCGTCATCCCGAGGATGACCTCGAACACGTCGCCAGTGTGCGGCGCGGTGGTCATCGTGAGCGTTGTGCCCGCCACCGAGTAGCCGCTCTTTCGGACCTGCAGTCCGTTGAGAAAGCAGACGATGTCGCCCGAGGGAGCGGAGGGCAGCGTGAACGAAGTGTTCGTGCCGTTGATCGTCCCGGTCGGCGTGATGAGTTGGGCCTGAGCCCCGGCGAGAAAAAGCGTCGCCGTGATCTTGCGCGTGCCGTTCGTCGACCCGTCGAGCGAAAGCTGGTCGTCCGTCGCGGCCGAAGTCGCCGTGTTCGTGAGCGCGTTGATCCGTTTCGGCATGGCTGGTTACTCCTGAAAAATGAGGTTGTCGCCGGTCGAATCGACCAGCGGATCGTTCCCGTCGTCGGTGAGCGCGTTGGCCGGGACCGAGCTGTTGACCTCGGTGCCCGTGACCGTGGCAGATCCGGCGGCGGAACCCGAGAGGACAAGCACGCCGTCGAGGTCGCCAGCCGTCGAAGCCGAGGACGAGCTTGAGCCGGTGAGGTTGAGCCGGCCGTCGAGGTCGCCCGAAACGGTTGCGCTGCCAGCCGTCGAGCCTGCGAGCGTCGGGGCCGGGAGGACGCCGGAGGTCGATGCCGTGCCTGCCGTGGAGCCGGAGAGGGCCAGCCGTCCGTCGAGATCCGCGGTCGTCGTGGCGGATCCGTCCGCAGTGCCACCCGTGAAGCCCGGCGCGGTGAAGACTCCCGAGACGGTAGCGGTGCCAGCGGAGGAGCCCGAGGCGATGAGCGTGCCGTTGAGGCCGCCGGCAACTGTTGCAGATCCTGCAACGGTTCCCCCGGCCAGCGGGAGGAGCGGAATGATGCCCGTCGTGGAAGCCGTGCCAGCGACGGAGCCCGTGGCCGCCAGCCGGCCGGTGAGATCGCCAGCGGTGGCCCCGGTGCCAGCCGTCGATCCGGAGGCGGAGATCCTGCCCGTGATCGCCCCGGAGACGGAGGCCACGCCGTCCGCAGTCCCACCCGTGAACGGGGGCAGGGTGAAGGCTCCCGAGACCGAGGCCGAGCCCGCAGAGGTTCCCCCGGTGAGCGGCGGAGCGAGCAAAACGCCCGAGGTCGTTGCGCTGGCCGACGTCGAGCCGGTCAGAGCGTAGCCACCCGAGAGGCCTCCTGAGACCGTAGCGGCTCCCGCAGCGGAGCCCCCGGCGAGGATGAGCCCACCCGCCAAGGTTGCCGCCGCGGTGGCCTGAGCGGTGACTTGACCGAGCAGGCGCAGGATCGCGTTGGCCTGCGCGAAAAGCGAAGCCGAGCCCGCAGCGATTCCACCGACGAAGCCGTCGGAGAAGCGCAGCGGAACCAGCCGGCGGAACGTCGCCCGGGACCCACGCGCACCAAAGAGCGCCTTGAGTCCCCGAGCGTCGAAGTCTCCGGCGGTCCTGCGCGGACGAAACTCGGCGTCGCCGTTCACGTTATTCCTCGGTGATCGTCAGGCCGCTGGCGTTGATCTTCGGGGTGTCGCCGGAGAGGAAGCTGCGCGACGTGGCGAACGCGCCCTTGTAGAGGCAATTTCCAGCGGTCACCGCGTCGAAGACGGCGAAGTGCGTGATGGGACCGAGCGCCCCGGTGAGGGTGGCGAACGTGATCTCGGCGTTGTTCGTGACGCTGTTGTTCGTCCGCGTCCAGCCGGAGCCCGTGTTGTATTGGGCGCGAGCGTAGCCCGAGCCCGAGGCCTCGCCAGTCGTGCCATCCTCGCCAGGGTCGGCGGTGTGGAGGGAAATCCAGCGGTTGTTGTTCGTGCGCGTGAAGCCGGAGGGAGCCGACCCAAACGCGAGGTCGAGGGCGATGCCCTCGTAGTAGTTCGATTTGCTCATGGATTAGAGGTGGGTTGCGGGAGGATTCTGAGGAGCGCGGGCGTGATGTGCTTCCGGCCGCCGGTGTCGGTGGTGATGAGGTGGACGTCGTACTGCCACGGCTCCAAAGTCGCCGTCGCCAGCGTGGCGAGCACCTTGCCGTTTGGCGCGTCGGTGACTTGCAGTTGAGGCGAGGAGGTCAGGCTTGCCACGACGAGGCCGCGAGCGGTCACGCGGAACTCGATGGAGGCTCCCGTCACGTTGACCGGGACGTCGTCCTGGTCCGTGATCGTGATCTCCCATTGTCCGGTCTCGCCGGCGATCAGGTCGGGCAGGCAGACGGCTTTTCGGCTCGGGCAAGGCATGGCTTAGTGCGGCTGCGCGACGAGGGCCGTGAAGTTGACCGCCGTGGTGTCGACCGTGTACGGCAGGATGGGGAAGTAGGCGAAGGCCTTGCCCTTGTTGGCCGTGCCGGCTGGTCCGACGCGAACAGCGAAAGCGAAGCCGTGCGACGTGGCGCGGACCGGAGCGGCCCCGCCCGCCGTGATGCGGTAGAGGCCGTTCTGCGAGGCGCTCGACTGATTGGCCGCAAGGACGAGGTCGCCCTCGGCCAGCGTCACGCCGTCGATGACCGCACCGACGATGAGCGTGGAGATCGTCACGCTGGCGGTGGTCTGCGCCCGAGCCGTGAAGTTCTCCGTCCCGGTCGGAGCGAGGTCGGCCTTCGTGTTGTCGAAGGCGGCTCCTCGGCCCGGTGCGGAAAAAGCCGGCGCCGTGTTGCTGAAGGCAGCGCCGCGGCCCGGAGCGGAGAACGCTGGCGCGGTGTTGTCGAACGCGGCCGCCCGTGCCGGGGTAATCGGCGAAGGCGGCGTGTTGTTGAACTGGTCGGTGAGAGGCATGGTGAAAGCCCTCCCGAGGTTACAGCGTGCCGGTGTTCAGCGTGGAGTGGAGCACGCGAGCCATGAGCGACACGTTCACGATGTTGTCATCGAAACGCACCTCGCCGTCGACCTTCAGGTGGCAGTAGACGTCGAGCACGTTGAACGCGGCGTCGCTCTGGTTGTACTGCTGGAGCTTGAGCCAGCCCTTCTTCGTCAGGCCCTCGAGCGGGTTGTATTGCGTCGAGGAGCTCGTCAGCGCGAGCGTCCCGAAGAGGAGCTCGAAAGCCAGCGGCGACATCTCGTTCAGCGTCAGCTTGAGCGAGAGGCGGTCCTTCGTGGCGATGATGTCAAAGAGGCGGAGCTTGCCCGGCGTCGGCGCGTAG
>Ga0315904_10003852_pt1 | contig 21789 bp, 15 predicted proteins | sample LakEriMetagenome_6_FD_203529 | JGI IMG/M metagenome (GOLD analysis project Ga0315904, IMG submission 203529) | Freshwater fungal communities from buoy surface, Lake Erie, Ohio, United States - Buoy 12 MA120 | ecosystem: Environmental > Aquatic > Freshwater > Lake | place: USA: Lake Erie, Ohio...
GTGCACTCCCTTTGTGGACGATGGGCTAGCGGGCCGACCGCAAGCGCTGGCGACTACCCCGCTCCGGAATTGCGGTCTCACGGATTTTGGTTCACCCGGATTTTAGCTCACCCGGATTTTAGCTCACTGTGGCGAGACAGCGCTCGAAGCTGTTCCGATTCGCAGCGACCGCTACTTCGGCAAACCCGCGTCGGTAAAAACCGCTCCTCAGCTGACGGTTAAAAAAGTATCAGCGGTAGCACAAAAAAAGTAAACCTGAGTTTGATATCAAGTACTGAACTGATGGCATTGAGTGCTATCACTCGGGTTGGTGAAAATTCAAATTATCCGGTTGCAATTGGATGAGAGACGATATGATGTGGGCAAGGCGACGGCTCGACAAGGATGGACATCTTCGACGCTGACTGTTTCGTCGCCTCCCGAGTTTGGCGTTGCTGAAATTGGCGTTGCTGATTGAGAGTGCCGAGTGGGGCATTGTCTCTATCTCTGCTGAGGAACCATCTCTGTTTGGGAACTGGGGCAGGTGAGAGTGCTTCCGAGTTGATGGCTTCGCGCGGCGCGGACGGTTTTTTTCAGCGGCCGCAGGGCAGGCACGGTGCAAGTCCTCGAACGGTCACTCGCTTTCGGTCACTCGCTTTCGGTCACGCGCTTTCGGTCGCGCGCTTGCGGTCACCTGATTGCGAGGTTCGACAGCCAGTCTGGGGTTTGCTTGTCAGAGCTTTGCAACTGCGACTGTCAAAGTGACTGTGACTGTGAAAGTGACTGTGACTGTGAAAGTGACCGTGACTGTGAAAGTGACCGTGACTGTGAAAGTGACCGCGACAGCGCGAGCTTTCCGGCGAAAACTTCCCGGCGATTGGTTTCCAGGTTTAGCTCCCAGCGTGTCGGGAGCCATATCGGCAGTTGCCATTCGATATGCGGTGTCGACAGTGTCCGAAAGCGATGAGAAAGAAGGAGCGGTTCATGCGAAAACAATTGGAAGTGAGCAGGCGGCTTTCCACCACGGAGTTGCAGTTGCGAGTTGATTACCCGGATGAGGATTTGCGCCGCCGGATTTCGAGTTTTCTGGGGTCGCGGCATTTTCCAGCCTTCCGGCGGCTGGAGGTCAGCGTCCTGGCAGGGGCAGTTACCGTGCGCGGGCAAGTGGGTTCCTATTATGAGAAACAAGTGGCGCTGGATACCTGCCGCCGCGTTGCCGGCGTGCTCTGCACAATCGACCAAGTAGAAGTCGAAGCGGGCGATGGCGCCGCAGCTCCTGGTCGCGGCGGCATGGAAATGGTTCGGGCAGGTTGCGTGGAGCCTGGCGGGGCTGGCTGTCAAATCCAGTTCCCGGCTCACGCCGGCGTCAGCGCTTTTTGAGCCGAAGCCGCAGTCCCTCTGTTCACGCGGCGAATACTCACGCTGCGGATACGAACCCCCGGGCGCATCACGGACCGCCGCGATCAGGCATTGAGCGGCGAAGTGTTCGGGCTTGCCTGCTCCCCGTATTTCAACCCCTATTTCAGCGGTACTGTCGCAGCGAGTTGGCGGGGCGTTGGCGATCGAGTTCGCTGAAGCGGACTTGTTCGGCAGAGAGTTCCGTTTGCAGGCTTTTGGTTTCGGCAGTTGCGTAGTCAATCAGTGACTGAACCACGGTATCGTAGGTTTGCTCGATTAAAGCCTGATTATAGGTCGCTTGTTGGAGCAGGGATTCATTCAGGCACTCAGCCAAGGCGGGGGTGAATGTTTCCGCCAGATTCGACTCGAAGCGGACTTCCGGTTCCGAAACCGTGCCGCTGACGACCGCTGTGACTTCGATGCTTTGGACGGTTGCCAGTTGGCGATTCAGTTTCTCCAGTACGTTTTGCCCCCCGGCGATTTCGCTCAAGCTGTTAACGTAGAGCCCAAGTTGGGAATGGAAGCACTTGATCGTCCCCTCTAGTTGTTCACCGCGAATTTGCAGCAGCCCTTCGGCTTGCATCCGATGGGGGCTGGCGGTGATCAGCACGGAACTGGCGGTGCCGACCTCTGAGCTGGGAACATTGCATGGCAGTAACTGAACCTGCATGGTTTGAGTGGTGAGGCCATCTTCCGAGGTGATGTTCCCCTCGATTTGAAAGGCTCTTTGACCCTGTCCCTTGACGTGAAATTCCAAGGGTGAATCAGCCAAAGCGGGGCGGTCAGTCAAGTTCCTGCAGTTGCCGGTAAAGTCGATATGGCCGGAAGTCGAGTGGAAAGAGCCTGAGAAGTCCATTTCCCGGACGACGATCCCCGGCATCGGCTTGATGCCGCGAACCGCGATCGGTTTGCCCCGCTCCGGAGCTTGCGCGGCGGTTTCCCGAAGTTCGGCCAAACGTCGCGAGAGCAGCAGCGACCAGTCGACCAGTTGGCGAGCGGTCTGCAGGTCAAGTTCCGAAACGAGCAACGCTTGGCTCGATTTTTGGGTCGCGGCGATGAAGTTGGAGTGGGGCAGCTGGCTGGGGGCACCATGCTTTCGGCTGCCGGCCAATTGCAGCAAGGCCTGCTCCTGGATTTGCGGCCAGTTACTCAGCCAATCGCGGACCTCCTCCAGTTCGCCCTCCAAGTCCGTGAGGCGGGCGAGGCGAGCTTTCTCTTCGGCTGCGAGGCGGAGCGGGTTGCCGCCGCTTTGATTCAGCTCTCGCTTGAGCGCGGAAATCTCGTCGCGCAGCGCATTCGTTCGCTTGCGCTGGCGTTGGAATTCGTTTTCCCAATCCGCTCGGATTGATTTGGTAATCGAGGCAAAGGCTGCGGCGGAGACGCCTCGCTCTACGGGCGGGAGCGATTGAACTTGGTCGAGCCAGCCTTTGGCGGCGAGGTCGAGGTCGTAAGCCAGTTGCTCCTGATATTTTTGTTTCCAGCCAGGCGTGGCCCCATTCAGTCGGTCGCCGGCCAGATTCGGCCGCGGGGAGCCGAGAACAATTTCATTCCAGCGAGCAGAGCGGACCTCCCACTGTCGAGTCCACAGGGACTGGGGATTGAATTCCACCCATACCTGATTGGCCTGAATGAGATTTCGCAGTGGGTCTTCGGGGTCGGAGATTTGAACATTGGTTAGTTGCAGACCGCCTTGGCTCCAGTCCAAATGGCACTTCTCAAAGTCCACCGCGGTTCCAAAAGTGCGTTGCAGGCTGAGCCGAACCATGGGCTGGATCCAGCCAGGGGCGGTTAGCCAGAGACAAAGCAGAGCCAAGGACAGGATGACCAGGCGAATGGGCAGAACCTGAAGTCGGTACATCGAAAGGGTTTTCCTTGAACTGTGAACGATTCAGCCGGATGTTGACCTTGAGAATCGGAGCGGATCCGCTCGGTTTTGACCGATGCTATGAGCTGGGGGCTGAGCGTTGTGTTTGACTTCGCTTAACTGTCCAGTGGCCGCTGGAGTCGGAGCCCAGCCAATTTTCCAGTCGCGGCTGAATTTGGAGGAATAAGGCGCGGGCGAGAAAAAAAGCGGGGAGCATCAGCAGCAGACCAAGGGCAAACGTGCCGAGGGTTGCTGCCTCATGAAATCGAAAATGGGTCAGCACCGGGGTCTCGGTCGCCTTCGTTAGCAAGGGAGACAGGGCGTCGAGTGCGAGCAGTTTTTCTCCCAGGGGCAATGCGACCAGGTCTGCGAACGAGATCGCAAAACAGCCGACAGCGAATCCGGCGATTAGCGTCGCCAAGTTGGCGGTACTGAGGATGGCCAGCGTCGCCAGACACCAGGGAAGTAACGAGAATTTTGGGAGCAGACCGATCCAGACTCCGAGGCAAATGCCCGCCGCGAGCCGGTTAGGAGAATCCATGCCCGAGATCTGAAGCAGGCTGAAAATGGATTCGAGTGTCGATTTGGGTTGCCGCATGCAGAGTCCTTTCACCGCTAGTTCGCCCGGCTTATAGCGAAATTCAAGGGCTGGTGTCGACCTGTTTTTTTGGAAATTTCCGCGGCGGGTTGTTTCAAAACGGGCGATTGCCGGAAGGCTGCGGAAGATGCGCGGCTTGGGTTGAGATTGCTCTCTGGCTCAAGCGGGAGGCTTGACGGCATCGTGCGGGAGGAGTCGTGCCCAAAGGAAAAGTTCGTCGTGAAAGAGCGCCTGAAAATGCTTGCTCGGGTTGCTGGGCGGTGTTAGAAATTGGGGTCGCGCGAACTCTCTTGACCGCCAGTCGCTCCCGTTTTACGAGGTGGCCGGGTGCGGCTTGGGGACCAGCAGTACAGACTTCACAACAGCCCTCACTTCTAGGAGCAAGGTAGATGGACCAGAATCAGGAAATTTATGCGGACGGCATTGGGGAAATTTCACTCTCGGGCGGAATGGTCCGGATGGACCTGGTCTCTTTGGTCGGTTCTCAGCAGGACCAGGACAACAAGCCTCGCTTGAAGAATAAATGCCGGGTCGTGTTGCCACCGGAGGGGTTTCTCCGCAGTTTCAGTGCAATGGAGAACCTCGTGAAGCAGTTGATTGATGCGGGTTTGGTTCGTCCTCGGGAAGGCGGGGATGCCGCAGGATCGGCAAATCCGGTGCGTTCGAACCCGCCTAAATCGCCCAATTTCTAGGGGAAAAAAACTGGACTGTCGATTTGCTGGCTGTCTATAATGGGCTCATTGCACCCAAACGGAACAGTTTCCGGGTGTTAACTGCATTAAACCCGTCTATTGACCCCGCGTTTTGGATTCTTTTTCCCGAATCTGACTCGGCCGAACTGGTGACACTGGTTTGGCCGAGTAACGCAGCCATCTTCGTCAGGAAACCAGTTAAATGGCGAACAATTTTGCCCCCACAGTCACCGTCAAGAACACCAATGTCGAAATTGGTGCGTCAGTTCTTCTCAAGGACTTGTTCGACGTCGTCGACCTCGATGGCAATGCCATCACCCGATATCGCTTTCGGGATAATGGCTCGGCGGCCTATTCGGGCTTCTTTTCCATCGGCGGAGTTAAGCAAAACTCCGGCGGCTGGATCGAAATCACTGCGGCCCAGTTGAACTCGGTGAGCTATTCTGCGGCTTTGCTGCTGGATGCGGAGTCAATTGGCATTCAGGCATACGACGGCAAATTCTGGAGCTCGGCGGCATTTGGGGTGATGTCGACGGTCCAGCCGAACAACCGCCCACCCATTGTGACCACTCAAAATGGGCAGGTTCTGGAGACCGAGTTCCGGTCGATCACCGACCTGATTTCGGTCTATGACCCAGATGACTACCCGATCACGAAATACTCTCTGGTGGATCGGGACAATTTCGCGATTAGTGGCTATTTCACGCTTCGGGGCAATCGGCTCCCCTCCGCCCAGTGGAACGTGATTGACGCCGCAGACCTGTCAGCGGTTCGCTACATTGGCGGTGAGTGGGGACCGGTGAACGAGAGAATTGGCGTCATGGCTTATGACGGCAAGAAGTGGAGCGAGGTCTCTGAGTTCACCATGCTCACCACTCCGAACCTGAACAGTCCGGTGGTCGGAGTCTACAATCTTCAGGGCGGTGTGGGGCGCGTGATTGACGCCCAGACGATGTTCACTGTCTCGGATGCCGACGGGAACACGATCAAGAAGATTCGGTTCCTCGATACGGGCATCAATCCCAACAGCGGCTTTTTCACGGTAAACGGCGTCCGCCAGACTTCGGGAACGTTCTTCGAACTTCCCTACAATCAGCTTTCGACCGTTCGCTACAACTACTCCGCATTCCCCGAATTTGAGCAATATCAGATTCAGGCCTTTGACGGCCGGTACTGGAGTGATCTGGCGGTTGGAAACATCAGTGCTGTGGTCCAGCCGACCGTCACCTTTGACACCCGAACCGTCGTTTTGGATACGCTCGAAGAAGTCAAATTCAACACGCTGTTCGAACGAGCGGATGCAGGTCCTCCGCTGATTCAGTATCAGGTGGTTGACTTCAACACCGTTTCGACCTCTGCAAACCTGACGCTCAACGGGGCCCGTTTGACTCCAGGACGGCTCTACTCCCTTTCCGCAGCGGAATTTGACACACTGCGGATCGAAGGTGCGGTGACTGACGACGGCACCAGCTACGACTCGATGATGGTCCGTGGTTACAACGGAACCTTCTGGACTGACTGGGAAAAAATCGATGTCAACACCGAACCGGTTGGTACTCGGGCTTTGGAGGGTGGTCCAGAGATTTCCCCGCGTGAAGTGGTCAATGGCAAAGTCAAATTAACTTACACGTTTATCGAAGGTTTCAATCCGAGTAGTCCCCCCTACCCGCCGCTACCGATTTACTACGGCCCTGATGACCCCGAAGCTGATCAGACGACATCTCTTGCTCCCTCCCAACGGGCTGTGGTCCGGGATGTCATGGCTTACTACGAGTCGATTACCAACATCGACTTCGTGGAAGTCCCATTCACTGCCGACGCGTCCGAGGCGATGACGACGATTGGCTTGTGCAACATTGACGGCCCGGGTGGAACTCTGGCTTATGTCTACGGTGGCACGCAGTGGTACGGCTCCAAGCCCGGCGACTTCTGGCTGGACATTTCGGATTTCCCTGTGGACAGCACGGACACTCGCCGCGGTGCGCTTTATCGGTTGACGGTTATCCATGAGTTGGGGCACTTGCTCGGATTCAAGCACCCCTTCGAGTACGAGCCAGCGCTTCCGATTGCGACGGACCATCGTGGCTACACGGTCATGAGTTACGCTTCGCCTGCTGCTTCGATGTATCAAAATCCGAATCCGGCTTTGACCGAGCCAGCGACACCGATGCTTTATGACATTGGTCGGCTGCACGAGACTTTTGGTGCCAACACGAACTTCCGCACTGGCAACGACACCTATGTGTTTGAGCAGAGCGACAACATCCTTCAGGCATTGTGGGATGCGGGTGGTGATGACACGCTCAACTACGGCAACCAGGTATTGCCGGCCTCGATCGACCTCCGCGAAGGCCGTCGCTCGTCGCTGAACGGAGTCGCCAACGCCCTGCTTCTGCCCTATGGCAGTGTCATTGAAAATGCCCGTGGTTCGCGGAGCAACGACGTGATTACGGGCAACCAGCTTCGCAACTTGCTCTTCGGCAACGAAGGGAACGACCGCTTGATTGGTAACGGTGGCGAGGATGTGCTTCGGGGCGGGGCCGGCAACGATACTTATTTCTGGTCCCGTGGGGACGGAAATGACGTTGTCCGCGAAGAGACTCAGAGCGGACGAGAAATCATCGAGATCGCGGATCCATTTGGCCAGTTGAATGCACTTCAGGACGACTTTACGTTCCGGCGATTCGGCCGCGACCTGCGAATCGACATTGCGTTCGACCGTGGCGAAGCGTTGGGATCGGTTGTCGTCAAGGATATGGCTTGGGGCGGTTCACGGGTTGAGACCTTGCGGTTTGTCGATTCTGCCGGTAATCGGATTGGTAACGACATTGACCTGAATTCCATCTTTGTCCAATCTACCGATGTCCGGCAGCGATTCCAGCTGTCCAGCAGCCAGACTCAATTCGGTTTTATCGCTACCCCGGTCTAGAATTGCCGGGCGGAAATTTAACCACTAGAACCTCGCTGGTTCCCGCCAGCGAGGTTTTTTTGTTTCTACGTTCAAGCGTTCCGCCAATACGGCCCGGCCGCCAAGCTGCTTTCAGGGCTGTCATCAAGCTGCCTTCGGATGGTACGACAAGCTCTGATGATGGTCTGAGGCTGGGTCGCGCCTAAGATTCAACCATCCGATCCAATTGAGCGAACCGCATGAACAACACCGACGACCGCAAAGAACTGGCCGCTGAATCGCAGCAGAGTCACGAGGCAGATGCCGCGGGCTCCGCGCCAGTTGACTCTCGGTCGGCGGAACGTCCGGCGGATCGCCCGGCGGAACGGCCGGGAGCGGGAGCCGAGCGAACTCAGGAATTCGGGCAGGGGCAGAGTCAGCACACCGCCGTCAAATGTCTCTCGCTCATCGGGCGGCATCACGGGCTCGATGTGAGCGCCGATCGCTTGATCCACGATTACTCTCTGGAAAACGAAGAGCCCGACCAGCGGCGGCTGCTTCGCATGGCCCGGGATGCCGGGTTGAAAGTGCGGCCTGGGAAGTTGACTTGGAAGCATCTGGAAAAGATGCAGCAGGTCTTTCCGGTGATGGCCAAGTTGAACAATGGAAACTACGTGATTATCGTCGGCCTCCGCCGCAAGGAGTTGGAGGATGGCACGATTCTCAATCAGGTGGCGATCTTTGACCCACTGGCCGATCGTCCCGATTTCATTTTTCTCGAACGGGATGACTTCGAGCGATCCTGGAAGGGTGAGGTGATCCTAGCCAAGCGGACGTTCACCGTGCTTGACCAGGACCAGCCTTTCAGTTTGAGCTGGTTCATCCCGGAGATGTGGAAGCAGCGTTCGGCATTTGTCGACGTGGCGATTGCGGTCTTCTTCATTCACCTGATTTCGCTGGTGGTCCCGCTTTACTTTCAGATCGTAATCGACAAGGTGCTGGTGAATTACGCCCTCTCCACCTTGCAGGTGATTACGGTCGGAATCTGCCTGGCGCTCCTGTTCGATGCGATTCTCGGGTTTCTGCGAGGATTCCTCCTCCTGCACGCAACGTCCAAGATCGATGTGCGCGTTTCGACGCGAACCTTCCAGCACATGCTCGCCCTGCCGATGACATTTTTCGAGCACATTTCCGCGGGCGTGCTGGCGAAGCACATGCAGCAGACCTCCAAGATCCGGGAGTTCCTTACCGGCAGCCTGTTCACGACGCTGCTCGACGCGACAGCGCTGTTTGTGTTCCTGCCCATTCTGTACTTTTACTACAGCGCATCGCTGACGCTGATTGTGCTCGGGTTTTCCGGACTATTAGCCTTGAACATCGGAGTGCTGCTCGGCCCTTATCGACGCCGCCTTGAGGCCCTGTACTTCGCCGAGGGCAACCGGCAGGCGATGCTGGTCGAGACAATCCACGGCGCCCAGACCGTCAAGGCCCTGAGCATGGAGCCAGTCCAGCGAAAGAAATGGGACCAGCGAACGGCTGAGTCCGTGGCGATGCATTTCAAGGTGGGCAAGATTTCCACGATTGCGACCACGATTTCCAAGCTTTTGGAAAAGCTGATGACGGTAGCTGTCGTCTGGTTCGGAGCCAACATGGTGTTTGAAAACCAGTTAAGTGTCGGAGCCCTGGTCGCTTTTCAGATGATCAGCGGTCGCGTCACCGGTCCACTGGTTCAGTTGGTTTCGCTCGTGCATTCTTACCAGGAGGCGGCCCTGAGTGTGCGCATGCTCGGAGCGGTGATGAACCAGCCGCGCGAGGCGGGGGTCGGACAAGGTCTCCGCCCCATGATTCAGGGATCGGTCGAGTTTGAGAATGTGACCTTTGCCTACGCCCCGACATCTCCGCCGGCGCTGGACCGCGTTTCCATTCGGATTCCGGCGGGTAAAGTCATCGGCGTGGTGGGACGCAGTGGCAGCGGCAAGACGACCCTGACCCGCTTGCTTCAGGGGATGTACCGGGCTCAATCAGGCGTGCTTCGAATTGACGGGCTCGACATCCGCGAGCTCGACATTTCGCATCTCCGCCAGAACATTGGCGTCGTTCTTCAGGATAACTTTTTGTTTCGGGGATCGGTTCGCGACAACATCGCCATGGCCAAGCCCAACTCCTCATTCCAAGAGGTCGTTTTCGCCGCCAAGATGGCCGGGGCGGATGAATTCATCGAACGGCTGCCGCAGTCATACGATACGCTTCTGGAAGAAAACGGATCCAATCTTTCCGGCGGTCAGAAGCAGCGTCTGGCGATCGCGAGAGCGCTGCTGACCGATCCCCGCATTCTGGTTTTCGATGAGGCGACCAGCGCCCTCGACCCGGAGAGCGAGGCAATCATTCAGGCCAATCTCGCCCGGATTGCCAAAGGTCGAACCGTCATTATTGTGTCCCATCGCTTGACCACGCTGACCGGTTGCGACGCCATCGTGGTGCTCAATCGGGCTCAGGTCGATGCGATGGGGACTCATCAGCAATTACTTAACTCCTGCAAGGTTTATCGCGACTTATGGCATCAGCAAGTGGGCCGACATTAAAAGAGCGGGTGCAGCAGCAGCGGGATGCGCGCCGTCGCGCCGTGGTCGATGAACTGCGGGCCCGAAGCGGGCGCACCGAACAGTTGCTGAATGAATTCCAACCCGATGCGGTTGAAATTGAGCAGGCGCGGATTCCCGGTGGGATGCGCTGGACGCTCTACACCGTGATTGCGATGATCGTCGCGACGATCGGCTGGTCCTGCTGGGCCGAAGTCGACAAAATTGTGACTTCACAGGGCAAGCTGACCACGGCTGACAAGCAAGTCATCATTCAGACCCCAAATACCGCGCCGATCCGCACCGTGCTTGCCCGGTTTGGCGACATCGTCCGCGCCGGGGATGTTCTGGCAACTCTCGACCCGACCTTTTCTGCCGCCGACCTCGCCCAGTTGGAGCAGAAGCTGATCAGCCTGGACGCTCAGATTGCGAGATTGAACGCCGAGCGTGACTCGATCCCATATGACCTCACCGGCCACGAGAATCATCGGGATTGGCTGATGCAGCAGATGGCTTATGTCGAGCGTAAAAATGAATACGATTCGAAACTTGCCGAATTTGAGTCCGAGTTTAGCAAGGTCGAGACGCAGCTCAAGAATAACGGCGTCGAACAGGCCATCGAGAAAGAGAAGCTGGTCAAACTCGAAGAGGCTCTGGAGGCTCGCAGCAAGCTCAAACAGCAAGGCTCCGTCTCGGATATCGATGTCATGCGTTGGGAAATTCAGACCATGGATTCGCGCAAGAATATCGACGTCCTCGAGGGGAAAGAGAAGGAGCTTGCCGCCGAGAAGGAAGCGATCACCAAACGCCGGGCAGCCTACATTGCAAGCTGGCGGGCCGATGTAGCCAAGCAACTGGTGGAAGCTGCCGAGAAAAAGAACAGCAGCGACGAGGAAGTCAAAAAGGCGAAGCGGACCAGCGAACTGGTCGAGCTGAGGGTTCCGACGGACCTGCCCTACAAGGAATTTTACGTTCAGGAGGTCGCTGACCGCACTGTTGGCTCCGTCGTCCAGCCGGGCGAAGCTCTGTTCAAGTTGACACCGCTCGACGCTGAACTGGAAGTTGAAGTTGAAATTCCCGGTAAGGATATTTCCTATGTCAAAACGGGAGATTTGGTGCGGGTGAAACTGTCGGCGTTTCCCTATCAGAAGAATGGCTGGCTGGATGGCAACATCCGAACCATCAGTGAAGGTTCGTTTGAGAAAGAAGTGCAAAACGGTGCGCCGCCGATCACCACATTCAGGGCTCGCGTCACCCTCAAGCCCGAGCAAATCAACTTCCGCGCCAAGGACTACCGCCTTCTGCCCGGAATGACCGCTGACGCCGATATCAAAGTGGGCAAGCGACGGGTGATCGAGTACATCCTTTACCCGTTGATGGGCGCAGTCGACTCGAGCATCCGCGAGCCCTAATCCGGCGATTTACCGCCCGTGGAAGGCAGTCGCAATACAACGAAGGAAACCCGAGCTTGCGGGTCGCTGGGGTAAATCAGAGGCAAGCGGCAGCGGTCGCGAACCTGATCGTACTCGGCTTGGGGCAAGAGCAGATAATCTGCGCCGAGCTCCGCGCCCAGTTGCTGCAATTGCAGATCATCGAAGGCGAACAAACCCAGTTCATAGTCCAGTTGCGGGCGGTAAACCAGGTTCAAGCGTCTCGACCACTCGACAATGCCCGCCGGGTCCTGGGGCATGTCCTTCCAGCAAACAACCTCGGCCCGTTCGGCGTACCATTTGAAGCTCTGTTGTCTGGCCGGAGTGATGAAGACGGCCTGCGGGGGAGTCTCGGCAGCTATCCATTGGCAGACTTGCCTCCAATTGGCGGCCAGTTTCAATTCTTTGTTCGGCTCCGAGGGGAATTGCTCCAACGCCGCCGCATCGGCGCCCGGCCGGCTGGTCTCCCAATTCTCCAACGCCTGCAGTCCCGCGGCCAAGCTCAATACGACCAAGACTCCTCGGGCAATCACAATCTGCAGGCGGGGATTGCCCTGACGCGACCACGACTCAAGCAGCCAGCCCGTGCCCAGAGCCACTGCCAAGGGGATCGCGAAATCAGCAAAGCGAAACCAGTAAAGTCGGAGCAGGGAGCAAGCCACATTCGCTCCAGCCGATTGTTCGGACACCATGGCCGAGAGGCAGAGCCCGATCAGGTTGAACAGCAATCCGGCAAACGCGAGTCGGAACATCAGGCCGAGTGCTCGAGGCCAGAGGACCCGCATGGCCATCAGACAGCAGAAGGCCGCGAGCAAGGCGAACGCTGCGACCCGGCCTGTGGGAAACGCAGTAAACCACAAGTGATGGCTCAATCGCTGGGTCACTTGAATCCAAGCCACCTCGCGTAACTGCTCAGGACTGGCCGCCGATTGGCTCAGCAGGCTCGGCAACACCCCTGTCAGCGCCAAGCAGGCACCCGCCGCGATTTGGATCCCGCTGAGCAGCGAGCCTCGACTGGGCCAGCAACCGGCGATGGCTTCACGAATGCCCTGAGAGCCCAGTGAGAGCGTGGCCAAGGCGACAGCCAGCCCCAACCAACCGCCGACCAAAGCGTGCCAGCCGATCGCCGCGCCGATCAGAAAAACCGTTTGTGGCCAGTTGCCCCGCAGCCAAGCGGCCACGGCCCAGATTCCGCAGGCGTAGGCCAGCGGCTTGCCTTCAAAACCCCCGACGACCCACTCGCCAGCCAGATGAAAGCGCAGGTTGAACAGCAGGAATAAGGCAAAGCTGAACAGAGCGAACCAGGCGCGTTGCGAGACCTGGCGGCTCAATTGCAGCCAAGCGGTCGCAACCAGCAGCCAACTCAACAGTCGCCCCAGCCAGGCATAGGTTTCCAACGAAACGAATTTGGTCAGCCATCCCGTTGCGAAAAAAAACAGCCAGTGAGCCTCGGCCGATCGCAGAAACAAATCGCCCGAACACCACTGCGGATTCCAGAAATGTTTCGCCTTGGTCAGGTAGTGGGATTCGTTGACGTCGGGTGGAGCTTGGCCAAAAAAGAATCCGCAAAGGAGAACCAGCAGGGCCCAGGTAAGCCAACCGGAAAAACCGTGCCAGCGCCCTTCGCGCGCTCCGGCAGGCACCTGGGCGGAATTCCAGAGCGGGGGCTGCACCGGGCTGCTCATGTTGCATGGTTTCCAGGGAAAGAGAGGCGACCGGCTCCCGCAAGAGCAGTCTCTGGGAACCAGTGTAGTCGACCGGCGCCCGATAGCGAACCCGCGCCAGAGCGATCAGGGCGAGAGCTTGCTTGACCCTTTGACGAGCCTTGGCTCACTTAAGCAACGCGGCGGACAGCAGGTGGAACTTGGGCCGCTCCGGACATCGTGGACGTCGCGGACTGTTTGGCTGCCAACTCTTTTCGCGTTTGCTCCAGCTTCTGTTCAATGCGAACCAATTCCTCTTTCTTTTCCTCGAACTGGTCCTCCAGGTTGCTGAGGTAGCTGTCGAGATCCAATTTCTGGACGCGGTCTAGCAACTCCAGAGCGACGATTGCCCGCCACCAACGGGCATACAACCCCCTCGTGCGATAGGCCCTAACCGTTTTGCTCAAGTCTTTGAGCCGCGCTAAACGCCCCAGCCGAGCGGTGCGCAGAAACGCCAGCATCGGCAGGGCGATGACCAGAATTTCCAGCCAGTGACGGAGGACATATTTCAGCTTCTTGGGTGTCACCGAGATCATCAGAATGAACTCGAGCGTAAAGGCCACCCAGATGATCGCCGTCAGGACCTCCAAGCCTCGTCGGGCTGGCAGATTCTCTTCGAGCAGCTCGCCGGCCAGCAGCTCAACTCCCACGATCGGGACGACCAGAACGGCAATCACGACCATTGGCCAGCGAAAAAATACAGCCAGGTACTTTTCCAATTCGGGTTCTACTTTTTTCCAGCCTGACAGGGGCAGCCAGACATACTCGGCTGCTTCGTGGTCGCGAGCTCCCGAACGGAACATCGGCAGCAGAGCACCTAACCAATGCCCCGGCGTCAGGCGATTGCCGCGTAGCCAATAGAGTGCCGCCTCGGTCGGGAACAACCAGTAAATCGAGGCAGCCAAACGGGCAAACTCCCAACGCCATTCGCCCGTGTCTTGAGGGTCGAGTTCCAAGTGGAGCATCAGACTGAAGAAAACCATGAAGAGGACCGAAGCCCAAAACATCAACGGTCCCGTCGTCCGGTCGAGCCCGGTCGGCTGCCAACCGGTGGCGGTTGTGACTGGAAAGCTGGGGCAGGGACAGGCGGACATGGTGGCGAGCAGCGAGTTTCAGTGGGCTTATGGCGATTGGCGAAAGTGAATCAGCAGGGCTTGGAGGCGAACCCACGCTCTTTACTCTTGCGAGGGGAGCAGCATGATTTCAGGTTCCCCTCAGTGCGAGCTCACGCCGACGTAGCGCAGCGAGTTACGCCTTGGTCAGGAAAAGTCATCGAATTTCCTCAGTGGCACGGCCGTGCTGCTGGGCGGGCGAACGACCGGCCCCGTTCCGGTTTTCAGGATGTTTTCGGGCATTGTGTCAGCTCGGAAGCGGAGGTGCGGGGCTGTTCCGGCGGTCGCCGATGAAGCACCGGCGAAATCGATTTCGCCGAGGTACTTTTGTTTAACTTCCTCGTGCGAGACGATCTGGTCGGTCGTGCCGCTGACCAGGATCTTCCCCTCGCTGACGACATAAGTGCGATCAGTGATTTGCAGGATCTCGCGAGCCGCGTGGTCTGTGATCAGGATCGAGATTCCGTTTTCGGCCAGTTCCTGAATGATCAGCTGGATGTTCTGTACCGTGACCGGGTCGATACCGGCAAACGGTTCGTCCAGCATGATGATCTCTGGCTCGGAGATCAGGCAGCGGGCAATTTCCAATCGTCGGCGTTCGCCGCCGGAGAGTCGCCCAGCCTGGGTGTGTCGCACATGAGAGATTTTGAACTGGTCGAGCAATTCCTGGATGCGGGCCTTTTGGCGTTTGCGGGAAAATCCCAGCAATTGCATGATCCCCCGCAGGTTATCTTCAGCCGAAAGTTTGGCGAAAACGCTGGACTGCTGGGGCAGGTACCCCATCCCTCCCTGTTTCGCCCGCTGATACATCGGCCAGTGAGTGACATTGGTGTTCTTGAGAAAGACTTCACCGGAGTCGGGTTGAGTCAGCCCGCAAATCATCCGAAAAGTTGTCGATTTGCCGGCGCCGTTCGGGCCCAAAATTCCGACGATCTCCCCCTGCTCGACCGCGATCGAGACCCCGTCGACGACAGTGCGCCGGCCGAAGACTTTCACCAAGCCGTTGGCTTGCAGAATGGTCATGCTTCCTCCTTGAAGCGGGAGATCCGTCACGGGGCAGGCGAGGACGCCGATCAGCGTATCGGGCCCATCCTCGGGAAGTTCGGGAAAAAGGGAATCGGTTTGTTCAAACTGTGGGGCCAGTAAATAAACAAAGCCCGCCCCAGAAGCAAGGCTTCTTCGACATAAGGCGCCCCCGGCCAAACCCGCGCATCCAAGCTAGCAGGGCTATTGTCCCCCATCGGCATGTACTGTCCCTCCCCCAACTGAAACATCGGCTTGTCGGGGCGATAGCGTCCCGCCATGGCCGATCGGACGCGGCTGGAGCCCCAGCTTTTGGGCTCGCGGGAGATGGCCAGCAACTCTGGAGGGGGCACGATACCCTCGTCAAAGGTTTGTTCGCGTTGAGTCACCGAAATGTAGTAGATGTCTCGCCAGACCTGAATTCGTTCAACCTTCAGCGCAGCTCCGGCTGAGCCAATCCCAAGCGGTTCTGCGTCGCCGGCATCATTGGGAGACCAGGTCGGAAAAACGCGACCTTCTCGCGTGTAAAGGTCTGTGGTGAATTCGACCAGTTTGCCGTTCACCCACAATCTGAGTTGGTCGTCAGCGTTGACATACTTGACCAGGTAGCGGCCCGGTCCCCGAATCGAGGTTTCTGCCGTGGGCTCCTCGATTGGCTCGCCACTGGCGCTGCGAAAGCGGACGCTGGAATCAGCACAGCTGAGCGTTGCCTTGCCCGAGGCGATATCGACCGTGCATTGGAAGTGAGCCCCGCCCTCGACAAGGTCGAGCAACAATTGGCCTGACTTTTCCTGGATATCGACGACCGCCTCCAGCCCGATGTCGCCGACAAAATTCGCTCCCCAGCTTTTGTTTCGGCGCGAATTATTGACCTCTGAATCGTTGTAGGCATAGTAATCGCCGATCCAGCGACCAAGATCGTTCTGCAGACGGGCAACCTGCCGCCCCTCCGAAATAAGCTCCCAGTCTTCCTGGGTGGGGAGCATGTGGCGATAGCGAAGCCACTGCGGCGTCTTGGCGGATTCCGCGGTCACCTGATAGAGCGGCTTGCCGCCGGACTCGACTACGGTCCAGCCGCGCTCTGAATCCTCCACGCCCCACTGTTGCCAGCGCCACGGCCAATTTACTTTGCGCAACTCGGCGGCGACGAAGTGCGTATCGTCGACCAGTTGGAGCATGGTGAGCAGCTTTTCGGGTGGCTTGCGAACGATCTCCCAGTTCCACCCTGCCCCTTCCGCTTTGGGAGTCAACGAGAAGATATCGCCGCACTGAATGACGAGATTTTCTCCGGGCAAGCCGACCAGACGCTTGATGTAATTCTGTTTGCCGTTGTTCGGGTACTTGAAGACGATGACATCGAACCGTTCGGGTGGCTGGAAGTCGTAGACAAACTTGTTGACCAGAATTCGATCGCCCTGATTCGAGCGATGGTCGGCGTCCTTGTTTCGACGCAAGCGCATCGGGTACTGGCACAGCGGACAGAAGGTTCTGGTGATTGGATCTCGTTCGGCCACCGGGCGGGTGGTGTTTTCCTCGGTCGCGCCCGTGCGGTATTGATACCGGCATTTGTCGCAGGCGACATCGATATGCTGGCCCATCAGAGTGGGAGCCATTGAGCCCGTGGGAATGATGAAGGCTTCGGCTTGAAAGGTGCGAAACAAAAGGGCCAGCACGACTGCCACTAAGATGGACTCAATCGTTTCCCGATTCCCGTAATCGGTAAAAAAGCCCTGAATTGGACCTGCCGGACGAAGTGTGCCGGAAGCGGCCACTCCGCCAGTTGATCCGCGGCCTGCCGCCCCAGTTGCTCCGCTGCCTGCCGCCGTGCGATCGCGTCGGGACGCTGTTTCAAACGGTTGGCGGCGTGATTCCCTGCTCATTCCTGTTTCCCTGCTCCAAGTTTTGCGGCCGCGGTTGTCGACAGCCAATCCGAGAGGATTCTCTTCAACGGATTCCAGACAATGGGATTCCGGGCGGCGACAATTACTCGCGATTATAGCCCCGCTTGAGCATCCTTCCTATCCAAATCCTAACCGAGGGACTTCCTAACCGAGGGTCTCCCTCGCCGGTTCGGAGGGGACGTGAGCTCGCTGGGTTCGTGATCCGGCCAGTTTCATTGCCGGCCGACTTTCCCCACGCGTCCGATCATCTGGCTTCTTGACAGTCCGGGTTGAGGCCAGTCGCGACTGTCAATTGAGTCCTGCGGATTATCCCCGAGCACCAAGTATTCACGGGCTCCGAGCTTGTATTGCTTGTCCCTTGGGGATGCGGGCTCTCCGCTGGCCCGCTCGAGGTAATAGACATCGCGAAGCAATTGGATGTGACTCAGCCGGATGGGACCGTCTGCCGATTCAAGGAACAGCGGGCGGCTGAGTTGCTGGCGGTCGGGCTGGGGGGAACTGGTGATGGGAATCTGGAGCAGTTGGCGATCGTCAATCGCGATGGTGAGTTGCCGGTCGCAGGTGGAGATTCCGAACTGATAGGGGGCGATGGGGGGTGTGTAGGTGAACTCCTGCACCGTTTGGTCAGCGGTCTGTCGGACTCTGAGCTTTCCCAAGTCTGGACACACTTCGCAGCTTATCGGGGGTTCAAACTGCTGAAACCCGAAACCAAAACGCTTCTCAGGCGTGGCGACGGCACAGGTCAGCAGCAAGTCGTAGACCGGGAGCAGGGTACGGGCCTCGCGAGGGTCAAAGGGTTGAGCATCGAGGATCGGCACCGGTTGAAACCGCGGTTGGCCGCTTTGATACCCGGCCCAATGGCGATATTCCAGCCGCGTCGGCGTCGGCACGGGGCCGTTGTCATTCATCGCGATTCCCTCTGGCTCCGAGTTCCACAAGTTGTGGTTGGCCGTCGAGAACCAAGGCGAAATCGTTCCGCCGGCCTCACTCCGCGGGAGAAATTCAAAGTCGCGGATCAGGACGGCGAGTTCTCTCTGTTCTTCCCAGCGTTTCGCAAGCCGTCGACCGTCGATCCAGAGATCGCCCTCCGCAATTTTCAGTTCCTCTCCGGGCAACCCGACAATTCGCTTGACGGTCAACCTCGGCGAATCCTGCCGGGAGTAAGGAGCATTGAAGGCGACGATCTCCCAGCGTCGGGGCTGCTCTTGCAGTTCCTCTACCACCATGAGCGGTGCTGGTTGTTTTCTCAGCCGAGCGGATGAGTTGGAGGCTCCGCAGTTTGGGCAGAGCAGATTTTTCAAGCTCGAATCGAGAAGGAGCGACGCTTGGAAGCCACAGTCTGCGCAGGCCAGTTGGGTATGAGCCCCATAGAGATGGGGAGCCATCGAAGCGCCCTCAATGATGGCTTGCCGCGGGGTCGGTTGACAGCCGACCAACACTCCCAGCGGAAGGCCCCACAGCAGATAACTCAGCATTCGCCAGAAGCTCCCTCGAAAAAGGATTTCAAAGGAGGGGCGGTCGGGGAATTCATTTGCGGCGATCGGCTCGACCGGGGCCAGTGCGAGGGATCGCGGGAGATCCTGATTTGAGCGATACTGTTGCAACATGCTGTCTTGCGGGGGGCTCTGCTTTGATAAAACAAGATTTGACAACGATCGCCCTGATTCTGGCTGTTCCAATTGTCCCCTTTTTGTTCTGTGGATGGTATCTCGAGCCGCAGATTGAGGCATTGGTTTCCGGTAGCTGGCTGCGGGAGCGGCCTTGGGTCGCCGCTTCTCTGGGGATTGGGTTGCTAGTGGCAGATATTGTATTGCCGATTCCCAGCAGTCTGGTTGGGACGTTTCTGGGGGCCTTGTTGGGAATCGCTGCCGGAGGGCTGGTGATTTGGATCGGCTTGAACCTTGGTGCATTGGTCGGGTACGAGTTGGCTCGCTGGTTTAGCTTTGGTTGGCGAAATCGGCTGGGGTCAAAGCCGGCTCACCATCGGATTGCGCAACTGCGGGACCACTGGGGACTTGGAGCGTTGGCCGTTTGCCGTGGAGTCCCCGTGTTGGCCGAGGCGAGCATCCTTGCTGCCGGGATCTATCGATTACCCAGAATCAGCTTTTGGATAATGGTGGCACCTGCCAACCTCGGACTTGCTCTGGCGTACGCGATTTTGGGCTCGATGTCGTTGGCAGGCGGTTGGTTACCACTCGGACTCACCCTCAGCCTGGGGCTGCCAGCCTGGGCGCTCTGGATTCTGGCTCGCTCTTCGTTCGGCAGGCGAAAGGCGATATGATGAAGGCGGGTGGCTGGGAGTCAAATGCAGCCAGAAGTCAGTCATGAGATACGGGAAGTGGCGATGAGCAGCGTCAAGGTCTTGGAACATCCGCTGGTGGCTTACCATCTGACCGTGCTGCGAAATCGGGAGACACCGACATGGGAGTTTCGACAGACGGTCAATCGACTCTCCATGCTGCTCGCCTATGAAGCGACAAGCGGGTTGCCGACCGTCGACTGGCCGGTGGAGACTCCGATTACACGCACGGTTGGCAAGCGTCTGCAGGGCCGGATTGGAATCGTGCCGATTTTGCGGGCAGGTTTGGGGATGGTCGACGCCATGCTCCAGGTGCTTCCGATGGCGGAGGTCTGGCACCTCGGCCTCTATCGCGACGAGGAAACGGCCCGCCCGGTGAGCTATTACAACAAGCTCCCTGAACGGAATCCGGTCGATGTCGCTTTCATCCTCGACCCGATGCTCGCCACCGGCGGCTCTGCTCAAGCTGCCTATCAGGCTCTTGAGCATTGGGGCGTCAAAACGATCAAGTTGTTGTCGGTGATTGCCGTGCCCGAGGGGATTGGTCAATTACAGGCGAATTGCCCCCAAATCGAAATTCATGCTTGCGCCGTTGACCAAGGTCTGAACGAACACAAGTTCATTGTTCCAGGATTGGGCGATGCGGGCGATCGAATCTTCAACACACTTCATTGATGGTTGAATCAAGAATACTCCGAACCGAAAAAATCGCGGCTGTTGGTTCCGAGTCGTTTTGTTGCGAAACGTTCGGATTGATTCCGGGGCTCGGTTCGTTTGCCGGGAAGGCAGGAATGCAACGGCCCTGCAGGACGTTGTGCCAAGTGAGAGAGAGCGAAGTCGAGAGACCGGGGTGTAACAGGTTGCCTGCGACTTGCGAATTTGGGCATGAAGGCTAGTAGGTGAGTACAGGAACTCGATGACCGACTCTGTTTGCGAATGCCCGCTTTGCCAGGCTACCTTTCAGGCGACGCCGGAAATGGCGGGCGCGGCCGTTCAATGCCCCGGTTGTGCAAAGCTGCTGCAATTGCCCGACCGCATCGGCAGCCATTTGCCCCAGGTTTGCCAGGCGATCCGGATTGACGTTTGTGAGTGCCCCCAATGTCGGCAGGGCTTCGGCTACACGACCCAAATGCTGGGAACCCTGGTTGCCTGTCCCCACTGCGGCTCGTCGTTCCAACTGAGCGCGACGGGACGCTTGGGAAAAGAGGTGTCCGGGGTGGTGAGCGAAAAGTCCGTTACCAGCCGGCCAAAGTTCGCGCCAGCGGCGGCACCGCCTTCGCCTCCTCCTCCGCCGAAGCCAGCCCAGGCAAAACGGAAACGTTTTCGCGATTCGGACAGCGACCTGCCCGATGCTCCGGAAAAGCCAGCCCCTCAAACCGGCTCGCTTGCACAGCAACCGACTGAGCCGCCACGCATCGAAACGGCAGGTTCGCGGCGAAAAGAGGTCGCTGAGGCTGACTTCCGGATTGATTTGGCCAAGCCCTTGGAGCAACTTGCCCGAGGAGCGCAGGGCAAAACCGGAGGCCCAACCAACGTTGCCCCATCGACATCAAAAAATGAAACGGCGAAGCCCAATCCGGCTTCGCCCTCCGTTGGACCACAAGCGAAGGCGGCGAGAGCCCAATTGCCTCAGGAGCGAAATTCGGAAGCCATCAAGGCAACGCTCTCCCCGGTCGAGGCAGCGGATTCGATACAGCAGCAAGGCTTGCCGCCATCCTTTTCGAGTCGAGCGGAAGATCGAAACAGCAGGCCGAATGTGAAGCTCGGTCAGGCGGCATCCGAGGCCGCCCAGTTGCTGCCGCCCCGCTATTACAGCAGTGACCCGACCATCATTCGTCAAGCGAAAAGCCGAGCCGAATCGGCGTTTGTGCTCTTGCCCGATGCTTCTGGTGGCTTTCAACGGGTGAATAACACCGTGATGCGGATTCAACATGAGGGGGAGACGATCGTCTTGGCCGCTGCCGATCCTGCCAAGGTTCGCCGCCGCCGCTGGATCGTCAATCTGCTGACGCTCGTTGTTTGTCTGGGGATACTCTATCTCACCTTTCGCTGGCTGCTGGATTAAGCAGATTTTTCTCCGGGCCAAACGCGCCCGATTGCCTGCTCGCCCGTTGCCTTGTCTGGCTGGAACTCAGACCTCTCAAAATCGCTGGACCAGCCAGTCGAGGAAATCCTGCAGCCGACCGCTTGGACCGAGTGATGAGGCGGCAGGCGGGCGCAGATTGGAACGCGGAACGCTGGGCTCGCTTGAATGCAGGCTTCCAGAGGCACACTCTCTGGGGCTCCACAACTTGTGGCTCCACTCTCTGTGGCTCCACTCTCTG
>Ga0315904_10003861_pt1 | contig 21751 bp, 15 predicted proteins | sample LakEriMetagenome_6_FD_203529 | JGI IMG/M metagenome (GOLD analysis project Ga0315904, IMG submission 203529) | Freshwater fungal communities from buoy surface, Lake Erie, Ohio, United States - Buoy 12 MA120 | ecosystem: Environmental > Aquatic > Freshwater > Lake | place: USA: Lake Erie, Ohio...
CGGGTGTCCAGGTTATAAATGGGGTCTTAGAGATTTGATCCCATGGTAATGCAGAAGGGGTATCTTTTTCGCGCAGTTTCATGTACTCGTAATTATCCGGAATTACAATGTCGGCCTCAACACCCCGAAGTTGGGTAGAGGCACCGGTTACCCGATAAAACTTTTGCAGTGTTAGCTTTACGGAACCCAACTCATCGCTGGTCGAAGAAAACCCATACACCGGATCAAGCCCTATATTTCGCTGTACGGTACCCTTACCAAAGGTGGAGCTACTACCAATGACAAGTGCCCTCCCATAATCCTGCATTGCGGCAGCAAAGATCTCTGAGGCAGATGCGCTAAACTCATTGACCATAACAACCAACGGTCCATCATAGAGCACAGATCGATCTCTGTCGCTCAGCACGCTGGCCTGACGATCTCTGTCTTTGACTTGCACGATTGGACCCTCTGGAATAAAAAGTCCGGCCATTTGTACCACGTCGTAAAGCGAACCACCTCCATTATTACGCAAATCCAATATGATGCCAGCTACCCCCTCTTTCTTTAGCTTTTCTAGCTCTTTGGCTACATCAGTATAACAACGCCTTCCTTTCGGATCATCAAAATTGGCATAAAAGTCGGGCAGAAAAATATAACCGAACTTGGTATCCCCCTCTTTTAGCAAGGCGCTGCGCGCATAGCCCTCATCTTGCACGATCTTTTCACGAATCATGGCTACTTCCTTAACATCGCCTGCTGGCTTTCGGATGGTAAGGCGCACCTCGGTGTTCTTCTTTCCCCGAATTAGCTTAACGGCATCGGTGGTCATAAATCCAGTAAGATCAACTGGCTCCTCTTTTCCCTGCCCTACTTTTAAAATGATATCTCCCGATTGAATCTGTCCCGACTTGTATGCAGGACTACCCGTAACCACGCTGGTTATTTTTATATTTCCGTCGTCATATTGAAGCATGGCGCCAATACCAAAAAACTCACCACTCATCTCCTCGTCGAAATAACGCTTATCAACAGGGGGCATAAACTCGGTATGTGGATCCATGGAGGTGGTAATCGTATTGACCAGTAAATTAAACTTGTCATCTTGATTGAACTTAAGCCGCCATCTGTCGAATGAACGATCCATTAGCTTACTTACTTTCTCGCGCGCTTCTCTTTCGAGCGTCGAATCGGCCTTAACCACAAAACCATCCTTCGATTTGTTGCTGGCACGCAGCTCGAGCGCATCGGCATAGCGCTCAAGGGTCATAAACTTCAATTTACGCCTCCAACGATCCATTCGCTCTGCGTCGGTGGCCGGAAAAGGAAGCTTGTCTGCATCCAATTCTGCTTGCTCTTTAATTGAAAAGTCAAATGGCTTAGCCAAGAACTCTTTCGAGATGGTGGCCGCCTCCTCCATTCTTGTATCAAAAATCGTAGCTGCTTTTTTAAAGAAAACTACGGAAGCTCCTTTTAATTCTTCGTCTATTGTGTTTTCATAGATCCGTAACTTCTCTATATCCGAACTCAGCAGCATATTTTTTTCGGGATCCAACTCTTCTAGGTAGCGCTTGAATATCTTTTGCGAAAAGGCATCATTGATAGGCTGCGGACTAAAGTGCCCTTCCTCTAACATGCGGCCTACCAAGACCATAATTTTTTCGTACCGACCAGGGGGATCAGCCGGTCCATTATTTCCCACAGCATGCAACGTTAGATAACCCAATCCGGCCAACAGTAAGATCAAAATCGGTATTCGCTTCATATTCAACCAGTATTTTAAAGAGAGATACATGATATCAAAAATAGTATAAAATGATGGGTGTTTTTTTGGCATCTGCGAAAGTTGCTTACCTTTGCATTTCTTTAACCGAAAAAGCCTCTACAGCGGTATTTTGGTTGATTACGGTGGCTATAGCTCAGTTGGTTAGAGCATCAGATTGTGGTTCTGAGGGTCGCCGGTTCGAGCCCGGTTAGCCACCCCAAAGACCCCGTCGATATGGCGGGGTCTTGCATTACAAGTTTACTATGCAGTATTGGCAGATTTTTTTAATCTTGATCTCCGGCTTTATTGGGTGGATTACCAATTGGATCGCCATCAAAATGCTTTTTCATCCCCGCAAGCCCATCAACATACTGGGAATAACCATCCAAGGCATTTTTCCTAAGAATCAATCTCAATTTGCCCAAAAGCTGGGCAAGCTGGTAAGTGGAGAATTTCTATCGTTTTCAGATATAGAAAATAAGATTAGCGAGCCAACTAATATCCACAAAATGATGCCGCTGATCGAATCGCATATCGACACATTCCTAAAAGAAAGGCTAAGCGAACAACTGCCAATGATTAGCATGTTTATAGGAGATAAGACCATTAGCCGTCTTAAAAGCACCTTTATGCAAGAGATCGAAACGCTATTGCCTCCTGTTATGAAATCTTACGCGGGTCAACTTAAGAATGACTTAGATCTCGAGGCCATCATTACCCAAAAAGTAGCCCATTTCTCTTCTGATCGACTAGAAGAACTACTCTACCAGATTATGGCTAAAGAATTTCGCTTTGTGGAATGGGTAGGCGCTGTGATTGGATTAATTATAGGCTCGCTTCAGGTGTTGATTACCACTTTGGCCAATTGAACATTTTCCATTCATACTTGTTATCAACCACCGATACTAAATTGCCTGAGGCCCAAAGGCTTAAACAAATTTTTTCGTCTAAATGCAAAATTCTTTCATGAAATATTTCTACGCTCTTTTTCTGACCTTGATTCCCTCACTTTTTGCGCTTTCGCAACCTCCCATGGGTATGAGCCGAGGCAATACTTCTGGAGCAGCCAGACCCCAGCTCAATGGCAACTTTTATGGTAAAGTACTAGAGGCAGCAAGCGGAAAACCGATTGAGTATGCTTCGGTACAACTGCTACAAAACAAATTAGATACAGCGACCAAAAAAAGAAAAGACCAAGTAATCGCGGGGATGCTAACTCGAGCCAATGGAGAATTTCGACTTGAAAATATTCCCGCTTTTGGGCAATACAAACTTCGAATCAACGTAGTGGGCTATACGACCTACGAACAAACCATAGGATTCGATATTAAAATGCCACAAGGAGGCAATGCCGATTTCTCGGCTATGCTTTCGGCCCTCGATAAAGACTTAGGCAACATCAAAATCAGTATCGCCGAAAAAACACTCGAAAATGTAACCGTAAGTTCCGGCACTTCCGGTCTTAAATTGGGTATAGACCGAAAAGTGTTTGGAGTAGACAAAAATATTGTCTCAGCGGGCGGAACAGCGGTGGATGTAATGCGTAATGTGCCCTCTATTAACGTTGATATTGATGGTAATGTAACCATGCGCAATAATACGCCGCAACTCTTTGTAGACGGAAGACCTACCGTACTGACCCTTGAGCAAATTCCCGCCGATGCCATAGAGTCTGTAGAGATCATCACCAACCCTTCGGCCAAGTTTGATGCTTCTGGTGGAACAGCGGGTATCTTAAATATCATTCTAAAGAAAAACAAACGAGTCGGTTATAGCGGTAGCATTCGCAGCAACATCGACTCACGGGCCCGAGTTGGCTTGGGAGGCGATATCAACATACGTCAAAATAAAATCAATGTATTCGCCAGCGCTAATTTTAACCAGCGAAAGTCGATCAGTAACGGACTTACCGACCGAACCACCCTTATTACCAACCCAAATACGATGCTGCATCAAGAAGACGAGAGTATCAGTGTGGGATACTTCATGTTCTTCAGGGCCGGACTTGATTACTTCATCAATAACAGAAACACCTTCTCTGTATCCGTGAATAAGGGTGGCGGGCAGTTCAAGCCGACCAACGTCGGAGATATTTCGATCGATTCCATGTTTATTAATCCCAAAAAATCGCTCAGCCAGCGTAATTCTTATTCGAACAGCGAATTTGCCTTTACTGGGGTTACTACGAGCTTTAAGCATTTATTTCCACGCGCTGGAGAGGAATGGTCGATCGACCTCACCTACAACCTAAGTAACAGTACCAATTTTAACCAGATCACGACCTACTATTACGACAATCCACTTTCGTCTTTTTTCAGAACAGCGGCGCAGCAGCAAGATGGCACCGGAGATAACGACAACCTGGTGATTCAGACTGACTATGTACGCCCGCTTGGCGATAAATCGAAATGGGAGGCCGGATTGCGAGCGCAATTTAGAAATGTTGACAACCGCAACGACTTCTATCTGGCTAATGGAAGTGCCCTTTTCTATATTCCAGCTTTGTCAGTTAACTTTAACAGTCACGACAATGTGCTGGCTGCCTATAGCACCTATTCTAACCAGATCAAAAATTTTGGGTATCAGCTAGGACTTAGGGTCGAAAGCAGTCGCTATGATGGCGTCTTACCAGACTTAAACCAACAATTCAGCATCGACTTTCCGGTGAGTCTTTTTCCCAGCGTTTTTCTGACACAGAAAATGAAAAAGAATCAAGATCTGCAACTGAACTATACACGCAAGATCAATCGGCCTAACTTCTTTCAACTCTACCCCTTTACCGACTACTCCGATTCGCTTAACCTCAGCCGCGGCAACCCCAACTTGATACCCGAGTTTACCAGTTCTGTCGAACTCTCCTATCAAAAAACCTTTACTAATAAAGACAACTTTATTGCATCAGCCTATTTTAAGCATACCGATAATCTAATTACCCGCTACCAAGACAAAGAAATCAGTGCCACCTCGGGAAAAGAGGTATTAATTAATACGTTCATTAATGCCAACAGTAGCTATGTTACTGGCCTCGAGCTGGTTTCAAAGAATAAAATGAGGCCTTGGTGGGACCTGACCTCTAATTTTAACCTTTTTACCTCCGTTATTAGACTAAGTGACCCAACACTGGCCAATATAGACCCATTTGCCTCCTTCTTTATCAAACTCAACAATAGCTTTAAACTTCAGAAAAGTCTTACCCTACAACTATCTGGTGAGTATCAGTCTCGTTCGGTATTACCTCCCGGTGGCAGTGGCGGTGGCGGTGGTGGCCGCTGGGGCGGTGGCATGGGCGGCATGTTCGGAGGAGGAATGTTTGGTCAAACAAGTGCCGCGCAAGGATATCAAAAAGCCAACTATTTTGTAGATGCGGCTCTTCGTTTTGAATTCGGAAAAACAAAGCAGGCTAATATCTCTTGGAATATCAATGATATTTTCAGAACGCGCAGACAGCAGATCTTCTCTTCTTCTGCCCTTTTTGTACAAGATGTCTTTCGTCGTCGAGATCCCCAGTTAATGCGATTAAACTTTGGCTGGCGGTTTGGAAAATTCGATCCCAATCTGTTTAAACGTAAAAGCAACAGGTTGATGGGCGAAGGCATGGAAAATATCAATATGTGAGCATAGCAAAAAGGCTTCATATCGTTTGTCCAGAGGCCCCCTGGCCCCTTACCAGTGGAAGCCAAATCGATATGTTCTATCGCATTAGAAGCTTACATGCTGGGGGCATTAGTATTATTCTCCATTATTTTTCTTTGCCTGGAGAAAGACATCCTACCGAGCTTAACCCCTTTTGTGAGGCTATTCACATATATCCACTGGTCAAAAGAGGATCTAGCCGATTGCCAGATAGTATTCGGCTTCGCATGGATCCTGATCTACTGTCTAGGTTGCGGCAAGACCAATATCCGATTTTACTAGAAGGATTATTTTGTTGCGGATTTATCGATAAACTGGTCGACACAGAACGAAACATTGTGGTGCGTATTCAGCAATTACAGCATCGCTACCTACAAGAAAAGGCCAAGAAGACCCAACATCCACTAGAATGGATGCGATGGCTGCTACAAAGAAAAAAAATACTTCGCTTTAAACGACATTTACCCTCAACACCGGTCTATGCCTGTGTAAATGAGGGGCAAACCGACTATTACAAATCGCAATTGGGTATCGAAACGGCTATTTCATTACCGGTATTCTCTCCTTACGCAACCGTGCGCTCCAAAGAGGGTCTTGGCAGTTTTTGCCTTTTTCAAGGCAACCTGTCTGAGAAAGAAACAGAAAAGATTCTCGTTTGGCTACTGACCAAGGTTTTTTCCAGAGTGCATATTCCCTTTGTGATCGCAGGTAAAAACCCATCGGCCCGTATCGAAAAATTAGTGCATTTATATCAGCACACTTGCTTAGTAGCCAATCCCGGAGAAGCTGAACTAGACGATCTGATTCAAAAAGCACATACCCACGTACTCCCCTCTTCTGTAAGTGCCGGCACCAGCCTTCGGTTACTACATGCAGTCTCGATGGGAAGACATTGTATCTGTAACGCCAATGCACTAAAAGACTCTCCTCTCAAAGAGGCTTGCTACAGCGCAGAAACCGCAGCTGGTATCGCCTCTCTGATTACACAATTACAGCATCGCTCCTTTGGAGAAGAGGAAATCCTTATCAGAAAGAGACTTTTAAAAGAGACTTTTGACAATCAAAAAAATACGGCTACCCTTATTGGATATTTATGGTAGCATTATCGACTACCTTGCCCTGTTCGGTACGTATCAAACGAGCAGGGAATTTTTGTACCACTATATAATCGTGTGTCGCCATTACCACGGTGGTATTGTAATCGCGACAAATATGAAATAATAGTTTCATGATCTCGTCGGAGGTCTCTGGATCGAGATTTCCGGTAGGCTCATCAGCTAAGATCAACTTGGGAGAGTTAAGTAACGCACGTGCAATATCGACGCGTTGCTGTTCGCCACCGCTCAACTCAAACGGCATCTTGAACCCCTTTGATTTGAGTCCTACCTTATCGAGTACATCCGCTATCTTTTCGTTCATTAATCGTTCATCGGTCCAGCCCGTAGCACGTAAAACAAACTTGAGATTATCATTGACGTTCCGATCGGTGAGTAATTGAAAATCCTGAAAAACCACCCCCAAGTTACGGCGCAGATAAGGTACTTTCTTCCAATCTAATTCCTTTAGCGAAAAACCTGCCACGGTGGCCTCACCTTCTACCAACGGCAATTCGCCGTATAGTGTCTTTAGTAAACTAGATTTACCAGTACCGGTCTTTCCTACCAGATAAACGAACTCTCCTTTGTTGACCTGTAGATGCACATCGGCCAATACCAATCCGGAGCCCTGGTAGATGTTTACGTGTCGAAGGTCAATTATAGCGTCAGACATAGAGGAGTTTTATGCAAAATACTATCATTTAATCTCAAAAGTTCAAAATTGAAGTCGTTGCGAGCCCGCGACAATCTCGAGCGATTTAATCGTGGCTGACTCAACACGGCCAATGACCTGCGCCTCAACACCAAAGCTACGAGCAACCGTTATTATAGAATCAGCATTTGCCTCACTCGTATAGATCTCCATTCTGGTACCCATATTAAAAACCTGATACATCTCGCGAGCGTCTGCCCCACTGGCCTTTTGTATAATTTCAAAGACGGGAGGTGGCGTAAATAAATTATCCTTAATCACTTTTAAGGGGGCCGGTAGATATTTGAGACATTTGGTCTGCCCGCCACCACTACAATGTACAAGCCCGTGAATAGCATCGAAATGGTCTGTGATTAAAGCAGCAAGAACAGGAGCAAAAGTGCGTGTGGGGCTTAACAATAGGTTTCCTATCGTTACAGACTGGTTATCGATAACGATCGTATCACTGAGTTGATGAGGCCCAATATAAACGACCGATTCATCTAGCCCATTATCGTAGGATTCCGGAAAACGGGCGCCATACGTCTTGTGCAAGCTATCATGACGGGCGCTAGTCAACCCATTGCTAGCCAATCCACTATTATAAGCCGATTCATAATTAGTTTGTCCATACCCTGCCAATCCAATAATTACATCACCGGGGGCGATCTTTTGATTGGTAATAAGCTTTGCCTTTGGCCATCGAGCCGTCATGGTTCCATTTACGGTAATTGTTCTAACCAGATCGCCTACGTCGGCCGTTTCTCCGCCGAGGTAATGAATATCGATGCCATACGGGCGCATCAATTCAAAAAAAGATCGAGTACCCTCTATGATCGCTTCGAGCACTTCGCCGGGTATCAATCGCTTGTTACGATCGATGGTAGAAGAAAAAAGCAACGGAGAGGTTACACCCACACAAAGCAGATCATCCAAATTCATTACAATGGCATCCTGCGCTATTCCTTTCCACACAGACAGATCTCCTGTCTCGCGCCAGTACAAATAAGCCAAAATACTTTTGGTGCCGGCTCCATCAGCATGCATAATGTTGACCCAGTCTTTATCGTTGCACAAATAATCTGGATAGATCTTACAAAATGCGTCGGGATATAGCCCGGGATCTAGCCCGCGGGTGGCCTGGTGAACCTCCTCTTTTTGAGCCGAAACGCCGCGTTTTGAATAGAGTGACATGCTTAGTTGTAGCTATGAGTTTGAGGGACAAACTTACTGATTAATGCCCGTTCGGTCAACTCAAAACAGACAGCTATCTTTGCGACCCATGAAGGTCCATTTCGACTTAGAAAAGCTACCTGTTTTTACCCGTGCAATCGTTACGATCGGAACGTTTGATGGAGTGCACCACGGACACCGCCAAGTACTCGCTAAACTCACCGAAAAAGCCAAAGAAGTCGACGGCGAGTCGGTTATTATCACTTTTCACCCCCACCCCCGAAAAGTAGTGGCTTCGGCCATTTTAGGCATTAGGCTGATAAATACACTCGAAGAAAGAGTAAAGCTACTTTCTACTCTATCAGTTGACCATGTAGTGGTAGTTCCCTTTACCGATGCCTTTGCCAACCTTACCGCCGATCAATACATTGCTGATTTTTTGGTCAAAAAATTTAATCCACACACAATCATCACCGGCTACGATCACCAATTTGGAAGAGACCGGTTGGGCAACTTTCAACTACTAGAGCAAATGTCTGCCACCCATGGCTACCAACTAGAAGAAATCCCTAAACATGTGCTGGAACATATCTCGATTAGCTCTACCCGTATCAGAGAAGCCCTACTGCATAGCGAGATCGAAAAGGCCAATCGCCTGCTCGGCTATGCTTTTTTCTTTACCGGCATAGTGGTTCATGGCAATAAAATTGGTCGCACAATAGGCTACCCTACCGCCAACCTGCGAGTGGAAGACACAGAAAAAATAGTTCCCGGAAACGGCATCTATGCCGTCTACGCGCAACCTCAACACTACGACCAGGCCTTAAAAGGAATGATGAGCATCGGATTTAGACCCACTGTCGATGGAAAAAACAGGGTCTTAGAGGTGAATCTATTTGACTTTGACGAAGATATCTACGACCAGCAACTTACGGTCTATGTGCATCGCTACCTGCGATCCGAAAAAAAATTCGAGCACCTGCCTGCACTCGTTGAACAACTGCATATCGACAAGGCGAATAGCCTTCAATTACTCTGATTAAAATTCGATCAGGTATTGTAATTTTTGTGGCTCATCAAAAAAATCATCGATATCAACACTAAGCGTAATTCTTTTTTTGTCTTCGGATAATTTTAACGAATTCCCTTCCACCTTGGTGGCCGGCCTAGGCAAATTGATCACATAGGTGGATTTCATCGAAAGACCCATTCCAGAAAGTTCGCGCATAGCCTTTAAAAACTCATCATTCTCGACACGAGCAAATCGCTCTTTATTAAGCACCCGCTTGATGCTCCCGGATGAAATAGAAAGATCGTAGTAATCCTCAAAGCTGCTCGGAGAGGGCATTTGCCGGCCTCCGGTCGGAAGCTTATCCCCTAGCTGACGACGGGCCGCATCGCCCAATAATTTACCAGCCAATGGTTGCATAAGTGCAGCCTGATCGTAATTATTAAAAGGCATACGGATGCCAGTTTTCATTTGATCGGCACTAGTATTCATTTGAATGGAGAGACTGGCCTGGGCCACAAGGGCTTTTTCTTCTGCGGATAGGCCAGCTAAGCTATCGGCGGTATTGACAAGTGAAATAATGGTATCCAGTTTTCGGCTGTCGAGTTCGGTAAGATTTTGCGCCGCTCCCATTTGGCGAGCGAGCCCCAGCAGATCACCCATATCGGTAGAAGAAGAAAAGACCCCGCCGCCATTATCGTTGAGTGTAATTTCTTGGGTATTATCCAAACAGCTGGCAAGCAAAAAAGCCAGGCAGACCAACCACAATAAGCGCCTATTCATAAAAAAGAATTAAAGAGGTGATAAAAGATGAGTCAATAAATTATAGCAAAATTTTCATAATTAATTCCCTAAGCAGCGCGGCATCAGAAGCTCCAGCCGTACCGATGCCGACCGATCTTAAATTATATTGATGCAGCAACAGCAGCACTCTCTCCGTTGCTACATAATCAAAATTACGAGCAGCCGCTTTATAATCTTTAAGAAAAAAAGGTGGGACTCCCAATGTGGCAGCAATCGTCTTGTCATCTCCCCCGCTTACTCCATAGAGCATAAAAACCTTTGAGAAAAATCCATATAAAGAAGGTAAGATTAATTGAATGGGGCCCGCTTTGGGATTACCCTCAAAATAGCTGATAATACGAAGACAACGAGCCGTGTCTTTCTTAGCTAGCGCCGTTTGCAGCTCAAAAACATTGTACTCTTTATTAATTCCCACATAGCGCTCAACATCATCTTCAGATATAGTCTTGCGTTCGCCTAAGTTAACAGCCAACTTCTCGAGTTCGTTCTCAATACGCTGCATATCCGAGCCAATATGATCGACAAGCAAGCTCAACGCCAGGGGTTGTATCGACAAACCCTTTTCGTGAACGAGCGATTCGGCAAAAGTGCGTAGATCCTGTTCATATAGTTTTTTAGTGCTGACCAAGACACCCTTGTCTTTGACAAGTTTGGCAAACTTGCGACGATTATCTAGCTTCTTTTCTTTGTAGCCGATAACCAAAACAGTGGAGTCAAGCGGCTGTTCCAGATACGACTCTAGCTTTTCGATGTCACGCATATGTTGCGCCTCTTTAATTAGCACCACCTGACGTTCGGCGAACATAGGATACCGTTTACAAGCATTGATCACGTCGGGCCAAGACGCATCGCGCCCATAAAATATACTTAGATTAAAAGAAGCCTCCGATTCGGATAGTAAACGTTGTTCTGCGTAATTCAACACCTGGTCTATATAATAGTCCTCCTCGCCCTCGATCCAATAAATGGGCTTGTACTTTCCCTTTTTCCAGTCGGCTATAATAGCTGCAGCACTCATAAAACACTAATATACAACGATTCAAAACTAGATCAGTAATTCATTGACGAAGAACAGGGCTTAATTTAAGATTAATTTCACACTCCGCTACAGTGCATTTACTAATTTGCAGATACCTTCTCTCCTCTTTTTTACTTCTAAACTATTTTTTATGCATGAACCCGTATCGGGCCGACCCGGTGACAATCAGCTATCGGATGCCCTAAAAAAAAAGAACAACATCATTATCGTTTTAGTGATTGCACTAGTAGGCACCTGGGCCTACCTGCTGTGGGATAAGAACCAAAGCCGTGATACAATCGAGCTGCAGGCTGTTCAGATAGAGAACCTCGATGCAGACAAGGCCGCTATTCAAAAAGAATTTGAACAAGCTGTAGTTCGACTCGATTCCGTTACCAATAGCAACAGTACCCTTACAAATCAGGTGGCACAGCAGCAGCGAGACATTGACTCACAAAAAGCAGCTATTAAAAAAATACTCAATGATCGCAACGCGACCCGGGCGTCTTTAACGCAAGCTCGCGGAATGGTTAGTGATCTAAATGGAAAGATTGCAGCCCTAGAAAACCAGATTGCCTTGCTAAAACAAGAAAACATAGCACTCAACGACGCAAATATGACATTGCAAGGAGAGAAACAAGGACTAGAACAAGATCTCTCTAAAAGTGCGGCTCAAAATGCAGCCCTTGCCAAGACGGTAGAGATCGGCTCTACCTTCTCGGCCTCTTCCATTCAAATCTCTTCGATAGACGTAAGGCCCAGCGGAAAGGAAAAAATTACGGCCAATTCCAAGCGAGTAGATAAGCTACTGGTAAGATTTGATGTCGAAAACCGGATTGCACCTTCAGGACCTGCAGATATGTATCTGATCGTAACTGACCCTGCCGGCAAGGTAATAACCGAAAAAGGATTTGTGCTGCCTACTCGCGAAGAAGGAGATAAGCCCTACACCGCACTAATTCCGGTCAACTACGAAAAAGGCACAAGACAAAAAGTTGAATTTCCCATTAGAGCCGGTCAATATAATAAGGGAACCTATCGTCTTGAAATCTATCACAACGGATTTAAGATCGGCGAAAGAAACTGCCCCCTAAAATAAGCGAAAGAGTAGCAGCGACGACTTGCACCGCTACAGAACGCACCATGCCAACGAGCATTACGCTTTCGCTTATTAAAGGCAATACATAATATTCAAAGGGCCTCAAAAGAAAGGTCCCGCCAGCTGGCGGGACCTTATACTTATTACCCAGTATGTTGCGGCTAGCCTGGCTAGGCCGGCACAATTAGAACAGATTGTATCCGTAGCTCACGTAGTATAGACCGCCCACAGAAGGACTTCCGAAACCAGTGCGCTGGTAATTGTTGGCAATATTGGTACCTCCAACACGGAAAGTACTCTTGGGGTTCTTGGCAGGACGATAGGTAACCTGCGCATCCCACCAGCCAAAAGCAGGTAGTGTACCAGTTACGAAAGTACCCTCGTAGTAGTTACGATCTTGCCACTTGTACACAACGTTAAATCCAACATTCTTATATACATTGTCGTTACGAAGACCAATGTTGGTGCGGTAGCGGGGCGCATTAAAGTAAGTCACTACATTAGGATCAACGTCGCTAAGTCTGTCAGAGAAGACGTTTCCGTAAAGAACATAGCGCTTAATCCACTGGTATTCGAATCCAACACCCCAGCCAGTAGTAGTCACTACATCGGCAGAGTTCTGTACGTAAGAAAGGTTAGTGCTGCTAAAGGGGGAATACAGATCAGAGTTAGCGCCGGTACGTGATTGTACCAGAGCGACACCCACCAAGAAATCTTGGTAGCGGCTATAATACACATAACCATCGATCAATAATTTCTTAGCAATAACACCCTTGTATCCCAGTTCGTATGATTTAACAGTCTCAGGCTTTACCTCTTGATATCTGGCTCTAACCAAACGAGAAGAGTCTCCCAACGATCCGGAGCGGTAGGCCAGTACACTGGCGGCAGTATAGCCAGGACGCGTTGAATTGAGCTTGTAATAATCCTGGAACTGAGGCAGACATCCCATCAGCACACCCGAACCGGTCACTAAACTGATGTACTGGTTTTGGTTGGTGGGAAAACGATAAGAAGTCTGGTAAGAAAGACGTAAGAAGTTCTCCTTGGCTACTTTAATTACAGCAGACAAACGGGGAGTAAAACGACCTTTGAAATTAGTTTGTTTATCGTAGCGACCAGAGGCAGAAAGAGTCAAACCATCATCAAAGAATTTTTTCTTAAGCTGCATATATCCGCCATACTCGTTGATGCGAATCAACTGAGCCGTATCGGCGAAGAGGGTACCTTGAGAGTTCAAAACAAAATGCTTCCAGTTGGTACCGACCATCATTTCTACCTTGTCGGAGAAGCCAGCCATATCAGAAATATTGAACTGCGTTTCGGCGCTCCACAGATCGGTCTTGTCTAAGAAGAGGGCTCCTCCTTTGCTGATGGGAGTTCTCTTGATCTGGTTCATAGCATCGGCAAAAGCCTTTGTTCCAGGCACCAACCGAGTAGCATCGGCAGAAGCGCGCGCCGCTTGATGCAATTGGAAATCGCTAGCCAGGCCCTGGTTCAAACGCTTACCCTCAGCGAAAGTTCCTATATAGGTAGGGAACCACTGCGAACTGGGACGAGCAGTCTCGTTCAAGAAAGCACCGACAGCCGATGCATTGTAGGACTCTCCGGCATTTTCTTGCGTAGTATACGCGCGAATAAACCAGTTCTTGTGACGCAGTTCCAACTTGTGTTGACCCATGCTCAGGTTACGCAGCGAATAACGATCAGCACCAGTGTATACGGTAGTACCAAAACCAATGTAGCTGTTGAAAGACAACTCGAGGTTATCAGTAAACTTATAGTGAATACCACCATTCACACGCACATTGAGGGTTCCGTAGTCAACCAGTTGTTGCTCCTCATAACCTGTACGGCTAACAGTGGCTCTGTTAAAATAGTTATTACGAAGCCCAATATAAAAGGGCATCATATTCTGAATGGTAGGCTGCAATGCAGCAGGGAACAGCCCCAGGAATCCACCTATCTGAGCATTGGAAGGAAACATGGGATTACCGATGGCCGTAAAGTAATTGTTGGCGGCAGCGACCACATCGAGGGCGCCACCCGTTGCGGCTAATATACCACTGCGAGTAGACTGCTGTACAAATAAAGAGAAGGCATTCATGTCGGCAGCGGTCTCGTCACCATAGGTATTGATACCATTAAACCCAGGATCGCTAGTGCGGTTACCGGGAGCTACTGCACTCAAAATACCGATCTGAGTTTTGTTGCGATAATCTTCGGCTTCCCAATCAGAACCTTTTACCATAGAGGCCGCCAATTTAATGGCCAACTTATTATTGTAGGCTTTGGCCCAACGGAAAGACCAGTCATAGAAAGGAGATGCTGTACGTTGCTTTTGGTCAACGTGCATCATACCCTGCTTGATATTGTAGCTAAGACCCTGGTATTTGAAAGGATTTTTAGTATTGATAAGAACGGTACCGTTCATACCACCCGAACCATAGAGTGCCGAGGAAGCTCCTGAGAGAACCTCTACGCTTTCTACATCCAGATCAGAGGGGCCTACCATGCTACCAACGGCAAAGTTCAGACCGGGTGCCTGGTTATCCATTCCATCCATCAATTGGTTTAAACGCGTGTTACCACTACTTACGAATCCGCGAGTAGTTACTGTGCGGAATGTAAGAGAAGCGGTATGAACATCGACCCCTTTAAGGTTACCTAATGCCTCGTAAAAGTTGGGAGCGGCTACGTTGCGTAGGGCCGTGTTACTGAGGCGCTCTACTGTTACAGGAGACTCCAACAAACGCGTGGGAGTACGGGTGGCGGCCACCACTACTTCCTGCCCCAAGGCGTTATTAACCTTGAAGTCAACCACGATCGTCTGAGCCGCATTAGATACGGTTACCTCGGAATCCACATAGCCAACAGAGGTAAAGACAAGCACGGCAGGTAGTTTCGATACACTGATTGTGAATACACCGTCAGCGTTGGTATAAGTACCCTGCGAGGTTCCCTTAACGGCAACCGATACGGCAGGCACAGCCTCTTTTGAATCGCTGTTACGAACAGTTCCTTTTAATGTAACTGTTTGAGAATAAGCGGAAAACACAAAAAGGAGGGCCGTAAGCGAAGAAGCTAAATAAAGGTAGCTTTTTCTCATAATTGGGAATTTTGGTTTTGAATAGAATGGAAAATTACAATATGTATCGCTACTGTAAAAATTTAATTTTTAACGAGAAACGATAGGCTTTCAACGGGCTCAAACCCTTATTTTCGGGCCATGGCACCCTTTGCTTTTCCAGGTCAAACAGGCTTCTACAGCGGTAAGGTCAGAGATGTCTACAGCATCGGAGAAAAATGGCTGGTGATGATCGCCTCTGACCGCATTTCGGCTTTCGATGTAATTCTACCCCGCCCTATCCCGTTTAAAGGACAGGTACTGAATCAAATTGCGGCGTATATGCTCGAAGCCACCCGCGATATTTGCCCCAATTGGCTGGTTTCGAGCCCTGCATCCAACGCCTCAATCGGAAAACGCTGCGAACCCTTTAAGATCGAAATGGTTGTCAGAGGCCATTTGACAGGTCATGCTTGGAGAACCTATTCGTCCGGAAAAAGACTACTCTGCGGAGTGTCATTACCTGAGGGCTTGAAAGAAAATGACGCTTTCGAAACACCCATCATTACTCCAAGCACCAAAGCAGCCGAAGGACATGATGAAGATATAAGCGAATCAGAAATTATTTCACAAGGACTGGCCAGCACCGAGGAGTGGCAGCAATTGACTAATTATGCCCTTCGCTTGTTTGAGCGAGGAAAGACCATAGCCCGACAACAAGGACTAATACTGGTTGACACTAAATATGAATTTGGCAAGATCGACAACACGATCTATTTAATGGACGAGGTACATACGCCTGATAGCTCGAGATATTTTTTCTTAGATGGATTCGAGCAGCGGCAGCAAAAAGGAGAAAGACAACCGCAGCTAAGTAAAGAATTTGTGCGCGAGTGGCTTATTGCCAACAATTTTATGGGAAAGGAAGGGCAAGTGGTACCCCCCATGACCGATGAATGGGTTGACACTATCTCTAAACGCTACATATCGCTTTACGAAAAAGTGATTGGCAAAACCTTTGTTCCCTCCCCTGTTTCCAATGACGAGCTTTTTGCCCGGGTCAGCGCTGCATTAGAGACACTACCCCGCTAGATAATATGCAGCTGTTTTATGGTTTTCTCCAACGTATGATGCCCTTCAGGAAGATACTCTCTAAGATGCATCTGTAGCAGGAGCTTCTTTTGAGAGGGATTCTTTTTGGGAGAATTCCTTTTTTTGCAACAATGGCAAACGGCTTCTCGACTTATTGAAAATGTGCTGTCCTTTGTCAACTCCTTTACGAAGCTTCTTTCTTTGTTCTTCGGGCAACAAAAGTGTTTCCTTACAAGCGGGCGTACAGCACCCTTTCATGGCTTCTGCACATTTTTGACATTGAATAAAGAGCAGGTGGCATCCCTCGTTGGCACAATTGGTATGCGTATCTGCAGGGGCTCCGCACTGGTGACACTGGGCGATCACATCGTCGGTAATACGTTCCGAGAGACGTTCATCGAAAACAAAATTCTTTCCGATAAATAAATTGTCGAGTTGATTTTCTTTTACCTCACGGGCGTAGTTAATAATGCCCCCCTCGAGATGAAATACATTCTTAAAGCCCTTGTGGAGCATATAGGCCGAGGCCTTTTCGCAACGAATGCCCCCGGTGCAATACATCAGGATCGTAGCCTCTTTTTTGTCTTTCATCAACTCGGCCGCCATAGGAAGCTGCTGGCGAAAAGTATCGGAGGGCACTTCGATGGCCTCGCGAAAATGTCCTACCTCGTATTCGTAATAATTTCGCATATCAATAATGATCGTGTTGGGATCTTTGGCCATGGCATTAAATTGCTCTGCCGTTGCGTAGCGACCTTTGCGTTGCATGTCAAAATCAGGATCGGTAATTCCATCAGCCACTATCTTTTTTCTGACCTTGATATCGAGTACGAAAAAAGAAGGACCCTGGCTATCGACTGCAATGTTGAGCCGAATTCCATGGAGTGGCGGTATCGCGTACAAGGTTTCCCGAAAAAGAGTAAGCTGATCAGAAGGTACGCTTACTTGTGCATTGATGCCTTCGTTGGCTACATAGATACGACCCAAAACACCCACAGACTCGAGCGACGCATATAAACTGTTGCGAAAAAAGGCCGGTTCGTCGATAGGAAAATAATGATAGAAAGAAACAGTAGTACGAGGCGTAGGATCTTTTGCAATACGCTCCTTAAGCTCCTTTCGGGAGATGCGGTTGTGTAGGGCCTTCATGACTCGAATTTTAGTTCGCTTTGAACCCCAATGGCAGGTTGGGCAAAATTCTAAAGCAGTACAAAGGTACAAAGACGGGGCTTACTGAAGCAGGCGGCCTGTAACACCCAGTCGAAGTGCCGGTTGCATCGGACGTCCGGGCAGATAAGAGAAAATATAGTCAACCCTAAATACCTTAAAAAGATTATCGACCCCAACGAACCACTCAAAGTAGCGGAGGTCTTGGTTTACATAGCAGGTATTGAGGCCGGTCAGCAAATAGAGATTTAATTTTTTGATACCGGGAATTTTGTTGGTAATAAATCCTTTGAGATTATACTCTGCATGCGCCAAGCCATAAAGAGGACGGGTATTGCTTAGCTGGTACATCGGTAGCAATTGAAAACTGTTGAGATTGCTGGTTCCAAACTGCCAGTTATTGCCGTTAAAGTGTGTGAAGTCGGGCAGCTGCACTTGCTTGTCATTGATGAATCCTCCCCACCCTATACGGTACCTAAATACCCCCTTTAACTTTAAGTTCAGTTGATCGGTCATATCGAGCCGCCATTTTAAAAAAGAGCCATCACTGCCGGCAATCCCTTTAATAGACTTCGTAAGCTGTAACCCAAAAACAGGTGACTTTCCTCCAATGTTGATCGTTCGCTGCGGCAATTCAACGTAACGGGCACCCGGCTGCCAGCGCAATCCAGCACTCACCAAAAAGACCTGGTGTGGCGTCATATTAACATTAGTGATCTCGACGGGATAATTGGGAGAATATGTTTTGCCGGGGCGGTCTCGTAAAGTAAAATCTGTTACGTTGTCTAGAGGCGAGCGATCAGCGTATTGCAACGATGTCGAAAACGAGAAACCGGCGCCAATGCCCGATGCAAATCCTACCCGTGCAAAAGAGGAGAGATAGGTTTTGATTACATTGTCTTCGTAGAACAGGCAAGCAATGGTATTATTCCTTTCGTCAATAGGGCTTTGGCTATTGAACTGCAAGACTTGTCGGCCAAACGAAAAAGAAAGCGACCTCGATAATTTAGATCCAAACGCATAGGTAACATTGGCCCTCGGATTAAATTTCTGATTGCCAAATCCATAGCGAAGTCCAACAGACCCGCTCAGCGAGCGGCGCGAGCCGGCTGTGTCAAGATCTCGTCTCCAACTGATCTCGGGTTGCAGTACCCATCCCTCTGCCGGATTAAAGTTTACTTGCTGAATAACGGGGTTGAGTGAAATCGAGCTGATCTCACCTTTTGCATACAGCGGTTGCCCCAGCAACATCAATTTTGAGATGGTGAACTTATTTCGAATTTTAGTAAGCGAATCGAGATAACGGGGATCTTTTTGTACTCGCTCCAAACTGTCTTTGGTGGCATAATCTTTTTTCTCGTCTGGCATAAGCGGAACAGGCCGCATAGACTCCCAATAGATCGCATCGCGCTTATTGGCGCTATCGGAGTAGCGAAGGAGCGTTCGGTCAAAAAACTTCTTTACATACTGCGGCCGGGTATTATAATCGGTATATACATTTACAAAACTACCATAGGCATCGAACCCGAATTTCTTAGTAGCAGGATACAGCACTTGGCTGTAGATTAGCCAATCACCACGTCTGTCTTGTTGGTACAGCTGCACCAGCCGTAAGGTGTCGAGCAACTCCATTTGCTGTTGCTTAGTAATAAGCAGATCGACCGAATACAACTGCCAATCATCTTCTACAATTGTAATCTGCCCGCTAAAGAGAGGCTCCATCTTTCTGCGAGGAATTACCTCAATACGGCTTATAGCCTTTCCATTCTCGTAAAAAGTACCCAGCAATTTGTAGCGATAAAAGCTAAGTGCCGTTGCGGTCAATGGCGAAACAAAACCGCGAGGGTTGATCCGCGTAGAGATCATCACATTATTCTGATAGATCCCGTACTGGTCAGGAACTGCCAGCCCATACCCATCACTACTTCCGCTGACCTTCGATGAGACAACCTCTACCTTTCTTTTAGAAGGGCCATCAATGGCGAACCTCGAAACAGTCTCCGACAAATAAATTATCTTTTGCTGGCTAGAATCCCCATCTTCAAAGTCCACCTTCTCGCCCATAAATTTTTTAGGATAAGACCTGAGTCGGAGCTGCCCTTTTGAATAAACCTGACACGTGTAAGTACGGATGCGATCAAGATTCTCCTGCTGCTTAGCAATAGTGCTTCTTATAATCTCGTAAGCCGGATCTTCTCCCTTGGTAAGCACCACATCGGGCATTACCAACTCTTGTCGTTGCATTACAAAATTAACCTCGAAATCTTCTTGCTGTACCGTTACCGAAACTTTCTGTTGGGCATACCCCACATACTGACAAAGCAGTGTGTACTTTCCAGCTGTTAGATTCAGTTCATAACGACCTTGGCTGTTTGCAATAGCGCCTTTAGCTGTGCCCACTACAAGAATAGAGGCATAGGGCAATGGTTTACCCTCGGCATCTGACACTAATCCCCGTATGGATGCCGCTTGAGATAAATGAAACGAGAAAAATACAAAAAAAAGAATAGCAACTCTACGCATAACTATTTATAATACCTCAATACTACTGCGGCTGAACACGCACCCTTGCATAATGTCCGCAAAGAGCCGCCACTCCCGAAAGTAATCCGCCTATCAATCCGGTTATAAAAAGCAAGGCTGCGGCAGAGCCTCCCAACGGTAACACGAATGCAATTTTTTGAGACAGTAAACTGTGATTTTGCCAATCGATCCACCAGGCCAGGCCCCCCCAGGCCATGAACATTCCTAAAAAACCTGCCGCAAATGTCTTGGTAGCTGTCTGTTGAACGGTTACTCCGACCAAAGCGGCAGCGACCACAAAACTCCACCAGGGTAATACTCCTACAGTTCCAAGCCCTAGGCCGGTAACAAAAGTGAGTAGCAGGGCGATACTAAATTTCATATAAAAAGGTTTACGATTTTTTGAATTGCAGAACTCCTTTAACGCGGGCATCGTTTTTTTCTTCGCGCCGCATAAGCCATAGGGAATGATAAGCGCCTTTTTCCCATATAGAAACATAATCATCATAGAAGCGACTTCCAGGATTTCCACTCTGCCCACCCGGATAAACACCCCAGGCCTCAGTACGTTCTGTTAGGTGAACAACCATTCGCCAACTGGGCCCATGGCTGTGCTTGATAGCATTAACGATATTACCATAGCCGCCGACATTTAATCCCTTACGGGCAAAAGCGGGCAGTGCATCTTTAAGTAAATGATACACCGAAGGGCTCATAAACTTAGACCACTCGAGTTTCTGTTCAGCTGCCTTTTTATCGAGCACAGCACAAGCACGTTTAAAAGCAAGCGTAACAATATCGGAAAGAGTTTCGATGGCCGGAGTGCGCACATCGTCTGCAAAGACCAAGACCGAATCTTTAAGCAACAGCTCTAGCGAGGTTTGCTCAGTAGGCCAAGTGGCTAGCGGATCGGTTTTGGTAAGTTCATCTTTATAAAGAGCCGATTGTAACGAATCCCAAAAACACTGAAAGACGGTTTGCCCAATACTATTAGGAGAAGCCAATAAATTCCACTGCACAAACTGATCGAGATAATTTTTCTCAACATCAGTAAGTCCGTCAATTCGCAGGTTCTTTAAAAGTACAGGTCGTAAGTCCTCGGCAGAGGTATTAAAATAATCCTGGTGCAACGCCATCATATCCTCGGGCGTTACCTGGTTCATAGCTGCCAATTGCTTGTCTATACGAATACCACGAGCAGAAATATATGCGCCCGGAATAAAATAAGGATAGGTACTGTCTACGGCACGTTGATTGGCACTTTGTAAAAATCCTCTCTCGGGATTCAAGCTGTGAGGATTTTCCAGTTGCGGTATATATCCCTGCCAGGCAAACGTACTGTCCCAACCCGGCATTACATACAACCCTTGTCCTGGCCAGCGGGCCGGAAAACGACCCTGTTGCCAAATAGCGATATCTCCGGATTTAGAAGCAAATACAAAATTTTGTCCGGGACTTTGAAACGTTCGGATCGCTTCTTCGTACTCGGCATAGTTGCGGGCACGATTCAATTTATAGAAAGTCATTCCCTCGTTACTAGGATCGTGTGCGGTCCAGCGAACGGCCAGATTCATTTTTTTAGCATACCCATTCGAAAACTGACCATCAAACATTACTGGGCCAAAAATGGTATA
>Ga0315904_10003862_pt1 | contig 21750 bp, 22 predicted proteins | sample LakEriMetagenome_6_FD_203529 | JGI IMG/M metagenome (GOLD analysis project Ga0315904, IMG submission 203529) | Freshwater fungal communities from buoy surface, Lake Erie, Ohio, United States - Buoy 12 MA120 | ecosystem: Environmental > Aquatic > Freshwater > Lake | place: USA: Lake Erie, Ohio...
GGGTGATGCCATCACTGCTATCCGATCCCTGAGGACAAGAGGAAATCAGCGCTGCATCTCTGCTCCCTCAGTAAGGTGAACGGGCTTGCATTTGGCCATTCGCGCATCCCGAGCTCTGAACGGATACATGCTCCCATATACAAAATTCTCGCGAGTTGCGCCGAAGACGAACATTTTCTGTATTACTTTTCGCAACATCATCGTGAGTTTGAAATATTCATTGCTGATTGCTACAAGCTTGCTGGATGGGACAAGGTTGAGCTGACACCTCAAAGAGGCGATGGAGGTCGAGATGTGATTGCAACGCGACATGACATTGGAACGATCAGAATCCTGGAACAAACGAAAGCATATAGCGCTGGCAGATTAGTAACTCACAATGATGTTAGAGCGATGATCGGAGTGCTCGCGATAGACCACAACGCATCGAAGGGAATTATTACTACCACTTCTGATTTCCAACCCTCAGTAATGGCTGATCCTGAGTTTACGCAGTTTATGCCGTTCCGTTTGGAGTTGCGAAACGGGGCTAACCTTCGTAGATGGCTGGCTGATCTGAGGGAAGGCCCAGATTTGCCGCCAAGAGGATAACAAGCACTTCGAGTGAACAGGCCGCCACCAGCTCTCTGCTCTGCCACCCCAATCCCCCTGCCTGCCACTCAAGGGCAGCGTTGTGCGCACACGAGGACTGCGGTGGCCTGAGCCACCCCCAAGTAGGGCCTCCTGAGAAAAGTGAACCTGGGCCGAGCGTCAACGAAAAGTGCAGTTAGTTGAGCCGCTTGATCATCACGCCGCAACTATCTGGGGCATTAGAGGCATACGACAACTACTCCCACTACTAACAGTGCCCAGGAGAAGGCGTAGCAAGGCCGCAAAAAAGACAAAAAGAAGCTCCAGCAGCTTCTCGAGTTCATCACCAGCACATTCAGTGCAATGGTGGAACCTTGGGTCACAGCAAGCTTCTCGCGGATCAGACCCAATCCAAACCGCCGTTTGCCCTGGGGATCTTTCCCTCATCAGCGTTGCGCCGTCTCTGATCATCCAGGAGCTGGCACTTCTCTTCAGCCAATAACTCTGGATCGCTCTTGGGGCGTCCCAGTCGCGGACCACTCAAGCGAATGCCATGCCGCAGACAGAAGGCTCGATTGGAGCGAGTTCGATAGATCTGATCGGCACAGATCACTTTGGGGTAGTGACCATGACGGCGGCGATAGGCCCTGGCCTGGGCTTTCAGGTTTTCTCCTTCGTTGTAGGGGTCAAAGCTGAGTCGATCCAGAAACGTAAAGCCTTCACCTGTCACCGAGATGGAGATCTTTGCTCCAAACTCAACGTTGCACCTGGCCTTGCCACGCACAATCGGCCTAATATGAGCCTGGCTGAGGCTGACGATACGGTCTGGGATACTTCTGTTGTCAGAATAGTACAGAATATTCTGCTGACGGACCAGCTCGCTGACAATCAAAAGCTTCTGATAGATGTATTGACCAGCTGCCAGAAGGCCTGCACCACAGGAGGTTAGAGCGTCGATGCTGGCCAGATTGCGCTTGAGATGAGCAAGCTGTTGCTTGATCGCTTTGCGGATGTTATTGATTCGTGGTCGCTTCTTCTTGGCTACGGCTAGAAACTGCTGCCTGGCTTATTTGCGGTGCGTGCGAGGCTTATGGCCAAAGGATTCTCTGACCTGAGAATGCATCGCATCGATCAATGTCTCGGTCAATTCTCGGGCTACTCCTTCGGAGAAGACTGCGTCTACATTGAGCAGCGAGAGATCGGTGGGATGACGAATGTCTGCTGGAACACATATTGCATCAATCAGCAAAGAGTCCTGATTGGGTCGTTTTGTGTTGAATCCAATCTGCTGATCGGCTGGGCGTGCGGGTCCGCCTCCATGGCTGCTGTCGTCATCGTGATCAGTAGATGCAGAAGCACGGATCACTTTCAGGCCATGACGTACAACTCGTTCATTGCAGTCATTCACCACCGATTCCGGCAGCCGCTTCCGGAAATACACCATCATCGATGGGTCAAATGGAGCCGACTATTGAAAGCCTTCCAGGCCAATGAAGAACTGGAGGTAAGGGTTTTCTTTGATCTGCTCAACCAGTTCTTCATCCGTGATCCCCAAGCGGGCTTTGATGATCAAAGCACCTAGAGCCATGCGAAATGGCTTCGCTGGAGCACCAAACCCCTTGCAGAACTGGGATGCATAGTCATCTTCTAATTCGTCCCACGGGATCAGCTCGGCCAACTTGATCCAGCGGTTTTCACCTGAAAGTTGCCCACCAAATGGCAGGAAGAAATCCTTGAACGAGAGCTGATTACGATGCTTGCGCCGATACATGTGGAAAACTCTGGGCGGCTTTTGGGCACAACTGAACCCATTTGCGTACATTCTACCGCCAGAAACTGCTCACATCCATTGCGGCGCAACTGGTCTGGCCTTATTCAGGAGGCCCCAAGTAAATCGCTTTGTTCCTGTGGCGCTTGGCGGCCAGGTGATAGCAAGCGTTGGGCTTAGCGCTGGGTGCGGATGACCTGTCCATCACAATAAGCCGTCAAAGGCCAGAGTAGATGGACATGATTGGTATTATTAGCACTGCTCTTCTATGGCTGTTCAGATGGGTTTACTTGATTTCACGGAAATACCATATTCGTCATCAGGAGCTTCGCGAGACAGTTTTGAATTGTTTGCCCGGGAGTTTCTAATTGAAGCAGGATACGAGGTGGTTGCAGGCCCAGATAGAGGTGCAGACGGAACGTGATCTGATTGTGGTTGAGAGACGAATGTGGCCAGGAGGCTAGACGCAGATTCGTTGGCTTGGAAGTTATCAGCATTACTCTCGCGGCGGCAAGTCTATAGGACCCAACGATGAAGCAAATCTTCGAGACCGACCTGAGACTCACTGGCATCCCCACGAGTGGTGGGATTCCCCCGGCACTCCCACCCCGGCTAGGTCAGGGTGGGCTCCGCACTTCAGGCGATCGGCACCACGGCTGGCATTGCAAGGGGTGGGCAGGCCCGTTTCCCTGGTTTGAGAACCACCTCAACCAGACAGACCATGCCCAAGACGCACTGTGCCGCACCTGAGCTGGCCTCGCTACTCGATGGCGGCAGCGCTGGGGTGATCCCCGAGTTGGCCCGTCAAGGCCTGCAGAAGCTGATCGAGCTGGATCTCGGCACATTTCTCGGGTACCGACTGGCACGAGCGCAGCGCCATGAACCCTCCCAGCGCCCCTGGCTCCTCAACCCAACCGTTTCGGCCTGAATCAGGTCATCGCGGCAGCGGCGCGAGAACGCCAGGCAGAGAGCTTTGTGCGCCTTGATCAAGCGGCAATGGCGATCCGGACGAGTCCAGCTCCACCCCGCTCCCCCTGGCCGCCCCCTCCAGCAACGCCAGCGTCCGCCGCGCCTCAGGCGAGAGCTCCCCGCCTTGGCGCCCCACCAGCTCATGGGGGCAGGGCAGCCCCCCGGCGGCGGAAGACGGCGCCGCGCTCCCCGCCGCCTCACGCCGGAAGATCGTGCGGCCCTCTTTGATCGTCTCCACCACGGCGATGTCTTTGATCGTGGCTGGATCCACCTTCAGCGGGTTGCGCTCCAGGATCACCAGATCGGCCAGCTTGCCCGCCTCCAGGGTGCCCTTGGTTTGTTCCTCCTTGATCTGCCAGGCGGCGTTGGCCGTCACGGCCTTCAGGCCCTCGTAGGGGCTGACCCGCTGCTCCGGGCCGATCACCAGGCCCGAGGCGGTGCGGCGATTCACCCCGGCATCGATCAGGGGCAGGATCCAGGGCTGGGGGCTCACCGGCGCGTCGTGGCTGAAGGTGAAGGGAATCCCCGCCCGCTCCATGCTCCTCGCCGCCATGGCGTTGGCGGCCCGCTCCGCTCCCCACAGCTTCACCACCGTGTCGCCTCCGGGCACCAGGCCGCTGGTGAGGAAGCTGGGCACCCCGCCCACCGCCTTCAGCCGCTGAATCTGATCGGGCCTCAGGTAACTGGCGTGGATGAACACCGGCCGGTGGTCGGCCATTCCGTGCTTGCGCAACGCCTTCTCGATCGCCCGCAGGGCCTGCTCTGCGGCGGCGTCGCCATTCATGTGCATGTTGATCTGCACGTTGCTCGTCCACCAGCGATCAAACGTCTGCTCCAGCACCGCGTCGGGGATCTGCTGATAAGCCCGGTAGCCGGGCTCGGTGCCAGGGGGATTGGTGGCGTAGGGCTGGCTCATCCAGGCGGTGGGGATCGAGCCATCCAGCCAAAACTTGATGCCCCCCAGCCGCACCCGATTCACATAGCGCTTGTCGAGATCGGGCCGCAGCCGCAACAGCGGGCCCTTCGTGTCGCCCGGGCGGGCCGCCCCCGCGCTCACCAGCCGCTCCTGCCGCTGGAATCCGCCATCGGCGGTGGGATTCAGCCGGCCGTAGTCGTTCACCACCTTCGCCGCCGCGCTCGCCATGGCGTCCACATGGGAGTCTTTGGCGCAGAGGTAGAGATCCACGCTCAGCAACTGTTTGTCGATGGCGTTGCGCACCAGGGCGATATCGTCGCTGCCCAACCCCACCCCGCACTCCTGCGCCGTCGTTTGGCCGTAGCTGGCCCAAAGGGCGCTGGCCTTGGTGGCCACAGCGTCGGCCGTGGCGCCGCTGAAGGCCGGACGTTTCTCCCGCACCAGATTCAGCGCCGTCTCCTCCGCCTTGCCCGCCAGGCTCTTTCCATCGGCGCCCCGCTCAAACTTTCCCCCCGCTGGATCCGGCGTGGCGGCGCTCACCCCGGCGGCGCGGAAGGCCGCCGTGTTCATGGCGCCGGCATGGCCCGAGCTGTCCACCACCATCACCGGCCGATCCGCCGACACCCCATCCAAATCCGCCACGCTGGGATAGCGGGCCATGGCATTGCCGTTGAAGCCGAAGCCCACCACCCACTCGCCCGGCCCCACCTTCGCCGCCTGGGCCTTCATCCGCCGCACCACGTCCTCCACCGAGCTGGCGCCAAACAAATCGGCGTCCACCAGGTTTTTGCCGAAGTAGATGAAGTGCCCGTGGGTGTCGATGAAGCCGGGCAGCAAGGTGCGGCCCGCCAGATCCACCCGCCGGGCGCTGGCTCCGGCCGCCTTCCGCGCCCCGGCCAGGGGGCCCACATAGAGAATCCTCCCGCCCCGCTCCACCAGGGCCTCGGCGTAGCTCGGCCGGGGGCCGACCATGGTGAGGATCTCGCCGCCGCTGTAGAGGGTGGCGGGGGGAACGGCCTGGGCACGGGCCGCGGGCATCGCGGCGGAGCCCATCAGCCCAGCCACCGCCAGCAGGGCGGCGCCCCGCCGGACGGGCCGGCGGCGGATCGGGCTCGGGACAGGGGAGGCGATGGTGAGCGGGCGCATGGGTGGAGGTGTGGGGTAGGACCGAGGACGTTGTGTTCAAGATGAGCCCGGAGCGGGCGGCGGGCGAGGAAGCACAGGATCATTTCCACCTCGGCCCCGCAAAGGGGGCTCAGCGGGGCGCCAGGCGAGCGGAAGGAGAGAATTCGGGAAGATTTCGCGAAAAAAGGGGAGGATTTCGCAAGATTTTGTCGGCCGACTCTGTGGGGGTTCTTGTGTCTTGCCCTGGTCAATTCTCTGGGGGTTCGTCATGATTGCCGCGCAATCACCCCCTTCATCAGGTGCCGTCCCGCCTCTCCGCGCTCTTGTGGTCTGGAGCCGTGAGAACCCTGGGCGGCGTACTGGTGGGACTGGCCCCCGCCCTGGCCAGCCCCCTGCCCGCCCCTCCCGATCCGGAAGGGGCGCCCGCCGCCGCCCTGGCCAGCCTGGCCCTGCCCGCCTGCCGGGCCGCCCTTGGACTGTCCCCCACCACCCCGGCCGCCGATCTGCTTCGGACCGATCCCGCCCTGGCCGCCAAGCTGAGCCGCACCGCCGCCTGCCAGTCGCCGGCCACCGCTCTGGCCCGCCTGGATCAACTGGAGCGGGAGCTGGCGGACTCCCGGCGGCGCGTCGCCGACCAGCGGGACGAGCTGGCCCGGGAAACCTCCCGGCAGGACGCCCTCGCGGCCGAATTGGCCCAACTCCGCGGCCAGCTCACCGGCCAAACCGTCGCCCCGGCCGCCCCCGCGCCCGCCCCGGCCGCCCCGGTGTCCTTCACCCCCGGCAAGGGCGTCACCCTGCGGGCCGGGGAGAACCAGCTGCGGCTGTGGGCCGAAGCCAAGCTGCTCGGCTTCTCCAGCGGCCGCTACGTCTTCAACCCGGGCCAACCCCTGGTGGTGAGCCCGAAAGCTCCCGACGACGCCTACGACCTCTCCGCCCAGCAGAGCATGGTGTACGCCGCCTTTCAAGGAGCCAAGTGGGGCCGCTGGACCCCTGGCGCCCTCGCCATGTTCACCCTGCAGGACAACCTGCTGGCGGAGGGCTACAGCTTCACCCCGATCGTCTTTTACGGCGAGCTGGCGGATGGCCATTGGCGAGTGGCGGCCGGCCAAAACTTCGATGTGTTCGCCCCGCGGGATCCCGACACCCTCCCCAGCGGCAAGCTCGCCGCGAGCGGCAACCCAGGCGCCTACCGCCCCCAATTCCGCCTGGAGCAATCCTTTGAGGCCGGGCGCGACTTTGGCGCCAACCTCCAGGTGGCCGCCTCCTCTCCCATCACCACCGCCCTGCCGGATCAGCTGGACCTGGCCAATCTGCAAACCGAGGAGGTGGTGGAAGACAACGGCTGGCCCAACGTGGAGGCCCGCCTCAACCTGGGCTTTGGCGAGGCCAAGGAGCGCGCCGGCGGGCGCCGCCTCCGGCCCCTGGAGCTGGGGGTGTCGGGCGTGGTGGGCCAGTTGCGGGTGCTCGACAACATTCGCCCCACCGATCCCCTCACCCTCGACTTCGACCGCTCCACCGTTTCGGTGTGGGGCGCGGCCTTCGATGGCCAACTCTCCCTCGGCCGCCGCGTCGGGATCAGCGGCGAGCTCTACACCGGCCAGGGGCTGGGCGAGTACATGGCGGGCGTCTTCCAGACCTACAACCGCGTCTCCAACCGGCCGGTGCCCACCTCAGGGGGCTGGGGGCAGCTGTTTGTGTACCCGGCGGACAACCTGCGCCTCAACGTGGGCTACGGCATCGACCACGCCACCGACTCCGGCCTCTTCGGGCTGCAAGTGAACAGCACGATCTTCGCCAACGCGGTGTGGGATGTGAACGCCTGGCTGCAACTGGGCCTGGAGGGCAACTACAAACTCACCACCTACGACAGCTTTGGCGACAAGGACGCTTGGGTGGTGATCACCGAGGTGATGGTGCGGCTGTGAGGGTGTCGGCCAGGGAGCAGGGCCAGCGCCCGGCAAAAGAGCCAAGGGGGCTGGGCGCAGCGCTCGAAATGGGCGTCGAGTTCCCGGGTGGCCCAGGTCACCGCTTTGGCCCTGAGGGCTTCCCGGTTGGGGAAATGGGGCGACAGAACCCCAGGCTCACCCCCATCCGGTCGGTGTGGACCCGGCGTTCAGCGGCGGGGGTGGTGGTGGCCCGGGGCACGGTGGGGAACAGAGATGAGGCGGGGCGGCCTTACTGCTGGACGGGAAGGGGAACAGGTCCCGCGGAATGGGTGCCGGTGCGCAGGGAACAGCGGCCGGAGTGGTCGGGATCCTCGGCCGGCCGATGGGCCTCGAAACGTTCCACGCCCTCCCGCACCCACTGCTCGCAAACCGCCGCCACGGTCATGCCACTGGCGGCCGCGGCCAGCGTCACCCGACGCGCCAGCTCCTCGCCCAGCCAAGAGGGCTCGGGGGAGAGGGGAGCAGGAGCGGTGCTGAGGGGGGCGCGGTTGGACGAGGAGGAAGGGGCGACGGTCATGGCGGCGGGGGGGCGTTGACGGCCGAGGGAGATCCAAAGGTCCATTCTTGCCCCTGGCGTGCCGCTCCAGACACCCGGCCCGGTGCCCGGGGAGGACACGGCACGGGCAGGAAAAGACATTTCGAGAGAATGATCTATGAATTTTCACGCAGCAAGACGGAGGGTTTGACGTGAAAACGATTCTGAAATTCGATGCTAAACAAACTCACCGATCGATAACCACACTCATTCGCGATATGTTTCACCGTCTCACCCGCAGCCGCATCATTGAGGCGTTGATAGGCACGATCCAACCGCTGGGCACGAATCCATTGGGTGATTGTGCATCCGAATTTTTCCCGGAAAGCATATTGCAACGAGCGACGAGAATAATGGCTATATTTTTCCAGAGTTGCTAGATTTAAAGGTTCAGAAAGATGGGCCAAGATGTATTCCGTTACATCTTCTAGTGATTCGGCCACGCCGCCAAATTTTAGCTCCTTTTTCTCGGTGATCAGGGACTCCGTCAATGTCGGACAAGCCAACAATCCCGTGAGCAGACACAGCTGATTGGTGACTCCCAGGCGAGTGAGCAGGATGGGATGGGTGGTGGCCAGCTCACTGGTGATGGTGAGCAGATGACTCAATGTGGTGAGCAGGGAAGCCTCCACATCCCCATCCCGCATTTTTCGGCAGGCGGGCCTGGAGAAGTCCCAGTCTTTGGTGGTCTTCCAGGTCAAATCCTGGGGCTTGATTGCACTGAGTGCGTCGTGCAGCTGCTGCGAAGAAAACATTAAACAGACAACACTATAAGTGGAACTTTGCCATAATATTGGCCCCTCAGGAATAAACAGACAATCACCGGCGGAACAAGTTAATTGCAGATTCTGCTGATGCACACACACCTCACCATCCGCGACGTAAAGCAGGGAGATCCAGCGCCTGCTAGGCAACTGTGTGGTGATCGGCGCGCCCTCAAGAGCCACCACATTCAGGGAGGGCAAGGAAAAATGGAAGACACCATGGCACGATGAAAGGCCATCCTCCATCCCATCGGCGGCACTCAAAGGGATGGGTGCCTCAAAAACAGCTCCGCTAAGCAGGAGGTGATCTTGTCGCCGGATGTGACGCTGGAAGGGATTCATCCACTCTCGAGAAACGGTCGGATCTTCACTGTGCCTTAAGCCGACAGATGGAAACTCCTTTTAACAGCCTAGAGTACGGACCTGTAGGGGGCAAGGGTAAAGAGCTTCTCTGATGTGAGGATACACTTTTATCAAAATCCAGGACTTCACTGTAGGGTGAAAACCCAGTCGCCACGGAAAGCCACCGCCAAACGCGCAAGACCAACCGATCCGGTACGCCCTTCTGACAAAACTGCGCTTTTCTTGTAGTACAAAAGACCTGGCACCCATGGCTCTCGAGGAGGACATCTCGGCATGACAACCCATCTGGAGAGGGTGGTGGCCATCGGGGCCTCCGCTGGGGGCCTCAAAGCGCTCCAGGAGCTGCTCGCTCAGCTCAAGCCCGCGACAAACGTGGTGTTCATGGTCGCCCAGCATCTCGCCCCCGACCACGCCAGTCAGCTTGTGACCCTCTTGGCACGAGCGACCCAACTCAAGGTGGAGGCGGCGGTCGATGGCCTTGCCCTTCAACCGGGTCAAATCTTTGTCATCCCACCCAATCACGACGCCACCATCGAATCGGGCCGCATCAGGCTCGTGGCGCCGGCGACACGGTTTGGACCCAGTCCCTCGATCGACCTGCTGTTCGATTCCTTGGCCGCAGATCGTGGAGCCCAGGCCGTCGCGATCGTCCTTTCGGGCACCGGATCGGATGGCGCCCTTGGCCTGCGGGCCGTGGGGGCCAGTGGGGGACTCACCCTGGTGCAATCCCCCGAGAGCGCCCTGTTTGATTCGATGCCCCGGGCGGCGATCGCCCTCGGCGGCCCCGATCTGGTGGCGGATCCCAAAACCCTCGGGGCCCGCCTGGCCGAGTGGTTGACGAGCGGAGAGGACTGGACCCGCGGAGAGGAGAACTCCCAATCCTCACTCCTTTCAGACGCCGTCACCCAGCTGAAGCAATCCACTGGCATCGACTTTTCCCAATACAAGGAAACCACCTTGATGCGGCAGATCCAGCGTCGGATGGCCGTCACGGGCATGAAGCGGATGGATCTTTACCTCAAACTGCTGTGTTCGGAGGTGGGGGAAGCCAAATCGCTGATGCAAAACCTTCTGGTGACGGTCACCTCCTTTTTCCGCAACACGGATGGGTTTGCGGCACTAGCCCACCATGTGAAGCCCCTGGTGGAGACATTGGGCCCCGCGGTGCCCTTCCGGATCTGGGTGCCGGGCTGCGCCACCGGAGAAGAGGCCTATTCCCTTGGCATGATCCTGAGTGAGGCGATGGGCCATCCCAGCCAGCTCTCGCAACGGTTGAAAATTTTTGCCACTGATCTGGATGAACAAAGTTTAACCACCGCCCGTCGAGCCACGTATCCGATTTCAGCGGCTCGGTCGATCCCCGACCCCTTTAAAGAGCAATTTATTGTGGACAAAGGGAGCGAGTTTGAGATCAACAAAGAGCTGCGCAGCTGCGTCATTTTTGCTCGCCACAACATCTGCGAAGATCCACCATTCCCTGAGATTGATCTGGTATCGTGTCGCAATCTTTTGATTTATTTCACAAGTTCGCTGCAGCAGCGTGTCATTGATGTGTTGAGTTTTTCTCTGCATCCCGGCAGAATCCTCTTCCTGGGAAGCTCTGAATCTCTTGGCAATCTTACAGGCTTCCGCACCCTTGACCCCTTGCATCGCTTGTATGAAAGGACGCAAGAAGTGCGAGTGCGAGCCCGCATGGCTCCATCGCTTGCTCAACGGAGAACCTTCCAAGAGCGGCCGTCCTTCATCACTTCCGCTCAGAGCGAATCCCTGCCCAAACAGCACATCCAGCTCCTGGATGCCTTGATTCGTGTGTTTGCCAAGCCCTGTCTTGTGCTGGATGAGAACCACACACTTGTCGAGGTGATTGGAGATGTGTCTGCCTATTGTCGAATGCCTGAGGGTCGATTGACTGGCGCCGCGATCAGCTTTCTTCGCGATGAATTGCAACCAGAGGCCAGGGCTCTCTTCCTGTTGGCCAGGGCCGGCCGGGGCCCAGTGAAAAGCCAGAGCTTGTCTCTGCCGGGCTTGAGCGTTCCCCTGAGTTTGGAAGTGACACCGATTGAGGTGGGTGAACAGAATCTTGCCGTGCTTTCCTTCCTGGAAGAGTCTGAAGACAGCCTCTCCACGACAACTCCCCCGGAGGCTGATCGCCACACTGTGTTCGCCCATGAAATCGAGCGGCTGGAGCGGGAGCTGCTCGCCAGCCAGGACACGTTGCGCCGTTCCTTGGTCAACCTGGAGGAAGTGAACGAAGAACTGGAAGCGTCCTCGGAGGAGCTGCAGGCCTCTTCGGAAGAGTTGCAATCCTCGAATGAGGAATTGGAGGCCTCAAACGAGGAATTGCAGGCGACAAATGACGAACTAAATATGTTGAATCAGCAGTTGAGAGTCCGTGGTGATGAATTGGAGCGGGTGAACACCGACCTTGAAAACATTCAGCGCTCCCTCAATCAAGGCATGGTGATTGTGGATCAACAGCTGCGGATCACCCGCTTTTCTCCTCTGGCGGTGCGGTTGTTTGGCTTGGTGGAAGCGGATGTGGGTCGATCCATCATCGGCATCCCCACCACCGTGCCCATTCAAGGGCTTCGCGATTCCCTTCTGACGGTGATTGATGAGGGTGAGGGCCGCAATCTGAAGGCTTCAAGCGAGGACCACGCGTATTTGTTGCAATTGATGCCCTATCGCGACAGCAACGCTCAGATTCTCGGAGCCATCATGACGTTGACGGATGTCTCTGAATTAGCCGCGCTGCGTCGCGCCGCTGAGGAGTCCCTCCATGAATTCACATGCCTTGTCGATGCGCTCGATCAAGCCGTATGGAAGCGAGATCACAACCTGAAACGCCTTCTGTATCTGAGTGGCCGGGTGGAAGCCTTGACCGGTTGGAAGGATGCGGAAATCTGCGCGAAACCCGAACTGCTTGACGAGGCGATCCTGCCAAGCGACCGCGATTCCGTGCTGGCCGCCCGCCAAATGGGCAAAACCGGGTGGGACATCACCTATCGCGTGAAGTGCCGTGATGGGGAGGTGAAAGCATTGCGGGAGTTGGCGATTGTTCTGAATGACACCACCCACCTTCCCACCGTCATCGGCACGCTCACCGATGTGACGGAGCAGCGGCGGATCTTCTCCAAGCAACAGTTCTTTCAGAGTGCGACCCATGTGTTGATGGACAACGACCCCAACCCCGTGGCTCTCTTTGATTCCGCACTCCGTTGCCTGCGGGCCAACCCGCCCTTTGCCCGCTGGGTCGAGTCCCCCATCGAGGAGGTCTCCATCCAGAGCCTGTCCAGCCGTTTGGTGCTGGTGGATGAGGAGAGCACCGCGGGGCGGGCCCCGTCGATGGAGTCGTTCCGTGAGCTGGCCGCACGGGTGGTGGAGAGCCAGCGGCCCGTTCTCCAACGGGCCGCCACGCCACAGCGGGCTGACGGCAACCATGCGAGCCTGCGGCTGGATTTCCTGCCCATCACGGTTTCCCCTGGCGGCACCGGCTTGTTGCTGAAGCTGCACCCCCAACCAGCCCTTTGATTTCTTGGAGGTTGTTCCATGTCGGCCAAACCACTTTGTTTCGTCGTGATGCCCTTCGGCGTGAAACCAGATCCGGGCGGGCTCCCCGACATTGATTTTGATCGCCTCTATCAGACAGCCCTCCAACCCGCCGTGGAGGCGGCTGGCCTGGAGCCCATTCGCGCCGATCATGAGACGACGGGCGGGGTGATTCACAAGCCGATGTTTGAACGCTTGTTGTTGTGTGATTACGTGCTGGCCGACCTCACCACGGCCAACGCCAATGTGTTTTACGAGCTGGGTGTGCGGCACACGGCGCGCCCATCCACCACGCTAACGATCTTCGCCAAGCACCAAAAGATCCCCTTTGACGTCAACTTTCTGCGCTCGTTGCCCTACGACCTGGGAAAGGACAATGCCTTTGGCGAGGCGGAAGCCCAAGCGCTGCGCGAGAGTGTCAGCCATCGTCTGCGGGAGCTGCGGGAGCTGGCGAAGGATCAGGCCCCTGTTGACAGTCCTCTCTTTCAGCTTCTCAGCGATTGGACGTCTCCGGATCTGTCGCACCTGAAAACCGATGTGTTTCGCGAGCAAGTGCAACTCAACGAGGAGCTCAAGCGCCGCCTGGCGGCCATCCGCGAGAAAGGCAAGCGAGAAGAGGGGCTTCCTGAGGCCAAGCGAGATCTTCAGAATCTGCGGGAGGAGATTGGCGAATTGGACGCCATCGATGCCGGCACCACCGTGGCTCTTTTTCTCACCTACCGGGCGCTGGAGGATTGGGAGGGGATGATCGCCCTCCACGGGCAGATGCCGGAGGTGCTGAAACGGCAAATCCTGGTGCGGGAGCAGCTTGGCTTTGCCTTCAACCGGCGCGCCGCCAGCGGCCGCTACCCCGCCGATCGGGCGGAGGCCTTGCGCCTTCTGGAGGGGGTGGAAGAGCAGCAAGGGCCGAGCGCGGAAACCTGCGGGCTGATTGGTCGGATCCACAAGGATCAATGGAGGGAGGCCCTGAAGGCGGGCCGGACGATCGAAGCCAAGGGGTACCTCAACAAGAGCCTCCAGGCCTATCTGCGTGGCTTCACCGCCGATCAGAGGGATGCCTATCCAGGGGTCAACGCGCTCACCTTGCTGGAGATCAAAGGCGACGCGGAGTCGTTGGGGCGGAAGGACAAGCTGCTGCCCATCGTCCGCTTTGCCGTGGAGCGGCGGTTGGGTGAGAAACCCGACTATTGGGATCACGCCACGATGCTGGAGCTGGAGGTGTTGAACAACGATTCAGCCACCGCCGCCGATCATTTGGCCAACGCGTTGGCCGCGATTCGCGAGCCCTGGGAGCCGAAAACAACGGCCGACAACCTGCGGCTGATCGCCCAAGCCCGTGAGGAACGCCAAGTCGACACCTCCTGGCTGAGGGAGATCCTCACCGCCCTGGAGGGCTGGCGGGGCTGAGCGCTCAGGCCGCCGCCTCAGCGGTGGTCCAATGCAGCACCATGGGCACCGCCCCTTCCAGGCTGCACTTCACGGGGCAACCTTCCCCAGCCGCTCGCAGCACGGCCCGGGCGGAATCGTCGAGGTGGGCGGGGAGGGTGACCCACACCTCCAGCAGGGCGATCTTGCGCACGCCAGTGATCGTCATGGTCTTCTCCACCCGGGCCGAGGCGCCCTCCAAGCTCCAACCGCGACGCTGGGCCACGATGCCCATCACCGTGAGGAGGCAGGTGGCCAGGGCCGTGGCCACCAGATCGGTGGGGGAGAAGCGCTCACCCTTGCCCTGGTTGTCCGTGGGGGCATCGGTGTCCAACAGGCTGGCGGAGGGCTCGTGCCGAGAGGTGCAGCGGAGGTCTCCGGTGTAGGCGCAGTGGATGGTGGTCATGGATGAAGACGGGCGGGGAAGCCCCTTTCACTCAAGCAGGCCCACACGGGCCAGGTTGTCGCGCTGGCGCTGGGCGCTCACAAAAGCATGGGCGGCCATGGCCCCGCTCACCGCCACGGGAGGCACGCCGATGCCTGGAAACACCCCGGCGCCGCAGAGCACCAGGTGTTCCACGGGTGTCTGGCCCCCGGGGAAGGGTCCCCGGTCGGCGGGCCAGGCCGGCCCGTAGCTCCCCTGGTGCACCCGCAGGTAGTCGCGGTGGGTGAGGGGGGTGCCGTAGCGCTCGATCACCAGGCGATCGCGCCAGTCGGGGATCAGGGGGTTGAGCAGCTCGCCAAACACGGCGCAGCGTTGGGCCTTGAGGGCGCGATAGGCCTCCGTGCCGCGCTCCAGGTCCCGCCAGAGCTCCCACGGTTCGTTGGCGGGGGTGTAGCCATGCAGCACGTGATGGCCCTCGGGCGCCAGGGATGGATCCGGCGACGACGGCATGGAGAGCACCACCATGTTGCGCTCGGCGCCAATGCCCCGCCGCCAATCCCCCACCCACACGTGGTGGATGGGGAGGGAGGCCAGGTCGTGGCCCCGCAGGCCGAGGTGGCAGTGGAGGAAGCTGGCGCAGGCGGGGGTGGCCCGTTGGCGCTCGCGCCAGCGGGAGGGGACGGCGCCATCGGGGAGGAGGCTGAGGGTGTCCCAGGGGCTGGCGTTGCTGATCACCCCGCGCCGGGCTCCCAGGCGCTCGCCGTTGGCCAGCCGCACGCCGCGGGCCTGGCGATCGCTCACCAGGATCTCCGCCACGGGCGCGTTGGTGCGCAGCACGCCGCCATGGCGCTCGAGGCCGCGCACCAGGGCTCGCACCACGGCTGGACTGCCGCCGATGGGATAGTCGAGATGGGCCTCCGGGGTGAACCATTCCCCGAACATCGTGGCCATGGCCGCCGCGCTGGTGTGGGCCATTCCCAGGCCGGAGATCAAAAAGCAGAGCAACTCCACCCAATGGAGGAGGAAGGGATCGCTCAGCTTGCGCCGCACCAAGGGGGCGAAGGCACCCCCCAGCTGGGCCAGCCGGCCGGCCTGTCCCAACAGGCCCACCCCGCGACCCCCGAGCACGGCGGCGGTGCCGAGCCCAGGCCGGAGGGCCAGCAGCGGCAAGGCCCGGGCGGCCTGGCAGAGGGGCTCCAGGTCGGCCATGAAGGCACGCCATTCTTGGGCGGCCCCGTCGCCGCGCAGGTCGCGCACGACCTCCAGGAAGGGCTCCATGCCCACGCCCACCCGCAGATGGCCCTCCGGCAGCAGCAGTCCCCAGTCGTTGTAGGTGGCCACGGGCACCGTTTCGCCGATCAACCGCAACACCTGGGCCAAGGGATTGGGGCTGGGCCAGGTGCCCAGACCGCTCCAGAGGGAGGGGCCGGATTCGAAGTGGAAGCCCCCCTGGCGAAAGCCATGGGCGGCTCCGCCCGGAGTGGTGTGGGCTTCGAGCACGATCACCTCCAGGCCGTAGGAGGCGGCGAGCGCTCCGGCGCAGAGGCCCCCCAACCCACTGCCCACCACGATCAGATCGGCCTGGGGAGTGGGGGACGAATCGGCCGGAGATGGGGGCATGGGGGACCTGAGATCAGCCCTCGGGTTTGAGGCGACACTCCCCGTCCCGCGGGCAAACTCCCTCACGGGCGGCGATGAGCTGGGCCAGGCTGGGCCTTCCGGTGAGCACCAGGCGGAGTTGGGCCCAGAGGCTGTAGGCCGCCGCCGCCAGGGGGCCCAGCCCGGGCCAGCCAGTGGGGGCATAGAGCCAACCCAGGCCGATCAGGCTGTAGGCCCGGCGAAACACCGCCAGATCACGGAGCACGGTGCCGTCGGCGTTGATGCCATGGATGCGGCCCATCGCCTCGCCATAGCTGACGCCCTGGTGGGCGGCGGGGTTGTAATCAGGGGAGTCGATATCGACAAAAGCGAGACGACGCTGATCGGCATGGCGAGCATGATCGCGCCGTTTGAGGAAGGTCACCTCCCGCCGGCAGAGGGGGCAGGCGCCGTCGTAGAGGAGGGTGAAATCAGCCATGGTCTCAGGTTAGGGGCTCCGTGGCCGAGCGTGGGGCGACCCGCACCAGCAGGCCACTTTTGGGCCGGGGGGTGGGGATGACCTCCAGGCTGAGGTCTTGGTCGGGCACCAGGGAAAAGGTGAGGGTTTGGAGCAGCCGCACCAGCAGCAGCCGCATTTCCAGCTCCGCCAGGGGCTTGCCCAGGCAAACCCTGGGGGCCACGCCAAAGGGCACATAGGCCGCTCCCGGGGGCGGGCCCTGGAGATGGCGCTCGGGCCGAAACGCCTCCGGCTCGGCAAACACCCGCCCATCGCGGTGGGTGGCGCTGATGCTCACCTGGATCACCCGCCCGGGGGCGATGGTGTGGGGACCGAGACGCACCGGCGCGATGGCCCGCCGAAAGAAGCCCCCCACGGGCGGCACCAGGCGGAGCACCTCCTTGATCACCGCGTTGAGGCGGGGGAGGGTTTCCAGCCGCTCCAGACCGTCGGCGTCGGGGGGCCAGGGCACGGCGTCGACCTCTGCCTGGAGCCAGGCCAAGGTGGTGGGGTGTTGGAGCAGGAGTTGGGCCAGCAGGGTGAGGGAGGAGGCGGTGGTTTCGTAACCGGCGAAGAGGAGCAGCAGCAGTTGATCCGCCAGGTCGGGATCGCTCAAGGGAAGGCCGGCCTCATCGCGGGCGCCGGAGAGGGCGGTGATGGAGGGCAACAGGCCGTGGATGCGGTGGATGAGTCGGCGCCGGGCCCCTTTCGCCCTGGCGAGGCGACTGGTGGGATAGGGGATGGGCAGGCTGAAGAGGCCCCGGCTCCAGAGCTCAAAGTCGTCGAACAACCCAGCTTGGCCCTCCGCGCTGAGATGGAGCACCTCCTCGGCGATCACCTGGAAGGCAAAGGGCCCCATCCAGTGGCCGAGGGGGAGGGGTTGGGGAGCGGCGAGGAGGCGGGTCACCATGGTGTCGCAGATGCGGGCGATGCCGGGCCCGTAGCTTTTCAAGGCCTGGGCGGAAAAGAGGCGCCCCACCGCCCGCCGCCGCGCCAGGTGGGCCTCGCCGTTGCGATTGGCCAAGGAGTAGGGCCCCAACAGTTGGCTGACACTGGAGGGCCACCAGCCTTCGAGGGCTTCCGCCTGGGTCTGAAGCTCCGCCACGGCACCCGCCCCACGGGCAAAGACCTGGGGTTGGCCCGCGATGACGGTTTCAAACACATCCCCCAAGCGGCTGAAACGGCTGTTGGCGTAGTTGGCGTCTCCCAAAAAGGCCAGCAGCTCCAGCACCCCCGTCACCGCGCCGGTATGGGGTGGGGCCTGGGTGGGGGTGGAGGACATGGACTGGTTCAGCCCCGGTGGGAAAAATCAGCATAAAATTCGCGGGCGAAAGCGTTTTGTTCTCCGCTCTGGCGAATGGCTTCCCCCCCGTTCTCCTAGGTTTTTTTCTGAATCCCTTCCCCCATGCTCAAGCCACCTCTCCGGTTCGCGATTCCATGGATTGGCGCCTTTGCGGCCCCCCTGTTGGTGGCGGGCTCCGGATGGGCTCAAACAGCCCCGAAAGCGGGTGGTGTGCCGGCGCTGTATCCCAGCCGGGAGGAGGCGGAGAAGGCGGCCAAGCTCCATTTCCACTGCGTCGGCGCCCACAAGATGGGCAGCCAGTGGATGCCCTGCGCCGACCACGGCTCCCCCCATGGCCCCGAGCATTCCGGGGCTCATCCTTGAGGCGCTGATGGCTCAATGCGGTGAGCGGCCCCGGCTGTTGTCGATTGGCGTGGCGCCCCTGGGAATCATCTCCATCGGGGTGGTGCCCATGGGGGTGGTGAGCATTGGCGTGGTGCCGATGGGAGTGGTGAGCATCGGCGTGGTGGGGATGGGGGTGCTGAACGCCTGCGTGGTGGGGATGGGGGTGCTGGTGGCCGGGGTGCATGTGATGGGGGTATGGACCCTGGGGACGCCCTTCGGGGTTGGCCACCCCCATCACCAGATGGCCCCTGGCGCCTCGGGGCGGAATCTCCACGCCTATCCCAGTCGGGAGTTGGCGTTGGAACGGGCGAGGGAGCTGGGATGCGAGGGCGTGCACCGGATGGGCTCCCTGTGGATGCCCTGCGGGGTGCATCCTGTGCAGGGTCCCTGAGAAAGGGGCGCACGGTGTGGAGGTGGGCTAACGCAGGCCGTGATAGCGGAGGTGGTTGTTTTCGTAGTTGGCCTGCAGGAGGGTGAGGCGTTGGACGAGGCGCTGGTGGCGGGCCATGGCGCGGCTGTTCACGGGGTCGAAGAGATCACCGCGCACGGTGGTGAGGAAGTCGAGGAAGTGTTGGGGGCAGCAGCTGGCGGAGCCATGCCAGGAATGGAATTCGCCGTGAAGTTCGGGTTGGAGCACCAGGATGTTGGTGGTGGCATCGGCGAGATCGGGCCGGCCGCGACGATCAAAGAGGTGATGGCCATCCAATTCCTGGGAGGAGTGGGCTTTTTGAGCTTTGCCGGTGACTTCGCAGCGCCCTTTCGCGGCCCGTTTGGCTTTTTTCACGGCGTCTTCGATGCGCTTGGGGGCGGAGAGGAGGTGTTTCACCTCCGCTTGGAAACAGCGTTCCACCACGTCTCCCACGGCTTCCATCCAGGCCTTGCGTGATTGGTTGATCGTGCTGTTGTGACGCATGTCCATGGCGATCCTGGCGATGCCCATCTCGCTGAAGAAGAGATTTTTTTGTTCATCAATGGTGAAGTGCTGATCGAGTTGCACGGCTTCCGAGCCTTCCAGCTGGCCAGCGGTACGGAGGCGGCCCCAGGCGTTGTTGAGGCCCTTGTGGTTGGTCTGGAGGATGGCGACGGTGGTGGATTTGGGCACAAAGGCACGGTTGCCGCGAAAGATGAGGCTGTCGCCCACCGTGAGAAATTCCTGGGTGATGCGACGGGAGACCAGCAGTTGCTTGCGGCGGGTTTTCCAGTTGGTGAGTTTGTCGAGGATGGTTCTGAGGAGACCAGGGGTTTCGGTGGCTTGGAGGTAGTTGGCGAGGGCCGTGACGCCTTCTTCGGTGAAGCGGCGTTTGCGTCTGCCGAAGGCGTCGACGCTGACGGAGACGTATTCAAAGTGCTCGCCTTCCTTGAGGTCCCACTGGTCGTCGGGGATGGCGTCAAAGGCCTCGACGATTGTGTAGAGCTGATCGATGCGTTTGCCAAGGAGCTTGGCGGTTTCTTGATCGGTGAGGAAGTCGCGCATGGGTTGGCGGAATGGAGCGTTGGCGAATCACCCCATCAGGGCGAGAACGGAATCGCGCATTTTCTGCAAGCGATCGAAGACCCTGGCATCACCACCTTTATCGGGATGGTGGGTTTTGGCCAGTTCTCGGAAGGCGGTTTTGACGTCGTCGGCGGTGGCGGTGTGGGGATTGAGGCCAAAGACAGGCCAAGGGCGGAAGTTTTGCAGCACATCAATTCCGTTGATGCAGGTGGGACCGGTGCCATGACGCTCGTGTTCGGGAACAGCGATGAATTTGCGGTAGAGCTTGAGCCAGTCTTCGGTGGATTTGAGGCCAAAGTCTTCACCACCCATCTGCATCAGAAAGGGTTGGCATTTTTTGAGGTGGCTGACCGTGGCGCAGTCGAAATGGGCGAGCACCGCTTTTTTGGCCGCGGTGAGCGTCAGCGGCTTCACCTTGGGCGGCGGGGGTTCCTTGAAGGGGCCCCCATTGATGAGCTGGGCGAAGGAGAGGAGGTCGGCCTCGTCGAGGTTGTCTTTGGAGAGCAACGTCGCGATGAGGTTGCGCACCTCAGGCAGCGGCAACTTGCGCGGACGTGGGGCCATGGGCTGGGTGGCGCGGCTCTCTGGCGGAGATGGGACGGCGGGTGGATGATCCAGACAGGGGCTGGATCCCTGGATCAGATGAACTTATAACATAAAAGAGGGAGAGCGGGCGAAATGTTTAGATCTGTAATTTATGCGCTGGTTGCATGGGGTCTCCGGGAAGCGGTCGCTCTCCCGATCAAGTTTCTCACGCTGGGTCCAGAGCCGCATTGTGAACCAGGAGGGTTTGGGGGGCCGCATTGAGTTGGACCAGCATGCGCACAGTCTCCTTGACAAGCTGATGGAGGGGTTGGAGACCCCCGCCAGGGGTTGGACGATGGCCTACTGGACATGGAGAGGATCTACCGCCTGCGTCCAAATGCGTTCTTTACTAGGGATTGTGTCTCATTCCCAATCGCACGAAAGCAGCCTCGCTGAATGGAGTATTTGGCTGCGAATGCTATGAAGCTCGTCAGAAGGCTTGGCTGCGCCTATCCCGAATTGAGTCATAAAACGGTATCTCGTGGCGTGTATTTTGCTCAACAGGTGCTGATGCTGCTTGTGCTTGTTGAATACGACTGAAGTATCTTGTCGGGCCTAGAAGGCCCGTTCTGTTTCTCCGTCGCCTCGTTCAATATCATCGTGCTCGGCCCCGAAGCCAACTGGATGGCGTAGGTGCTTGACCGTCTCCACCGCTTGGTAAAAGAGAGCCAATTTCCCTTCAGCCAGCTCGATCTGGCTCTTTCCGACATGTTCACGGCGCCAAGCATCTAATCTGTAAGTCGCAATCCAGATGCTTATCAACACGGAGATTTGCGTCAGAGATTCGATCGTGCGTTATGCACGGTTTTGATAGCCAACGCTCAGCATCACCTGCGGGCGCAGGAAGCCTGAGATGAAGAAGATGTCCTATCGAAAACGGCACAGTTGTATAGCATTGTTGGATTGCATAACTGTAATAAATCAAGATTAGATAATTCCGCATGAGTCTTCTGCAGTCATGACAATATCCTTTGCTATTTGGCGAAGTGATAACGGAGAAATATCTCGCCCCTGATGAAATGGAACTGTCGTGCTGCGCCCCTTTGAATCTCTAGATTGTTTATGGGATCCGTATTGTCTCACCTCAGCGAAACTCATTTCTAGAAGAATCCTGTCAATCTCTGCTGGCTTCAGGACAGGCAACTTGCTCATTTATTCATGAGGCAATACAGATTTGCTGGAGCCCCACGAAATCAGACTCAAGTTCTGGATCGCCGTCCTCTAGAAGCATTTGAATGATTTCTTGAAGGTTGGACTGAAGTTCGTCCAATGTTTCGCCCTGACTGTGGGCTCTCGGGAACCCAGGAACATACCCAATAAGAAGACCAGTGCTGGGGCACCTCTCCACGACTGGTGACTAGGTTCTCATGGTCTTATCCCGTGATTCATGCACCATTGTGCCGCACATCAAGCGGCTTTGTTGATTGTGGCTTTTTCTCGAACAACATTAAGGGCACCTCGAAAAATTGGTATTTTGCCGCCGACCTGCTGCTATGAAAAAGCCGCCATGGAGGCGGCCGGGAGGAGAAAAGATTAGCGGTGCGCGAATAAATACGCCAAGTCATGCTTGCTT